>Ga0310690_10000128_pt1 | contig 172505 bp, 128 predicted proteins | sample AusTroGonzalo_MG_2_FD_207661 | JGI IMG/M metagenome (GOLD analysis project Ga0310690, IMG submission 207661) | Bovine rumen microbial communities from tropical cattle in Woodstock, Queensland, Australia - Gonzalo_04 (v2) (version 2) | ecosystem: Host-associated > Mammals > Digestive system >... | reverse complement strand
ATAGTACCCAGATATACATCCTGTACTACTGCATCAAAATCCTCATGATCAGGATCGCTACATGTCAGGCTCAGTTTGGCCTTCAATGGAACGCTGTAGGTTAATCCGCGCTTGATGCACTCCTGTTCGGTATAACGCGGCGGATCAACATAATAGTCCAAAAATTCGAGCGTGAAGTTGTTACGGGTATCCGTGATAGGGAACGTCTCCTGGAACACACGGTACAACCCTTCCTTCCGGCGCTGCTCGGGCGTCGAGTTCATCTGAACAAAGTCATGGAAGGACTTCAATTGTATCTCCAGAAAGTCAGGATACGGCATCTGCTGCTGCATCGACGAAAAGTTGACTCTCTTGCTTGTGTTGGTTGATGCCATTTGTTGAATGGTTTTTGTTTTTAACAGAATTTAACAATTCATCTGTATTATGTGCTGAAATTAACGGTAATTTACATATCTCTCTTTTCAGCAGAAAAGGTTTAGTCCCCCGTGAGGGACTAAACCTACCTAATCGGGTTAGGCGGGTGTATTACTTGAGTTCTACCTCAGCACCTACCTCCTCGAGAGCCTTCTTCAGAGCCTCAGCGGTAGCTTTGTCTACACCTTCCTTAACGGTTGCAGGAGCAGCGTCAACGATGTCCTTAGCCTCTTTCAGACCAAGACCGGTTTGCTCTTTAACAGCCTTAACCACCTGGAGCTTCTGAGCACCTGCGCTCTTCAGCACTACGTCAAACGACGTCTTCTCCTCAGCGGCCTCAGCAGCTGCACCACCAGCGGCGGGAGCAGCAACTGCTACTGCAGCAGCAGCGGGTTCAATACCATACTCGTCCTTCAGAATTTGAGCGAGCTCGTTAACTTCTTTAACCGTCAGGTTAACCAATTGTTCAGCAAAAGCTTTCAGATCTGCCATTGTTGTATAAATTTTAAATGTTTATTAATTCAGTTAATTGTTTTGTTTGCTGATGCTTACTCAGCTCGCTCGCCGAGGGTTTGCAGTACACCGTGGATGGTGTTGCCACCGCTCTGCAGGGCGGAAATAACGTTCTTAGCAGGCGATTGCAACAGAGCAACGAGGTCTGCGATAAGTTCGTTCTTAGACTTGATAGTAGCGAGGAACTCGAGGTTCTGTGCGCCAACATATACAGTCTCTTCAACATAAGCGGCCTTCAGGTAAGGCTTCGGGCACTCGCTCTTGTCGCCTTTGGTGAACTCCTTGATCAGTTTGGCAGGAGCGTTACCTGTAGCGGTAAGCATGAGTGCGGTGTTACCCTTCAGTGCCTCGAAGATCTGTGCGTCGATGCCCTTGTTCTCAAGAGCCTTCTGCAGCAGCGTGTTCTTGGCTACCACGAGCTTGATATCGCTCTTAAAGCACTGACGACGCAGAGCGCTTGTCTTCTCAGCATTCAGACCCTCAATGTTCGTGATGTAGAAATGAGGGAATTGAGCCAACTGCTCCTCAAGGGAGGCGATAACGAGGTTTTTATCTTCTTTCTTCATACCTTTTCGATGTTAATTAGTTAGAATGATTTCGGATCAACCTTGATACCTTGACTCATTGTGCTGGACAGATAGATGCTCTTGATGTACTCGCCTTTGGCAACAGCCGGTTTGAGCTTGATAACGGTGTCGATAAACTCACGTGCGTTCTCGGCAATCTGCTCAGCTGTGAAGCTAACTTTACCGATGCTCGTGTGCAGGATACCGAACTTGTCAACCTTGAAGTCGATCTTACCTTGCTTTACTTCCTTAACTGCCTTGGCTACGTCCATCGTTACCGTACCGCTCTTGGGGTTAGGCATCAAGCCACGCGGACCGAGAACTCGGCCGAGGGCACCGATCTTACCCATGATCTGCGGCATAGTGATGATAACGTCAACGTCAGTCCATCCGCCTTTGATTTTCTCGATGTACTCATCCAGGCCTACATAGTCTGCACCGGCCTCCTTGGCAGCAGCCTCCTGGTCAGCTGTACACAGAGCAAGTACGCGAACGACTTTACCTGTTCCGTTAGGAAGGCTGACAACGCCACGTACCATCTGGTTAGCTTTACGGGGGTCAACGCCCAAACGAACGTCGATATCTACCGAAGCGTCAAACTTTGTAGTTGTGATCTCTTTAACTAATGCGGCTGCTTCCGCGATTGTATAGACTTTACCTGCTTCAATCTTCTCAGCAGCAAGTCTTTGATTCTTTGTCAATTTTGCCATAGTGATTGAAGTTTTAATTATTTAACGGTAATACCCATACTACGCGCTGTACCGCGTACCATCTTCTCAGCGCTCTCTACAGTGAAGCAGTTCAGGTCAACCATCTTGTCCTCTGCTATCTGACGGCATTGTTCAGCCGTGATAGAAGCGACTTTCTGACGGTTAGGCTGAGCCGATCCGCCTTTCACCTTCGCTGCCTCAAGCAGCTGAACAGCTACAGGAGGAGTCTTAACGATGAAGTCGAACGACTTGTCTGCATACACAGTGATCACAACAGGCAATACCTTACCTGCCTTGTCCTGAGTTCTGGCATTGAATTGTTTGCAAAACTCCATGATGTTCACACCCTTCGAACCCAGTGCAGGGCCTACCGGAGGTGCAGGGTTGGCTGCGCCACCCTTGATCTGAAGTTTAATGAATCCGGCAATTTCTTTAGCCATAATTGTTGTTTGTTAATAGTTTTTGCAATACGGGCGGGTACCGTGGCACCCTCTTGCAGGTTAATAATGTAAACTATCGAGTAGTCAAGCGGCCCGTAACAATGCCTTCTACTCTATCTCTACTTGGTTGAAGCCGAGCTCCAACGGGGTCTGACGGTCAAAGATCGTCACGATAACTTTCAGCTTGTGCTTGTCTTGCATCACCTCGTTGATCACGCCGTTGAATCCGTTGAACGGACCGTCGGTCACCTTCACCTTCTCGCCTACGATGAAAGTCTCGTTCATCTCGGCTGCGAGGGACTCGTCGTCCATCGTGCCGACAATCGCGTTGATCTCCTCCTGCGATACAGGTTTCGGTTTCATGCTTGCGGGTTCGCTAAGGAAACCGAGAACGTTCGGGATATTGCGCAGCAACGGATAGCACTCGTCCGTCAGATTGCACTCTACCAGCACGTAGCCCGGCAGTTTGTTGCGCTCCTTGACTGTACGTTTGCCATTCTTCTGGCTCACCACCTTCTCGGTCGGTAACAGCACCTGCGATACATACTCCTTGAACAGACTCGAGGTGACCAAGGCGCCTTCGATATACTCTTTCACCTTGTTCTCCTTGCCGCCTATCGCGCGAAGCACATACCATTTGTAATTGTTCTCTGCCATCGTAATTCGTAATTTTTAATTCGTAATTTACGAAACTTAGAACAAGCCATAGATCAGAGTCATCAACTCCTCGAAGCACCAATCCATAGCCCACACTACCAGTGCAAGGATAATGGAAGCAACCAGCACCAATGCTGCGCTCTGGGTCAGTTCTTTGTAGGACGGCCAACTAACTTTGTGTACCATCTCGTTGTACGACTCTTTCACGTTATCAATAAGACTCATATCTGTAGATTTTTTGTTTCTCTTTGTTCTGTTTTGTCACATTCCCTATCAGCGCACCAATATTCCGGTCTCAGCCTGCGCTAAAACCAGAATTGGAAGCTATGTCATGTAACATTGTCGAGGTCGTAACACCTCTTAGCACGGAAGGCAGGAATCGAACCCACATTGACGGTTTTGGAGACCGCTTTCCTACCATTGGAAGACTTCCGTAAAGCTCGGGGCTTTCACCCCGAGCGGGGTTTCGACTAATTAGTCGATAAGTTTGGTGATCTGACCCGAACCTACGGTACGGCCACCCTCACGGATTGCGAAACGCAGACCCTCAGAGCAAGCTACCGGATAGATCAGCTTAACCTGAATTTCCAGGTTATCACCAGGCATTACCATCTCAGTTCCCTCCGGCAGAGTGATCTCACCGGTAACGTCCATGGTACGGATGTAGAACTGAGGACGATAGTGGTTGTGGAACGGAGTGTGACGACCACCTTCCTCTTTCTTCAGGATATAAACGGAAGCCTTGAACTCGCTGTACGGTTTAACAACGCCCGGGTGGGTGAGCACCATACCACGACGAACCTCGTCCTTATCAATACCACGGAGCAGCAGACCTACGTTATCACCAGCCTCACCTTGGTCGAGCAACTTGCGGAACATCTCAACACCGGTAACAACAGACTTACGTCCTTCGCTACCAAGACCGATGAGCTGAACCTCGTCACCTACCTTAACAACGCCGGTCTCGATACGACCTGTAGCAACAGTACCACGACCGGTGATCGAGAATACGTCCTCAACAGGCATCAGGAACGGTTTGTCAACGGCGCGAACAGGAAGTTGGATCCAGTTGTCGCAAGCGTCCATAAGCTCCATTACCTTCTCCTCCCACTCAGGTACACCGTTCAGTGCGCCAAGGGCAGAACCGCGGATAACAGGAGTATTGTCGCCGTCGAAATCGTAGAACGAAAGAAGCTCACGCATCTCCATTTCTACCAAGTCAAGCATCTCAGGATCGTCCACGAGGTCGCACTTGTTCATGAATACAACCAAACGCGGAACGTTCACTTGGCGAGCCAAAAGGATGTGCTCACGGGTCTGAGGCATCGGACCGTCAGTAGCAGCAACAACGATGATAGCACCGTCCATCTGGGCAGCACCCGTTACCATGTTCTTTACATAGTCGGCGTGACCCGGGCAGTCAACGTGAGCGTAGTGACGGTTAGCCGTCTGATACTCTACGTGAGCGGTGTTGATGGTGATACCACGCTCTTTCTCCTCAGGAGCGTTGTCGATCTGGTCGAAGCTCTTAACCTCAGACAGACCTTTCTTAGAAAGTACCAAGGTAATAGCGGCTGTCAAAGTCGTTTTTCCGTGGTCAACGTGACCGATAGTACCGATGTTAACGTGCGGTTTCGAACGGTCAAATTTTTCTTTTGCCATAGTAATTACTGTTTTTTATTAACGTTAATAATAAAGTATTATTTTTTCTTTCCGTCAAATAAAGGCAGGACAGCATTAATCTAACCTACCTTATTATATAGCGCGTCTGCCGACGCGAAGAGCTGCTTCCGAGAGTTGAACTCGGGACCTCATCCTTACCAAGGATGCGCTCTACCACTGAGCTAAAGCAGCATAAGAGCGGAAAACGGGACTCAAACCCGCGACCCCCAGCTTGGAAGGCTAGTGCTCTATCGACTGAGCTATTTCCGCGAGATTTTCGCGAAAATCTCGCGGGAGCCTTGGCGGCGGCGAACTGCGAAAGCGAACTTTCGTTCGCCTTGCGCAAGCCTTCCGCAAATTACTCACGGTTGCTTTCGCGTGCGACTTACGTCGCAGTGGGTGCGGATGGATTCGAACCACCGAAGCTGAAAAGCAGCAGATTTACAGTCTGCCCCATTTGGCCACTCTGGAACACACCCTCGTCAGAACAAGCTTGCGAGACCGAAACACGCTCCGCGCGTTTAACTCGCCGCTGTTCTTCCTCTTAAAATCACAAATCTACGCTATGCTTCGATTTCTGATTTTGGGTTTTCATTGATCAATCATTCAATGTTCACGTTCTTTCGCACTTAGCGCGAGAGCCTCTTGTCGGACTCGAACCAACGACCGCTTGATTACAAATCGAGTGCTCTACCAACTGAGCTAAAGAGGCGATTGTTTCAGCAGCCATTTTCGTTTGGCGCGAAATCGGATGCAAAGGTACAACAAATTTTTCATTCACGCAAATTATTTTCACAAAATCCGACACTCAATCCCGTTTTTCGCAAAATATGTCAACTTGTGCTTACATTTTAGCCCTGTCATCTTCTTATTGTCATTGTCCGACACGTGCTTTTGAGTCTAAATTGCAGCCCCAATGCGCGCGTATATATGCACGCGTTCCATAATCTATAAAGCCGGCATGCAGGTGGTAACGGACTATGTTAGGCATCATATGTGCAAGATGCTTCAGAACGGTGAGGAAATGAGGCCATAAGATGTCACACTATATATTACATAGTAATATATATACATTGGTTTGTGAGTGGGGTGACGTTGGGAGAAGCATACATTGAGCATATATTCAGCATACATTGAGCATACATTGAGCATACATTGCAACCACGAGGAAGGAACGACGCAACCAGTACTTAGGCACGCTATCTAACCAACCGCAAAAAACAACGACAAGTTCTACACCACTCTCCGCGGCTTCATCATCGCCTCCCTCTCCGCCCAACTGAAGTCTGCTGAATAGCACTTTTTCGTACAAATCACACTTTCTTATACGATTTTTGCCAAAATCCTTGCATATCTCATTTTTTTTTCGTAACTTTGCAGCCTAAAGTTGCAAAGACAATGACCGAACAATATCCGACAGCTATTTGCGTAGCCCTCAATTATCTTGAGGACAGAGGTTGGTCAGAGCTGATTGATCCGCGCTGGGCATCGGAATTGTTGGAAGAGTTTAGACATTCAGGTCTTGGATGGACAGACGAGGAGATAATTGATGTTGTTAACGAAGTGGTATTTGGAGAGGCTGAATGGGATTCCAAAGATCGCCTAAGTTACCGAGAAGAAACATGGCCGACACGCCAAGAACAAATCAACACCTCTATCACCTACAACGGATTTTCGGAGCATACGCTCCAGTTGATTGATAACTATGTAAACGATATACTCAATGGACGAGAAAACATTCATCGATTTAATTTGCAAGAGCATGCAGGACTCTGCACAGGAGGTGCGCCGCTCATTGGGGCGTATGCCGTCTGCAACTACGCGCGAGCAAGCTTTGAACCAGGTCGCTTTTCTCCTAAACGCAAAACAGGCAGCCCAACAAACTGGGAAATAGATGCCAAACAAGAAGAGGTTTTGCAACAATGGGCTGAAGCCAAGAAGTTATGGATTCCGAACTCCGAACAATGGATAACTTCTACTTTTGGTCCCAAGATTGCGCAACAAGCCGAAGCGAAAGTGTATTATCGAGACGGAGATTATTCCGTCATCAAGGAGCGTACGTCTATCTATGCCACATTGGGCAAAGCGCTTGAAGCAATCGCGTTACACAACACGATTTTTCCGGAAACGCAGATGAAAGTAATCGGTTTTACGCGCGACTCAGATGGTTTGTTTAGAGTTGTTCTCACTCAGCCTTTCGTACCATGCAAACGTCTTGCTACAAAAGAAGAGATTGATGAGTTAGTTGCCTCAAAAGGCTTTCATGACAACCGAGAAGGTGAAGGCGTGAATTATATCAGCGAACGTTTGTATCTTGAAGACATGCACGCTGCCAACGTCTTTATCGATCCACAATCCGAAAAGCCCATCTGTATCGATTGTATCGTTAAGTTTATTAAGAAAGACTAAATCGTTCCCTCTGGGGCTAAGAATATAATACCGTCCTCTCTCCGAGACGTTAAATAAGGAGACGTTGAGATCGGCAGCGTAATAAAGCGATTACATAAAAGGCGTCTTACGCGCTTTGTTTTGGCTCTTCAGAATCTGGTAAATTCATAAATTCCAAAACAATGCAGCACAAAGATGCTCATGAGTGTGTATAATATTGTACACGCATTATAGCGTACATATATACATACAGCGTGGGCTCAGTGTTGTTTGTTCGGAATTGAGGGCAATACCAGAGCCTTGAAGAGCGGAACAGCAACATTGCAGTCCCGCTTTTTTGTTGTATTATAGCTAAGAAAAAATAATCATTATATTAACCCAATTTATTAACTTTAAAATCTTTTCAGTTATGAAGAAATTTTATGCAATTTTCGCAGCTGCGCTGATGAGTATTAGCGTATTTGCTTCGAAGGATGTTATTCCGTCGGATGCAGTGCTGGCAGACTATTATGACGCAGGTCAAGTGTGCGTATGTATTTTCGTACCGGCTGACATGGCTTGCTATGACGTAGTGCTTACCGGTTCGTTCAATAGATGGATGACAACGAATGAGGATTGTATTCCGTTCGAGGCTGTTGAAGGTTATGATGGCTGGTACGTAGCAGCTTATGAGCCCGAAGCAGAGCCGGATGCAGCAAAAGGCTTTCAGGCTAAGCCTATTATGAAGGACGGCGACGGTAGAATCACCTGGGCTTATCAGGTTGGTGCAGTTACTCTTATTCGTGGTGGTGTACAGGCCGTTGCCGGTTATGAAGGTGAGATTGATCTGATCAACTATGGAACGGATGCTCCGAACGTTTACATAATTGACGCATGGAAGATGAATCCGTGTACTGCTGTTTACCATAACTACAACGTAGTCGTTCTCAATAGTACAGGTTGCGACAATCGTGCTATTCCGTTCATCATTGGTGAATTTAACCACTGGAATGGATTCCAGCAAATGCAGTTTGATGCTGCCAAGAGCAAGGAGCTGGGCAAACGCTATTTCTACTACAACTTCAAGGCTGCTGAGGGATCAGAATACTATATTGTCAGCGGTCTGCTTGGTGAAGATGGTCAAACCATCGAAGGCAAACCGACTTGGGAAGACAAAGCATATCTTCAGGTGTATAATGAGGAAGAGGACGAATGGATTCGCTTAGCTGGCACAGGCAGCGTTGGCAACTTGAAGCTCGGCACAGAGGCAAATATTGAATTTGATTTCAGTGATGCTGAGAAATATCGTTGGGCTCGTTGCGTGCAAGAGGATGCTGAGTACACTGTACTCTGGATCAATCTCCCTGCAGCGAATTGCCCTGAGAGGGTTGAGATCATTGGCACTTTCGATAGCTGGGAAGGTACAGAACTGGAACATCTTGACAATGGCTGGTGGTTCGTAGAGCTTGAGGCAAAAGCTTCGCAGTACTTCAAGATCCGTTCAGCAGGTCTTTGGCCGGAAGAAGGTGGTTCAGAGATCGAACTTTACGATTCAGAGAACGACGCATGGAAGACGATCGGTGACGGTCAATTCAAGTTTGGTAAATACTGGAGCGATGACAAATGGAAAGGCGTAGACTGCAAGTGGATTGCATTTGACTTGAGTGAGACTGCGCGTTGGACTGGAATCAGCGACTATAGACACAATTTCAATATTTCATGCAATGAGAAATATGGTAAAGTATATGGAACAAATGGCACTTATGTAAATGGCACCAAATTATCTGTTTCTGCCGAAGCAAATTACGGCTATCACTTCGTGAAGTGGTCAGACGGTAATACCGACAATCCACGCACTATTATTTTGTATAAAGACATGAATCTGACAGCTATCTTTGCACCGAATACATACACCTTTAGTGTATCATGTGATGAAAAGTATGGAAAAGTGGTTGCAGATAACGGTGAATATGATTATTTAACTGAATTATCAATTTCTGCCAAAGCAAATTATGGCTATCATTTTGCTAAGTGGTCGGACGGTAATACTAGCAATCCGCGTACTATTAGTCTAACAAAAAACATGAATCTGACTGCCATCTTTGCGCCGAACATCTATACTATAAGTGATAATAGCAATCAGGCACAAGGTTACATAGCCGGTGCTGGGCGGCATGAGTACCTGACTGAAGTTACGCTTGTCGCTACGCCTAAGTATGGTTACCATTTCACGCAATGGAGTGATGGTATTACGGAAGGTTCGCGCAAAGTAACGGTTACCCAAGATTCAACATTTACAGCATTGTTTGCTCCGAACAAATATACATTCAGCACCTCATGTGATGAAAAGTATGGAAAAGTGGTTGCTGATAACGGCGAATACGATTACCTTACCCAACTGACAATTACTGCCAATGCCAATTACGGCTACCACTTTGTTAAGTGGTCAGACGGCAACACCAGTAATCCGCGCGTTATCACTTTAACAAAAGACACAGAACTAACAGCCAACTTTGCACCAAATACATATACTATCAGCGACGACAGCGATAAGTCGCATGGATATATAGCAAATGCCGGCGCACATACTTACCTCTCTGAAGTCCTATTGGAAGCAACACCAAACTACGGCTATCACTTCGTTAAGTGGTCGGATGGCAAAACCAACAACCCGCGTACGGTTATAGTTACTCAAGATATAAGCCTTGCAGCGGAATTTGATATTGCCAAATACGGCACGTGTGGTGATGATAATGCACTCACATGGACATTTGATGACAAAGATGTATTGACCATCAGCGGAAACGGCGCTCTTAACAGCAATTACACCTTCGGCTTAGAAGCTCCGGAAAGTATGCAAAAAGTTGTAATTGAGAGTGGTGTGTCTTCTGTAGGTAATGGTGCGTTTAAGAATAAGACTACACTCAACGAGATTGCCATCTCTCACGGCGTGAATACTATCAAAGCCGAAGCGTTTGCAGGGTGTTCAGAAGTGACGGCTCTCACTTTGGGCGCAAACTTGCAGAGTATTGGCGCCAATGCCTTTAATGGTTGCAAACGCATCGACGAAATAACCGTATATGCCGAGCGCGTGATTGATATTACGGAGACGACATTTGCAAATATTGGCAACAAGAAATATGTCTACGTTTATGTGCCCGAAGCAAGTCTGCGCAAATATCAGCGCGATGATTATTGGTCGGAGTTTGATCTGCGCGTAATTGGCGCAACGACAACCACTGTTGCTGATGATGAAGTTAACGTTGAGCCAACAACCAATACAGCTGATGTCACATGGCCGGCGGTGGATAATGCGGCTACTTATGAGTTGACCATCAAAGACAAGAACGGAAATGTGATCTGCACTTTGGTATTCAATGCACAAGGACAATTAACAAGCATCGCGTTTGCTGCTCCAGGACGTAGCCAATATGCTGCACAGGTTGCCGGCTTCACATTCACAGTAACCGGTCTTGACAGCGGAAGCAGCTATAGCTTCACAATGGAAGCAAAAGATTCACAAGGCGCTGTCCTCGATACCAAAGAAGGTTCCTTCACAACCGCCGAAAGTGGCATCGCAACTTCCATAGATAACGAAAGCGTTGACACGAAGCCTATTAAGGTTATTCGTGACAATCAACTCTTCATCCTCCGCAGCGATAAGACCTACACCGTGCAAGGACAAGAAGTAAAATAATCCTTTCGATATATCCTTATCTCGAACTGATATATCATCCTCAAGCGCGGAGCAGTTTTGCCCCGCGCTTGGTGTATCTTGAGAAACGTTATAATGCAAATAAATTATCCTTCGTTACATATCGCCTAAGCTCAATGCGACAAACTGTACCTCGTAGCCACGAAAATGAGGGCGAATATTCGCAAACTTGTCTTCTAAAGTCTGCATACTGATTTTCTTTTTATTACGTTTCACTTCGCCTACGGTCACACGTTTATCCAACTTCTCAATGACTATCAAGTCTATCTCGTTCTCTCCGCTCTTGTCCCACCAGTGTCCGACTTCTGTTACACGCTCCTTCTCTGCATATAACTGCCGAAAATAGCGCTCTAACATAAGTCCGCTGAATTGGTCATAGTCTTTGTTAATCATTTCTTTCAGCAAATCCGATTTACCCATCTCAACGATAGATCGGTTGGATTCGATGAACCGGAACCAGAACGTGAGAAAATTATCGTACAAAGCAAACTTGATCCCCTGTGAGTTGGGCTTAGCAAACATCGGACGAACCTTTTGAATGAGGTTATATTCTTCCTCTAACGTAGCCAGATACCGTCCATTATTACCTCCTATGACGCTATCTATCTGCGATTGTGTGGTCATGCCATTGGCAATCAACTGCATAATACTGAAATACACCTGATAGCGTTTGCCGAACTCACCGACCAACAGTTCCGCTCCTTCGTTGAGAAACACCGAACCATTCTGGCATACAGCATCAATCATCTTATTCCTATTCACCGCGTGCGCGTCCATAAGTAATTCCACGTATTTTGCCACACCACCACTAATGGTATAAAATGCCAACAAGTCCTCTGATGTATAATCGGGATTATAATCAGACAAAATCTGCTTGAGCAAAGCCGTGGAGAAAGGCTGCAGACGGATCTCTGCTGTCGCTCTGCCGAACAAGGGCTGTTTCTTGTCTCGGAATATCTTCAGCATCATCGAATAAACCGAACCGCACGCAATCAAATGCATGTGCGCTTTATCTTTATGGCTATCCCATACATCTTGTATCTCAGACAAAATAGCAGGATTGATGTCGTACAAGCGTTGAAATTCATCCACCATGAAGGTCACGTGATTTTTCTCGCTATAGACCATCAATTCGCGCAATAAATCCGCGAACTTGCTTACTCGTCCGTACAAGTGCAGCCCTAAAACGGTTTCTGCCGTTTGCTGTAACTCCTGACAAAGCAACTGTTCCGATTTCTGTGACACAAAGAAATAAAGCATCGGCTTGTCAGCAAAAGCTTGTTTGACCAGCGTCGTCTTGCCAGTACGTCTGCGACCGATGAGCAGCGTGAACACTGCCGTTTGCTCCGATTGACAATCTAATTGCAACAACCTTTCAATCTCTTGATTTCTGCCGTAGAATTTCATGTGTTTTATGCTTTTTACAATTTTGTAAATTACAAAAAATTAAATCTGCCGCAAAGATACAAATAATTTACCAAATGTGCAAGAAAAAAGTGAGATTTGGTACAAAATAATGCACTTTTTGCCAAAAATGGCACGATAGTGTACCAAATGTACCTCAAAAATATATGATTTGGTACAAAATCGCCATATCATAATGGTCTTATTTGGGGAGCATTTGGGAGTTTTTGGACGAAAAATTTGCATATATCAAATATTTTTTGTACCTTTGCACAATCGTGCAAATAAAGAGGAATTATGAAGACGCAGAAAATAATCATCCTTGCACTGGCAGCGCTGGTGTGGACTAGCTGTGCGAAACAGACTGACCCGGTGATGGATCGGTCGGATTTTGTGCTAATCACCGACGTAGTGCCTGACGCCATATTAGAGATCCGGTACTACAGTACGTATAACTTCGTCGGCTCGCGCATTGACGGTTACGAGGCTCCTGTCGCACTGATGACGCGGCAAGCTGCCGACTCGCTCAAGGTGGCGAGTGACGAACTGAAGGCGCAGGGCTACCGTATCAAGATCTGGGATGCGTACCGTCCGCAACGGGCTGTGAACCACTTCATCCGCTGGGCAGAGGATGTACAAGACACGACAATGAAAGCGGTGTTTTATCCGATGGTGGACAAGAGTCTGCTCTTTGAGCAGGGGTATATCATGGCACGCTCGGGACATAGCCGCGGCTCAACGGTGGACTTGACGCTTGTAGATGCCGCCACAGGCAAAGAGCTCGACATGGGCAGTCCGTTCGACTGGTTCGGCGAGGAGAGCCATCCGGACTATATCGTCGAAAGCCGGATGTCAAACGTCGCAAGCAGTGAATGGCGTGCAAATCGCCAGATCCTTTGGGATGCGATGTTGTGTCACGGGTTCACGATGATTGACAGCGAGTGGTGGCACTTCACCCTTGCTGGTGAGCCCTACCCGGATACGTACTTTGATTTTCCTGTCAAGCAGTAGAACATGAAAAAAGCATTGATTATAGCACTGTCATTATGGACGTCGTGTGTCATGATGGCAACAACGGTGGTGATAGACGCCACTAACTTGAAGTTGAACGAAGAGATGGCGGGCTTCCCGTTCTATGTCCTGCGGCTGGAAGCCAGTTCGACTACTGCCGCTATCCGCATCCAGTTGCAGGTGTCAGCAGAAAACTACACGGGCACGTACACCATCGACTCGGACAACTCGGCATTAGTATTGCCGGCAGGAGCCTCGGCAGACCAAGCCACGCAAGCGACCAGCGGCACGATGACCGTAGCCCGGCCGAACGGTAATCTGACCGTGACAGGCTCTATCACCTGTGCCAGCGGCACGACGTACCAACTCAACCTGCGTTACGAGACACCTGCCGCCACACGCCAAGAGACACTCACACTGAACACGCTCACACTGGAGGATCGCACATTGTCCGAACAGGAGTTTCAGATCTACGGTTACAACGACGACAACAGTCTATACCTGCAACTGACCGTGTTCAGCAACATGCTCGAAGGCACGTACACTACGGCGGATCTCTACAAACCCTATTCGGGTCTGCGCGTGCAATCCGGCAGCGCAACCGAGTATTTTGACCTGCTGGAAGCTAACCTGACTGTTGCCAAGAACGGCAACCGCGTACTGGTGACCGGCACGATCCTCTGCCAAAGCGAAACGAACCCTGCGGATATACCTCAATACACCTTATACCTGTCTTGTGCGCGCGACAAGAAAGATGAACCGATGACGGGCGATGCCACCGATGCGGATTTTGAGGCGTTCTTTGACGACTATACCCAGAACACCGACGAGCAGGCACTCAACGGTGACATCTTCGTGTATGCCCGCAATGCGAGCGGACAATGTGTTGCACTCGACGTCTATATAGCCGATGGCGAAACGGAGATAACTGCCGGCACCTACCCTGTTGTGCAAGGCTCTGACCTGTCTAATCCGTACATGACCGTACACGCGTCGGAAGGCATCATCGCCGGATTCACTACGCCTTCGTATGCAGGCTATCTGAATGCCGACAGCGAGTTAACCTCTCCCGTATGGTATATCATGGCAGGCACCGTGGTGATCGATGCGCAGGGACGGATCGAAGTCAATGCCATCAACTCCGCCGAGCGCACGATCCACTGTGTGCTGCGTGGCAAACCGCAAGACGTGGAGCAGACAGTACTTGACCAATGGACGGAGGGCAAATGTTTTAATCTGCTCGGTCAACCTGTGCCGGATGATTACCACGGCATAGTTATCCAAAACGGGAAAAAGAGAATCAATTAACAACTACCATTGTTTTGTGATGATGTTCCCCCGATGAAACGGGGGAAACGGGCACGTGAAGCGTGCAGAGGAAAAGGGGGAAACAAAAAGAGCGACTACGGTCGCTTTTTTTGTGTATTTTCGTACAAAATGCACTTTCTTGTGTGTTTTTTGCAGAAAAATTTGCAAATGTGGGATATTTTTCGTACCTTTGCAGTCGATTTTGAAATAATAATACCGACTACGGTTCTTTTTCGCCCCAATAGGAAGGCGAAAAAGCTAAGAGGGAAGGTTGTGTAAGTCAGCCGCTGTCCCGCAGCTGTGATCTCCATACAACGATTCAGCACAATGTCACTGCCTATAAGGTGGGAAGACGCTGAACCGCGGAGTAAGTCAGAAGACCTGCCGTACGTCGAGCGTTCAACGAGCTCCCGCGGACTGGAGACGAACGGAAGCGTAGCGTAAGGCTTAGCCTTGCGGTGCGGTGCTTGCAGGAATATTGATTCTGCGTAGGTTTCCCTATTAGGGCTTATTCTGTTTGTGGTTGTCTTGTTGACGCTAAACGAAAGTGCTGATGCGTAATAAGACAACATACACTCTGTCCTTCTGCCAATACTTGATGAGTGCTATGCAGGGGTGGCTTGCCGCGAGGCAAGTTATCCCTTTTGTCTTTATGCCCCGAAAGAATAAAACAATTGCAAACAAACAACCAAATAACAAACAATTAACCCAAAAATGAATTAGTATGAAAAAGATTTTAACATCTTTGTGTGCATTGCTGATGGCAAGCACAATGTGTATGGCGGGCTACACGCTACGCGTGCTGACGTTTGAGGACAGTGACCTCGGAGCAAGTTTTTCTGCACAAGCAGGAGAGGACAATGATGTCAGTTCTTGGTCAGAAATGATTGCAGAAGACCAAGGTTCAGATGCAATGTTGTATGGAGAAAGCGGCATGGGTGCTGATTATCCATTTTATTGGTGGCACGATGGAGGAAACACAGAGTTGTTTTCCGAAATCAATGAAGGCTATGGTTCATACGCCTATTGGAGCGGAGGCGAGGCAATCAGCCATTATTGGACTTCCGACTACGAGACTTACAATTATTACACCAGCCAACTTACTGCTTATCGTCCGATTTTGAGCAGCAATGATATGAACACATCAGGTGGTGGGCACAATGGTTCTGACAATTTTGCTGTACATTTCGGATATATTGACAATACCGGTTGGGGACTTGATCATGTGGATGCAATTACATTCGCAGATGGTGTAGCCCGCGTGATTGATCATGTATGGATTAACCCTACTACTTATACATATTATGTTATCACCAGTGGTAATGACCTTTCTGACGCTCTCGGCGAGGATGGTATTATTTGGCTTGAGGCACGCGGTTTTGCGAGCGCAGACGATGATGAACCGACAGAAACACTCAAATTCCGTTTTTTTGACGGACAGGGTACCGCAACGCTTGATTGGACGAAGTGGGACTTGAGTAGTCTTGGCGATATTGAGAAATTAGAGTTTACTATGTACGGTGAAGGACTTGGGTCTGACAACGGCTACGGTCTGAGCCAACCTGCTTACTTCGCATGGGACGATATGGCTGTTCGTTTCCCGTCTAATGATCCGGAACCCGAACCCGAACCGACAAGTTATAGCCGCACTGGTCTGACCGCAGGCAACTTCGGTACAATCTGCCTGCAGTATAACGTCAATGAGGGCGACTACAGCGGTGCTACGTTCTACAAGGTGGCTGAGCGCAATGCGACCTCTATAACTCTTGAAGAGGTAACATCACTGGTTGCCGGTCAGGCCTATATCTTCGAGGCTACCGCTACGGAGATCAACTGCACCTATTCGGGTGACAAGGTAAACACACCGGCTACCGCTACAGCCAACAACGTGCTGCAAGGTGCTTTTGAGACTGCCACTATCCCATCGGGCATGTGGTTCATAAAGAACAATCAATTGTATTGCTCTACCGGTACGCAGACCGTAGGTGCCAACCGCGCTTATCTGACTAATCTCACACCTGCCGCTGCTGCACCTGTTCCCGGTCGTCGCCGCCTGAATATGCCTATTCATAATATGCCGACTGCTGTCAGCAACACGGCTGACACCAAGGTGAACGCACGCAAGGTGATGATTGACGGTAACCTGTATATCCTGCGTGACGGTTCGATCTACGACATTACCGGTGCATGCGTAAAGTAATATGTTTTACCCGTTAAACAGATATTCATTATGAAAAAAGTATATATGACTCCCGCTACGGGAATAGACGAAATGAGTGTAACACAAGTGCTCTGTGCTTCTGTACAAGGTCCTTTAGGAGTTCCGTTTGCAACCGGTGATCCCGAAGCCGATTGGACTGCAGACTAATATGAACAGATTCTTGTATATACTCTGTACGTTTCTACCCCTTACCATCAGCATCCATGCTACGGATACCATCCGCCTGAACATGCAGGCATATTTGGATGATTACCCGCAGGATGCTGACGGCAAGTGGATCGGCACGTTCGATTACGGCATACTGTCGCTGGACTTTGAGCAGTTTCAGTTCTCGCACCTGACCAACGCTATGCAGGCGCAAGGGGCTGACGAGTTCGGAATGCAGTATTGGGACGGTTTTACCATCTGCACCAACGGCGATAACAATGACTACGGCTATGCCGGTTCGTCCACGGACTGGGTAACCCATCAGTGGGGCTGCATGGCAGGCGGCGGAATAGACTCCTTGGGTCAACTCGTCAAAGGTGCTCCGTATCTGGTTGGGTACTGGGGCTACAACTACGAGGAGGAAGGCGTACGCAGTCTGCGTGTGGATTTTTCGGACGGCGAGACGCATCGACTGCTTGGCATATGGGTATGCAATCATCCGTGGCCGTACTACGGCATTCAGCACGACGATGCGTTTGCGCACTCGTTTGCCGACAACGGAGCAGAGTTCAGACTGATCATCCACGGCTTGGATGACGAGGAGAAAGATGCCGGTATGCCTATTGTACACAAGTTAGCGTGGTTCCACAACAACGAACTGGATATATCCGCTGATTGGCAGTGGATAGATCTGAGTTCGCTTGGGCAGGTGAATGCCATCTATTTCACGATGGAGAGCAGCGATGCGTCGGGAGTGTTGGGTATGAACACGGCAGCTTACTTCTGTCTCGGCGGAATGGAGATGCTCGAACATGTCGATGAGATAGCCCGCCCGTCAGGTTTGGAAGCCGAACCGATAGACGAGCACAACGTGAAAGTGAAATGGAAACGTGTTGACGATGCCGCCTATTACCGGATGTATGTTGATTCGGTGCTGGTGGACTCGACGGATGCAACGTCTTATACGTTCGCCGGTCTGCAGACCTGTACGGAATACCGTTTCTTCGCGCAAGCTGTATCTGCCTACGGCGAAAGTTCGGACTGGGGTTATGTGAGTGCGCGCACCAAAGACCTGACACCGCCGACTCCACCGACGAACCTGCGGAAAGTGGAAGTAGGCATGTACAAGATTGTGCTTGCCTGGGATGCAGCTACCGACAATGTGGCGGTAAGCAAGTATGTCGTGTATGTGAACGGCAAACGTTACTCGCGACCTAAGTACACCACGGTTACGATTACCGGACTTGACCCGGGAACGACATACCTGATTGAAGTGGAAACACTCGACACCTCGGATAATGCCAGTGAGCGTGCGGCTATACAGGTCAATACTTACTCCACCCCGACGGATGTTGAAGAAACGACAACCGACGAACGGCAAACGGCATACACACTACAAGGACGATCGTTGACAACGAAAGATATGCAACGAGGGCAGGTGTATATCGTTACGAACGGTAACGAAGCGAAAAAACAAATCAAATATTAGTAAGCTAACATGCAGAAACATTCTCTGTTTATAGCGTGCCTGTTGCTCTGCTTAGGAGCATGGCATCGAATACAGGCGGCATCGGTGACGATCACGATGAACTCCGTCACCAATACCATGAGCCTGCAAGACAAAAACGGTGCGACTATCACTGAAGACACACACACCGGCAACAGCTATTTCTTCGGCAACCTGCAGGCGGGTGACTACACCTTGTACGGCTACAACTCCGACGATGACATGAACGGCACGTTCACTTTCTCCGTCGGAGAAAACGACAGCGAACTCTCGCTGCAAATCTGGACAATCACCAAGATTAGTACTTCCACCAAGAAGGAGGACGGCACCTACTGGGTATATGGTGAAGATTTTACGATTGAGGGATGTGAGGTACACAGTCGCGAGGGGGCAACTTTTGCCGTAACCGTAGGTATGAACAAAGGTTATCCTTCTGTGCTGACTTATGATGGCGGTAGTGTCGTATTGCGCATGGTGCCGTCAGTTGAACATCAGGCAGAGGGCTATATCTTCGCTTGGGACGGAAGAACCGTAACGGGTAACACCACTATCCAGACGAAGATCCCGGAGGGTGGTACGTTCACCTCAACCTGCCCTGCCAATGCGGAGATAGCTGTGATGCAAAAACCCGGCGGTGATGCCGGTTCGGGTACGATTCACTTCGTGCCGTTCCACGTGATCGAACCGGAGTCGGTAGTGACAGAAGGTAGCACAAAGACTTACACGTGGCGTTTGGGTAGCACTTGTAAATACAACATGCGTGCATGGCGCGAAGGAAGTCTGACGCAACTGCTAACCTTCTACTACAACACGGATGCAACCAAGTGTCCGGTGATTAACTTTACCGAAACGGATTTTGCCGCCCATGACCCCAAGTGGATAGATCATAATGTGCAGAGTCTGGATGGCATGAATGATGCCAATATCATGATCAATATCAACGAGAAAGGTTGGCTGAAGATGAAAACCGGTCAGAACTACGACTTGATGGCAGAGCGCGTGTGGCAGATCATCCCGAACCAGACAGAGAACTACTTCCTCGAACCGGATTACCATTATGCGGTTTATAACCTCGATGGAGAGTTGGATAACTCAGTAGTAGAGGTGGTTCCGGACGGAAACATCGGCTCGGAGTGGTCTATCTTACATGCCAAAGCACCGGGTACGGCTGTCATAACAATCACCTACGATGCAGCATCGGCTCTGCAGTACAGCAATCAAGGTAAGATGAGCACCTACTACGGCGGGCAGTACTTCGGAGCTTTGTGGCCGGAGAATACGGCGGTGTTCGTTGTGTCGGTGGATGCACCGGAGCCGGAGTACGAAATGGATGCGAACATGCGCATCAATGAGGACTTCGACCAACACGACAAAAAGAATGCCGGTGTTTATGTGGATGCCGAGCACGATGTGTTCTACTATATCAACGACGAGGAGGCTTTTTACTATACCTTCAAGCCGACCGGTGTGACCAGCGTGGAGATCGCTTATCCGACTATTCGCACCAATGATGCAGTCTATAACACCGGCTGGCATGCCATCAGCAAAGATGCAAATAATGAATATACCCTGCCGCTCAAGCACGGACGTCAGATAGTACGTCTGGGCGATGGTACAGGTAAGTATATATACCAAGTGCTGACCGCCAAACATGCTACGCGTACAATTACCAATGAAACAACCGGCGGAGACGTGTTCCGTCCGGGAGATGCTGTACGTGTGCAGTACACCGGTCTCTACCATCCGGCGAACAAGTTGTCGGGCATATACAATATGTCTGCGTACATTACCTATAACGGCACTCCGACCGGTACGGCATTTATCTTAGGTCCTAACCAATACTGGTTCTGTTCCAAACCTTCCGCGCAGGCTGTTGCATTCTCTATCCCGAAAGATTGGACAGAAACGACATTCGATTTGAAGGAAGGGGTGATTCAGGTGACGGGCTATGGCGACCCGATTGGTAACCACCGTTTGGTGAACAAAGTAGGCGGACGCTCGCCTAACTTCACGGCTATTACCCACCAGACCTATTTCGGTGCGCTGCCCGATGCGATTATTCCTGTCAAACAATTAAGCAAGACATTGGCTACGCTTGTATTGAATCCTGAGGATGCAGTGATTACTTCCGTGACTAACAGCCTCGGCGATGAAGTGACCGCGGAAGAAGGCAAATACCTATTGACTGAAGGCGACAACCTGATTATTGCTGAGAAATCGGGCTACAAGCGTACGCCAATTTCAGTCAATGTACCGGAAGGCTGCCCGGCAGAGATGACTATCACCGTTGATCTGATACCTGTTCCCGCAGAAGGTTGGGACGGCGAGACAATGACGGCTGTCACCCCGACAGGCGGCATCTATCACATCAAGAACGGATATGAACTGGCATGGTTTGCGAATCAAGTGAACACCGTTAAGGCTGCAGTAAGTTACAATGCTGTATTGGATAACGATATTGATCTCTGTGGCTTTAATTGGACTCCTATCGGTTACCCTTCCTCGTATGCTTATAAGGGAACATTTGATGGTCAAGGCTACACAGTCGACAACCTGTATATTAATTCGGATGGTACTTTTTTAGGGTTGTTTGGTCGCCTCACACAAGGGGCTACGATTCAAAACATTGTTGTCAAAGGTTCGATTACATCTTCCTCTACCAGCACTTCCGGTCTTAAAACCGGTGGTTTGGCAGGAAATGCTTCCGGTTCGTCCTCTAAGCCTGTTCGTATCACTAATGTTACCAACTACGTTAATATAACCGGACACGCCAAGTATGCAGCCGGTATAGTAGGATATGCCGGTACGTATGTGCTTATCGACCGCTGTGCGAACTACGGTAATGTCACCCTTTCGCATGACACCAATACCAAGGGTACAGACGCAGCAGGTATAGCCTATCTGAATGCAACAAGCAGTACCATCACCAATAGTTACAACTGCGGCACAATCGTGGCGAACAACAACGTCGGCGGTATCTATGCCACCTCGGTCAATGCGGTTGTTACCAACGTATATAACACCGGTAGGGTACATGCTACGCGCACCAACGGCAGCGGTTACTCGTGCCATGGCGCTATCCGTCCCACAGCGAACACGACGGCTACCACCGACCAAGTGACCAACGCATACGCCAACGAAGATTTCCTGTTCAACGAACTCAATACAATCATTATCACCAATCCCGAAGCATGGAGCGGCGGCGAGGTGGCATACAAACTCGGTGATGCGTTTGGTCAAGAGATAGGCGTTGACCCGCTGCCGGTACTCGGAGGTATGCAAGTCTATGAAATCGAACTGCCCGACGGAAGCAAGTATTACAGCAATACGAATGAATCATACGGCGAGTATGTTCGTGAGAACCTTACACCGGGACAGATAGGTACAATATGTCTGCCATATGCTTCGTTCCGCACATTTGGTGCTACGTTCTACAAGATGCTTTACAAAAAGTTGGATGACTTTGGTGACCCGATGAAGATCTATCTGGAAGAAGTACCGCAACTCGAACCCGGCGAGCCGTATATCTTCATTCCGGAAGCCGATGAGCTGCGCGTCTGGTACGCCGAGTCCACACAAGTGCCGGCTCCGGTAGATGCTATCAACGGCTTGCAAGGTACGTTTGCGCATATAACCGATGGCGCAGCAGGGACACCGGGCAATGTACTGGAAGGCAACTATGTCATCTATAACAATATGTTCAAGAAGTGCGGTGCATATTGCCAACTGTACGCGAACCGTGCATATATCAAGATGAACGACGTGCCGGTAATGGGCGCACCGAATGCACCGCTACCTACTCCCGGGCGCCGTCAAGCAGTGATAGGCAGCGCACAAGCGCCGCAGGTAGCTACCGACCTACATTCACAAATGGTAAATGAACAAATGAACCAATGTTATGATATACTCGGACGACCGGTTGATATCCGTAACACGGACATTCACGGCGTATATATTATCAACGGACAAAAAATAGTAAAGTGATATGAATGCGAGAAATAAATATCAGTCTCCCAAGACTACTCTTCAACTGATCACCCCGATGCAGGTGATAGCAGTCAGTTTCGGAGTTGACAATGAATCAGGAGACAACCTCATCGGAGGTTAAGGTACATTAAAAGGCGCAGGCTTCGGCAATCCGGAGCCTGCGTTTTTGATAAAATTGAGGGGTAGTGTTGCGGTTTGTGCGAAAAAAATTTGCAAATGTCAAATAAATTTCGTAACTTTGTCGCCGTGTACGATTCAGGGAAACAGGTGCAAGTCCTGTACAGACCCGCTGCTGTTATCTCCTAACAACGATTCAGCACAATGTCACTGCCTGTGAGGTGGGAAGACGCTGAACCGCGGAGTGAGTCAGAATACCTGGCGTATGCTAAGATGACTATTTGTCCTCGTGGATTAGGATCAGTCAGATGAAACGTTTGCTGTTATACATATTGCTGATCGTGTGCGCTGCTGTTGAGGCAGCGGATGATGCTGTCTTGGATAGCATCGTTCGGCAGTTCAGCATCGACGAGGTAGAAGTGACGGCTCGGAGGAGAGAAGAGCCGGTTATACCAGTGCAGAAGTTGGACGGAGCGCGTCTGGCGGGACTGAGTGCGCAGAGTGTGGCGGATGCTGCGCGGTACTTCTCGGGTGTGCAGCTGAAGGACTATGGCGGCGTGGGCGGCATGAAGACGATCGACGTGCGCTCGATGGGCACGCACCATGTGGGTGTGTTCTACGACGGCATAGAGATAGGCAACGCGCAGAACGGGACAGTCGATCTGGGGAAGTTCTCGATGGACAATATCGAGGAGCTGTCGCTGTATAACGGTCAGAAGTCGGAGATCTTTCAGCCTGCAAAAGACTACGGCAGTGCAGGTACACTATATATCAAGACCCGTCGTCCCCGATTCACGGACGGGAAGAACTACAACCTAAACGTCACAATGAAAGCCGGCACGTTCGGTCTGGCTAATCCTTCGATCCTATATGAGCAGAAGTTAGCGGAGAACATCCACCTCTCCGCGAGTGCCGAATATACGTACGCTCACGGGCGTTACCACTTCCGTTACAGAAGAGTGCTACCGAGCGGTGCTGTGGCGTGGGACACGACGGCAGTGCGTCAGAACGGCGATGTACAAGCGTTGCGCACCGAGGTGGGACTGTTCGGGTATCTGCCCGAGGGCAAGTGGCACATCAAAGGTTACTACTACCAGAGTGAGAAAGGTATACCGGGTGCTATTGTGAACAACGTGTGGAAGAACAGCCAGCGTCAGTGGGACAGGAACGCGTTTGTGCAGGGTAACTACACGCAGCGCGTGACGAAAGGCTATGACGTGCAGGTCAACGCGAAGTACACGAACGACTACATGCGTTACCTCAACCCCGACACGACGCTGATGTACATCGACAACTGCTTCACGCAGCAGGAGGTGTATCTGAGCATGGCGCACCGTCTGGCGGTGGTGGGCGTGAAGGGATTGGTGCCGCACAAGGATGTGAACTGGGACGTGAGTCTGAGTGCCGACTACCAGTGGAACTACCTGCAAGCGAACCTCGCTAACTTCGTCTATCCCGAACGCAGCACGGTGCTGGCGGCGGCAGCTACGCAGCTGTACTGGAAGTACCTGAAGATGCAGGCAAGCGTGCTGGGTACGTTCATCTTTGACAAGATCCACCAGCCGACAAAGAGCACTCCTACCGCCTATAAGCAACAGCCGCAGTTCACACCGGCAGTGTTCCTGAGTTATCAGCCCATCCTTCGCGAGGAACTATTCCTGCGCGCGTACTATAAACGCATCTTCCGAATGCCAACGTTTAACGATTTGTATTACACCGACGTGGGGAACATCTCTCTTCTGCCCGAATACACAACCCAGTACGACGGTGGTGTGCAGTACAATAAGCGTTGGCAGGAAGGTGTGTTCCGCGCAGTGAGTGTGAAGGCGGACGGGTACTTCAATCAGGTGAAGAACAAGATCGTGGCAATCCCGAAAGGCAACGGTCAGTACCGCTGGCAGATGATGAACCTGGGGTATGTGGAGATACGCGGCGTGGATGTGAACGCCTCGACGACGCTGGATCTGATGCACGAGGTGTATCTGAACATCGGCGCGACGTACACCTACCAGAAGGCGCAGGACTTTACTGACCCGGGCGAGCTCACCTACGGCGGGCAGATAGCGTATATACCTTGGCACTCATGTTCGGCAATGGCGAACCTGTCGTGGCACGGGCTGAGCGTGAACTACGCGTTCATCTATGTGGGCGAGCGCTACCATAACTCCGCGAATATCCCCGCGAACTACGAGCAACCATGGTACACACATGATATGAGCGTGAGTTACTCCATCAAGCATTGGTATTTTGCGGTGGAGATCAATAATATGTTCAACCAGCAATACGAAGTCATCCTGAACTACCCGATGCCGGGAATCAATGGCAAAGGCATAGTGCGATTTACCATTTAGTTATGAATAGTCAGAATAAAATAGAAACAAAATACAGGTCTAATTATTCTTTGAGCAGCAGCGGTCTTTTGTCTTTGAGCATCGCGGTCTTTTGTCTCATATTGACCGGTTGCCGGAAGGATGTGGTGGTTTTTCCTCCGGAAGAAGAGCAGCACGGTGAGAAGCAGATCAGCGAGGTGATAGGTTTCTATCTGCTCAATGAGGGAAATATGGGTTCGAACAAAGCCACGCTGGACTACTACGACTACGCCACAGCCATCTATAGCCGGAACATCTACGCCAATGCCAACCCCGACGTACCGAAGGAGCTGGGTGATGTGGGCAATGACTTGAAGATCTACGGCGGCAGGTTGTATGCGGTTATCAACTGTTCGAACAAAGTCGAGGTGATGGACGCGAAGACCGCCAAGCGTATCGGGCAGGTGGATATACCCAACTGCCGGTACATCGCCTTCGACGGCAAGTATGCGTATGTAACCTCGTATGCCGGACCTGTGTCGCTGGATGCGAGTCACGCGCAGATAGGTTATGTGGCGCGCATCGATACCGCCACGCTGCAGATTGACGGGCAGTGTCTGGTGGGCTATCAGCCGGATGAGTTGGCAGTGGCGGACGGAAAGTTGTACGTGGCGAATAGTGGCGGATATATGGCACCGGATTATGATAGTACGGTCTCGGTGATAGACATAGCCTCATTCACGGAGACCAAGCGCATCACGGTGGCGAAGAACCTTCACCGGGCACGTACCGACCGACACGGGCAGCTGTGGGTCAGTTCGCGCGGCGACTATTACGGCACTCCGGCTAAGCTCTACTGCCTCGACACGAAGAGCGACGCGGTGGTTGACAGTTTGGATGTGGCGGTATCAGCACTGGATATACTCGGTGACTCACTCTACGCCTGCGCCACGACGTGGGACTATATCAACAACGAGGATGTGGTGTCGTACGCAATAGTAGATGTACGCACGCACAAGGTGCGCACCACGAACTTCATCACCGACGGCACCGAGCAAAAGATCAAGAAACCCTACGGCATCAAGGTACACCCGCTGACACGCGACACCTATGTGACCGACGCGAAGTACTATGTCAACCCGGGAATGCTGCACTGCTACGGACAGGACGGCGTGTTGAAGTGGTCAGTGCGCACGGGAGATATACCGGCGCATATGGCGTTTGTAGTTGAACGTTGAAAGTTGAGAGTTATGATGAAACAGTTTTTTACTTATTTGGCAGTGATGGTTGCACTGCCGGTGATGGCGGCTAACTCGCCGTACTTGAAGTATGTGTATGAGTATATGCCTGCACCCGGGCAGTTTGTCAACGAGCTGCCGGAGTACGAGGACGGCGACGATGCCAATGACATGCGCATGAAGGCAGAAGAATCCATTGCGGACAATGCGCAAGGGATGATCAGCCTCGGCGGCTGGGGCGGCTATGTGGTGTTCGGTTTTGACCATCCGGTGGTGAACGTGCCGGGCAAGAATGATTTTATCGTCGAGGGCAACGCGTTCTACACCAACAAGCAGGCAGGCGCAGCCGGTGGCGGTTCGTGCGAGCCGGGGATAGTGATGGTCAGCCGCGATGATAACTGCAACGGATTGCCCGACGACGAGTGGTACGAGTTGGCGGGTTCGGAGTACACCAACCCGCTGACCCTGCACAACTACACCGTCACGTACGAGCGCACGGATGGTTTTGCGGATGTACCGTGGACGGACAACAAAGGCAACAGCGGAGTGATCAAGACGAACTCATACCACCCTCACAACTTCTGCCCTGAGTGGTTGCATGGCAACATGACGTTCACCGGTTCGAGGTTGCCGGACAACTGGGAGTACGTCAACGACCAGTATGTACTCTACCCTTATGCCTACGGCTATGCGGACAACCATCCTGACACCTGCCGTCTGGCGCAACTGAACATCGAGTGGGCAGTATGTGCCGACGGTACGCCGGTGCACCTCGATGCAGTGGATTTTATCAAGGTCTATACCGCCCTGCAACAACAGGTAGGCTCATTAGGCGAAACATCGACAGAGATCAAAGGTGCACGTGATCTGCACCCCGATGCTAAGGCGGAGACGGATGTCGAAACAGTCGAAAGTCAAAAGTCGAAAGTCGAAAGCAGAAAAGTGCTGCGCGGCGGACAACTGCTGATTATCCGTAACAATCAAGCATTTAATCCTTTAGGGACTACAGTTTCAAATATTTATTAACAAACAAAATTTACTAACAAATGAAAAAAGTTTTACTTTTTGTGGCTGCCACACTGATGAGCGCCACGATGTTTGCTCATTTGCAGGTGGCTACGTTTGAGGACGTAACCATCGGAGCAGAGGAGAGTGTGCTGCACCTGGATGCTACCGGCACGTTCGAGAGCGGTGACTTTATCTTCCAACAGGAGGCAAATGTATCCGAATGGGGTACCTACTACTACGGCAACTTGCCGACGAACAAGTCGGACAACAAGTTTGAGTCCTATCTTGACGCTGAGAAGTCAGCCAAGGGCGGTGCACACGTCGGCAAGAACTTTGTTGTATGGACGCCTTCGTATGCGGGTATCGACAGCATTAAGCTGAAGAGTGCCGGTACTGTTCCGGGCTTCTTCATCAACAACACAGCTTATGCTGTTAACTCGATGTGCAACGGTGACCAGATCGCCAAGAAGTTCGGCAAGGACGACTGGTTCAAGTTGACCATCAGCGCTTCGCTCAACGGTGTTGCAGTTAATGCGCAGATAGAGGTTAACCTCGCTGCTGAAGGCAAATACATCAACGAGTGGACGTATGTTGACTTGAGCGGGTTTGGAACAATTGACGCTATCCAGTTCAGCCTGAGCAGTAGCGATAACGGCGATTATGGTATGAACACTCCGGCATACTTCTGCTTCGACAACTTTGGTGATGTAATGCCTCTGGGCTACGAAGAGCCTGCACGCGCTGAGTTCGATATAGTCGAAGTAGCTACGTTTGAGGATGTAACCATTGGCGCCGAGGAGAGCGTGCTGCACCTGGATGCTACCGGCACCTTCGAGAGCGGTGACTTTATCTTCCAGCAGGAGGCGAATGTATCCGAATGGGGTACCTACTACTACGGCAACTTGCCGACGAACAAGTCAGACAACAAGTTTGAGTCCTACCTGGACGCTGAGAAGTCAGCCAAGGGCGGTGCTTACGAGGGTAAGAACTTCCTCGTATGGACGCCTTCGTCCGCGGGTATCGACAGCATTAAGCTGAAGAGTGCCGGTACTGTTCCGGGCTTCTTCATCAACAACACAGCTTATGCAGTTAACTCGATGTGCAACGGTGACTATTACGCCAAGAAGTTCGGCAAGGACGACTGGTTCAAGTTGACCATCAGCGCTTCGCTCAACGGTGTTGCAGTTAATGCGCAGATAGAGGTTAACCTCGCTGCTGAAGGCAAATACATCAACGAGTGGACGTATGTTGACCTGAGCGGGTTTGGCGTGATTGACGCATTGCAGTTCAGCTTGAGCAGTAGCGATAACGGCGATTATGGCATGAATACTCCGGCATACTTCTGCTTCGATAACCTTGGCGCAGAGATGCCTGCCAACTACGAAGAGCCTGCACGCGCTGAATTCGAGGAAGAAACAGCCGTTGAGAATACTGCTGTTCAAGTTAAGGCACAGAAAGTGGTTCGTGACGGTCAAATGCTGATCATCCGCGACGGCAAGACCTTCAACGTTCAAGGTGTAGTCGTTCGCTAATTTGTAGCGGCACACTACTCTCCAAAGCAACTCACTTCGGTGGGTTGCTTTTTGCAAAAAAATGACCATTTCCACATTTTTGGTTAATTTTTCCACATATATGTGCGCGAAATTTTGTACTTTTGCATCGAAATTTGGCAACAAAATAAATTAACTATATTCATTAACCGAGCCGCAAGGCTCACAAAACAATTAAAGTCATGAAAAAATTTTTCCTTTTTGCAGCTGCTATCGTTGCAGCAATGACAGTTAACGCAAGGGTGATCTCCTTCGCAGACATCGTTGACAACACCGCTGCTGATGCAGCTAAAACTGCCTTTGATGCCGCATTCGAGTATGAAAACATCGAGACCAAAGCTGCTGCTAACAGTGCAGGCGATGCATATTTGGTAGAAGTTTACCAGATTACTGGCACCACTGAATGGAGTGTTACTACTTTGAACCTCAAAGATGAGGAGCAAGTTTACTTTGAGTTCAAGGATGGTAGTGACAACAAGTTGGTTATGAAAGCATACAAAGAGTATGTTCAACCGAATGGTAAAGCTGCTTGCCTGGTTATTACCGATCTGAACGTAGGTGACAAAGTGAAGATCTACCTCAAAAAAGCACTCAATAAGGAAGCTATGATTGAAGGTGCTACCGTAACTAAGCACAACTTTGATAGCGATGTAGTTGAATTAGAGGCAGCTGCTGAGGAGATTCGTGTTTATTCCAAAAGCGAGAGCAACTCGGATGCTAAATGGCAGGTTGCTTCTGTAGAAGTTCCGGGTGGTGACGAATCCGCTGTTGATAACGTTAACGCTAACGTTAAGTCTATTAAGACTTTTGAGAACGGACAAATCGTTATTATCAAGAACGGTGTTAAGTTCAATGTTCTTGGCGCAGAAGTTCGTTAAGCAATTACGCTCATAAACTATTCCAAAGGCGGTTCACATCACATGATGTGAGCCGCTTTTTTCAGTTGACGGTTTTAAGTGTTTAGTACCGATTCACTCTCGACTTTGGTTCGACTTTCCTTCGACTTTCCCTCGACAATGCCCCGACTCAGACGGCCGTTTTTTGAGGAATCAGATGTCAGAAATCAGGCATCAAATAAAAAAATCCCACAAAAATGCAGAAATATTTGCAAATGTGGGATTTTTTTTGTATTTTTGTACGCTTTTTGTGGGCGTGAGGCATAGGCACGTGATACGCGCACGTATAAAAGTACGCATAAAACAATGACAATAATAGGTTTAGACAGTTCAACCGAAGTATGTTCGGCAGCGTTGGTGCAAGACGGCGCGGTTATTGCCGAGCGCATCAACATAAGTGGCAGCAATCATGCTGCACTGCTGCCGCTATATGTACAGGAGTTACAGGCAGAAGCCGCAGCCCGAGGACTAACGATAGATGGCGTGGCGCTGTCCGAAGGACCTGGGTCATACACAGGTCTGCGCATTGCCGCCTCGCTCGCCAAGGGGCTGTGCTACGGGCTGGATGTGCCGCTGTACGCTGTTTCAACATTGGCTGTCGCCGTCGTCAACGCGGTCGCACAGATGTCGCTTAGCGACATAAAAGCGACGCGTGCCTCGGCTCTCCCCACAGCGATGATCTGTCCGATGATTGATGCGCGGCGGATGGAGGTGTATTGCGCGGTGTACGGAGCGCGGTGGAACAGCACCGCGAGCTTAACAGAGGTGCAAGCGTTGGAGGCAAAGGTGATTGACGAGACGAGTTTTGCTGAGTTGCTGGATGATCACGTGGTATATTTCTGCGGCAACGGTGCAGAGAAATGCAAGGCGGTAATCAAGCACCGGAACGCTCGCTGGATAGACGGCATCGTACCCACCGGTGCGGCGGCGGCTAAATTGGTTAGTTCGGCGGAACAGCACCGAGAGCTTAACAGCGCCGAAAGCCTAATAAGGATTGTAGAAGGCAAAGAGATAGCATACTTCGAGCCAAACTACCTGAAGGAGTTTATAGCAGCACCGTCACATGTAAAAGGACTGAAATAGTCAAAAGTTGAAAGTCAAAAGTCGAAAGAAATTGAAGAGTAAAAAGTTTATAGGAATTGGTTTGGCAGGACTATTAGTTCTGCTGATGACGGGTTGTTCGACACAGAAGAACACCCGCGCTACGCGTCTGTATCATCAGACGAAGACGAAATACAACATCCGTTTTAACGGTCAGATTGCTTTTGATGAGGGTCTGCAACAGATAGCCACAGCGCACGAGGACAACTTCGGCGAGTTGCTGCCGTTGTACCCGGTGTCCGACCACAAAGCGGCTGAGTCCTCAACCGCCAAGATGGATCGAACAATCGAGAAGTGCCGTAAGTGCATCAAGCTCCACTCCATCAAAGCCAAACCCAAACCTGACCCCAAGCGTTCGAAAGACCCCGAATACAAAGCCTGGCTCAAACAGGAAGAGTTCAACAAAGAACTGGCTCAGGCGTGGATACTGCTCGGCAAGGCGGAGTTCCACAAGGGCGACTTTATCGGTGCGGTAGGTACGTTCAACTATATCATCCGTCACTACGACTACGACAAGGATGTGGTAGCGCAGTGTCAGTTGTGGGTAGCGCGCGCGTATATGGAGATGGGTTGGCAGTACGAAGCCGAAGATCTGCTCAGTAAGGTGCAAGCGGACAATCTGAAGCGCAAACACGCCTCGCTGTATGCCGCCACAGCGGCGGATATCAAACTCCGCGGCAAGCAGTGGAAAGAGGCTCTGCCGTTCGTCAAACTCGCCCTACCGGACGAGCCCCGCAAAGGTTCGCGGGCACGGTTTGCATACGTGCTGGGGCAACTGTACGAGATGGACGGCAAACCCGCTGACGCCTACGATGCGTACAAGAAGTGCATCCGTCTCTTCCCGCCGCTATCGATGGATTTCAATGCGCACATACGAATGGCACTCGTCTCCGGTAACCAGAAGAAGTCGTTGCGCGTGCTGAACCGGATGACCAAGAACTACAAGTATCACGAGCACCTGGATGTACTGTTCGGTGCCGTAGGAGATATCTATATGTCCCGTCGCGATACTGTACATGCACTGGAGAATTACGAGTTGGCGATAGAAAAGAGTGAAAAGAATGGCATGGATAAAGCCACTGTGCTGCTGAAGGCGGGTGACATCTATTATGAGCAGCGCAACTACGCGAAGGCTGCACCCTGTTACAGCGAGGCGATCACTATCCTGCCTGCCGAATCGGATGCCTACCAGCGTTTGCGCGTGCTGTCCGAGGTGCTGGACGAACTGAGCGTAGAGTACTCTATGGTGCAGTTGCAGGACAGCTTGCAGCGCTTGAGCACCCTGAGCGAGGAGGATCAGATGAAGATTGCCGAGCAGATAGTGGCCGACCTACGGAAAGCCGAAGCCGAGGACTCCGCCAAAGCTGCCCAGCGCGAGCGTGACAACCGCGACAAAGGGCTCAGCAGCGTGAACACCTCGAAGATGATCGGCAACCCTACATTTGGCGGCAAGGCGGAGTGGTACTTCTACAACGCGCAACTCATACGCAACGGTAAGCAGGAGTTTACCCGCCGGTGGGGTAACCGTCCGCTGGAAGACAACTGGCGTCGTCGCAGCAAAGCCACATCCAATGACTGGACGCCTTCGGAAACAGGCGACGAGACGGATGCAGATATGGAAGCCGAGCAAACGGACAGCATAGCTGCGGACAGTACGACGGTGGTAGAGAAACCCCGCGTAACGGATATATATGACCCCGTGTACTATGTACAGCAGATTCCCCGCACACCGGAGGAGTTTGCACTGAGCGACTCCGCCATAGCTGATGCGCTGTTCAAGATGATATTCATCTACAAGGACAAACTGCACGACACGCTGCAGGCAGAAGCCACCTTCGAGCAGTTCACCCAACGTTTCCCGCAGGACAAACGCTGCGTAGAGCTGTACTACATGCGCTACCTCGACGCCCTCAAGGACAACCAGCCCGACGAGGCCGAACTGGCGCGGCAGGCAATCCTGAGCAACTACCCCAACAGCAAACATGCAGCAGTGGTGTCTAATCCGCAGTACTTCGCCCAGCTCCGTCAGATGGCTATCGAGGAAGACTCGCTCTACGAATCGACCTACAACGCCTTCCGCGAGGGGCGGTTTGCCATTGTCAAGGCAAACACGAAGCATGCCGAGCAGAACTACCCGCTGTCGCCGTTGATGCCGCGGTTCTTGTTCCTGAACGCCGTAGCCAAAGCGCGTACCGAAGGTAAGGAAGCGTTTGCCGAGAGTCTGCGCGACATGATCAACCGCTACCCTGACTCCGAGTTGGCAGCCATGAGTCGCGATATGTTAGCCATGCTCGGACAAGGCATGGAGAGCCAGAAGGGAGGAGCGGTATCCACCCTCTCCGCCAAACGCGAAGACCAACAAACAGAAGAGCCGGAAACGGACACCACGGTGCAGTTCTCTGCCGAACGTAACGAGCGGACATACGTGCTGCTGATCTATCCTTCAGCAGTCAGCGGTCAGCAATCGGACGAAGAGATACAAGCCGAGCTGAACAACATGCTGTACGAAGTAGCGCTGTTCAACTTCACACGGTTCCTCATTCGCGACTTCGACCTCGCCAGTCTACCTGCCTACAGCGCCGGACCGGCAGTACGCGTGAGCGGACTGGAGTCGATGGACGAAGCCGTATGGTACATCGGCATGCTCATGGAAAGCGCAGAGATGAAAGCCCTGCTGCAGAATCGGCAGATAACCATTATCCCGATCACCGAGACGAACAATGCGCTCATCGGTAACGGCAAAACGATAGAGGATTATCACGAGTTTATGAAAGGTGATAAGCCCAAAGCAAAAGGTAAAAAGTAAACAGTAAAAAAGTGAATAACATGAAGAAGATTCTGATAAGTGTACTGCTCATAGCAAGTATTGCGCTGCCGATGGTAGCGGAGGACGTGACCTATCTGACCACCGAGGAGTTCAAGGCACGCATATTCGATTATACCGCAGAGAAGAAATGGAAGTACAAAGGTGACCAGCCCTGCGTGATTGACTTCTACACCACATGGTGCGGTCCGTGCAAACGCTTGGCACCTATCATGGAGGAACTCAGTCAGACCTACTGCGACCAGGTGAAGTTCTACAAGGTGGATACCGAGCGCGAACGCGAACTGGCGGGCGTATTCCGCATCAGCAGTATTCCTCAAGTGCTGTATGTCCCGGCAGAAGGCGAACCAGTGCTGCTGAAAGGATTGTATCCCAAGGAGGATATAGTCGAGATCATTGACGACTACCTGCTCAAGAAAAACAAGAAGAAATAGTCGATAGTCGAAAGTCAAAAGCTATGCAAGTAGAAGTCGTATTATTGGTATTATCGCTGCTGTTCTTCTCGAGCATCTTCACCGACAAGATCGGTTACAAGTTCGGCGTGCCGGCATTGCTGCTGTTTCTGGCAGTAGGAATGCTGTTCGGTCCGGACGGTATAGGTGCGCTCATCAATGAGGACGGTGTAGGATATATCATCAAGACGGAAACAGCCGAGGCGCTCAGTACGATCGCGCTGTGTATCATCCTGTTCTCAGGCGGCATGGATACCAAACTGACGGATATACGTCCCGTGCTTGCGCCGGGCGTGACGCTGGCTACTGCAGGCGTGCTGATTACCGCCGTGGTGACGGGAGTGATTCTGTTCTACATCTTCGGCTGGCTGAACACGTACGAAGCGGTGCCACTGAGTATGGCTCTACTGATTGCCGCGACGATGAGTTCGACGGATTCGGCATCCGTATTCTCTATCTTGCGTACAAACGGCATCGGTCTGAAGCATAACCTGCGACCACTGCTGGAACTGGAGTCCGGCGCCAACGACCCGATGGCATACGTACTGACAACCACGCTGATAGGCGTCGTAACCGCCAAGGCTGCCGTCAGCGGACTGGAGATAGTGCAGACGATAGTAATCCAACTGGTGATGGGTACAGTCATCGGATTCTTCTTCGGCAAAGGGCTGGTTGAACTCATGCGCCGCACCAAACTGAGCAATGAGTCACTGTACCCGATCATGGTGCTCACCGCCTGCATCTTCATCTTCAGCGTGACATACTTCATGAAGGGCAACGCCTACCTGGCAGTGTATGTCGGCGGACTGATCATCGGTAACAGTAAGTTCACACGCAAACACCAGACAAAGTCTTTCTTTGAAGGTCTGACCTGGCTGGCGCAACTCGTGATGTTCTTGATGTTGGGATTGATGGTTCGTCCGCATGAACTGTTCAAGTGGCACGTGCTGTTCGCCGGACTGATCATCAGCGTCGTGATGGTATGTATATCCCGACCTATAGCTGTCTATCTGTGCATGATTCCGTTCAAGAAGTTTGAGAATAAGGACAAACTCTTCCTCAGCTGGGTCGGACTGAAGGGTGCTGTGCCAATCATCTTTGCCGTAATATGCAAGGCGGAAGGCGTGCCGCATGCGGATCTGATGTTCAATATCATCTTCCTCTGCACTATCGTTTCGCTGCTCACGCAGGGAACAAGTCTGTCAAGTATGGCGCGACGCTTGCAGGTGGCTACCACCCCTGTAAAACTGAAGAAACTCGTACATTTCGATATCGAGTTGCCGGAAGAGATTCAGTCCTCCGCCACGGAGATTGAAGTCACCTGGGAGATGCTGGCGGAAGGCAACCACCTGCGCGAGATCCATCTGCCACCGCAGACCTTGGTAATCATGGTGCGCAGAGGCGAGGATTTCTTCGTGCCGACCGGTCAGAGCGAATTGGCAGAAGGTGACCAGTTGCTCGTACTGACGGACAATGACATCGAGGTCGCCAACCGATACAAAGAAGAGGAGCTGGCTGAGGAACAACGATTCCCTACCCGACAAATGATAGCCCATACACGCGACTACATCGTGCGTGCATGGAAAAAAATCCGAGAAAACAAGTGATTATGAAGAAAACGATCTTCCTGACAGGCGCAACCGGCACCATGGGTCGAGCCGGTATGAACGAACTGCTGCGTTACCCTGAGCGTTACGATGTACGCGTGCTCGCTCGTCCAAGCCAGAAGAACAAATCTATGCTTGAGCCAATCTTGGCGCAACACCCAGACAACTTCAGCGTTGTATGGGGTGACCTGACGCGCTACGAGGATGTACTCAAGGGCGTAACCGGTGCCGATGTGGTGCTGCATGTGGGCGGTATGGTTTCGCCGGCTGCGGACTATCGTCCGAAAGCTACCTACCGCACGAACATCAGTGCTGCCATCAACGTGCGCGACGCCGTACTGGCGCAGCCTGCTGACCGCCAACCGAAGGTGGTCTATATAGGCAGTGTGGCGCAGATGGGTGATCGCCGCGAACCCTTGCATTGGGGCAGAACGGGCGACCCTATATGTGTGTCTGCCTACGACCATTACGGCATTACCAAGGCGCTGGCTGAACGGCTCATCACCAACTCGCCCATCAAGCAGTGGGTGAGCCTCAGGCAGTCAGGTATACTCTACCCCGCTATCCTGAAGAACTACGATCCGATCATGTTCCACGTACCTATCCGCGGCGTGTTGGAGTGGGCTACAGTGGAGGATAGCGGACGACTGCTCGAGGGCGTTTGCCGCGACGAGGTGCCCGATACGTTCTGGAAGAACTACTACAATATCGGTTCGGGCGAAGAGTACCGACTGTCGAACTATGAATTTGAGTGCCTGCTACTGGATGCCATAGGCTGCCCGCGTCCCGAACAGATCTTCGAGGCAAAATGGTTCACGACGCGGAACTTCCACGGGATGTGGTATCTGGATAGCGACAAACTGAACGAACTTGTGCCTTTCCGCGCGAACATCCCCGTGAAAGAGTATTTTGCGCAGATGGCTAAGTCGCCGAGCGTACCGAAAGGCATACGCATAGCACGTGTCACCAAGGCTGCAAAGCTCGTGCCGCACATCGTCAAACTCGCTATGCGTAAGATGGCATACAGCAAGGAACATGGCACGCAGTGGTGGATCAAGCACAACATTGAGCCGCGTATCCATGCGTACTACGGCAGCCTTGAGGCATACAAACGTATTCCTAAATGGAAAGACTGGGATCTGAGCCACCCTTCACGCGAGGCAGTCATCCTCGACCATGGTTACGACGAATCCAAACCGATGGGCGCCCTCACCGTCAAAGACCTGCAGCAAGCCGCAGCCTTCCGTGGTGGCAAACTGCTCACAGACAACATCCAGGAGAAAGGCTTGGAACTATGGGATGCGCATCTGCGCTGGCAGTCGGCAAGCGGCGAGACCTTCGAAGCCACACCACGACTGATCCTGCTCGGCGGACATTGGGCTCCGGGAGAGATGCCTTTCCCCTACCGCGGACAAGAGGGCGAACGCCCCTGGCATTGGGATGAGGTGGCTAAACACAACCCTTTCTTTGCGCAAATCTGGACGCCGCTGCATGAGCCCGACGAGAACAATATATACGGCACAGAAATCTTCGACGGCTGGGAGAAATAGACTATGGCACTTAATTATATTTGGATAGCACTGATTCTGTTGGCGGTTCTGGTGGGCTGCATACAGTGGCTGGTGATGGGCGACGCGTCTGTTATGTCAGCTATTCTTGATTCGACGTTTGCCAGCGCCAAGACGGGTTTTGAGATCAGTATAGGTCTGACCGGCGTTCTCTCGCTGTGGATGGGAATCATGAAGATCGGCGAACAAGCCGGCGTGGTTAATCAACTCTCGCGTGGCGTGAGCCCGTTCTTCACGCGCATCTTCCCTGACCTGCCGAAAGGTCATCCGGCTTTCGGATCGATGTTGATGAATATCTCCGCCACAATGCTCGGCATCGACAATGCCGCCACACCGCTTGGCTTGCAGGCGCTGCGTGAGATGCAAGAGACGAACCCCGACAAATCGCGGGCATCTAATCCGATGATCATGTTCCTCGTGCTGGTGACGAGCGGCTTGACGCTGGTGCCGGTGAGTATTATGACCTACCGCGCCCAACTCGGTGCAGCCAATCCTGCGGATGTGTTCCTGCCTATACTGCTGGCAACGTACTTCGCTGCCATCACGGGCGTAGTAACGGTGGCGATCATCCAGCACATCAACCTATTGGACAGAGTGATCTTAGGCACGCTGGGCGGCTTGACGCTGTTTGTGGGCGGAGTGATTGCCGCAGCGATGTACTTCCCGCAAGAAACCGTCAGTAAGTGGTCAGCCGTGCTCGCTGCCGTGCTGCTGCTCGGCGTCATTTGCTGGTTCATCATCGCCGGTTTGATTAAGAAGGTAAACGTCTATGACGCCTTCATCGAGGGCGCGAAAGGCGGTTTCGGCACAGCTATCGGCATCGTTCCGTACCTGATTGCAATGCTCGTTGCAATCGGTATGTTCCGCGCCAGCGGAGCGATGGACTGGCTGGTGAGCGGACTGGCGTGGTGCTTTGCTGCCTGCGGACTGAACACAGACTTCGTGCCGGCTCTGCCTACCGCATTAATGCGTCCCTTATCCGGCTCGGGCGCACGTGGACTGATGGTGGATGCCATGGTGCAATACGGCGCAGACTCGTTCGTCGGGCGACTCGTAAGTATCCTGCAAGGCTCGACGGATACCACATTCTATATTTTGGCTGTATATTTCGGCAGCGTGAATATCAAAGACACTCGCTACGCACTGGCTTGCGGACTGCTGGCGGATTTCGCAGGCATCGTTGCTGCTATATTACTCGCATATCTGTTCTTCCACTGATGATACAGTTTATCTACGACAGTTCTCTCGCAGGCGAGCGCGTAGCGCTCATCGACGGGCAGTCGCCGCGCTTGCAGCGGTGGCTCAGGCAGGTGGCTGCACACTACGGCTTCCGGGTGGGAGAGCTGACGTATATCTTTTGTACGGACGAGAAGGAGCTGGCCGTCAACCGAGAGTTTCTCGGACACGACTACTATACGGATGTTATAACGTTTGACTATAGCGCACCGCAATGTGTGAACGGCGACGTGTTTATCTCGTGGGAGATGATCCGTAGCAACGCTATAGACGCCGGCGTGAGTGCAGAAAACGAACTGTTGCGTATCTTGGCGCACGGCTTGTTGCATCTGACCGGGCAAGCGGACAAAACACCGGAAACCAAAGCTGAGATGACGCGCAAAGAAGAGCACGCGCTCAGTTTGTACCGATGAAGGTTTGGAAGTTACTTTGGCAAGTCCCGTGTATCGCTCTGGGCGTTGTTTCGGGAGTAGCGGTACTACTGTTGACAGCAGTGGGCGTTGCCATTGTCACACCATCCATCCGCACTGCTATCGTAACTAAGGCCGTTGAGGTCGCCAACGAGCGCACGGACTACGACATCGATCTGGGGCGACTTTACCTCTCGCCATTTCACCATTCGCCCCGGGTGTTGTACGGTGCATACAAAGGTGAGTGCGACCTGCCGCTGCAAGTCGAACTGGACAGCGTGTTCATCGGTCATCGCGGCAACGACACACTGGCGTATGTGCATCGTCTCCGTCTGGATGCCGTACTGCATACTGCCGACAGGGAAGCACCTTTCAGTAACTTCACAGCTATCCCCATCACCGTCAACCGCCTGCTGCTCGAGCGCACTACGTTCCACTCCGACTCCCTGATAGCCTCCATCGGCATTGATGCTATTGTGGATCTGCTGGATGTACAGAGTCCTGAGCTGCTGATTGCCGAAGGGCAGTACCCACTGCACGGACTGCGGCTGCATGATGTCGATGTCGGCATCGATCTCCGACCGGTTGAACCCGACACTACCCTGCAACAGGATACAACACCGCTGCTGCTGGCATTCGACTTGCCGGACGGCGAACTGCGGAACATACACTTCTGCCTCACGCCTCTGGATCTGGGTATTAGCACGGACTATCTGGATGCCAACGCACTGGTGGATGTGGGCGCTAACCTTTACGATGCGCGCCGGATAGATATAGGCGGTCTGACCTTCTCGTTCGGCAAACTGCGGATCCCTGCCGACACGATCTACGGCAACGCCAGCGTCAATCTTGCCACCAGCCTCATCACCAGTAGCGGACTGCATGTACGTTCGGACGAGTTGGGCGCTGAGGCGGATCTCTCGCTCACAAGGATGGATCTCGGCACAATGCGCGTGGATGTGGTAGCCGATGCGCAGTACCGAGGCAGTCAAGCCAAAGTGCGCGGCTTTTACGACATCGACGATGAGGCGTACAACATGCAGGTAAACCTCCAGCAGGTGAACCTCAGCCCATTCTTAAAAGACAGCACACATATAGTCCTCGCGGGCGATATTGAGGCCGAGGGCAAGGGCATAGATCCCAAGTCGCCTGCTATGCACAGCAAGGTGCATGTGAATCTGACCGATGCCGTGTATGAGAATATCAATGTTTCCGGCATAGCGCTGGATGCCGAACTGGCTCGCAAGACCGTCACCGGATCGCTGCATCTGCCCATCACGATGAAGGACAGCGCCCTTAATGTGCGGGCACAGACCGAGCACCAGTTCCGCGTAGCGGATTTTATGGAGCCCGAGCAGATGAGCATCGATTACCATACGCAGATGCGCGGCGTGCGGGCACGCATAGGTGCGAACACGCTGAGAGCCGACAGCCTCCAACTGGACTTCCTGACGGACAGCGTCACCGCACTGGATCTGGGCACCCGGGGATTGAATCTGACGGCACGCAGTCCGATGCATCTGCTCACGCTCATCGACAAATTGCAACCCCTGCTCACTGCCGTCAGCGACTCGGCTATACTCCAGCCACTCACCTCGCTCACTGACCTCACGTTGCTCGACACCATCCGTCGCCGTATTCCTGAGCTGCAAGCGTCTATGACCCTCACGCCCGGCAGTCCTGTACAGCCTTTCATTGACAGCACCGGACTGGCTATCCGCGAAGTCGTGCTCTCCCTTACCTCTGACCCGCTCCGCACGAACATCGCCCTCGATGCCGCCACAGCGGAAGTCACTCACCCCGAAGACAGTACAGCTTTTAATTTGCCTGCCGTCAATGCTGCACTCAACATAGCCATGATCGAGGGGCAAACGAAGATAGCACTCAACGCCGATACGCATGTGGGCTATGGCGCAGCAGATATGTACGACCTGTGTTCGGATGTAGCACTCCGTATGGATATCGAGCGCAACGGTCGCAGCCTGCGCGGCGACGGCAAACTCACTGTTGATAGCCTCGTCTATAGTGACACCGAACTGGGCAGTCACGCCATTGACCTGCACGTGGCTCCCTCCGAGCAGTATGCCAACGCCCTACGCGCGGAGGTCAAGCTCGATGACGTACCACTCGAACTCGCTTCACGGTTCGTCAAACTGCCGGACATAGCCCTGCACGGCACCATACGCGCTTCCGCGTCCGTGGACGGATTGCCCGGCAAGACAGACATCTCCGCCGAGGTGCTGCCAATAGGGGTGTCGGCTACGTACACACCCTATCAAATCGGATTAAGTTTAGGGCAGACACCCATCGTCATGAACCACAACCACGTGGACCTCAACGGACTACCTATATATGGTGTGGACAGCTCGTTCGTGGCGCTGACGGGCGGTTTGGATCTGGATAGTATGTACGTGGATGTGACCCTGGCTGCGGACAGTTTTGCTCCGGCTAAACTGCCTAAAGACGGTGCGCTGCCCGTATATGGCGAACTCGCCACGGATATCCACGGACGCGTCTATGGGCCGCTGGACAGCATCGTCGCCGATGTCGATGTCACGCTGCTGCCGGTCACCGACATCACCTACCCCATCGACAAGAAGAACCTCGCACAGGTTAAACCCCACGGCACGGTCAATGTGCGCTATGGTACGGCTGACGGAGACCTGCAACTCGGCGGACAGATCAATGTGGACGATGGGTTTGTCCGCTACTCACCCAAAGCCTACCCGATAATGCCCTTCCATGTCGATTCGGGCAGCCACGTCGCTTTCCACGGACCTATAGGCAGTACCGAACTCAATATTTCCGCCTCGCAGAAAGTCAAAGCAGATGTTGAGTCCGCCGATGAAGATACACGCCGCGTAGACTTCATCACAGGCGTGCGCGTCAACGGCGAACTGGACTCGATAGGTATAGGTAGCATCGGCTTCTTCCTCGAAGCACCCGAGGACGAAGCCGTCACACACGAACTCGAATCTGTTGACGAGGACACACGCGAAGGTCTCGCAGCGACCCTGCTCGCTACAGGTATGTACGTGGGCGAGAGCAACGTAGCCGCACAGCGATCAGGTTATGCCCTGTCGTCGATCATCAACAGCCGACTCAACGCCGCCATGGCTAACTCCAAAGTGGGAAAGTTCGTAGATATAGATATCAGCAGCGGACAGACCTCACACGCTGGTGGCAAGACCAATGACATGAACATCTCTGTCAGCAAATCGTTCTTCAAGGATAGATTGCGTATCACGCTCGGGTCAACCCTCACAGATAACCCCGAGATCAATGATACCAAAGGCGTGTTTATGAACTTCAATGCCGACTACAAACTCACTAAGGAAGGGAATATAGCGTTGCGCCTGTATGCGCAGCGTGACTTCAACAACATCCTTGAGGGTGAACTCTATAAGATGGGGCTTGCCGTGCGCGCTACAAAAGAGTGGCGCCGGCGCGAATGGTATCGCACGGATAGTATAACCCGCACCTACGGTCTCACAGCCGATGCCGGCGTTGCCTACCGTACGAACAACAGTATAGGTCCTGATCTCACACTCAAATCCAGTGTCAAGAACCTGCTCGGACACGGCGAGACATTCACCCTGAAAGGCAATGGTGCGTACTACTGGGCATTGCGGAACCGACATCCGGGTGACCCAAAGAAAACCGACACCTACAAACTCGGTGCCAACGCCTCGCTCGTCTTCCCCTACCTGCACTGGGTGGGTGACAACAACCCTGAAGGCGACACCCGCTATATGCTCGGCTACCAGTACGAGAATATTGCCGGAGGCTATGGCGTGAATAAGATGTCCGGCTCGTTCACGTACTTCATCCATTCGCAGAACAACGACTACGTCACCCACGCCTTCACACCGTTCTCGCTGTCCGTCGTGCTGATGAAGATTGAGTCCGACAGCCTGTACGACAAGGCGTCGGAGTTCCCGCAACTGCTCAAGATCATTGCAGGCAACGAGTTCGTACCCTCTATCGGCTATGAGTTCATCTACGACAACTACCGCAGCAAGCGCGCCGTTAACACCTTCCTCAACCTCGGCGTCAAGGAGTCCGGCAACCTCATCAATGCCATCTATTGTCTGTTCGGACACGACTGGAACGAGAAGGACAAGAAACTCGGCACCGTCGTCTTCAACCAGTTCGTCAAGCTCTATGCCGAACTGCATAACCGCTTCAACCTCACCGACAAGGTGAGCATCGCCACACGACTGTATGCCGGAACGAACATCCCACTCGGTAACTCACAGGAATCTCCGCTGTCCGAAGCATTCTACACCGGCGGTCCGCTCAGCCTGCGTGCTGCATCGCCCTACGCCTACGGTCCGGGAAACTTCTACTCCGACAAGTATAACCAGAGCTTCTTCCACTCCGGCGATATCAAACTTGAGGCGAACTTCGAACTGCGCTTCCCCATCGTGTGGAAACTCTTCGGTGCTGCCTTCGTCGATGCAGGCAACATCTGGAACTGGTACTCCAGCGCCAATATATTCAAGGAAGCGGGATACGCGGACTATATGGATCGCCTGCAGCTCCACGAGGAGCTCCGCGACGGGCTGCTCGATAACCCCGACCTGGCTAAACAGATCGCTCTCGGCACAGGTGCAGGTCTGCGACTCGACATCGACGGGCTCGTTGTCCGCCTCGATATAGGCGTAGGCATACATGCTCCCTACCAGACCTACCGCTATGACAAGGACTGGAAGCCCGACTACAACCAGCCTATCAACACCTACTATAATATCCCCTCTGTCCTGGATGGACTGCGCATCAACTTCGGCATCGGATACCCGTTCTGATAAATGCCCATAACTCGTCTTGCAGAAGCGCTACGGCGTATATTCCTCCTTGTCTGCGTCCGGTGACACATATCGATTCTTGCGCCAGATCGCTGTAGAGCCAGGCTTCGCCGTCCGCATACTCTATCCGCCAGTTGTCGCTTGGCAGCGTCAGTCGTAGCAGGTGGTCGGACTCCTCGGCAATCATCTGTTCCGGCAGTTCGGCATCCGGAAAATCGCCGAAATAGCCCGAAGCTGTCATCCTGTCGCTGTGCACGGCGAAGAGCATCGATGCCAGCGCGTCGTGGTACAGGCGTGTCTCCAGCCCGGGCTGCTGACAGTCACAGTTGTCAAGCATGAGCCGGATATGCTCCTTGTATTGCGTGCCGAATGTGAGGAAATATCTGTGCTTGCGCAGGATCGTCGGGCTGTACTGCTCGGTGATAAGCGTCTCTCGCTCTGCGCCGAGCACAAACACCTCGCCTTGTTCGGTGCAGACGAGCAAGTGCAACGGGTCGTACTGCGTGACGAAGGCGGGGTAGTTAAAGTTATACTCTCCTCCCATGGTTATTCTGTTCAGTTCGCGCGGGTAATAATAGATATACCCCGGTTGACCATTGTTCACCTCGCGTGACATATACGCCGTGACGGCCTCTTTCCACGGCGCGCGGTTCGTCTGTACGGCGCGCGCCTCGCGGACATAACGGTTGTTTTCCCAGTAGCCGTCTTTATCTTTGTGCCAGCGTTCATGACCGGTTAATTCCTTGCTCCAGTGCCCGACCGTATCGGTGTGGGTGACGCGTCCGGCGCTGTCAAACACCGCCGTAGCCATCACTTGCTCGTACGTACCACCAATCCATACGGGATCCACACTCTGCCACGTCTCGCAGGTGAGCAGGAAACCCCGTCCGTGCATCTTACCATGCGCGAACTCTCCTGCGTAGTATGTCCCTTCGTCCAGGGTGATGACACCCAATCCATGCGGCTGGTGGCTGTTCGGGTCGATAGCACCTTTGTAGCGCCGACCGTCAGTCATGAGTGACCATTTATCCGGTTGAAATGCAAGAACCATAGTTGGTAGATTAGTTGAGAGTTGAGAGATGAAAGTTCTTAGCCCTAAAGGGCACGATTATTTGAAAGGTGTTATGCCCACGCATCCCACTTGCTATCGTTATCCGACAGGCTGTCATCCGGGTAGTCATCATCGTCACGGAGCATGTCATCGATCGTCGTCTGCCAGTCCTCATCGTCATCCAGTGTGAACTCCGGTGCGTCGAAGATCGGTTCGTAGTACTTGGCTATCTCGTCGGCATACTCAGTGAGTCGCCCTTCCTGCGCGGCGATGACCGTTTCTGCCAACAGGAACTTCGAACCCCAGCGTGCTCCCATGATAGCGATGCCGTCCTGGTAATCGAGGTCACGGTCAATGATGTGCTTGTGCATCATCTTCCAGAGTTTCTCAGCGCAGCTTGGCGAGTTGTGAATCACGCCATTGCTGTAGCAGGTGAAGGCTTTCTCGTTATCCCGTTCAAATCCGTACGTGCCGTCAGTGTACATATCTCCCAGTTGCTCCCATGCAGATATATCCGCGAGCATCGCAGCGTGTGTCATGCGCGAATGGATGTACTCGTGACTTGCGTCAAGCACATTGTACGGTATTTTGTCCGCCTCAATGCCTCGATCCCGGTACTCCTGTTCGAGTATATCGTATCGGTGCATCTCTCGTGCCGCATCCATATAGAACGCTTCGGCGCTACGGTGTGCCTCGCCTTGCAGAATATACTCGGCGAACTCGGGTGTTTCGGTGAGTTTGGTTATCTCGTCACCATAACCGTAAGCCACAGCGAGGTCGAAGTATGCACTGAGTATGCCTTTTTCCAGTGCGCGTTTGTAATCATCGATGACGTGCGTTCGTCCCAGTCGCGGTTCGTTACCGGCTGCGCGGTAGTAGTACCACAGTCCGTTGGGTTCGATGCCTTGCTGCTCGTTCTCGGTGAGGAGTCTGTCTGCCAGTTCGGCAGCTTTGTCGGGCTGCGGTTCGCGGTAACACTTGCCAAAGCAGTACTCTTTGAGTCTATATACATACGCCAGTTCGCTGCCTTCCTTGGCGGCTTGCTGCAACATCTCCTCGGCTTTTTCCCAGTCCACTTGCCCTATATCTCCGTACTCGTATGTGACAGCCAGTCCGGCTATGGCATCCGGCAGCCCTTGGTCGGCGGCAGCCTTCATGTTCCGGTACGAGATCCACAGCGAGTTCTCTCCGCTGCAGTCGAGGCACTGCCATCGTGCGTAGGCATACTGCGCGTAGCGGTTACCCTGTTCTGCATGCTTGATGAGCATGGCGATGGTCTTGTCGTAGTCCAACAGCACCACGCTGTGTTTGGTCAGGAACAGACGCAGGAACGCACGCTCGGCATCCTTGTCGGTGTCGAGCAACGGGAAGGTTTCCGCTACCAATTCGTCGTAGCGTCCATCGTAAAACAGTTCGTAGTAGTTCATATTATTAGTCAAAAGTCAAAAGTCGAAAGTCAAAAGCCATCAGTCAAACATCACTCCGGGGTTCATCGAACCCGGTGAGCGCCACTCGATGCCTCGTTTGGCAAGGGCATTGCTTTTCTCCATCCAGTATGCGAAGCAAAATCCCATACCTCTAGGGCAGTCAGTAAGGTGGCTGAATGCCTCGTGATCCGCCTCATCAATCACATCCTCATACTCCTTGGTCCACTCCACGGGATCGGACTTGAGCATACGACCATCGTGGATGTCGTGCCAGCGTCCTTCGTCTGCGGCTTGGATGTTCGCCTTCAGCCGGTCTATCTGTTGGCGCAGCAGGTCTTTGACATCATACTGCTTGCCATCCACTTGCTCGCCGTACAGAACTATGTCCAGCGTCAGTTGCTTGAGTTGCAGCAACAGCCGCGGATGTTCGTACAGGCAGTCAGCCATACGGTCGCATGCCGTATATGCCTCGCCGAGCATATCTCCGAACTGACGGAGGTGCCCGGCATAGAACAACACTTCCCGCGCCATGTCGGCTATAGGGCTGGTGTCCTGCTGCTCTCGCAATATATGTTCCGCCTTGTCACAGGCATCAAGACAGATCTTCGCGTATTCGTTCAACGCTTCGGGAGTCGTTTTCAGTGGTTCGTTGGTCATAGTCGTGTGAGTTAAAATAATCATTAACAGTTACTGCATCACGTCATACATAACATGAGATGTTTCCTGCATGTTGTTCCGTTGCGGTTGGATGACACCCTCGTCCTCTCGCGTCTCCTCCTTCGTATCCGTCTTCTCTTCCGTCTCCACCGGCGCGGGTGACTTGCTGACCGTCATGTTGTAGAGCACGAACTGTCCGGAGCGCACATCGCCGGGCTCGAGCCAGAACGTGAGTTGGTGACAGTTGTAGATGGGCACGGTGAAGTTCTGCGGCTCCATCCGGTTGTACAGATCAATTTGCTTGACTATACGCTGGTCGGCAATGACATTGAGGCGGAAGTGATGATCCTTGCGCTCACCGAGGCTAAGCACCATATCCACATCGTCCCAGTACTCGGATTTGTTAGCTACGCTGAAGGTGAGGCTCCGGTACTCGCCAAAGGGATTGAACGATGCAACCGAAGCCTGCCCGCCGCTCTTGTTGTTCATCAGGTGCAGGATGGCTATGTCACCTGCCAGCCCGGCTCCCGCCGATACACCGGTGTACGCACTCACGTTACTCGAACCAATAGCACTACCTGCACCGATGAGACACATCATCACAGCGTCCGTGACGGTGACACTCTCCAAGGCAAGCGGCATATTCGCCTCGAGCATGACACCTTTGTAGATCTGTGAACCGTCTTTCATCCGGAAGAACTCGCGTTTGGTCGAACCGTTCTTGAAGCAGTCGTTGAAGTCGAAGTTCGTCAGCGACGAGAGGTAGCGGCCTACGTAATGGAAGTACGGTTTCTCGCACAGGTCGATCAGGTCGGCCTCATCCGGGCAGTCGGGTCTCTCGTGGTAGAACAGGTCGTTCTGCACCGGCTTGCCGCGGTAGAGGGCTATGTCGCCGACACCGATATAACACTGCCTGTCCGTTGACGGATTACCGCGCTTGGCGAACTTGAGGATGCGGCACTTGTTCAGCGGCAACTCAAAGTACTGGTTCGGCCAGGTGCAATACACCATTGTATCCAGGATGAGGACGCTGTCGGCATACACCAGGATCCGGTCGTCATCCAGTGCACGGTGCTTGGTGAGCATGCCGGCATAGAACGATATGTAGTCAAACTCTCCCGCCAGATCGAAGGTCATATATGCCTCCACTTGGTCGCCAAACAGTTTCTTGCCCGTAGTAAGGATGAGTCCCTCGGAGAACTTCTCTCCGCCCATGGAGAAGGTTATATACGACGATTCGCCGGTGAACCGAACTGCGTCGGCATTGGCAAACCCGTGCACGGAATACGGCTTGATGTTCGACATCAGCGCGCATGGCGAGGGTAGTTTGCTGATCTCATCCTTGTTCACATTCACCTCTCCTTCCTTCGGTATATCCGCGTAGCCTTTGGTGTAGGCATAAATATCCACGACGCCGAACGTGATGCCTCCCAGGAACTCGCTGGAGCGGTACTCGCAGCTGAACTGTAAGCGTTCCTGTCCGGCTACATCCAATACGACTTGCCGCGGCAAGTCGGTCTGGCGCACGATCTCCTCATACAGGATCTTGTTCTTGTCACCATATACCACCAGCCATGCGGATGCATTGGAGCTCTTGTTGTCCCGCGGGCCGACGATGAAGGAGAGTTTGTCGTATTTCTTCCTCAGCCAGAAGTACGCATCACCGGACGACTCGTCACACAGACCCTCATAGTTAGCCATTTGCAGACCACTGGTAAACGTATGTCGCGCTATACTGATACTTTTTTCGTCATCCGGGAATTCGGATTTGGCTACGGAATAACTTGTCGGGTAAGGCTCATGAATAGCCTTAGCCGTGCCTTTGGTGAAGTACGGCATTATCTGCTCCACGAGTTGCGCCCGACCTTCCGGCAAGTCGTAATCGAGCGTAGGCGCAACCACCGTCTCACCCTCTTTCCATAGCTGCAGGTATGCCAGTGCGACATCTATCGTGCCGATCAGCACCTTGAAGGTAACCGAGTCTTTTCCGCTCACATTAAGCGTTATGAATTCCGGCACGCTGGTGTTGAACACCGGTTTGTCGAATATGCGCCTGCCGTCTGCCTCGATGGTAAGAATAGCTTTGCTGGTCTTGCCGCCTCCTTGTTTTGCCGAGCCGAACCAGAATGACATCTTTGCGTACTTCTTGTCCAGATGGTAAGTGGCATAACCGTGGTCGTCGCTGCCAATGAGTCCCTGGTCGGCACCACCCAACCGGATGCCGCCTTTCGTTACGAACATGTGTGAGAGGCGTACCACCTCTTTGGGTTCTTTATTGGTCGTCGGGATGACTGACAGCCGGTGCTGCTGTGACGGCTTAAGCGCGTCGCTCACATACACTTGTGCCTGTACGCTGAGCGCACAAAGCAGTACAAGAATGGCAGAAAAATACTTATTCATAGTCACTACTGATTATTGTGTTTCTCATTACGTTTACTTATCCTCGTCATACAGTTGCCCCGGGCTGACGCCTTGTTCTATCTCCTGCTGCGCTGTCTCGTGCCCCATCTCGGCAGCTATCTTCTGGTACTTGTCAGCCTTCTCAGGATCATTGCCTCCGTCGGCGCAGGAGTAATAGTATGCCAGGTAATATGCGCCATCCGGTTCGCCGGCATTCAGCGCGTTCTCAAACCAGATGATGGCAGCCTCGTAGTTCATTGGCGTTCCCTCACCGGATGCCAGCATCACTCCGGCTTTGACCATAGCTGTCGCATTCCCGATAATGGCAGCGTGCTCTATATATATAAAGGCTGTACGCAGATCTCGCTGCACTCCGGCAAGTCCCTCTTCATAGTACAAGCCGACGAAATAATTTGCCCAGCCACTTGCCCATTTGCCCGAACAACTCGTCTTCTCATAGAAGTAGTCGTATGCTTTCTTCTTGTCCTCCTCCACACCGTTGCCGTAGTAATATGCCATACCGAGATCCACACCGGCATCTATATACCCCAGCTCGTACGCCTTGTGCGCATATTCGATCATCTTTCCCCAATCCTGCTCTACCACTCCCTCTATTCCCGTGGCATAGATGTCGCTCAGCTTCTGGTACACAGCGGGGAATCCTGCTTTCTCCAATTGCAGATACAGGTCGAACGCCTTGGCTTTGTCCTCCTCCGCCTCATCGCCGTAGAAATAATCTACCGCACAACAAAGCATGGCTGCACTGTCACCCATTGCAGCAGCTTTCTCCCAGAGCCGGTGCGCCTCTTTTCGGTCTTCCGGCAGATTCAGTCGCGGTATACCGTAGTAACGTATGTACGCGAGATGGGTGATAGCCTGTGCATCGCCTTTGTCGGCAGCCTTGAGGATGGCATCATACGCCTCGAGAGAGAAGATGTCGTGCTTGCTGGTCATGAGATCTCCCGTCTCTTTCTGCACACGCACATACAACTCGCCATACGCATAGTCGAGGGGTATCTGATCAAGTTTCTTGCTCTTCTCCGACGGAACGAACACCTCCTGCTTGCCATAGCGGAACAGCGCTCCGTTCGGGCGCACCTCGATGAGATAGAGCGAGTCAAAACGATGACGGATACTACTGCGCCACCACTGGTCTTCTACCAGATCCGTCAGTTCTTGCCCGATATTCAGTTCTGGCAGGCGCTTGGAGCCGCGATACGACGAGGTATGATTGCATCCGGGGTCACAGGCAGTGACGTAACCCGTTACGGTTATTTTAGTCCATCCGAGCAGACCGACCGGTACGTTGTTTTCTTGCATGGTTATTGTTGGTTTAATGGTTTGTTTTATCGGAAGCGGTTATCGCGTGAGCAGTTCCCACATCCGGTCATTATCATCGTCCAGACAGCTCTCAATCCATCCTGCGCGTTCGGTATTCACCTCGCATCCGAAGCCTGTGCGGAGGTACTCCGCCAGTTTGTGGGCAGACTTCTCCTGGCTGCTGTCGTATGGCGAGACGGACGAGTGGTTGTACACGTACTCCACCAGTTCGAAGGCTTTCCGTGGGTCCTTCTCGCAGCCTAATCCTTTCTCGTAGCACTCTGCCAGCTGCAATCGGGATTTGTGTGTAGAGTCTTTCTCCACCAGCGCGGTCAGTTGCTTGAAGCGCTCCGCGGCATCGGGGGAGTGTTCAGCCATGTATCGGATGCAATCCTTGTCGCCGAGGTCTATGCCACGCCGGATATACCGCATGGCTTCATCCTGACTGTCTTTGTCATCCTTGTTCATCCACAGCCGTGCCGCTTCCCACTGCGCCTCGGGGAGATCCGCCTTGGCGGCACGCTCCAGCCAGCGCAACGCCTCGTCATGGTTCGCCGGCAGCAGCACCACCTGCGGTGAGGAATACTTCGTCTGTATGCCATGCGCGAGTAGGTATCCGATGATGTACATCGCAAACGGATCACCCTGCTCGGCGTACGGCTTAGCCTCCTCGAATATACTCATCTGATTGGATGAGCAGTCACTACGGCGGTACAGACTCCGCCACTCATCCTTCGTCTCTTGGGGCACACAATCCTTGAACTGCCCTTGCTCCACCTCTGCCGATGCCTCGGGGAGCGACTGACGTCCTACATTGTTCAGATAGGCGCGTAGCAAAGCGTTCTCCGCATTGCCGAAGCGCTTGAACGGGGATCGGTAGTCGGGATAAATCCTCTCGAATGCAAGATCCGTCAGGCAGAGAATAGTCTTGAAACGAATCTTATACTGAGCATTATCATTCTTCTGTTCCTCGGTCATCTTGTCCAGCTCGTGCTTCTTGAAAAAATCCAAATAGGTGCGTATATACGGATCATCGGTATCCCACATCATATCCATGAGATCCACAACGTCTTCGACCTCTCCGTCTTGTACGGCGAGGTAGAACAAGATGCGCAGACTCTCCTTGTCACGCGCGGCTGCACCCTTCCATAAGGCTGTCATATAGCCGTTGATGTCGCCCTTGGCGAGGTATTCCTCAAATACGGGTGACTCAAACGGCTCAGTGCTGCGAGCCTTGGACAGCGGTTGCGACTTAGCGCCTGAGGCGGCTTTGTACAGTTCGGCAGAAAAGTTACTCATAGTTGTAATTGTTTGGCAGTTGTCAGCTGAGGTTAATCAGTAGGAGTATAGCACACACTTGACGTCATCGAATCGTCGTGCCTCAAGATCCTCGGGTTTGACAAGGAAGAACAGCGTCCCGCAGTCATAGAACCGCAAGTCTATATCTTCGCACTCGTCCAGTTGGAGCAGCACGTCGTATCCGGGGTAATCCTGCGCGAGCTCGTCCATCCACACGGTAGGCGGGTGCAGCACATAGGACTCTTCGCCTCTCTGCGACGGAGCATCCAGTGCTTGTTGTTCGGGCACGGCACTTGTGCCGTCAGCATAGCGTATAGCGTGCTCGTGTAAGTTCTCGCGTGTAGGCGAGTACAGCACACGGTAGAACCGCTCAGCCCATTCGCCCAGATGACCGCCATCGACCTCCGTATCACCGAAGAAATAGTCAAGGTCGGCAAACACATATACGAGACCTTCGCCCAAGCGGAACTGACAGACGAGTGTCAGCGGGTTGTCGTCACCGTTGTATGGCTGCAGCATACCTTCCGGCATCGCCGCAAATCCCCACCAGTGAGAATCACAAATACTATTTGCTGCCGCGTGAATCATACGGTTACTGCGATTAACATACGGTTACTGCGATGGATAGCACACGCACCTTATGCGCTCTTTCGGCCGCTAAGGTACGAAAAATATTTGACATTTGCAAATCTTTTGCCCATAAATCCGTCCAAACAGCCGTTTTTTTTCAAAATTACTACAAATACGGGATTTAGGACAAATCATGAAGAGAAAAATTTGTAATTTACGATTTGTGATTCGTGATATATGTTTTGTAATTTTTAATTTATGTTTTGTGATTCGTGATTTAGGTTTTATGATTCGTGATTTAGGTTTTATGATTTATGCTTTGGATTTTGACTTTTCTGCTCCTTTGCAGCCTGTAATCCGCTATGTATCTCGATACAAACACGTAACATATACGATAGATACACGATACATACACGTTACATAAACGAAGCATTATCGTGGTTAAAGCCCAACGATATCTTCACCGACAAACACTTCGCACCCTTGCAAAACTCACTTTCTCGCACGAATTTTGCAAATAAATTTGCATATCTCGATTTTTTTTCGTAACTTTGCATCGTTCAACGCCAACTGATGGCTAAATAACCGTCCTCTCTCCGAGACGTTAAAGAGGAGCAATATATCGGCCAAGCTTGACCGATCCAAGCGCAAAGCGTTGTGCAGACATATTGAAAATAACGAAGCATTTGCTTTATTAAGGAGCCGTTCAATCATCCACATTTTGTAATGTACTTCCGAAATATAGCGAATGTTCACACCGTGAGTGTGGACTTTCTGCATATATTGGAGTACATGGGAGTGGATGCCCGAACGACCCGATATGAAATGAAAGTTCGCACTTTTTGCATAATATATAAAAAATATGAGATACCACTTTTTTATATTGACACTATTATTATCTACGCTGTTAAGTTGCAACAAGAAAACAAAAGATGATTTTCTAATCTCGTTAGATAATACTACATGGATGTATTATCCTCCGACAGAAATACCCATTAACGGGGCTTCTGTTTTAATGGTCGATGACTATATCATACCCACATTGGATGATAGAGTAATCTGTTGGTTTTATTCAGATGGGACATGCGACGTTCACGTACAAACAGCAAAACGAGGTCAGACCTTTCATACAACAAGATGGACTTGTTCAACCGGAGGTGATGTTGTAATTAAGAAAGGAACTGGTATCTGGATGGAAGGTCTGTTTTTGGGGCAAAAATTAACCCTTAACGATGGAATGTTATTAACATATTGTGGTATCGCAAAAAAATAATACAATGATATAACAATGAAAAAACTGATTATTATCACATTAACAGCATTAGGAATGCTCGCGTGCTCAGACAAAAATGCGCCATCTAATCCAAATGCTAAATGTGGAGCATTGCAAGGTAAATTTTCTGTAAGTGCCTCTAATCAGGTTCAGTTCTCTCAAGGGAACTTACAATACCAAGCAAATACAGATACTTGGCGTTTCGCAGAACATCAGTATGATATGATAGGCGAAGACAATACTTATATTAGTAGCAGTTATGTAGGATGGATAGATTTATTTGGATGGGGAACAGGCAACAATCCTACAATCGTAAGTACCGATAAAAACGATTACACTTACTTTGTAGACTGGGGCGTAAACAAAATCAGTAACGGAGGTAATAAAGACTATGTATGGCGTACTCTTACCAATGATGAATGGTTATACATATTCCATGAAAGGACAAATGCCAAAGAACTATTTGGATTTGGAACAGTTAATGGTGTCGAAGGAATAATAGTCCTTCCTGATAATTGGTCAATACCAGATGGCATGTATTTCCGGCCTACTCCACTTACTTGGGATGTTAATTCTTATATTCCATCTGTCACCGCCTATTGGGATGGAACAAAGTGGCAAGCCAAGACAGTAGGAGATAATTTTGACAATAACATTTTTTCTCAGAATGAATGGAGTATAATGGAATCAGCGGGTGCTGTATTTTTGCCTGCCGCTCATTACCGTTTCGGCGTAGAATACGACAGATATGGAGGTGGAACAACTGGTTCGTACTGGTCATCTAAACCCAAAGGAGAAAACGCCTATGCTCTCCACTTTGAATCTGGACATCTATATCCGCAACTTGGTTCATATAGATTTCAAGGTGTTTCAGTTAGGCTGGTTCGATAGTTGAAAGTTCTATTAAATGAAAACCGACGAGGCAATGAGATAACAGCTAATTGTTAAAATGAAAAGAATATTATTTGTAGCATTATGCATCATTGTACTTGGTGCTTTAACTTCATGCGAGAAGGAGCAAACAGCAAACCTCATAGGAAAATGGGAGTTACAATCCGTACAAGACGAATCTGGTAATGAAGTTATATGGAAAAGTCCCTCAATATGGGAGTTTACCAAAGACAACAAAGTTTATGTTAACGAAGAGTACTACACAAAATGGTCATATGGCGAAAAGGATATTGTGGTAGAAATAACGGTAACTGATGCATATGGAGAAATACTCTATACCGACTATTTGAGAGTTGACAAACTCACTTCTCAAATGCTTGTTCTTTCATCTGACATAAGAAGTTCCTCGGGTGATTATCCCTGTAAATGGATATTTAAGAGAATAAGATAGTGCATTATCAGCATTATATGATTAGCATGTCGCCGGACATCCCCAAGCGCGGAGCACAAAGCCCCGCGCTTGTTGCTTCTTTACGTTTTCCCAATGTAGTTTTCTCCGGACTTTTCCCTGCTTTTAGCAAATTTAGTACACTAATTATGTCAAAATGTCAGAAAAAATGCTTTGGTATGCATTTTGTATTTGCATATTTGGATTTTTTTTTGTACCTTTGCAATCGCGTTCGGCAATCGGATCGCACAGACTGACCGCTCCGCGCTCATTAAGGCGACCGATGCCTGGCACCCCACTGCGCAAGCTGGTGGGGACCCCGCTTGCCTCCGCTCTCCCCAAAACCAATCTGACGATTGCTTTCGGGGACCCCATTTAGGCATATTTAGAAAAAACAAGCACTATGAATATAATTGAATTTATCACCAAACTGTTCGGCAACAAGGCGCAGAAAGACATGCGCGAGATACAGCCGTACGTAGATCAGGTCAAAGCCGTCTATCCGGAGATTGATGCGTTGTCGAATGACGAACTGCGCGGTCGTTCGCAGGCACTGATGGAGAAGATAGCCGCGAGTGTAGCCCCGAAGAAACAGAAGATCGCCGAGCTCCGCGCCTCGATAGAGGAGCTGGAGATAGACAAACGCGAGAAAGTCTATCAGCAGATAGATGATCTGGAGAAAGAGATCAAAGAGCAGTACAAAGTCATATTGATGGAAGTGCTGCCGGAAGCGTTCGCCATCGTCAAATCCACCGCCCGCCGATTTGCCGAGAGCGAGTCGATAGAGGTGACCGCCACGCAGATGGATCGTGACTTGGCTGCCGATGCGCGCTTCGACTTCATCGAGATCAAAGAGTCGAAAGTCGAAAGTCAAGAGTCGAAAGCAATCGCGGTGTATCACAACCACTGGATGGCAGGCGGCAACGAGATAACCTGGGATATGATTCACTACGACGTACAGTTGTTCGGCGGCGTGGTACTGCATCAAGGCAAAATAGCCGAGATGGCAACGGGTGAAGGCAAGACATTGGTCGCCACCCTGCCGGTGTTCCTGAACGCGCTGACGCACGAGGGCGTACACGTAGTGACGGTGAACGACTACCTCGCCAAACGTGACTCGGAGTGGATGGGACCGCTGTATATGTTCCACGGACTGAGCGTGGACTGTATCGACAAGCACCGCCCGAACAGCGATGACCGCCGCCGTGCCTATGCCTGCGATATCACGTTCGGCACGAACAACGAGTTCGGTTTCGATTACCTGCGTGACAACATGGCAACCAGCCCGATGGATCTCGTACAGCGCGGACATAACTTCGCGATCGTGGATGAGGTGGACTCGGTGCTGATTGACGACGCCCGTACGCCGCTGATCATCTCCGGCCCCGTACCCAAGGGCGACGCCCAGATGTTCGACGAGTACAAGCACCGCGTCGAACTGCTCGTGCGCACACAGAACCAACTGACCACCCAGCTGCTGACGGAAGCCAAGCAGAAGATGAGTTCACCGGACGAGAAAGTGCGCGAGGAAGGTGAGTTGGCACTGTTCCGCTCATACAAAGGCATGCCGAAGAGCAAGGCGCTGATCAAGTACCTGAGCGAACAGGGCGTGAAGGTGCGTCTGCAAAAAACCGAAGAGCTGTACCTGCAAGAGAACGAGAAGAACATGCACATCGCCACCGACGTGCTGTACTTCGTGATCGACGAGAAGAACAAGACCATCGAGCTGACGGACAAAGGTATAGACACGTTGACGGGTAACATGGACGACCCGCTGTTCTTCGTGCTGCCGGATGTAGGCAGCGAGATGGCGGAACTGGAGCACGAGACGCTCACCGCCGAAGAGAAACAGGCGAAGAAAGACGCTATCCTGACGAACTACAGCATCAAGTCCGAGCGCGTACACACGGTGAACCAGTTGCTGAAAGCCTACACGCTGTTTGAGAAAGATGTGGACTACATCATCGACAACAACGAGGTGAAGATCGTTGACGAGCAGACCGGCCGTATCATGGAAGGTCGTCGCTGGAGTGACGGTCTGCACCAAGCCGTGGAAGCCAAAGAGAACGTGAAGGTCGAGGCGGCGACGCAGACGTTTGCGACGATCACCCTGCAGAACTACTTCCGTATGTACACGAAGCTCGCGGGTATGACCGGTACAGCCGAGACCGAAGCAGGCGAGTTCTGGAACATCTACAAACTTGACGTAGTGGTCATCCCGACGAACAAACCCATAGCGCGTCAGGACATGAACGACCGCATCTACAAGACCAAACGCGAGAAGTACAACGCCGTGATTGACGAGATAACCGCTCTGGTAGCGCAAGGTCGTCCGGTACTGGTAGGTACGACCAGTGTGGAGATCAGTGAGTTGCTGTCGCGTATGCTGTCACTGAGGAAGATCCCTCACAACGTGCTGAACGCTAAGTTGCACCAGCAGGAAGCCATGGTCGTAGCCGAAGCCGGTCGTCCGGGCGTAGTGACCATCGCGACGAACATGGCAGGCCGTGGTACGGATATCAAGCTCACGCCGGAGGTGAAGGAAGCCGGCGGTCTGGCTATCGTCGGTACGGAGCGTCATGAGAGCCGCCGTGTGGACAGACAGTTGCGCGGTCGTGCCGGACGTCAGGGTGACCCGGGTTCGTCCGTATTCTTCGTCAGCCTGGAGGATGACCTGATGCGAATGTTCGGTTCGGAGCGTATCGCCGCGGTGATGGATCGCCTCGGCATGCAAGAGGGCGAGATGATCGAGCACTCGATGGTAAGCAAGTCGATCGAGAACGCGCAGAAGAAAGTCGAGGAGAACAACTTCGGTATCCGTAAGCGCCTGATCGAGTACGACGATGTGATGAACCAGCAGCGTAACGTGATCTACGCCAAGCGTCGTCACGCCCTGATGGGTGAGCGCATAGGCGTGGATATAACGAACATGATCTACGACACGGCTGAGGCAGTTATCGCCAACTACCGCCCGATGCTTGACTACGAGGGACTGAAGGAAGATGTGCTACAGGTGTTCGCCATGGAAGTGCCGTTCGACGAGGAGACCTTCAACAGCAAGAAGTCTGCCGCACTCGCCGAGGAACTCGCTGAGGCAGCACTGGATATGTTCAAGCGTAAGATGGAGCGCATGGCACAGATAGCCAACCCCGTCATCAAGCAGGTGTTCGAGACCAAGGGACAGATGTACGAGAACATCCTCGTACCGATCACCGACGGCCGTCACGTCTATAACGTCAGCTGCAACCTCAAGCGCGCTGCCGAGACGGAGAGCAAGGAGGTCATCCGCGAGTTTGAGAAACGCATCCTGCTCTACGTCATCGACGACGAGTGGAAAGAGCACTTACGCGCATTGGATGACCTCAAGCAGAGCGTGCAGAACGCGTCGTACGAGCAGAAAGACCCGCTGCTGATCTACAAACTGGAGTCGTTCAATATCTTCCGCTCGATGCTCGACAACTTCAACCGTCGTGCCATAACTATCCTGCTGCGCGGACAGATCCGCACCGAAGCGCCGGAGAACGTGCGTCAGGGTCAGGCTCCGCAGCGTCAGGACTACAGCCGTTACCGCACGCAGAAGGATGCCGCCGACCAAGCCGCGCAGCGCAGCGGGCAAGCCGCAGCAGCCGGACGAGACACACGCGAGCAGCAACGACCGATGCCTATTCATGTGGACAAGAAACCCCGTCCAAACGACCCGTGTCCCTGCGGCAGCGGCAAGAAGTACAAGCAGTGCCATGGCAGGCTGGAAGCATAAGACAGCAGCAGTCAGTGTACTGCTTATATGGTGCAACATCATGTATGCGTTTACGCCTACAGGTGTTGCGCCTGCTTTCTTTGGCCCGAACGCACTCCCCGTACCGGACATGTCTGACGGCAGGACGTACGAGCAGCTGCGCGTGGAGCTGGCAGCCGACGGATATTTCGGTTACGACGGCAGCCGCACAGCCGACCTGTTTGCACGGGTGCACGTGCCTGTTTTCACCCGTTGGGCGAACATCAGTATATGGATGCCTGTATATGAGTGGTACAGTCAGGCGGACGGCACGGGCAGCGGTGCGGGCGATGTCTATCTGTCAACCGATATACAGGTGCTGCATAACTCGTGGTTCAAGTCCGAGCGCGCGAAATATATTCCTCAGATGACTCTGCGTCTGGGCATGAAAACCGCCAGCGGTGAGCAGTTCGAGCGCAAGCGGCATTATGACTGCCCCGGATACTGGTTCGACGCCGCTATTGGCGAGTCGTTCGGCTTGGGTGCATTGGAACTGCGCATAGCTGCCTCGGCAGGCTTCCTGTGCTGGCAGACCGCCAATGCTCGTCAGAACGACGCCCTGATGTACGGCGTGCAAACCACCCTCCGCCACGAGTATGCCTCACTGCAAGCCACATGGGGCGGTTATGTAGGCTGGGAGCGATACGGCGACCGCCCGATGACTATCAAAGTGCGTGCCGCCGGACATGTCAAAGGATTTGAACCCTACGTGCAGTATCAATACGGCATCAAGGATTTTCCCTTTCATCAGATACGCGTAGGTTTGGCATACAATATTGATATACTGAAGTCGAAAGTCGAAAGGCAAAAGTCGAAAGCTGAGTGATGAATTGGCGAATAGTCATAGCTCTTTTGTCCATTGTTCTTTGTCCGTTTTCTCTGAAGGCTTTGGAGGTCAGTCACACCGCTATGGATGGCAGTGACAGTGTGCCTGCCGAGTATTTCCGCAAGTGGTATCATCGCAGCGATCTGGTTTATTACCTCGAAGCTTTGAACGATCATGTGATTGTGGAGAATATCACCAAGGGGCAGTGGTGGCAACCGGACAGACTGAACATTGCTGTAGCCGGTTTGCCCTGCACAGCAACGACCTATATGATTGACGGCATGCGCACCGATGACCGTTTTGCTCCGGGAAACACGTTTTTTGTTCCGAACATGGAGCAGTACGACCTGCTGATTGACACCCACCACGGGCAGTTTCAGTTCAGTCTTGACACCACAGCGCGCGATTATGTGCAAGTGCAGTACAATGTCGGGCAGATAGGTAACGGTGCTCCCGGAGCCGGTACAGCAGCCATCATCAACATCGCCCATCGTACGCCTATGGAGAGTGCGGAGACGTTCAAGCACATCAGTGCACGTCGCCATCTGCGTGGAGCGGGTAACATCGACGCCGCATACACCTTTCGCGACAAACAGGGAAACGCCTACCGCCAGCACCTCTACGCCGCCTACGGGCAACGGCTCATCACCCGCGAGAACGAACAGGGACTGATCACCGATGCCCCGTACTATGCAGCAAACTACTACAAGGTGCAGGCGGACGGCTTGCTGCCCATGCAACCGAACAGTGTGTTTGAGCAGATCGGGTACAGGCTGAACTTCGCAGGCAAAGAGGACGGCGGCAGTGAGTACCTGTACAACTACAATGAGGTGTTCGACCACAAGAACTACACCGCACAACTCTATGTCCGGCGGAAGTATCTGACCACGGGTCTGACTTGGGCAACGAATGTCGTGCACCATCGTGACCGCGAGTTCAGCAAGAATATTCTTGACATCGACGGTGAGAGTTTTAGTCCGTGGCTGGCTGACGGCCGCACACACGAACTGAGTTGGACGGTGAACTATAAGCAGCCCGTTCTGCCTTGGCTGAGTGTGCATGTGCAGTCTCATAACTCGCTACTGCATTTCCGTCCCGAACAGGAGCACTTCACCAACCAGGTCTATTTCCGATCTCCTATAGCTACTGCTGATACGGCTCTTTACCGCTACGAGTGGAGCAGCCGGGCATACACCGGCGGGATCTTGGAGAACACCATTGGTCTGAATGCCGACTACACCATCTGCCGCCAACTTGACCTGCACGCCCATTTGGATTTCACGCTCGACGGACTGTTACTCGGCAGCGGCAAGAGCAAGGTTTCGCCGCATGGTCAAGCAGGTATCAACTTTGATCTGCACCCTTGCCGGTGGTTTGAGATGGGACTGAATGCCGCCTACGAGCGCATGCCTTATAATGCCGATTACCTGCGGTACTTCTCTGCCGACTACATGAATGCCGACATTTATCTAGCCGGCACGAATACGCTGTTCGCCACCTCCGGCGGCAAGTACCATCAGTACAGCAAACACCTGCCGCAGACCTCGTACTTCGAACTGCACATACCCATCCGGTTCGTGTTCCATAGTCAGCGCGGGCAGCATGAGATCGTACTGCAGAACGTCTACCGCAAGTTCTTTAATGTATGGCACACGTACTATGCCGGCGGCGTGGATGCCAACGGCTACTATTTGGACGACAACGGTTTGGCGGTATATGCGACGAACTACGGTGAAAAACAATACGAGGTAGGCACGACTCCGCCGTTCGGCACGAACATCCTGATGAACTCGCCGTACTATTTCTCCCAACTCACGCGCTACACGTTTACCGGCAGGAAAGTGACCGTAGGCATCAGTTGGCAGTCGATGCAGGCAGCAGGCTACACCGGGCTTGGAAACGGAGCAAACAGCAATACGATGGGAGTTTTGTCAGAGAGCACAGCCAACCCGAACACTACGCATGTTGTTCGCAACCCGAACGGTCCGTACCAAGGAGTGGGACGAATGGATCTGGACAAAGGTTATGTGGCACGGTTCTACTTAGGCTATAATATCTGCCAATGGGTGCAAGCGGGTTTGACCATCAAATGGACGGACGGCAAACCGTTCACCGCGTATAATTACTACTATGACCGTGCTTCACGGCAGATGGCAATCCTGCCCACAAACTCACGCGGCACTAATCCTACCGATGGGAATTTCGGCACACGTCATTGCGCAATCTATAATATCGACCTACATGTGCAAGGCACGTGGGCAATACGAGGTGTACCGATGCGACTGAATGTGGAGTGCTACAACATATGGGATTTCTGTCATGATTTGGCTGAATTGTGCTTTGCACAAGACCGTCCGGATGCGGCGCGCGCATCGGTGATTATGGGTGTACCTACAGGACTATTGATTACGTACACCATTGACCTTTAACCGGCGTCTTACACAAGTTCCTGATAGACTTGCATCATGTTTTGTGCAATCCGTTCGGCACGGAACTTCTCTGTTTGTGCCAGTGCGGTCTGGATTCTGGTCTTTGCCGCTTCTGTATCCGATAAGGTAGATCGGATCGCATCGCCGATAGCTTGTTCATCGACGGGAGAGACATATATCGCCCCTGCTCCGGCTATCTCCTCAAAGCATGTACCCGAACTGGCAACAACAGGTGTCTGACACCGCGCTGCCTCCAGAATAGGTATTCCGAATCCTTCAAACAATGACGGATAGACAAACACAGCAGCCTGATGGTAAATGGCAGGCAGGTCTTCGGTACGCACATTCGTGATAAGCCGCAGCGACACTCCACACTGTTTGGCGGCAGCATACAGCAAGCGGATATATTGCTCATTTCCCCGACCGACGAGCACCAGAGGCAGGTCTGCTTGTGACTCCTTAACGGCTTTGATCAGGCGGATGAGATTCTTCCTTTCTTCCAGTGCACCGACAGACAGGATATATGCATCCGGCAGTTGGTATTGCGCAGTGATCTCATCCATCTTTTCCGAAGGAACGGGTTGCCAGTAGATGTCATTACATCCTTGATACACCACGCGTATGCGCTGTTCGTCCGCATGGAAGAACTCTATGAAATCCCGTTTGGTTTGTTCGGAGATAGCCACAATCCGATCAGCCCGTTCGCAAGCAGACTGATTGCGGCGTATGAATGAATAGCGGTACGTAGGACTATACAACTCTGGATAGCGCATGAAGATTGCGTCGTGCATAGTGACCACCGTCTTACAACCGGTGCGTTCTATTCCCACAGGCAATTCTTGACTCAGACCGTGATAGATATCAATATGCTTGTCTTGCAAGGATGAACTTATGCCGAATCTACGCCACAGTGAGGGTGCTATTTGCCACACTCCTTGAGGCATAACCCGCTCAAACGGAGCATTATTCAGCCAAGGATAGAGATTCTTGTCCCGAGGCGTGCAGAGTACATAGCGGTTGTTGCCGTAATAACGGCTCATCTGCGCCAGCAGGTTACGGCAGTAGTTGCCTAATCCCCGATAGTTCAGATAGGCGCGCTTGGCGTCATACGCTATGGTTATATGCTCAGGAAGTAACATGTTTCTATCTCGTGTAAATTGTATATGTGTATTGCAGGAACTTGTCGTAAGCGTACTGCGTAAAGAAATCTTTTTGAGCCTGTTGTCCCAATTGACGCGTTAGCACTTTGTCCGTCACCAGTGTGCGCAACGCATCGGCCAAAGCTTGGACATCATTAGGCGGACATAGTAACCCGTTTTGTCCGTGCCGAATGATTTCGGATTGCGAACCGGATGATGAGGTAACGATAGCCAGCCCCATAGCCATATCGTCAATCAGCGAGAGAGAGCCGGCTTCGCGGGCGATGGACGGAGAGATACCGATATCACAACTTGTCATCAGCGAATGGATGTCTTCACGAAATCCGATATACTCTATCTTGTCGCGAACGAGCGAGGATTCTATCAACGTGTCCCACAAACCTTTATCCCGCTCTTCGATATTCCCTGCAAACGTTATACGAAAAGGCAGATCAGCTATCCTGTTCAATGCCCGGAATAACGGTTCTATACCCTTCTCACGGCATATACGGCCATGATAGAGCAGATGAGGAATAGCATTATCCTGCATAGCGACACGGGATTCAGCACGAAAGACCGGAACACTGTTGTATATCACGCGAACATCCGGGAAAGACGTTTTGCCCGCCAAAGGCTGAAGATAAGTCTCGCGCACCAACCGACTGACACATATCAGCACATCTATCTGCCTATATATCCACCTCCACAAGGCACTACTTTTGGCTTGGCGCGCCAAATGTTGTGTGGCGATTAATCGGAAGTTGTGTGATACATGACGCTTTGCCCACGCGGCTATGAAATATATCCGGCGGCTGTTGATGTGCAGAATATCCGTATTGTGTGCGTCTAAAATTTTTGCCAACTGACGTCCTGCATAGGGAGAGAACCGCCATAATTTGCCGGAGTACGGAAAGACGACTGATTCGCCGATCTGAGCAAACCGTGCTATCATGGATGCATCGCTATGAACCGGGAAGAGAAAGAACGGATTAATGTTGTATCGTGCTTTCATATATCGCGCCAGGTCGAACACATACTGTTCTCCTCCGCCCCAGGTCGGGGAAGCTATGTAATATGCGATAGTCATGCGTAATGCTCCTTCCATGATTGCCACTTTGCCTTGTCCTGCTTTTTCTCTTTGATATGCCGAATGGCGTAACAGTCTTCTTTAGGCAAGTATATATAGGCTTTGTACCCTTGTATCTTCTCGTGCAAGGGACGATGCCAGCAGATGCGTTGCGGTATATTGCGGTACAGTCTGCCTTGGTAGTCAGGCCAAGACACATGGCTTTCAATCAACTTGCCGTCTTCGTTGACAAACTGATTGATGCGTGGTATCTTGACTAATTCAGCATCTTTATTCACATACAGAATAGCCTGAAGATGTTTCATCAACCATGCTTGAGGGCACTCGTCGGCATCTAATTGAAAAATCCAATCACCGTGACATAACACATTCAAGTGGTTCTTTGCTTGGGAAAAGTCGTAGTTCAGTGCGTGCTCCGAAAATGTCGTGAGTTTTGATTGATAGTTCTGAATGACTTGTTGCACCTCTTCGGTTATATGTTCGCTATCTGCTTGCACTATGATTTCGTCCCCTTGCCTACAATAGGGAATAATACAATCCAATAATCTGCGCAACGATTCCGCCTCATTGCATACGGTTATGGCATACGATATATGCACAGCGACACTCTCTCCATCCGCAGAAGTGATGAAAAAGCGCCGCTTGATATGCAGCAATCGTGCTATGCTATTCAGAAATCGCTTAATCATACGGATAATTGGCCTTTTTACCGTTATCCCAAAATTGATCTCGATAATAATGTATCCACTTACGGCATTCGGCAGGGTTCAGACCACGAGCCGACGCATATTCGTCAGCAAATGTATCAAAAAAACTTCTGCTCGCACATAGACGGCGGATGCTTTTACACCCGGCTTTCATGCTTACATGTCCAAAAGCCATTCGGTTAATATCAATGATCTCAAAAACGTATTTACCGTCTTTTTTGTCCCATAATATATTTCCTGGAGAGAAGTCCAGATGATTGATTCCCTCGTTGTGCATGTGTGCGGTGAATCGGGCTAAGGGGCGGATGGTGTCATCCAGTTCGGGGCGATAATTCAACGTAAACTCCCTATGCATGTGACCGAGTTCAGACATACGAGTGACCAGATATGAATAGTCCAGCCCTCCGTGTTTGTATTGTTCAATGTATGCAATCGGTTCAGGCGTACCTACCATGCGTGCTAAAAGATATAATCCGTTTTCGTATGACCGGCATGCTTTGCTTGCTTTGATACGGTAGATATATTTGTTGAGCCATCGCGGTTGGTGAAAACGTTTCACGCACAATTCCGAACCGTCCGGCGCCTGCATACAGCGGATCTGGTTGCGCGCATCGTAGATTACTTCGCCTTGGGAGACAAAGCAATCCGGAATAGATTCTACCCATTCGCGCATATGCCCGTATTTCGGATGAACCACAACTTTCATATTCTCGAAACTATCTCTTCCGGAGTGATATCCAAACAACGGTAGTCACCGAACTTGCATTTCTTATTGCCGTATATCGAACACGGACGGCAAGGTAAATCACGTTGAATGCTATCCTGTTCACTTTGTCCTATACCCAGGAACCCTGCATTCGGGTGCGTCGCGCCCCATATACTCACCACTCGCGTTCCCACAAGCGACGCCAAGTGCATATTCGCCGAATCCATAGTCAGCATCACTTTCAGGCTGCGCATAAGTTCCAACTCCTCGCCTAATGTCTTTTGTCCGGCAACACTCTCTACTCCCTTATATCTCTTTGCCCAACTCTCCAACACCTCTTGTTCATCCTTCCCTCCGCCAAACAATATAATGTGCTCTCCCCGTTCACTCAACATCTTCACCACGCGCTCCATCCGCTCTGTCGGATAAACCTTCCCTTTGTGTGCCGCAAAGGGTGCGATCCCGATGGAAAGGCGGTCCATAGTCGAGGTAATCCTAGACTTTACTGCTGGTATAACCGTGACTCCCACGGTAGATAGCACATCCATATAACGCTCCGTTGTATGTTTTAGCGGCTCGTGTATTCTGCCCTGAACAAGTCTGCGCTTGCTGAGTCTCCCTTTGTCAATGCACGCAACCTTTGCCCCTTGCAGGCGCATCCGCCAACGCACATACAGCGACCTCCACACGCCGTGCATATCTGCCACCAGATCATACGTTCCCAAGCCCGCTACAATCTCGCGGAGTGACTGCTGTTTTAGGTTTACGCCGTGGAAGGTAACATTCGCCGGCAGATCGGAAAACAGGTCTGCCATACGTTGCTGCGAGAGCACGGTAATCGCCACATCAGGATTATGCTCAGCCGCAGCACGCACTACCGGCACTAACATCGCTACATCGCCTAATGCCGAAAACCGTATGACAAGCAGTCGTTTCACTTTTTGCCGTACAATACTGGATTAAGTGTCGGGTCGTTGTACATCTTCATCTGACGATAGACCTTCATGATGCGCGTACCGGATTCATAGTCCGCAAGTAGTTGGCTGATAGCAATGGTCATATCACCCAGTTGCTCCTTGAGTACTGCCATCTTCTTGACGCACTTGTCATGTTGCTCCGCGCTTACATCCGTGCGGTCAACTTGCTCTTGCATGTGCCAGAGTTTGACATGTAAGATACTCATGCGGTCAATAGCCCACGCCGGACTTTCTGTATTGATCCGTGCATCCGGTTGCGGCTTAATCTCATGGAACAACTCCCAGAAATAACTGTCAATACGCTCCACTAAATCCGTCCGGTCTTGATTACTGCGGTCTATACGGCGCTTGACAGCTAACGCATCCGACGGGTCAATAGCCGGATCACGGATAATATCCTCAAGATGCCATTGCACAACGTCAATCCAGTTCTTGAGGTACAAGTCATGCTCGATCGTACCCGACTCGTAAGGATTATGAATAGGAGCATCTACATCGTCCGTGCGATGATAGTCCTTGACTGCCGTAGCAAAGATATGGTTACATTGTTCAACGAAATTCATATTTACCAACTTTTGATTAATCCTCGTTTGCTTATCGTAATCATTGCGCCAAAACGGTTACCGTATTGGTTGCCGAAATCGCCAGATAGGGCTACACCAAAATCCAAACCCCATGCTTCCGGAACCGTTTTATGCACTTCCAGCAAAGCCGCTGTGTTATGACTGCGTAGAGGTGAACGATAGGTGCCGTAGTTATCAGCGTATGTACACAAGACTCTATATCTGAAACCAAATATATCTCCTTTCACTCCTACATGATACGCCCACACGCGGCTATTCTCAGGACGTAGCAAAGGAGAACAAATGGAGCGACCGAAATACGTCCACCCCTGTTTATATACGCTATTATAATAATATGTATCGTCTCCCCCAAACACCATTCCGTCGCGATCATGCCATGGTCCGGATTGATCTGTCATCTGGATGATTTCAAATGTCAGCCCTGATATATACAACCATTTGTCTTGCGTAGCATAGACGCCCCATCGACCATCCTTGGAGTTGTTGCGGCAACCTATAGGATGAATGGCACCATCATCTTGCAAATCCTGCCAATACACATCCATGTGCCATCCATCGCCTTTTGCCGTCAGGCATAGAGTTTGGCTCACTATATGATTTCCTTGTCTATTGAGTTGTTCGTTCTGAACAGATCCACCAGATTTAGCTGCCAGGACATGCACAAAACTCGTCCAATCATTACCTAAATCATATGTCCCGTTCATGTATCCTCCCCATTGTGCTACATGATGGAACTCATACGCTATATTAACCGGCCATTTGCCTCCAACTCGTCCGCCAATGAATTTATGGTGCAGTAAGGTCTTGGATACGTAAGGATTGTTATCATCCAGCCAGCCATGCGTTAATCCTCCTCGGATTTCCACATAACCGTATAAACCCGGAAATGGCGTATAGTTGTCTATACCAATTGTAATTCTGGGTATAGGATGCGCATTGTTTGAGAATAGCAAATCACCGGCTGTTAATTCCGCATCACCAAAAGGCGAATATATTGGTTTGATACCGGCTGTTATATCTACAATGTACAGGCGCGCATGCGCGTAAAGCATGTTGAAAAACCCCGTCCCTCTAACTGTAGAATCTGATCCTGCTATACGGCCGCTTAGTACCACCGCACCGTCGTAATCAAACCATCGGTTTGGACGTGTGGCTGGCTTAAGCAGACCTAAACTTATGTTGCCACTGTAGGGCATAGATGAGATTTCTCCGTTTCTATTACCATGCAGCCAAGTAGGAGCCCCGGATCCATAGGATGCCACCGCACTCACCCCACCTGTATAGTATAGCATATCTCTGCAAGTATCCGGTTGGGACATCGGCAAAGGCCACCAATCCCACGCACAGACTCTTACCGTGCAAAGCAAAAGGATGATTATATATAAATATTTATTTCTCAATGCAGTACAGATTATTTAGTGTTATTCCTTTCTCGTCTTCTCCGAGACCGAAATAAGCTGTATTGTTAATTGTAAAGGCTATCATATTCTCGCATTTCCCGCATGGCATATTGCCACAGTACTCCCATTTATCGATGGCTACGTTGTATCGCATATATTCGGCAAACACCTCTCCTCCAGTCAGATCTCCTGCGAAAGTGCGCCCTCCAAACAGATAAACATAGTTATCGGTTGCACAACTTGCACATAGTTCACGCCCTCTGCATGGAATAGAGGCTCGTCGTGTCCAAGTGTCCGCATCAACATCTACTTCATACCATATTCGCTGGCTTTTCCATGCTACCCCTGTTCCGAAGAAAAAACGTCCGTCGCATTCAGCTCCCGTTGGGGCAAAGCACGCCTCTATGCGTTTCCCGCTATCAGGGATACAATCCCACTTGTCTGCTTCAAAATCGTAATAGATAATGTCATTGCTATGCGACCATCCTCCACAATACAACACGTACAGACGATTATTTTTTACGTATGGTACTCCGCTGACGGTATTGGCATACGGGCAGTCACTCAATTTTGTCCATTGATTGTTTGACGGTGTATATCGCCACAGGTCGCGTAAATAGCAACTATCAACGTACACCTGCTCACCGGAAAAACCTAAACCGGCATAGAGCGCACCGTCATGGGCAACCATAACAGCTTTTACGCGCGCTTTACCCGGACAAGAACTCAATTGAGTCCATGTGTCCGTAGCCGGATCATATTGCCACAAGTCTCTTTTGTACTTTCCATTGGCATCACGTCCGGAGAAAACATACGCTTTGCCATCCAACGCACACACGCACGCACTGGCACGTCCTCCTGCCGGTAACGATGCACACGTACGTGTCTTTAATACTATATCCGGTTCATGTGCGCATCCGCACAGCATGCAGCAATACACCGCTGCTACCAGTATGATACTATGAATGTAACTAATCCGCATCAATTTTTATCCATCTTGAGGGTACAACATCCGGACGTGGCTGGTGATGAAACCATACACCCGGTGCCACAATAATAGAATCAGCACTTTCACCTAACCATGCTCCCCACCATGAGAAACTGCTATTGGCTATGATATGATGATGACAAGCACTCATCAGTTGCATATCTATATACGCGTTTGAGCCTGTGTGTCCGGTTATGAATACTGTATTCGTCGGGAAAACATTTTGCTTCCTTCCCCACTCCGGTTCATCTGAGAATACATAAAAAACAGGTGACTCTACATGATTTTGAATATATTCAACCGCACGCTTGTAATACCCCTCTTTACATACTTCATACTCGTCTCTGCGGCGTTTCTTGAGGTAATCACCACGACGTATATGTACGCTCACGCTTGATTCTGACTGTATTTTTTGCAGTATACTTTGATCCGCCGATGATAACGGGAGGCAAAATTGGAACGTTTCTTTTACGCGTTCTGAAATCGGGCGGAAATAATTCTCTGTCTGCCAGTATCCTTGAATGTAGCAGTTCTCTGCATGCAGCAATTGTGGGCACCATCCTTTTGCAGGGTCGGGCTCTTGAATCAAAACTCCTGTCGTTTTTCTCTTCCATCCGATAGCGCGTCGGCACTCTGACAGCCAATCTTTTCCCACGTCCGCCATCTGATTACGCTCTTCAATAGTAGCATAATCCGGATGAACACCAAACAAACGCTCTAACTCATAACCGGTATGAGACGGACGATAACGAAAGATAGACACATCTACCTTCGTATCTGACTGATTCTGTTTCAATGCCATATAAAAGGCATATTGAAACATTTGGTTTCCCAAGCCCGCTCGTATCTGAACGATGTTCATATTCGTTTGTATGTTTTTACTCTCTCGTTTTGCGTTTCAGTTCAAAGTCACGACCCAAGTAGTTATTGCGCACGATGAGGTTGGCAGCAAGTTCCTCACAAGCATCAATATGTATATCGTTTTGTTCATTTTACTATCAGTTCATCGTATTTCATCCGATGGATATATTGCTGGATATATGCCTTTAGATAATCCGTCATCGGGGCTATTCGTTCGGGGACTATCGTATCTTTGATGTTCGATTGCAACAATCTGTCTGCGTGGTAGTCATATACTGCTGTCACTTGTTCGCTATCAAACTGCAGGAGCAGACTATCCGAGAATATCTGATACAGCGGTGCGTTATAGCATACGGCATAAGGATGTTGCTTTGGTTGTGTTAGCGCATCCTCGCCGAATGCGAAATAGGGTTCATCCACTCCCAAGTATGCAAGCACAGAGGGCATTATATCCGTTTGGCTAACCACCTCTTGCCGCCGCTCTGCCGCCAGCTGCGGGTGATAGAATGCCACAGGTACTTCATATACCCCGCGGGCGTTTGTATATTCCGGCAACGTCAACTCATTTGTGTGATCAGCCGTAAGCACAAACAGCGTGTGGTCAAACCATGGCTGCCGGCTTGCTGTCGCAAAGAACTTCCTGAGCGCGTAATCGGCATAACCTATTGCCTCATGAATAGGCTTTTTACCTTTCGGGAACACACCTTGATATTGCTTCGGCACTTTGTACGGGTGATGACTCGATGCCGTGAACACAGCCGTCATAAACGGCTCAGGCATAGTGCTCATTGTTTGGGCAAAGTATTGCAAGAACGGCTCGTCCCATATTGCCCACGTGCCATCAAACTCACTCTTGTTGCCGAACTCATTCATCCCGTAGTAGGTATTGACCCCTGCACTACGTGCATACGCCTGAAACCCCATACTGCCGTTCGGTGCACCGTGAAAGAACGCTGTGGTGTAACCTTTGCGGTTCAGGCAGTCAGCGATTGACGAAACGCTATTCGTCGAGTACGGCGTAACGATGTACGGTTCAATGAGCATCGGAATAGACGAAAGTACCGAAGGCATCGCATCTATACTCTTCCGTCCGGAAGCGTAGGAGTATTCATAGGTTACCGATTGCTCCAGCAGACTGTCCAAGAACGGTGTGTAACCATTGTAACCATCCATGTCGCGGTTGTAGAAACCAATATATTCCGTGCTGAACGACTCCAAGATTAGCACTACTATATTATCCGTCCTCGCCTCATGCAAACGCTCTGCTTGATGCACAGGATTCATGTGTTTTGCCAACTCGTCTGCCGAGAAGTACTGTGGTTCGATATACTGCTTGTTCTCCAGCGACTTCATCAGACTGAACGGCGTATTCAGTACCAGTGCTGTCTCCCGTGGTGTGTTGGTGTATTGCAGCGCATTGCTCACGGTAATAGGGCGAGTGTATTTGCCAAAACCTCCGCGAATACCGATAACGGAGAAATACACGGTAAGCAATAATATCAACACTTCACAAGGGTAATAGGCTATCGGCTTGGTGTTGCTAAGACTGAACGTCTTGCGCGTGCAGAGGATAAGTACTGCTATTACCAAAAGCCCTATCAGTGTCACATACCAATACTGCCCCACTCCTTGCAATGCTATCCGCCACAGATTGTCGTCGTTAGCAAATTCCGTAAAGAACGTACAGGTTGTTCTGCGGTCTGTAAAGCGGATATAAACAATATCTATCGCGTTGACGATGAGCCCGATTATGTTCGGCACAAGAAACAGCCACGTCAGCACTTTCTGCCATACTGCATTATTCCTCCATTGTGATGGTAGTGGAAACAATACACCCACCACATACAGCGAACTCAGATACAACACAGCAGTCAGATCAAACCGCACACCGCCACAGAGTATTTCCCGAAGATGCGTGTTGTCTATATTCGGAAACATCGCCCCGTTCACGACGTAGCAGGCAACTCGAAGCAGGCTGTAGAGAGCCAGCACAAGCAGAATATTGCATGCTGCCACCACCCAAGGATGTTTCCAGAGGTTTTTCATTCTAATCAATTCTCGTTTTGCGTTTCAGTTCAAAGTCACGACCCAAGTAGTTGTTGCGCACGATGGGGTTGGCAGCAAGCTCCTCGGGAGTGCCATGGAAGAGAATCTTACCTTCAAACAGCAGATAAGCCCTATCGGTTATCGAGAGGGTTTCATCCACATTGTGATCCGTGATGAGGATACCGATGTTCTTGTCTTTCAAGCGCCACACTACATCCTGGATTTCTTGCACGGCAATAGGATCAACACCCGCAAACGGCTCGTCAAGCATGACGAACTTCGGTTCGATAGCTAGGCAACGGGCGATCTCCGTACGTCGGCGTTCACCGCCTGATAGACGGTCACCAAGGTTCGTACGTACGTGTTCCAAGTTGAACTCCTTGATGAGTTGCTCCAACTTCTCGTACTGGTACTCCTTGCTGAAGTTCGTCATCTCCAATACGGAAAGGATATTGTCCTCCACCGTCATCTTCCGGAACACCGAAGCTTCCTGAGGCAGGTATCCGATGCCCATCTGCGCACGGCGGTACATCGGGAACGAGGTAATATCTTGGTCATCGAGGAAAATCTTCCCATGGTTGGCAACCACTAATCCGGTCGTCATATAGAACGTGGTTGTCTTGCCCGCTCCGTTCGGACCAAGCAAACCGACTATCTCGCCTTGCTCAAGGCGGATACTGACGTCATTGACGACAGTACGTTTACCGTACTTCTTTATCAGATGTTCTGTTCGTAGTGTCTGCATTATTTTTTTCTGTATCGGGATTTTCGTTTCTTAGGGCCAAAGAGCTCATCCATAAAACGCTGATTGTTTATTTCTTCGCCTTTACAACTGAGTATAAACATAATAATGCTTAGATCGAAAGAAAACAACCCGATTACTCCGTATATAGATTTAGTCGTTCCCAGCCAAGCTCCCAAAGTGGGTACAGCGATACTAATAAGTATGATGGATATACCACAAAAATTTTGCTCATTCTTGGCTAGGAAATCCGTTATTCGCTCTTTAAGTGACATTATGACGAATAGGCTTTAGTTATCAGTAATGATTTCCAACGATACCGGGCAATGATCGCTATGCACAGCGTCGCTATGAATCCGCGCGTCGCGCAACTTGTCACGCAGCGGCTCACTTACCCAGAAATAGTCAATGCGCCAACCGGCGTTATGTGCGCGTGCTCCGGCGCGATACGACCACCAGCTGTACATCTCCGGCGCATCGCAGAACACACGGAACGTATCTATCAGTCCTGTCTCTTGCCAGCGATCCATCCACTCCCTCTCCTCGGGCAAGAACCCGCTGACGCCTATCTGACGCTCCGGGTGGTTGATGTCTATGGGTTTGTGGCAGATGTTGAAGTCGCCGCAGATGATTACGTTAGGACGTTCTTTTCTGAGTTCATTCAGCCACTTGAGGAAGACCTCCAGGAAGTCCATCTTGAATTCCTGACGTATATCGCCCGTTGTGCCGCTGGGCACATATACGCACACGACCGTCAGATCACCGAAGTCTGCACGCAACACTCGTCCTTCGCGGTCATAGCGGTCGTTATGCATGCCGGCTACAATCTTGTCAGCGGGCTGCTTGCTGAAGATACACACACCGGAGTAGCCTTTCTTCTCTGCCGAGTTGATATAACTCGTATAACCGAGTTCGGCGAAAGCAGTGGTGTCAATCTGCTCAGGTTGGGCTTTGCTCTCCTGAATGCAGAACACATCGGGGTTGGCTGTTGCCAGCCAGTCTAACAAGCCCTTGCTCAATGCCGAGCGAATACCGTTGACGTTGTACGATACGAGTTTCATATTGTCTTTATTGCTGAATGCCATAGATGTTGTACGTGCGCTCATTGGAGTGAATGAGCAGTTGACCGTTTTCTATCGTTTTGTATGTGCCCTGCGGATTTGTAACAGGCGCACAATCATTTGTCGGGTCTGTAGGTTTGCCTCCGCGGTACGCGAAGCGGATGATTCCGTTCTCGAATGTGATGTTTGTTATGGCATGATCCGTTATGTCGGTGTATTCCGTTGCGCCGAATGGAAATGCATCGTTGGGTTTGCCGGCGTAACCGTTGTCTAAATCACCCGTATCCAATGTCGGTGTCAGCCCATCAGCCTCTATCAGATCCACGCCAAAACTTCCCACAGTATTATTAACTGTATTATTGCTCCATCGTGAGGATTGGTAGTTGATGCGTGTGATAAGCAGTCCTTCACCCGGTATTCCTATATCCCAACCTTTGTTTGTTGTGTTTTTTAGTCTGTTTTCTAACAGATAGAATACGGTTGGGTTCGGATTCAATCCGTCGAGGTTATGCTTGTCGCTCTCCGAGATGAGGTAGGCCTGGTTGCTTGAAGCGATATCCGTAAGCACCAAGTCGTCTGCCTCAGTTATAAGCGTAGGTGTGAGCCAACCCAAGAAGAAACGCTCATAGGCAGAAAGCGAGGGAGGAGTGTTAGCTCCATTGTTGTACGGTCCGTTGCACATAAGATCCCATTCGCCTAACAATTTTTGATTGTGATCAGGCTTGCTGGTGACATACAGATCCGGCAATCCAAGTGCGTGACAATACTCATGGCAAGGCACTCCGATACCGGCGTTAACAAGGTTGCCTACGGTAGAGAAAAAACCATCCAATTCATTGCTGTATTCGCATGCAGTAACTTTCTTTCCGTCGTATGTTCCGCAATTGCAATTACTTGCATACTGTGGCCAGATAAGCACGGTCGGGTCAGGTATAAGAGATTTTGAGATGTAATTCTCGTCATTTCGCCCGAAACCTGCGTAGAATGCATACACGAGATCAACTTGCCCGTTATTATCCGAATCATATTGTGAGAAATCAACCGTATTGTCCACCAGTCCACAGGCCTCTGTTACCAAACTCACACCAGAACCGTATTCTGCATATCCTTTTGATAGCGTCACCGGTCCAACGATATCGAACTGCGGGTTGTATTGCCCCATAGACTGATCATAGAAGTATTGACGCACGCTACCCGTTGCGCCGCCTTTTGTCCAGTTTTGCGCATTGAACATCGAGTCTACTTCTGCCGGGGTAGAGATAAGTTCATAATTGCTAAAGTTGACCATAATGACCAACACGCGCGGAATCATCGTTCGCCCACCTATTACTTGTGTGGCTGCCGGCATGTATGCCGCTCCTGTACGTTGTACCTCCGATTTGCGCTGTGCTTCAATCTGTGCATACCACTCTGCACGCTTTGACGGATCACGCGGCGGAACAAGGGCAAAACTGCTCAGTGAGCAGCAAAGCAGTAATATAGTCAAACTTCTGCGCATAGGATCTTATTTCTCGGGGTTTAGCTTTTGTATGCCTCGTCTGTTGAGCCAGCGTTGTTCGCACTTGCTGCGCTTGGCGGCATCATGAGCCTGACGGCATGTGGCAACAGCGACTTGCTTCTTCTCGCCGTCAATCTTGCGTGTTTTGAGTACAGCGTAGCAAATCTTGCCTTTACTATTCTCTTTTACCTGCCAGCCGTCCACAGTCATGGTGTAGTGCCAATGTTCGTCACCGCGGAGGAACACATGCAATGTATCGCCGTTAGGTTGAACGCGATCTATGACTCCCGGACGAGCCGGAACACGTGCCGGCTGCTGTGCTTGGCTGCTGAGTGCGAATGCCGCACATGCAAAAATTATGAATAAAACTTTTTTCATTGTAGTATTTTGTGGTTTGTTATTTGTGCACTTTCTGTATTTCTTGGTAGAGTTGCGATGCAAATACAAAACTGTTCAGAGCTTCGTTGTCAGCGTGGAAAATGTCGCTACGCGAACCTTGCCACTCTTTTTTGCCACCCTTGAGGAAGATGATATTGTCACCTACCTCCATGATAGAGTTCATGTCGTGGGTGTTCACTATGGTGCAGATGTTGTACTCCTGTGTGATATCCTGAATGAGTCTGTCAATCACGAGCGATGTTTTCGGATCAAGTCCGGAGTTCGGTTCGTCGCAGAACAGATATTTGGGGTTGAGCGCTATAGCCCGCGCAATAGCCACTCGTTTCTGCATACCGCCGGAGATCTCTGCGGGCATAAGACTGAGTGCATGCTCGGCAATCTGCACACGATTGAGGCAGAACCGAGCCCGTTCGTCCATTTCCTCCTTGCTCATTCGTCCGAACATCTGCATAGGAAAGAGCACATTCTCCAGTACGGTCATTGAGTCGAACAATGCCGACCCTTGGAATAACACACCTACCTCGCGACGAAGCATTCTGATCTCTTTCTCCTTCATGTTCGGCAGGTTGCGTCCGTCGTACTCTATACGTCCGGAGTTAATCGGGTGGATGCCGATGAGGGATTTGAGCAGCACCGTCTTGCCGCTGCCTGACTGACCGATGATCATATTGACCTTACCGTCCTCAAACGTGGCACTCACATGATCGAGCACAAGCAACTCGTCAAATCGCTTTACTATATCAATCGCTTGAATCATAACAGTAATCGTGAGAGCACAAGATCCATCAACAGAATAATAATATTCGAGTTCACCACGGCGTTCGTCGAAGCTTTACCGACCTCCAGCGCACCACCTCGAACCATGTAACCGTAGTACGACGAGAGTGAGGTGATGATGTACGCAAAGAACAGTGACTTGATGATTCCGTACCAGACGAAATAGGGGTTGAATGCGTATTGCACACCTACCAAGTAATCCGCGACGGTGATGATGTCCGTAAATTGTCCTACTGCCCAGCCGCCGATGATACCGATGGTAGTGGACAATATAACCAACATGGGCATCATGGTCATGAATGCCATGATCTTGGGCAGTATAAGGTAGTTGGCAGAGTTCACGCCCATAATCTCCATCGCATCAATCTGTTCGGTGATACGCATTGTGCCTATCTCCGAGGCGATGTTCGAGCCGACCTTTCCTGCCAAGATAAGGCAGAGGATAGTTGACGAAAACTCCAACAGCAAGGTCTCGCGGGTCAACAATCCGACGATATATGTAGGCAGAAACGGGTTCTCTGTATTGGTTTTGGCTTGGATGGTTAAGATGGCACCGATGAATAGCGATATAACAATCACAATCGGCAGGGACTGCAATCCCTGTTTCTCCAGTTCGCGGCTGTATTGCTGCCAGAACATCCTCTGCCTGTCAGGAATACGGAACACCCGCGCCATCAATAGCCAATATTCTCCTAAGTGCTTAATCATCCTAACTCTGTTTGAACAGCATCCGCACGGCGTCCGTCACGCGTGCCACTTCTACAACCTGAATGCCTTTCACTGCCTGATGTTTTTGCCCTGCGGGAATGAGGATACGTGAAAAACCTAATTTCTTCGCCTCACCTATACGCTGGTCAATGCGGTTGACGGGGCGTATCTCGCCAGCCAAACCGACCTCGCCTGTCATGCAGCAGTCAGTAGGCAACGCTATATCCATTGAAGACGACAATACCGCTACCAGCACTGCCAAGTCTATCGCGGGGTCGTTTACTTTTAGTCCGCCGGCAATATTGAGGAACACATCTTTCATCAGCAGTTTGAAGCCTATACGTTTCTCCAGTACCGCGAGGAGCATGTTCAGCCGTCGCGAGTCAAAGCCTGTGGATGAGCGTTGCGGCGTGCCGTAAGCAGCCGAGGAGGTCAATGCCTGCACCTCAATGAGCAGCGGTCGAACACCTTCCACGGCTACTGCGATAGAGATACCTGACAGCCCGTCGCGATTCGAGCTGAGCAGCAGTTCCGAGGGGTTGGTCACTTCCCGCAAACCGTCTTGCTGCATCTCGAAGATGCCGATCTCCGATGTCGAACCGAAGCGGTTCTTTTGCGCACGGAGTACACGGTACATATAATGTTGGTCACCCTCGAACTGCAACACGGTGTCAACGATATGCTCCAGCACTTTCGGGCCCGCAAGCGAACCTTCTTTGGTGATATGCCCAACAATGACAAACGGCGTGTTTGTCTCTTTGGCAAACTGTAAGATGCGCGCCGCACACTCCCTGACTTGCGACAACGAACCTATCGTGGCATCAATAGCCTCTGTGCCGATGGTTTGGATGGAGTCCACAACCACGAGTTCGGGTTTGAGGGTTTTGGCGTGTTCCAGGATTTTCTCAAGCGAGGTCTCGGCTACGATGTACAGATTTTCCGGCTGACCGGCTATACGTTCCGAACGGAGTTTGATCTGTTTGACCGACTCCTCGCCGCTTGCGTAGAGCGTCACGGCTTTGCCCATCTGCATGAGCACCTGTAGGGCGAGTGTCGATTTGCCTATACCCGGCTCGCCGCCAAGCAGCACCATTGATCCCGGCACCAACCCGCCGCCCAATACGCGGTTGAGTTCGGTGCTATGTATATCAAGGCGCTGGTCTTCCGTCACGCTCACGTCTTGCAGTTTCTGCACCTTCGACTCCCCGCGCGGACGAACGCCTTTGCTCTTCTCTTGCACCTGCACTTCCTCCATCATTGTGCCCCACTCGCCGCACACCGGACAACGTCCCAACGCCTGCGAGGCATGTGCTCCGCAGTTTGAACAGGTATATGTTACCGTTGCTTTCATATTGAATACGTGTGGCACTCCTCTGCCATAATCGTGTTGGGGAAAATCTCCTTTGCCTCATTGAGGAACTCCGTGTGATCATCCACGCGTGCCGAGTAATGCCCAATGATCAATTGCCCGACGTTCGCTTTCTGCGCTATCGTCGCGGCTTCGGCGGCGGTTGAGTGCATTGTGCTCTTGCAGCGGTCGGCGTATTTATTGAGATAGGTCGACTCGTGATACAAGGTCTGCACCCCTTCGATGATCGGCACAACACTCTCCGTATAGCGTGTGTCGGAGCAATATGCATAACGCTTCACCGGCTCACTGTCGCGATGATGTTCGGTGAACAAGAATCCGCAGGTCGGCACTTTGTGCTTGAGCGGAATAGTGGTTACTGTGATTGTCCGATCCTCATAGATTACTTCGCTCTTCCGAGGATTGATGGCGTGGAAGATTATCTCGTACGACATTCCTTCGCAATGGTAATCCAGCCACGGCTGCATCAATCGCTCCAAGTCTGCCGGCGCATAGATATGCAGCGGTTGCGTTCTGCCCATCATACCGAACGTCGAGATCAAGCCTATCAGACCAAAGCAGTGGTCGCCGTGCAGGTGAGAGATGAACACATTGTACAGCCTGCCGGTCTTCAGTGCCATTCGCCTGAACCAAATTTGGCTGCCCTCGCCGCAGTCGATCATAAACGACTTGTCACACAACTCCAGCACCTGACATGCAGGTGAGTTCTGGAATGTCGGCAATGCGCTTCCGCAACCTAATATGTGCAGTTCGTTGTTCACTATTTATTGGCTAATCGTTGTTGGAGTTTGATGCGTGCGATGACGTTCTTTGTTGTTTGCGGGAAATCGCCGCTCATAATCCAGCCGTAGTAACCGGAGTCCTTGACCAGCACCTCGCTTACCGGCACATCTTTGTACTTGCCGAATGCAAACACCACCTCACCGTTCGCGTTGTATGAGAGCTTGCCTGCCAAGTCTGCGAACTTCTGCGAGGGCGCAGAGTATTGCGCCAAGCCGGTCACATCTTTCGGCAGGTCAGGATAACGCTCCGTCTGCGCCATCAGCACCTCGTAGGTCGCCATCGTATCGGCGTTCGCCGAGTGAGCGTCCGTCAGGTCTTTGCCGCAATAAAATGCGTAGGCAGCAGATAACGTGCGTTGCTCTTTGCGTGTGAAGATAGTGAATACGTCAATCATATTCCTGTCCTGCAGTTCAAACGGAACACCGGCTCTGAGGAACTCCTCGCCCAGCAACGGCACATCAAAGTGGTTAGAGTTATAGCCGGCTATGTCCGAGCCCTCGAACACCGAAGCCACCTCATTCGCTATCTCCGTGAATGTCGGGCAGTCCTTGACATCCTCATCATAGATGCCGTGCACTTCCGATGCCTGCTCAGGGATATGCATCGTCGTCTCCAGTCCCATTGCGTCGATTATGGTCGGACGCACGCGGTAGGTCTTCCCCTCTTTTGTTCCGTTAGGGAAAACCTTGTAGTACGACAGCTCGACGATCCTGTCCTTGGCGATATTGACGCCCGTCGTCTCCAAGTCAAAGAAGACGAGCGGGCGGCTTAATTGTATCTTCATCTGTCAATTTTTAATCATTCAAAAGCATCGGCATGAGGAGCATTAATAATTCCTCATTTTCTGCGTCTTCTGAAGGCAAGATCAGTCCCGCGCGTGCCGGATCAGCGAGTTCAAGCTGTACCTCATCCGATTCTATCGTGCTCAAGATCTCGCTCAAGAACGGAGCCTTAAAACCGATAGCCATCGGCGTACCGCCGTACGAGCAAACGAGTTTCTCCTCGGCTGCCGTTGAGAAGTCGATGTCTTGCGACGAGATCGTTACACTGTTCTCAGCCAGTGCCAGGCGAATAAGCGCCGTGCTTGTGTTGGCAAACACTGCCACGCGCTTGCAAGCCGACAGGAACGCCTGACGGTCAATGGTCATGATGTTCGTGTTGTTCTGCGGGATAACGGCGTTGTAGTTCGGGTAACGACCGTCAATCAGACGGCAAACGATCTCCGTGTTACCGAACGTAAACAGCACATTGCGTGCGCCGAAACGGATATCTACGTCACCCTCGTCCTTTACCAACACGTTCTTGAGCAGCGTAGCGGGTTTCTTCGGAAGGATGAAACTTGCGGGCTCATCCACATGAACCGTCGTATTCGTATAACGAACCAAACGGTGAGCGTCGGTAGCTACCAGCGTAGCTTTCTCCGGCGTCAGGTCAAAGAATATACCGTTCATCACCGGACGCAACTCATCCTCTGCCGTGCAGAAGATCGTCTTCGAGATAGCTTCCAACAGCAACTCCGACGACATCTTCAGCGCGTGGCTGTCTTGCTCTGCCTCAAATGCAACCTCGGGGTACTCTGCACCGTTCACACCTACTACGGAATATTCACCGTTCGGCGAACTGATGGTCATGCCGAAGTTCTGCTCGTCAATCTTGAACTGCAGCGGCACTTCCGGGAATTGCTTGAACGTCTCAATCAGGATCTTTGCTCCGAAAGCAACCGTCCCGTTGCCTTCTGCCTCTTCTACCTCCAGACGCGTACGGATTGTCGTCTCGCCGTCAGAAGCGGTCAACGACAACTCGTTACCTTCCAGACGGAACAATACATCGTCCAGAATAGGAAGACTGTTCTTGCTTCCGATCACGCGGCTCACTGCCTGCAACTGGCTAAACAGCCGTGTACTTGATACTTGAAATTTCATAATGCTTATCTGTTTTTTAGTTTGTTTGCTTTATCTGTATCGACCATATATGGGCGATTCTAAGTCCCTCGCACGGGCGCTCACATGTGCGCACACTTTGATTGGGGCTACAAAGATAACATTTTTTTTTGACTTTTGCAAGAATTATGCCAAATAATTTGCATATTTGCGTATTTTTTTGTAATTTTGCAGCGTTTTAGTAAAATTTGATAACTTTTGCCAAATATATGATCGGCATTTTTGACAGCGGTTACGGCGGTCTGACCATCCTTCAGCAGATCCGCAAAGTTCTCCCCGAGTACGACTACCTCTACCTCGGCGACAATGCGCGTGCGCCCTACGGTACGCGTTCGTTCGATTGTATCTACCATTATACCCTCGATGCCGTTCGTTACCTGTTCAGCCAAGGCTGCACGCTCATCATCCTTGCCTGCAACACCGCCTCCGCCAAAGCCCTGCGCACCATTCAGCAACACGATTTACCATTGATAAATGCACAAATGAGAAAATGCGAAAATGCAAAAATGGTAAATGTCTTAGGAGTTATTCGTCCGACAGTTGAAGTTGTCCCCTCGCTCACGCGCACAAAACACGTAGGCGTGCTCGCTACCCCGGGAACAGTGGCGTCAGGCAGTTACCAGATTGAACTCCTCAAGCAAGATCCCGCCCTCATCGTTACCCAGCAATCATGCCCGATGTGGGTGCCACTTATCGAAGCCGGCGAGCACGACTCCGAAGGGGCGAAATACTTCATTAGCAAATACATACAGGAAATACTGGCACGCGACCCGATGATTGACACCTTACTGCTCGGTTGCACGCATTATCCCCTCATCAAGCCGGCTATTGATGCCGAACTCACACGGCTCGGTCACCCGTGCAAGACGATTGCACAAGGCGAGATTGTTGCCCGCAGCCTCGCCGATTACCTGATCCGTCATCCGGAGTACGAAGCACAATTGCAGAAAAGCGGCACATGCCGCTACCTGACAACCGACGACGCCGACCGATTCGCATCAGCCGCCACGCTTTTTCTTGATCACGCAGTGCAAACTGTACGTGTTGAGTGGTAGTTACGACTCAAGGCGTTTGTCGTCTTTCTCCATTTTTGACAAACGGTGTTTAAAGAAGATATTGATGGCTATAATGGTCACTGAACCCAGGATAGCTTCTGCGAACATGCCGAATCCACACAGACCGCCTACAGCCGCAGCACACCATACAGTAGCTGCCGTAGTTAAGCCTTTGACACTATCACCATCCTTGAAGATAATACCTGCACCGAGGAAACCTATACCCGATACAACTTGTGCGATGATTCGGGAGTTATCGCCACCGAAAATCGTCGGAGACATCAGTACGTACAACGACGTACCAAGGGCGATAAGCGATATAGTGCGCGTGCCGACAACCTTGCCGTGAAATTCGCGTTCAATGCCGATCAAATAACCTAAGATAGTGGCCATTCCAATCTTCGCAATGGCAGTCACCCAATCAGTCTGGAGAAACGAGTCAATAATCTGGTTCATTGTGGTGTGTTATATATATAATAGACTGCAAAATTACATAAAAATTCTGACATTTGCAAATTTTCTTGAAAAAAATCAAAGATTTCTGCCGAATAAGTTGCATTTTTCAAAAAAATGCATTATCTTTGTAGTGTCATTCATTACGAACAGCACAACTATGAGAAATATCATCCTACCCTGTCTGTTGTTAGGACTTGCAGTTACAGTCAACGCTGCGAGTGTCACTTACATTGCGGACAACACAACTATCTTCAGGAATCCGGAACGCGGATTTACGGAGGAGATGAGTGTCATTGTGTCAAGCAGTCAGCCTAACGTGGTAAAAGTTCACATGGGCGACAACTGGGGTGACAACTATCAGATGACACTGGCTGTAGTGCTGTACAACTTCAATAATTTCAAGTCATCTGATTTGCCGGACGAGGTGCTGGCGGGATTTGACGAAGACATGCAGATTCTACGCGAGCACGGAGTAAAATGTGTACTACGATTCGCCTATACGGAGGAAGAGAAAGATAAGGTGGATGCCACGCCGGAGTGGGTCAAACGCCATTTGGAGCAATTGAAACCGCACCTCGCCCAGAACGCTGATGTGATCTATGTGTTGGAGGCGGGGTTTGTAGGTGTGTGGGGAGAATGGTACTACACGACGAACTACGGCAACAAAACGCAGCACATGAACGCCAACCGCCGCAAGGTGGTTGATTACCTGTTTGCCAACGCACCCGAAGACCGGTTTATCTTGTTCCGTTACCCGATGATCAAGACCGAGTACCTCAATGACGAGACACCGCTGACGGAAGCAGAAGCGTTCACCGGAACAATTAAAGCACGAATGGGTTGTCATAATGATGCTTTCCTTAACACGTACGGCAACGAGGGTACATACGCCAGCGATGACGAGGACGACGACCCGAAGGTTAGGCAGTACGTTGCCGCCGAAACGCTCTATGTTCCCAATGGCGGCGAGACGAATGTGGAGAGCAGCTCCCGTGCAAAGAAAGTGTACAGTCAAGCGCCATCAGAGATGAGCACCTACCACTGGTCGTTCTGCGGATCATCGTACGCGGAAGAGGTGACAAGCCGTTGGCTTAGTAGCGGGCTGTTTGACACGTTGAACATCCACATGGGATATCGCTATAACCTACTCGATGCACAATTCAGCGATGAGGCAGAGCCGGAGGGAACGACGGATGTAAGGATTCGTCTGCGCAATGTCGGCTATGCACCTATGTACAATGAGCGCCCGGTTTACCTTGTTTTGCGCGGGAATAATCAGATGTGGCCGCTACTGTTGAAGGCAGACCCAAGACGTTGGTTGCCAAACGGTGCGGTGAGTACCATCAGCGAGCAGGTGACTATACCTGCCGATGTGCGCAGAGGGACTTACCACCTCTATCTGTACATGCCGGATAAGTACAGTTCTATTGCGGCTGATCCGCGTTACGCTGTGCGGTTCGCCAATACGGATGTATGGGATGCAGTAACCGGCATGAACGACCTCGGGGCAAGCATCTTCATCGCCGGCGAGGAACCGGAAGCGGTGGCTGAGGTAAGCAGCCCGACTGCTCAGCGCGCAACTAAGATTATGGAAGACGGCAAACTCTTTATTATGCTGCCTGACGGAAAGAAATATTCAGCCAATGGTCAGATGATTAAATAAATGGTAAATGATAATATGGTAAATACAATCGTTTTTGATTTGGGCGGTGTACTGATAGATCTGAATGTACCCGCGTGTGTAGGCAACTTCAAGCGTCTGATGGGCGAAGAGAATGTGCGTAACGTGCTCGGCATTGACGACGAGGGGGAAGGTGTAACTGCCGTGAGTGCCGCTACGCTGCAACTGATGCATGACTACGAATATGGCAACATTTCCACCGAGGCGTTTATTGAGGCATTGCTGCCATATTGCCACGCAGGCACGACGGAAGAAGATGTGCGCAACGCGTGGATGTCGATGTTGGGCAATTTGCCGCAAGCGAAGTTGGATTATATAGCCGGGTTGCGCATGGCTGGCTACAGAACTATTCTGCTGTCGAACTCCAATCAGATGCATTGGGATCCGATCTTTGAGCAATTCCATTTGGAGCAATACTTCGACCGCATCTTTGCTTCACACCACATCCACATGGGCAAACCGTCACAGGAAATCTTTGAGTACGTGGAGCGTGAGGCACAAATCGACTCGGCACATACCATCTATGTCGACGATCTTGACAAGAACCGCGCAGCCGGTGAGCGTTTCCTCGGATGGCAGACCTGCGCCTCTGTCGATGAACTAAAGCAACTAATGCATCAGCCACATTTGGCTGATTAAATCCTACAATAGCCATGAAAGAGATCTTAAGTCATTTTGACATCAAGAATGAGGTAGCCGACCCGCAACCACTGAAGATCGGGTTTATCAACGACTCGTTTATCGTGCGTGCAAAGACCCCGGGCGAGAAGTCGTATTTCCTCCAGCGCATCAACCATCACATTTTCCAGAATGTGGAAGGTCTGCAACGGAACATTCAGATTGTGACCGATCATATCCGTCAGAAGTTAGCCGCAGCAGGCGAGACGGATATTGACCGCAAGGTACTGGAACTGGTTCCTACGAAGGACGGAAAATTATATTACTGCACTCCTGAGGGTGAGTATTGGCGCGTGTACGTGCTCATCGAGAATGCCAGTTCACAAGAGAAGGTGACTCCCGAATCGGCAGAGTTGACAGGCGAGGCATTCGGACGATTCCAGTGTCAGTTGGCAGATCTGCCGTTTGATGCGCTGTGCGAGTCGATACCGAACTTCCATAACATCGAGTTCCGTTTATGGCAACTCGACGAAGCGCTCAAGGAAGACAAAGCCGGACGTAAAGCCGCAGTCATGGATATAGTAGCCGAGATAGACAAACGCCGTGAAGAGATGTGTCTCGCCGAGCGATTGTTCCGCGAGGGCAAACTGCCCAAACATATCAACCACTGCGATACGAAAGTGAACAATATCCTGTTTGACGAGCAAGGCAAACCGCTCTGCATCGTCGATCTGGATACCGTGATGCCGGGGTTTGTGCTCAGCGACTTCGGCGACTTTATGCGCACGGCGGCGAACACCGGCGCCGAGGATGATCCTGTACTCGATAATATTCATGTGGATCTGGCGATCTTCGAGGCGTACGCACGCGGGTACCTGCGTGAGGCAACCTTCCTGACGGACATAGAGAAACAGTTGCTTCCGTACGGTTGTCGTCTACTGAGTTACATGCAGACCGTGCGGTTCTTTACCGACTATCTGAACGGCGACACCTACTACAAGATTCAGTACCCCGAGCATAACCTCGTCCGCACGCGGGCACAACTTCGTCTCGTTGAGGAGCAAGAGCGCGTCGCCGACAAAATGCAAGCCATCATCGAAAAATTATAAGTCATTATGCGATACAACATTGACAAAGTGAATTGGCCGGAGAGTTTTCCTGAGAAGCCGGAAGTAAGCGTCGAGGTCAGCAACAGCCAAGATTGGCTGTTACTACACTACCGCGTACGTGGTGAGCAACTGCGCGCCATTACGACCGAAGATCAGGGTCCTGTGTGGGAGGACTCCTGTGTGGAGTTTTTCTGCCAAGTGCCGGGCGATAAGCATTATATGAACTTCGAATGCAACTGCATCGGCGCGATGGTGGGTTCGCGTCGGCTGAGCCGCACGGAAGATGTGCGACCTCTGTCGCCGGAAGAGATGGCTCTGATTGAGCGCCGTTGCACGTTCCCGCGCGAGGTGATTGAGGAACGTGACGGATTATTCGAGTGGGAAGTGGAGCTACGGATTCCGCTCCGGCTGATCTTCCGCGACAGCCAACCTCAGTTCCCACAAACGCTGCGCGTGAACTTCTACAAGTGCGCAGACAAAACCAAGAAGCCGCACTTCCTGAGTTGGCAGCCGATAGCCCTGCCCCGGCCGAACTTCCATTGCCCGGAGTTCTTTGGAGAGATTGTGCTTGAATAGTTCAAAAGTCTGTTGACGCGCCAAGAACCGTGTAGGTACTTGCGTTGCGCTGAATATATACCTGCCCGTTGCGTAGAAGTTTCTGCGCAGCGGGTTTGGTTTGTACAGAGACTTCGCCTGCCTGCACGTTGTCGGATTTCCATTGAGCACTCTCAGCGGGTGCTGACCAGTTGCCACGGTCATCGGCAGCAAACGCAGCGTAGTAATATACCTGCCCTACTTGCGCCGTAACATCAGTGCAGGTCTCGGCAGTGCCGCGATAGATCTCCGTGCCGTCGGTAGGTGAGGTCGGGAACTCACTATCCTTGCGGACGATGACGGTTTGCGCATAATCCGGTGCGGGATAGATGTCGCCCGTAAGATGCAGGTCATCGAGATAGAACGTGCCACTCACCGGTTCGCCGGTCGATACAGCGAACGAGAGACGCACTATCCCCTCGCAGTGGTTGCGGTCGTCGGTGTTGGCGTACCACTCAAAAGCCTGCAAATTGCCGAGGTTAAGCGTCACGGTCTGCCACTCAGTGCTGCTTAGATCGAACTGCTCAGTGAACCACCAATCCTCATGTCCGGCGGACATGTTCTTACAAACAATACGCAGAGCTGTTGGTGTGCCGTTTCCCTTCAATCGGAAGGAAAGTTCGGGTGTGAGATGCATGTCTGTCGCTTCGTCAAACACATAATCCGCCGCAGCCGTCGCCCACGCGGAAGTGATGCTATAGTCGCAGCGGAGCGCGTTGTCGGCAATGCTGACTGACATCGTTGCGCCCTCTTCGTCAGCCGTCTGGATACGATCCAGCGTGCTGCAATCGGTCATCAGGTTGTCCAGATGCACAAGGTGGGTCGGGTTGAGCCACGTGAGGTGGTAGTGATTGTCTTGCTCGTAGCCACCCAGAGCCGTAGGAGCCGGCGGAGGCGTGGTGTCTTCGATGAGGTTGACTACTGCGGTGTTGCCACCCAAGTACGACTGACCACCGGAAGTGACGAGCGCATAGACATAGTATTTGCCCTTGGGGAATATGTCGCGCGTGTGCCACATATATTTCTCTGCGATACCCGGCAGATCGCTTACGATATGCTTCATTCCTTCTACAGTTGCCGCATCGGCGGTTTGCGAGTAATAGAACGACACCTTGGCGTCACCTGCGGGGTCGAAGGTGTACCAACGCAGTTGGATAGAGTCCTCGGCATCCACCTCGGTGGTAGGAACGGTGAAGTTCACGGAAGGCGTGATTACCTCGCCGTCGTGTTGGAAGGTGTAGGTGTAGAAGATATTTCCAACCGAGTCGTATGCCGTCAGGGCAATGGTCGAGGCGTCAGCCGCCATGTCGAGCGTCGAGAAACACGATATCTGCTTGTAAAACATCGAGTACTTGTAATCCCTGAGTTGCTTCTGCTGGGGGTAGTTAGCATCACGTCCGCAGCCCGGGCGTAGATAGTGGATACCGTCCTTATACAGGTGCTCGAACGAGTGGTCGTCGCCGGAAAGGGAGATGATACGTTTGTTGTACGGTGCTGCGGCATATTTCTCAAACAGCGGTGCTATCTGCTTGGGTTCTTCCGACCATTGTCCATGATAGCCGGAAGTCCATATACCCACATGGTGGCAGATAATGATCCACGGGCGCGTGCACGTATTTAATATGGAGTCCGCCCACGCATATTGGCGACTGCCGGGCAAGAAGTGAGGAGACGACGGGTCACCGTTGAGGTTAAGCATGATGACGTCTGCATTGCCATAGACGAAGTGGAAATAAGCTTCATTGCGCGGGTCGATGGTATCCCCTTCGCAAGCGCCCTCGTGAGGGAATTGGTGGAAGTAGTCGTAGAACGACGACCAGCGGAAGGTGAACGGATCACCTGTCTCGTGGTTGCCGGACGAAGACATCAGCGGCACTTGGCTTAGGAACGGTGCGCCCGGAGTAAAGAAGTAGTTATTCCAGTTGCGGTCGTCACCTTTGCTGCTGACAAAGTCGCCGTTCATGAGGGAAATGTCGCAGTTGAGCCCACAGATAAAGTCTTGACAGTTCGACCAGTTGTTACGCGCATTGCCGTGTATATCGCTGATGGTGAATATGCGGAAGGCTGTTCCTTGCTCCGGAGCGGTTTTGGTGCTGCACACCTTATCAAAGCGGCGAGTAGCACTCGCACCAACGGAGAAGTAGTAACGGGTATTGGGTTGCAAACCGGTGAGGGTGACTACGTGCATATAGCCTTCGCCCTCCACGTTCCAGCCGGCAGAAGTGGTGATCTGGCGATCGAGATTGTCAGGACTTGTGCCGTAGAATACCACAGCTTCTGTGGCTTCGGCTTCTTCCGCCATCTGCCAGAGCACTTTGACGGACGTAGTGGTCGGTGCCATCGAATAGGGCTGCTTGTACGGCTCGTAAGGATCGTGTGAGGTGTCGTGCTCCTCGTCCGAGACGCCCCAGCGCGGGTCACCGAGGTTGCTGCCGTCCGTGCCGATGCCTACGGCTGCACTGTTCTTGCTGAGTTGGAAGTTTCCACCGGCTGCGTCCACGAACCACGGGTCGCGACTCAGACAAGCGGTTTGCTTAGCGCCGTTGCCCAGTTTGATCGGTGCGTTCCAGCAAAGGCTGTTCTCAATCTTCGAATCCGAACCGTAGAGTGCGTAACTGACCGTATTGTCGCGCTCCTCGGCGTTCATGAAGATGCAGTTGGATATATGGCAACCGTTGATGTTCGCCGGATAGACTCCGCGTGTATCATTGCTGTTGTAGAACGTGCAGTGGTCGATGATATATGTGCCTTGCACCGAAGCCAGTTCGCTGGAATAGAGATATATGAACCGCCCCGTACCGTTCACACCGCCATCGAACGTGCAGTTGGTGACAAAGATGTTTTGCAATTGCACGGGAGCATTTCCGGCATAGATGGCGCGCGCCGTGTTGGCAGGCTCGCCTCCGAAACGGAACAGACAATTGGAGACAGTGAGGTTATACGGCGCATCGGCATCGGCACAACGGATCACGTCTGTCGTGCTCTGAATCGTGACGCCTTTGAGTGCAAAGTCCGCCTTGATCTCTATGCGGCTGGAGAGCTTGAGCACCGGCTTCGTGCCATCCGCTGCTTGGATGGTCAGTGCAACAGCCGGCTTGATTGATGATGACTCACTGTACTCGCCAGTAGTCAACACAAGCACATCACCTGCATTGGCGTTACTGACAGCCGTTCTAAGGGTACCTGAGCCCGGAGTGACATTGACTGTAGCTGCATCCATTGCAACGGCGCAAATCAGCGCACATGTCAGAAGGAATATATATCGATTCATGGTAAAGTAGAATTTGTTCTCTATTTGGCGTTGGCGTTTTTTGCGAACTAAAACAAAGTTTTGGGCAGATGGCAGTAACCGTCAGGGTGTTTGTCGAGGTAATCCTGATGGTACTCGTCAGCGGGGAAGAAGTTCTTGAGTGGCAGTTTCTCTACCACAAACGGTTCATCGCACTTGCTCTGCTGTTCGGCATAGATCCGCTCAATGAGTGGCAGGTCAGCCGCATCGGTGTAATAGATGCCCGTGCGGTAACGCGTGCCTTCGTCGTGACCTTGTTTGTTCAGGCTTGTGGGATCGATTGCCGCAAAGAACATCCGCAGCAGCAGTTCAAGACTGACCTCATCGGCATCGTACGTGACATGTACTGTCTCGGCATAACCCGTAGTGTCCGTATAAACCTCTTCGTACGTCGGGCTCATGGTATTGCCGTTGGCAAAGCCTGTTTCGGTCTTCACCACGCCGCGTATCTGCTTAAAGAAGTGCTCCGTTCCCCAGAAGCACCCTCCGGCAAAGTATATCTGTTTGCGAGTCATTGCTGATGATGATTAATTATGTAATGAATAATTATTCTCTTATCAATTTACAAATATAGGTGGTACGCCGCATAGCGCACCACCTAATTTGTATATGATACGAGGCTTAAATCGGGTCTGCATCCCCTTCCTCAAGGAAGTGCAAGCCAACGTTGCCTTGAACGGAACCAACGGCAGGTGCGCAGATGGAAGCAGTCTTGAATGAAACCGAAGTTATGCTTGGTATAATATATTGCTTTTTCATATTCGTATCTATTTAAAGTTAATAAATATCTGTTCTATCTCTCAGGCATTGTTTATTTAACTTGTACACCCAATGCGTTGTAGCGAACGCCATCGCGGATGATGAACAGTTGTCCGTTTTCAATTATCTTAGCACTCCTTTCGGTTTGAGCATCCACAAGATCGATAGATGTTACAACCTGCTCACCGGCAATAATACGTGCACCGCGAATCGGAGCACTTGCTTGCGGATTGTTTATTTCAAAATAAGCTCGGAATCCTTTGAGCGTCCTGTCAGACAGCGGGTAAGAAAGCAGGTTGTTGGCTACGAGCAATAGAACCTGATCACCGTTATGAAAATCTTTCGAAACGAATGTGCCACGGAAGGTAACTGCTTCGCGGGTGGTGCGGTCGGCTGTCTCTCTCTCGATTGTTACACCTTCAAACAATGGATTAACAATATTGCTTGATGTCTTTATGAGGATTGGTGTACCTTTCCAGATGTCGGATGAAGTATTAAACTGTAGATTTAGAATGTCACCGCTAATAGTGGCACTACCCAAGGTGTACAATTCAACATCGCTACCGAAGATAGCTTTGCATTTGCCGGAAGAAACCGTAAACGGCAAGCAGATGGTATTGTACATTCCGCCCAAGATAGTACGGTTCAGTTGTACATCGGAAGTTTCGTTTAAATGAGCCACCCATGCGGTGTTGTCGGTATCGGTATCAGTCATTGTAACACCTGCCGGAGCTACGTACGGAGCAAAGGTAATACCGTGGAGTACTCCACCTGAGTGCGCCTGATTGTTGAGAAGTTTGAGGGTGTAACTGCCAGCTGATGGGAATGTTAGAGTATTGGGCAATGTGATATCACCATCTTCCCACAATGTTTTTTCATCGCCTTCCCATATTTCACCTATACTATCCAGGCGAGTCTCTCCTTGATACAACTCCAAGCTGAAGATGTGTCCGCTATTGGCAACGTTCAACGTTACAGCCATTTCACCGGCTTCGGTAGCGTTAATGTTCCAATATGCATATTCTTCCAGATTGTATCCATTATCGTTGTATTTTAAGTCTCCATTTTCCAGGTGATACATTTTGGGTGTGTGCCCTCCATCTACTTGGCAAATGACTGCTTCTTCACAGAGTATTTGCCCCGGAATATTGACAATAGCTCCGCCTGCATAAGTAGCTTCGACTTTAATCAATTTACTTTTTGCCCAGTCGTAATTATTAAGCACTTTGATAACATACGTATTACCGGCCACTAAGTTTACTGTTCCTGTACTGATAGTGCATTCAGTTGGCAAACCCGTTTCCGATTTGGATTTTAGTGTTTCATTTTCAGCACTGTTAAGCACTACAATTTGTAATCTTTGGCTACCCGTAGGATTTGTTCGCTTGGCATATGCAGTAAAATCATATAAACCGCTTTTTGCAACACTTACACGCCATTTAGCCCACTCTATAATCTCTTTACTTTCAGTCTGCAAGAAAATCGAATCCGGATCGCTTTGAATAATACTTGCTTTTTCGCTTAATAGCGCATCAAACGGCACTAATGTTGCCGGAATTGCGATAGGAGCCAAAGCTATTGCCCAGCGCGGGTCACCAAGATCTGATGCATCGTCGGCAGCACCTCTTGCCTTTGAACCTGCATAAAGGGAGAAGTCTCCATTTGCTGCATCCTTGAAGAGCGGGTTGGCCTTTACACAATCTGTCACAGTGGCTGTATTATAGTGACCATAAGGCTGCCAGTTATCATAGTTGTAGGTAAGACAGTTCTTTACATCACCACCTGCTTGTAGATTGGTTGCGCATCTGTCAATCGTTTCTGTCAACATAAATATACAGTTAGACACAACAGGATCTGCAATTGTATTAACAGTAACAGTTCCATAACTGAGACTCATTGAATTTACATTGTAAAATGTACAATGGTCAACAAGAACTTCTCCCGATGTTGCTCTCACATCAATAGGGGCAGCATAATATTCTGCAGCACCTTCAATATTTGCGAAAGTTGAATTGGTAATACTTAAACTAACAAGATTAGCATTCTCCAAAAAAACAATACTTTTCTTAAAACCATGGAAATAGCAGTTGTTAATGTCAATCACATCCAATCTTCTGGATGAAGTGGAGTGTATCAATGCTTTATTGTTTGGCCAATCATATAACTCACAATTGTCAAGTACAACTTTTTGATTTGCATTGTCATCAGATGGCACAAAAAGTTCGCTAGACTCCAATGCACTACAGTCAAACTTAACACCTATAAACTCAGCCTTGGTTGCAGCATTAGGCGCTTTAACTCGAACAGAGAATTGCGGTTTGATGATAACTTCGGCTCCTTCTGCAGCACGAACTGTAATTTCTTTATCTTCAACTGCAAGCCAATCGCCGGTTTCTACATACGTACCGGCGGCCATTTCTATGATGTCGCCCGTTGTGGCTGCTGCGAGTACTTGGCGCAAGTTGTTGGAAGAATGCGGCGATGTCGGAGTGATGTTAATCACTTCAGCATTAGCGAATAACGTAAGCACTAATGCTGGAACAAGTAGAAATAATTTTTTCATAATATTTAGATTTTTAGTTAGCGTGTTTTAAGGTGTCAGAATGGGTGAAACTCGTAAAAGATGTTGCAAAGCCCATAAAAGACGGTGCAAAGTTACGAAAATTATTTCATATACGCACGCGTACCTATTATGCTATGAAACATAAAAACACGCAGCAAGTTTCACAAATAGCGGCAAATTACTGACATACAACCGGTTACACACACAGACGTTTCGAAACTTCGCGTTTCGCAACGTTTCGAAAACACTGTCGGTCAACAACTGCCAACAACAAACAACAACTGCACTGAATCAGGATTTCATTTCCTGGAAGATCATGGCGCGGACGAAGTTGTCGAAGCGGCAGTAGCGGCGCGGGTTGCCCTCTTTATCAAGCGGTGCTTGGGGATCGGGCTGGCCATGAATCTGCGCCTGAAAGCGAATACGGTAATCGCCGATGACGGCAAGTTGTTCATCAGTTGGGCTGGCACCGGGTTTGAGTGCGCTGAGGAGAGCAGTTGTGCGGCGAGAAGCCTCACCAAAATGTTGTAGATGAGCGAGTTCTGCGCCCTGCGGTGGGGTTTGTTTATAGTCGCGCGGGTTAGAAACGATGAACGCTTCGGTGGCACAGGTATAAGTGACTATACCATAGGTGTCGCGGATGTGTTTTTGCCGTTGGATGAACTTGTGATCACTGTCGAGCGCGCCGGTCATGTATTCGACGGGGGCGTTGTAAGATATTTTTGCCATAGTGTAATAATTTAAATCGCCCATGTATGGTCGATGCAGGGCGAGTAAGTACAGAGACAGTATAGTGAGAATCCGTAATGCGAGGCTGGACGGAAGATTTATCATCTACTAATCACCTACTAATTACCTACTATTCACCTACTGATTACCTACTTACCTCCTATATATGGAACGAGGCGATTTGTGATATAACAGAACAAAAAGTGTGCCAAAGGTGCGTATAAAATGTGCAAAAAGTGCATATAAATGTGCAAAAATGCCACAAAGTATAAAGATGCTTTTCGAAAGGTTACGAAAGGAGAAACGAAAGGTGCAAGGAGTTGATATTACGTCAGTTAGGCGAAAAGGTTTCGAAAATATGCTATAGAGCATAACAGATTGTTTCGAAATGTCAAAAAAAAGTTGTAACTTTGCGTCGCGTTTCAAGGAAACAAATAATTAAATACCATACAATATGAACACACAATTTACATTTGACGAGATTCATCAGCAGCCGGCGATGTGGCGGAAGGAGCTACAGGCGCTGCTGGCAGCGAAAGAAGAGGTTCGTGCATTCATGCACAAGTATCTGACCCCTGACACCGACATCGTACTGACGGGTGCGGGCACGTCGGCGTTTATCGGTGACGCGTTGCAACCCGTTATGCGCGGGCTGTGGCGGAACGTGCGGTCGGTAGCTACAACGGATATCGTGACCCACGCAAAGTACCTGCTGAACAAAGAGCGCCCGCTGCTGCTGGTAAGTTTTGCCCGTTCGGGTAACAGTCCCGAGAGCGTGGCAGCCGTGAACCTGGCGAACAAACTGTGCAAGAACGTGGCTCACGTGTATATCACCTGTAACAAGAACGGAAAGTTGGCTCAACAGGCTGCCGGCAGGGAGAATGTGCTGTCGCTGCTGTTGCCGGAAGAGACGGATGACAAGTCACTCGCCATGACGAGTTCGTTCTCGACGATGCTTCTGACCTGCCTGATGCTCGGGCATATAGACACGCTGGAGCAAGACGTGGAGCAGATCGAGAAGGCTGCCAAGAACGCCGAGGCGGTGATTGCCGAATATGAGGACAAACTGAAAGAGATCGCCAGCCGTCCGTTTGAGCGTGGTGTGTTCCTTGGCTCGGGTGCGCTGAAGGGCATCGCTGAGGAGTGCCACCTGAAACTGCAAGAGCTGACGGACGGTGCGGTGGTATGCAAGTTCGACTCGTTCCTTGGTTTCCGTCACGGACCGAAGGCTGTGGTGAACAGCAAGTCAATTGTCGTTTACCTTATGACCGAACAAGAAGAGGTACAACGTTACGAGCGCGATCTCGTAAAACAAGTAGATGCCAACAACAAACCTGTGGCACAGATCATCGTCATCGCCGGCAAAGCGCCTGAGCTGCCTGATGTAAAGGCTGACTTGGTGGTACGGATGCCATTCGGACCGAAAGAGAATGACTTCTACGGAATAGTACCTTACGTACTGGTTGGACAGTTGCTGGGATACTATGCTTCGTTGGCACACGGGCTGAATCCGGATGCGCCGAGCGTGAGTGGGAATATACACCGTGTGGTAGAAGGTGTAACAATTTATGAGTAAACTAGGATCCTAGGAGCCTAGGGTTCTAGGGCTCTAGATAACAATGAATCAAAAAAAAATCAAAGAATATGGCAAAGACTGAGAACATCCTCCGCGTGATGGAGGAGAGAAAGAAAGCAACCGGAGTTCCGATGACGTTGTTTGCAGCGTGCCCGAACTCATTGTCAGTAATCAAGGCATCGTTCCGTGCCGCCAAGCGTAACAACTCGCCGATCTACTTCGCGACGACGCTGAACCAAGTGGACTGCGACGGCGGTTACACCGGCATGACGCAAGAGGTCTTCACGAAGATCCTTGCCCGCGAAGCAGCGTCAGTGAACTACACCGGCCCGTACGTAGTGGCTATCGACCACGGTGGTCCGTGGCTCAAGGACAAACAGTCGATTGAGCGCTGGGACACTGAGCGCGCTATGAACGGCGTAAAGAAGAGCTACGAGGCAGCCATCCTCGCAGGCTACGACCTGATTCACGTGGATCCGACGGTGGACATCTTCCTCCCGAAGGGCGAGATCATTGACATCCATGTAGTGGTTAAGCGCACGGTTGAACTGATCAAGCATGCCGAGGATTTCCGCAAGGCTCACGGCATTGCTCCTATCAGTTACGAGGTAGGTACAGAGGAAGTGCACGGCGGTCTGGCTGACGAGAAGACGTTCGACACGTTCCTTGAGGGACTGAAAGCCGGACTCCATGAGGTCGGTCTGGATGATATATGGCCTTGCTTCATCGTAGGTAAGGTAGGCACTGACCTGCACACGACGTTCTTTGATCCGGAAGTGGCACGTAACCTGACCGCCAAGGTTCGTCCGTACGGCAGTTATATCAAGGGTCACTACAGCGACGATGTAGAGAATCCCGAGGATTACCCGAAGGCGGGAATGGGTGCTGCGAACGTGGGTCCGGAATTCACGATGAACGAGTACGACGCACTGGCTGAACTGGAGGAAGTGGAGAAACGTCTGCACGCCGAGGGCAAGATCGCACAGCTGAGTAACATGACACAAGTGCTGTGGCAGTGCGTATATGAGTCGAACCGCTGGAAGAAATGGCTGCACGGCGAGGAGGTTGGCAAAGACCTCAAGGACTGCACGCCGGATCGTCAGCTCTGGCTCGTTAAGACCGGTTGCCGGTATATCTGGCAGAAACCCGAAGCACTGGTTGCCCGTCAGATGTTGTACGACAACCTGGAGCGTCTGGGTATCCAAGCCGAGGAGATCGTGCTGATGCGCATTGAGCACAATATGGACAAGTATTATAACGCATTTAATATTGTAAACCTGAATGATTACCTCAAATAAATATTCCATCGCCTTTGTTGCGTTGCTGGCGATGATTCTTGTGGCGTGCGGCGGGTGTAAGGGCAACAGCCCCGAGCCGCCTGCGCCGCAAGTCGATCCTGACCTGTCGCAGATAGAGTGGTCGGTGCCCATAACGGACAACTGGGTGTGGAGCGGCAAACCGCAGATCACCATCCGGATTGAGAACGACAATGAGTACGCTGCCAAGTTGGGCACGAAGGTGGTTGTCACAACCGACAAGAAGGCGGACGTGGTAACATTGACAGACAGTGTGGTGATTGATGCCAAGAAGCAGAAAGATTTCGTGGTGACGACCACCGAGGATCTGGCGCCGGGAATCTATCATGCAGAGTGTTTTGTGGATACGGCACATGTTCGTGGCTTCAACTTTGCCATCGATCCGTTTGACATCACCTCTGCCGATGACAAACCGTCGGATTTTGACGCGTTCTGGCAGGCTGCGAAGGATCAGTTGGCAGCCATTGACATGCAGGCTAAACTGACGGCTATTCCCGAACGGAGCAATGCGAACGGAACAGTCTATCTGGTGGAGATGTACTCTGTACCTGACGGGCTGAGCGGCGAGCCGGTAAAGATCCGCGGCTACTACTGCGAGCCGAAGGACGGACAAAAACACCCGGTGATCATGCACTTCTACGGTTATGACACGCAGGGCTATACGGGACAGGTCGATTGTCCTTATGCCGGCACGAATGCCGAGTTCTACCTGTCGCACCGCGGACAATACCTGAACAACCGTCCAGCCGGAACAGACTTAGGCGTGGAGGAGGAGACGGTGAACATCTACGGCGACTGGTTCCGGTACAACCTTGGCGAACGGGATAACTACTATTACCGCGGCGCGTACATTGATGTGGTGCAGGCTATCCGGTTCATGGCTACGCGCGAGACGAGTGACATGAATAAGTTGTTTGCCGAGGGTTCGAGCCAAGGCGGCGCGCTGACGTACGTGGCTGCGGCGCTGAGCGACTACCCGTTCACAGCCATTGCCGCGAATGTGGCGTTTATGGGAGACTTTGCGGATGCGAAGGATATTGAGAGTCTGGCATATTGGGAGATCAGCGACCACTACTGGGTGGATGGTGTTCCCATTGAGACGAGTCTAAAGTACCTGCCATATTTCGACATCAAGCACCTGACACCGCTTATCTCGTGCCCTGTGCTGGCATCAAGCGGTCTGGCGGACGATGTGTGCCCGGCGCGCCTGAACCTCGTGCCGTTTAACAACTTAGGCACTCCGGCAGACAAGAAGGAATATATCATCGAGCCGGAGATGGGACACAGTTATCCGGCGAACTGGTATAGTAAGATGAATGAGTTATTTAGCAGATACATGAATTGATGTATAATGTTTAATGTGTAATGTGTATGAAAGAGTTTGATATTATCGCGTTAGGCGAATTGAATGTGGATCTGATACTGAATCAGATTGAAGGCGAGCCGGAAGTGGGCAAAGAGAAGTTTGCCAAACAGATGACCCTGACCTTGGGCAGCTCGACGGCAATCTTTGCCGCCAATGCGGCTGCATTAGGAGCGAAAGTCGCTTTCTGCGGCATGATCGGTGACGATAGTTTCGGTGACCTCGTGGAGAGCAGCCTGAAAGCCAAAGGCGTGGACACCCGATTCCTGATCCGTCAGAACAAGTACGCTACAGGCGCAACGATCTGCATGAGTTATGACGAGGACCGTGCTAACCTCACCTACCAGGGCGCAATGGATTTTATGTCGCTGGAAGACATCAATCCCGAGGTGTTCAAGCAGGCTAAACATATTCACATTTCGAGCATCTATATGCAGAGCGGTGTGAAGCGCGATCTGATGAAGATCCTCGAGCTGTGCAAGCAGAACGGCGTAACCGTTTCGCTGGACAGCCAGTGGGACCCTGCCGAGAAGTGGGATCTGGACTGGAAACAAGTACTGCCGATGCTGACAGTGTTTATGCCGAACGAGACGGAGCTGAAGTTCCTGACGCGCTGCGACACACTGGAAGAAGCGATCGAGGCTATCCGTCCTTATACCAACGCGGCGGTTATCAAGTGCGGCAGCAAGGGCAGCATCCTAATGCGCAAAGGTCAACCCGACCGCAAGCAAGAGGCGCTACTGAACAAGAACGTCGTGGACTGCATCGGCGCAGGTGACTCGTTTAACTCGGGCTTCCTGACCCGCTTCGCTGCCGGCGACGATCTGGCACGCTGCCAGGAGTACGGCAATATGACCGGTGCAGTGAACACCACAGCCGCAGGCGGCACGACGGCGTTCACATGCAGGGAGGATGTGGAGCGCGTTGGCAGAGAGCGATTTGGGTGGAACTAGCCCCCTAGGAACCTAGGAGCCCTAGAGCCCTAGGGTACTAGGAATAAAATCAATGAAACGATTCACTCACATAGCACTACTCGTAGCACTGGCGTTGCAAGCGTCAGCGGCTACGCGGTATGTGCGTGTGGGAGGACGGCTGGACGATGACGGCAAGTGTTGGGAACGGGCGCAAGGCAGTATTCGTATAGCCCTGGCTGACTGCCGCACAGGCGATACGCTACTCATAGAGGCTGGCACGTTCAGCGAAGCGTTCACGCTCAAGGACGGCGTGACAATAATCGGCGGTTGCTTGGCTGACCAACCGCTGCCTAAGTACCGTGACCACAGCCGGAAGACTATATTGGAAGGCAGAGGATTAGGCACACGGATCATCAGTTGCGATTGCGACTGCCAACAGCCGACGCGCGTCGAGGACTTTGTGCTGCAGAACGCGCGGCATAACGAGCGTGGTGGTGGAGCGTGGCTGCGGGGAAAAGTGACGATGCGCCATTGTGTAGTACGCGGTTGCAGCGGTCAACAATGCGGCGGCGTGCTGATCAAGGGCGATCTGCCGGAAGCCTCAGCGCTGGGCGCACGGCTGGAGGAGTGCGTCATTCACAATTGTACTGCCACAGGGCATGAGTGGCCTGATGCGGGCGGCGTGGCGAACTTCGACGGGACACTCATTGAGTGCGTAATAGCCAACTGCTACGGCGACCGGTACGGAGGAATACACTCAGAAAGTTCGGTGTATGACTGCGTGATGTGGGGAAACAGGAATGAGTACGGGTTTGTGGATCCGGCGAACTACGTTTCGGATGAGAGTAATTCGGGATTGAGCAGAGCGGATGAGGGATTTGAGGAGCACTTCTTTAGTAAGCCGTGGCTGAATGCCGACAATGAGGCAGAGGACGGACCGCACTTTATTGATCCTACGGGTTTTGCCGGAGTGCCTCAGACGGCAGAGGAAGAGGCGATGATGCTGGTGGCGGACTACCGTATCGGTCAACCGACTCATCGTATTGCATCGATGCCGCAGGGACCGAAACGAGAGGACCCGAACAAAGACTATACACTATATACGAAAGCGGACTACAGCGTGCCGAGTTTTGTGACGCACCTGATGGATGAGACCGTACCGTTGCAACCGAAAGAGCAGCCGTACTGCGTAGTAGCCACCATCAACGGTGACCCGAGGACACGAATGGGTTTTTGCTGGTTCACGAACGAAGGCGTAAAGGACGGCGAAGTGCAGATCTGGGCAAAGGGACAAGTGCCAATTACCGTTTCTGCTACGGCTACCACTACCCTGCCCCTGCATTATGCGATATCGAGTTCGGGAGTGCTGAAGGCGGCAAAGATGGACAAACGCACGGCGTTTCGCTATGTGAGTCATAAGGCAGTAGCGGAAAACCTCCAACCGGGAACAGAGTATTCGTACCGCGTAGGTTACGGAAAGCACTGGAGTGAAGTGGGACATTTCCGCACGGCGGGAGAGAAAGAGGAAGAGTTTACGTTTATCTATATGACCGACAGTCATATACAGAATCAGGAATATATCGATGCCGCGCGCCTGTGTGCCAAGGCTGTGGCTCGTTACGAACGGGACGCACGGTTCTGCGTGTTCCCGGGAGACTTTGTGGATACCGGCACAGAGAACAACTCGGAGTGGGAGTGGGAACGCTGGTTTGAAGAGGCGTTGCAGCCCGTGCTACGGTGCATGCCGTTGGTGCCCACCGACGGCAATCATGACGACAGCCCGCTGCAGAACTATACCTACCACTTCAATACAGATACCACGTTCAACCTGACGACGCAGGTGCGTCCGCAGTTTGCGGGGATTAACTACAGTTTTGCTTACGGGCCGATGCAACTTATCGTGTTCTCGATGCAAGACTTCTGGCGCGGGGAGTACGATTACAAGGCGGGGACGTCGGAATATTTGGAACGGGATCTTGGCGGCTGGATGCGCCGGCAGGTAGCCGCAGCACCGGATATAACGTGGCGCGTGGGGTTGACGCACAAGGATCTGTTCTCGGGTTCCGGTCATCAGCATGACAAGGAAGCTCCGCTGCTTAGGGAGACGATGTTGCCCTTGATGAAGGACTGCCGGATAGACCTGCTGCTGCAAGGTCATGACCACTGCTATGAGGTGACCGGTGCGATTGATTCCGATACACGCCGCGTGGCGGAGAAAGGTACGCGCTACTTCATCGGAGCCACGTGCGGTGCAAAGCGTTACGAACCGTTCACGCGCGAGGAGATGGAGGCTACGAAACATATTCACAAGGTCGAGAACTACTACGATCTGTTTACGGGCGCACTCGCGCAACCGGGCGCGCCATGTTACACGCGCGTAACAGTAAGGAAGAAAGACCTGCTGCTGGAGACGTTCAAGGTACTGACAGACGGCAGAACGGAGCTGTTCAACAGCGTAACCGTCAAAAAATAAGAGGCTGTAATTAGATATTGACAATATATATTTTTATTAACCCCAAATAATTAATAACATGAAACGATTTCTATTTCTTTTGACGTTTAGCGCAGCGGTGCTGTGCGCGTCAGCAAGCAACAGGTACGTTTCTCCGACAGGTTCTGACGGAGACGGCAAGTCGTGGGCTAATGCCGTGCATACCATTGCACAGGCTATCTGGCATGTAGGTGTCGGCGATACGATGTTCATTGCCGAAGGTGTGTACAATGAGGCTATCTCGGCGCAGAGTGGTTGCACCTACATGGGCGGCTACAATGCGGAAACCGGTGAGCGTGACTTGGAATTGTACGAAAGTATCCTGGACGGTACAGGTCTGGCCTCTTGGTTGCTTGTTAAATACGACAATCCGCCTGCTGATCCTATTATGATTGACGGTTTGGTATTCCAGAATGCCAAACATAGCGAATGGGGTGCAGCGGCTATGTATCTGCGTGGCAACATGACGGTGCAGAACTGTACGTTCCGTAAATGTGAGAGCGGTTCGAATGCCGGTGCTATTTGGATGGAGCAAGGCAATGCCACCAATCCGGCTGTTGTGCGTAACTGCCTTATTGAGTACTGCGTTTGCACCGGTCTGGAAAGCGGTGTAGGTGGTATCTATAACAAAGACGGTCAAGGTCTCATTGAGAACTGTATCATCCGCGGCTGTAAGGGTAGTATCGGTGGTATCCGTAATGATGCGGGTATAGTACAAAACTGTGTGCTGTACAACAACCACTCGACCTATAACGGCTGTATCTACGGAGCAGGTTCGTTCTTTAACAATACTATTTGCAACAACTTCGGCGACCGCTATGCAGGTAGCCGTACGACGGGAAGGGTAACGAACTCAGTATTCTGGGGAAATACCACAACCTACGAGCACGTCAATTTTGTTGACGCTTCTACCGGCGCAACAAAGAACGTCGGTGACGTGGGTACAGGCGGTGGCATCACTACCGGTTTGTCTGCAAACAATAACGATGCCGATGGCCCGAACTTCCGTAACCCGACAGGATTTGTTGGTCTGCCGAAGACCGAGGTGGAAAGCACTGCTGTAGCCAAAGCGGATTTCTCGATTACCGATGCTTCGACTGCATTATTGGACAAGGCAGACGCAGCCAGTGCTCCGAGCAAGGATATTGACGGTGTGGCTCGTCCGAAGGGTAACGGCTATGATATAGGTGCTTACGAATATGATCCGAATGCAGTGGTGATTGCCGTAACGGGTGTCAGCATTGTTCCGAGTTCGATAGAGGTTATCGAGGGCAAGACCGGCACGCTGGTTGCACAAGTTGAGCCGGAGAATGCAAATAACAAACGCGTAGAATGGTCGATTGATGATGCAACGATTGCTACTATTCAGAACGGTAAAGTAACTGGCTTGAAACCCGGCACGACAAAGGCTCACGTGAAGACCTTGGATGGTGAGTTTACGGCTGAGGCAACGGTAATCATCAAAGAGAAACCGCCTGTAAAATATCCGAAAGAGGTATTGGAAGCAGAGGCACAGTATAAGATGGAAGACTATACTGTTCCGAGTTACATCAAGTTCCTCGTGCCGAAGACCGCTGCCAAGATCGACAGTCTGGATATAGACAACGAGCCGTTGCTGCCGACTATTGCCGGTAACCTCGAGAAGATGTACGAGGCGATTGCCAATCTGCAACCGAAACAAATGCCGTACAACCAGATCGCTACTATCTACGGCGACCCTGCAACCCATATGGGCTTCTGCTGGTTCACCAACGGCGGTGTAACCGAAGGCGAAGTGCAACTGATTCCGAAGGCGAACGCAACGGTTGAGGACTTTGAGACCAGTAACGGCACTATCACCATTAACGCAGAGACCAAAAACGCTAACCTGCACTACACACCTATTCAGGCAAGCGAGAGTCCGAAGTACGATATATGTACAGCAGCCGGTCTGCCGCGTAATACGAAGTTCGATTATGTCAGCCACAAGGCGCAGGCTACCGAACTCACTCCGGGTACAGTATATAGCTGGCGTGTAGGTTTTGGCGACTACTGGAGCGAGATCGCACAATTCGTGACGAAAGATGCTAACCAAGGCGACTTCTCATTCCTGTACATGTCCGACAGCCATATTCAGGATTATGAGTATATCGAGGAAGCCCGTAAGTGCGCGAACGCCGTAGCCAAGAACGAGCCGGATGCGAAGTTCTGCTTGTTCCCCGGTGACTTTGCTGATACCGGCGGTGACACCAACTCCGAGTGGCAGTGGGAGCAGTGGTTCGACGGTTCGATGCGTCCGGCATTGAACAAGATGACGTTCGTTCCAACCGACGGCAACCACGATGACAGCAAGAGTCTGAACTACGACTACCACTTCAACACCGACTGGAGTTTTGCCAGCATGGCTTCAACAAAGCCGCAATTCCAAGGTATCACCTACAGCTTCGTTTATGGCGATGTACTGTTCCTCGTCTATTCGTTGCAAGACTGGTGGAGAGCAGAAGGCACAAGCGAGGAAGGCATGCAGTCGCCGTACCTGTCAGTAGATGTACGTAACTGGTTCCTCGACCAGATAGAGAAATATCCGAACACGAAGTACCGTGTAACCGTTTCGCACAAGAACATCTTCTCCGGCGCCGGTCACCACACGGATGACGAGTGCCCGCTGATCAGGAATATGATGTTGCCGATCTTCAAGGAGTGCGAGATTGACCTGGCTATCCAAGGTCACGACCACTGCTATGAGGTGATGGGTCCGGTTAATCCCGATACCCGCAAAGTGGTTGAGGGTGCTGTTGCCGACGTTGAATCCGTTGCAGTGAATACGAACACTAACATGACCGGTAAGAGCGGTGGTACGTTCACCACGGATGACGGTACATTGTACTTCATCGGCGCTACCTGCGGCCGTAAGCGTTACTATCCGTACAGCAAGCAAAGGATGGAGGATGAATACACCGAAGATCCGGCTATCCTGTTCGATTACAAGCACCACAATGTGAAAGACTTGTGGAGTCTGTTCACCTCGCGCTTCGGTCAGCCGGGCAGCCCGAGCTACAGCCGCTTCAACGTAAGTAACCAAGGTATCGAAGTGGTGACCTACAGCACCGATGGCAATGGCAACAAGACGGAATTCAACACGATTAACGTGAAACGTACCAAACCGCACTCTGCTCCGGCAGGCGTTGAGAATCTGTACCAGCCCACTATTCGCGATGGCGAGAAGTTCATCCGCGACGGGCAAGTGCTCATCCAACGCGACGGAAAGATCTACAACGTGCTCGGCGAGAACGTGAAATAAATACAAAGAATAATTTCCCGCGGAACGGGTTTTCGCGGGAAATTATAAAAAAAATGCAATTATTTGTAGTTTTTTGCCCAGAAAATTTGCAACTTTGCAAAAATTGTTGTAACTTTGTAAGCGAATTTGCAAGAAAAGACACAAAAGTTAACCTTATAATTATTAACCAAAATCTAAGTTTGTATGAAAAAGATCCTCTCTTTTTTCGCTGCAATGCTTGTAGCAGTTGCAGCAAATGCAGCGGTTGTTCTGCCGGCTACATTGGATGTCTCTAATGTTAGTTTCCGTTCAGAAGGCATGCCTGACTTCGTATTAGCAGAAGGCGATTATGCCGGAACGTACTTCGACATGGGCGCTCATGATAGTGCCAACGACACCCTCCTCTATGCCGAGTGGGATGTGACAATTGAACCGATTAAGTACGACATCGATGTGGTTGTTTATAACACGAACAGTTGGCGCGTACAACTCTACCTCCTCAACCAAGACGGTGATACGGTTAAGGATCTTCGTTACAAAGGATCGTCCGGTCAGTGCGGAAAATTCGCTATCGGTTCAATGGATCTGAAGGATTTGGAGGCAGGTAATTACAAACTGCGCGCACGTGCTGCTACTGCATGGTCGGCAATGAAGCTCAAAGAGCTCATCGTCAAGGCTGACTATAAAGGCGCTACTGTTGCGATGCCGGGTACACTGCTGCCCGCTTATGCAGAATTGTCCGCAAACGCCTCAGTGACGGACGCCGGCGCTATCTCTTTCAAGCCGAGCACGGCTCCTGACGAATATGCTACATGGAACGTAAACTTTGCGAAAGCTGGCAGTTTCAATGTATCTATTGACTTTACCGCTTCTAACGGTCACACCTATGGTGTAACACTCCTCTCTGCTGATGGACAGACAGAAATCGGTGGTGTTGCTGAAGTTCAGTCCTGGGATACTGGTGTTAAAGAACTCGGTGCTATCACTGTTCCCGCTGCCGGCAAATATATTGTAAAACTCACTAACATCACACAGTGGTCAGAAGCTGTGCTCAACAGCATTACATTTGCTGCTCCCGCACCCGAGCATGTTTACTCCGTTGCAGGTGCTGAGGCTCTCATGGGCAGCCACTGGAACGAGAAGGAAGGCAATGAACTTGAGCTCCAAGATGACGGCAAATACAAACTTGTGCGTGAGGGTGTGTCACTTGCTGTAGGTAGCTATGAATACAAAGTTGTTATCGACCACAAATGGAACAACGGAGAGGCTGCCAACAACTCAGTTCTCTCTATTGACAAGGCCGGCAAGTATGACGTGACATTCACCTATGATGCCGCTATACCCGAGACAAGCGCAACAGCTGAACTCAAAGAGGAACAGATTATTATTCCTACCGTAAAACTCGCAGGTATTGATGGTTGGGGTGGCGAAGAAATGACATTGGCTGAAGACAAGAAGACCTGCTCTATCAAAAAGTCCCTCGACGCCGGTAGTTATGAGTTCAAGGTGATTGTAGGAGGCAACTGGTTAGGCGCTTCGCAAGAGTTCACACGTGAAAACAACTCGTACGTTGTGGCTACTAATGACCAGAACATGAAGCTCGCTGCTGATGTTGCAGGCGAATATACATTCACTTGGACATTCGAGACCAATGCTCTTGAAATCACCTTCCCGGCAGCTGCTCCGGTAGTTGACGAGTGGGTTGAGATTAAATTCGCAGAGGCTGCCGCTGCTGATGACATCGCAGAGGATGCTTCTTATACTGTTCCGGGTACGGAATTTGCTCTTGTGCTCCATGATGCCGGTAACAAGATGTCTATCGACGCTAACGATTGCCGCTTCGGTACCGTTGAAGATTACACAATGTACAACTACCGTATCAAATCAGGCGGTGCATCGTCTTCCACTAAGAACTATTTCACACTGAACATCCCGGAGGCAGGTACACTGCGTATTGCTCCGCGTACCAGTTCGCCCTCCGCTACCGACCGTGCTCTGGTAATTGCTCAAGGTGATAAAGAGTTGTACAACGCTATCGTTCAGGAGTCGCAAGCTACTGAGGTACAAGAGGGTGTTAAAGTTTATCCGTACGTAGAGGTGAAAGTCGCTAAAGGTGAGGTTCGCGTAAGTTATACCGCCGGTATGAACTTCTATGCATTTGCATTCAAGGCAGAAAAATCGGATCCTACCGCCATTTCCAATGCCGAAGCCCTTACTCCGGTAAAGAAAATGATTGAGAACGGACAACTCGTTATTATCCGTAACGGTGTGAAGTTCAACGTTCAAGGTCAGGTGATCCGCTAAGTAAGAGGACAAAAGATCAGCCATGTATGGCTGATGACATAACAAAGGCGCGCTGTATGTATGGCGCGCCTTTTGTTGTGAGAGTGACCTTAGGATAACGTTGGCGTTGACTGTCGGCTGACCGTCGGTTGACTGTCGGTGCGAGAACAGCTCGCGAACAGCTCTATTATACCATGCGGACCTCAATGCCGGCGGCTTTGAGTTTGGATGGAAGGCCTACGGGGATGGCACGGTCGGTGATGATATAGTCGAGTTCACCGATGTCGGCAACGTGAACATAGCTGCGCTTGTTGAACTTCGAGGAGTCGAAGACGGCGATGACCTTACCAGCCTGCTGGATCATAATCTGGTTGAGCAGGGCTTCCTCCAAGTCGGGCGTTGAGACGCCGTTCTCGAGCGAGAAGGAGTCCACGCCGAGGAAGAGTTTGTAGCCGCGGAAGTTACGGAGAACTGAGAGCGCCAATGGTCCGACCATCGAGTGGCTGTTGATGCGGACATTGCCGCCGAGAAGGACTACATCGAAGCGCTTGTACTGCATGAGTTCGGTGGCGATGTTCATGGCGTTGGTGAGGATGCGGAGGTGGTTGAACTGCTGGAGATGACGCGCAACCTCAAGGGTCGTTGTTCCGGAGTCCAGCATGATGAAGTCGCCGTCCTTGATGAGTTTGGCAGCTTCCTCGCCGATGCGCTCCTTGTCCTTGATGTTGAACAGCCGCTTGCGGTCGATGGCGGTCTCCTCGTTGTTGTTCTCAACGGGTTTGCGCATAGCTCCGCCGCGCGTGCGGAGCAAGAGATGGCGGTTCTGGAGAACAGTGAGATCCTTGCGGATGGTGACTTCGGAGATGCCGGTCACACGGCTGAGTTCGGTGACCTGCACTTCCGCCTTCTGCTCCAAAAGCTGGAGAATCAATGCACGGCGTTCTTTTGCGGATGAAGCGTTCATGGTGGTTTTGATTTGAGGGTGCAAAGTTACGAAAAATTTTCGACATTTGCAAATAAAAAGTTTCGTTTTGTTTTTTCGAAACGTTCCGAAAGGACAAATCCGAAACGTAATATATTGAAAATATATACCTTATTTATCGAAACGCCGAAAACATGTTATACAGCATAGCGAAATATATGGAAATGTCATTATTTTTTTGTAATTTTGTGCCCGATTAACGCATCGGCAAGGAGGTCGCACGGACTGACCGCTACGCGCTCATTAAAGCGACTCCTGCCTCTGCTCTCCCCACCACAAGCACTACGTTGGCTTGTGTCGGGGACCCCAATAAAACCAAATAACATGAAAAAACATCTACTCTTTCTGTTTTCCGCCGCGTTGGTTCTCGCGGCATGCAGTGCGCCGAAGACTTCCGATGAGTCGGCATCACCTGCTGACAAGGTGTTGGTACGCGACTATTTCCCTGACGTAGCGAACAATATCCCCGTCACAATAGTGACGCGCGGGAAGTTTCCGATCATTGATATGCACTCGCACGACTACGTGGAGAGTGCCGAGGATATAGCCAAATGGGTAGAAGTGATGGACGCTGTAGGCGTGGAGCACACGGCGATCATGCACTGCTCGTGGATCGGTCGTCCGTTTGAAGAGGTGGTAGAACTCTATGCACCATATAAAGACCGGTTCCGCTTCTGGTGCTGCTTTGACTACTCGGATATGAGCGAGGAAGGCATTCAGAAAGCCTGCGAGCTGTTGGAGCGCTATCATAACGAACTGGGCGCTACAGGCGTTGGCGAGCTCGGCGACAAAGGCGAAGGTGACACGTACGCTCGTCCTGTGGAAGGCAAAGACATCCATATTGACGACCCGCGCATCAAGCCGCTGATAGCAAAAGCGGGCGAGCTGAAGATGCCGATCAGTATTCATATAGCGGAACCTATATGGATGTACCTGCCGATGGATGACAAGAACGACGGTCTGCCCAATGGCGTCGTTTGGCACGTTGATACGACTAACTGCTACGGCTATGACCGCCTTATCTCGACCTTCGAGAACGCGGTTCGCGAGAACCCGGGAACGCTGTTTATTGCCTGCCACTATCTGAATATGACACACGATTGGCCGCGGTTGGGAGCACTGTTGGATAAGTACCCTAACCTTTACGTCGATATATCTGCCCGTGTAGCCGAGAGTGCTCACACGCCGCGCGCCACACGTGAGTTCCTTATCAAGTACCAGGATAGAGTGTTGTTCGGTACGGACAACGGAATGGAAGCTGAGATGTACCACGGGATCTTCCGCGTGCTGGAGACGAATGATGAGCACTTCTATGTGCCGGAGTACAACTATCACTGGGCATTGTCGGGATTCGGTCTGCCGGATGAGGTGCTGGAGAAGATCTACCACGACAATGCATTGCGAATCCTTAACGAGTATAAATAAGTTGAGAGTTGACAGTTGAGAGTTGAAAGAAGTCGTCTAGTTAAAAGTTGAAAGTTTTATGAAAAAAGCGATATATATCATAGCAGCAGCGGCAATGATGATGGCTTGCCAGCCGAAGGCGGATACGGAGCGACTGATCTGTGCGGAAGCTGATATGCAAGAGTTCCCTTATCAGAAGGGCGGGTTGCATGTGGTGAAACAGCAAACGATCACTCCTGTGGAGGGTGTTGAAGGGCTGGAGGTTATAGAGACGCGTTTCATCAATTTAGGCAAGCCTGTGACGGTCAAGGGCTATGAGCTCTGCCGCACGGAGATGGAGCCGAAGGAGGATGTTGTATGGTCGCTGCAACCGTCATCGACCGCAGAACGTAAGGACTGGGTACTGCCGGTAGAAGAAGGTTTTGCGCAGCAGAACTACCTCGGCATGAACAACACCGACTACGGTGGAGGTATCCCCGTGCTCGATCTCTGGCAACGCGACGGCGGTCTGGCGATAGGATTGTTTGAGCCGGTACTGAGGATGATCTCGATGCCCGTGGAGTGGAAGAACTATACGAATAAAGTGACCGCTTGCCTGCACTACGACCTACCCAAGCCAAAGGAGCTGGCGAAGGGCGACACACTCGTTTGCTTCAAGGCGTTCCGGTACAATCACAAGGGCGACTACTTCAATGCGTTGCGGATGTTCTCGGAGTATATGCAAGCCAATCTTGGCATGCATATGAGGGAGAGTGAGCCGCAAGCGTTTGAGCCTGTATGGTGCGCATGGGGCTATGAACGGACATTCACTATTGATGAGGTGGTCGGTACGCTGGACAAGGCTGCCGAATTGGGGTTCACGTGGGTGGATGTGGATGACGGTTACCAGATCGGTGAAGGCGACTGGAACACCAACAGCCGCTTCCCCGGCGGGGACAAAGATATGCGGCGGATGACCGACGAGATACACAAACGCGGCATGAAAGCCAAACTGTGGTGGGCACCGCTTGCCGCAGACCCGGATACGAAGCTCGTGAAGGAACATCCTGAGCTACTGCTGATGACCGAAGAAGGAGCGCGTCAGTATATCACGTGGTGGGACAGTTGGTATCTGTCGCCGGTGAGTCCGCTGACCGATGCGTACACAAGAGACCTGCTGAAGATGTTCATGCTGACGTGGAACTTCGACGGCTTGAAGATTGACGGTCAGCACCTTAACTGCTGTTTGCCGGACTATAACGAGAACATAGAACTCGAAGACCCGTGGCAGGCACCGGAGCAGATGTACACGTATTTCGGTAAGGTTTATGACGAGGCGCGGAGCATGAAGCATGATGCAGTTATTCAGGTTTGTCCGTGCGGCTGCGCAGTGAACTACTGGTTGCTGCCGGAGATTAACCAAGCCGTAGCCAGTGATCCGATGAGTTCGCGTCAGGTGCGCATGAAACGCAAAGCCTACGCGGCGATGGCTCCGGAGCTGGCTTACTACGGCGATCATGTGGAGCTGACTGACGGAGGCAAGGATTTTGCGTCGCAGATAGGTACGGGTTCGGTCATCGGCACGAAGTTCACATGGCCGAAAGACAACCCGGATGTCAAGGATGGTCCGTTTGTGCTGACGCCGGAGAAGGAAGCGCTGATTCGCAAGTGGATGAAGATCTTCAAGGAGAACAACCTTGCGCGCGGCGAGTACCTGAACCTCTACACGTGGGGTTACGACTTCCCCGAGGCACATGTGATTCGCCAGAACGATGCGCTGTACTATGCGTTCTATGTCGATCCCGAGCAGCCGCAGGGCGCCGAGGCCGGTGCTGATGCCGCTGACCAGCCGGAGCCGGTGTATAGCGGGAAGATTGAACTCCGCGGACTCGATGCGACGAAGACCTACACGGCTGTGGAGTACGCGGCTGACGAGCCTCGGGAGTTCACGGTGGACGGCAGTGATCCGACGATGGACGTCACGTTTGAGCGCAGTTATTTGATTAAACTAACACAAAATAATTAATTCCATGAAAAGATTTCCAGCAATCCTATTGAGCCTTATGCTCGCTGCCTCGGCGTTTGCCGACATCAGCGTGAAAGGTACGGTTATTGACGCGGATGGTTCGGAACCGTTGATTGGCGTGAGTATTCTCGTTGAGGGAACGACCCAAGGCACGATTACCGATTTTGACGGAAACTTCGAGATGACAGTACCCGACAAAGCCGTGCTGCAATTCTCGTACATCGGCTACAAGACGATTACCGTGCGTGCCGTAGAGAACATGTCTGTAATTATGGAGTCGGACGCACAGCAACTTCAGGAAGTGGTATCTCTCGGCTATTCGGCAGTCAAGAAAGCCGAGTTGAGTTCCGCTGTAGTGACTGTATCGTCCGAGCAACTGACCGACGTAACCACCAGTGATGTGGGTAACATGCTTCAAGGTAAGGTTGCAGGTATGCAAGTAACCAACGCCAGCGGCCAACCGGGTGACGCGGCGCAGATCCGTATCCGTGGTACAGGTTCAATCACCGCTTCGTCAGCACCGGTTTACGTAGTAGATGGTGTGATGGGCGGAACATTCAACCCGAACGATGTGGAGACAATCTCCGTGCTGAAGGATGCAGGTTCGACCGGTATCTACGGTGCTGCCGCAGCCGGCGGCGTTATCGTTGTGACCACCAAGTCGGGAAAGAAAGGCGATAAGGTGAGTGTGGATCTGAAGGGTACAGTCGGAGGCAAGCAGGCATTGTTTGGGAACTTCAAGGTAATGAACGGTGCGGAGATGTATCAATTCCAACGGAGTTTATTCCGCGCGGGTACGTTTGATATGCTCTACAAAAAAGACTGGGAGAGTTATCTTCAGTACCAAGACTGGAACTGGCAAAACGAGTTTTTCCACACCGGTATTATCCAAAACTATAATGTGGCTGTCAGAGGTGGTTCGGAGCACGTAGGCTACTATGCTTCGTTGGACTACTTCGGAGAGCAAGGTACGTTGACGGGCACGGGCATGCAGAAAGTGAGTGGTCATGCTTCCATCAAGGCGGACATTGCCAAATGGCTGGACATGAACGTCAAAGTGGACTTTAGCAAATCGTCAGTAGATTACGCTTCGTCCTGGATGATGTTGGATGATGCTTTCTATAAGATGCCGTGGGACTGCCCATACGTATATGATGAAGCAGGCAAGCTTACAAAAGACTATATATATGTCAACAGTGACACGCGTTCGGATAACGGAAGACCGTGGTATAGCCACACGAAGTGGAACTCGCTGCATTCGTCGCAGTATAATTACGCGAAATCCAATAATTTTGAATTCTCGGGTGTGCTGCAACTGAATGTACATTTCACGGATTGGTTGCACTTCTCAACAACTAATACCTTTAGTACGGGTTACTCCAAGTCGTCAGAATATACTGACCGTCGCACTTATCACGACACATTCAAGAAAGGACATTTAGGAGAAAATATAGGATTGAGCAAGACCTTTGGTACGACCAATATCCTCAAAGGCGGCTACCAATGGGGAGCACATAGCTTCAATGCCATGGTTGGTTTTGAATACGGAGTCTGGAAATCCCAATACAGCCGAGCTGAAGGTACGGGCATGCCGAGTGGCATTGATGCGTTGAATGCATCTGCGCCTTATTCAGTAGGCGGTTATGAGATTCCCGGCGCCTCATGGTCCGTATTCGTTCAAGCAAGCTATGACTACGCAAAGCGCTACTTCATCACCGCCACCTACCGCGCTGAGGCAAGTTCAATCTTTGCGCCGAGCCACCGCGTAGGTCACTTCCCGTCAGCCGCAGCCAGTTGGCTCATCAGCAACGAAAACTTTATGCGTGAACAGAACGTAGTGAGTTTCCTCAAGTTGCGCGCAAGTTATGGTATTACGGGTAACAACAATATCCCGCCATATCAGTATCTATCCACATATAAGTTGACGAATTTATATCAGAATGTAGTGGGTGCAACTTCCAGCCGTCTCGCCAGTCCTGACTTGCGCTGGGAAACTGCATATATGGCATCCTTAGGAATTGACCTGACATTCATCAAACGCATTGATATGTCTATCGACCTCTATCAAACGGATAATACCGACTTGCTGTTAGATGTGCCGGTTGCTCCTTCTACGGGATTCTTTAAGGTAACGCAAAATGCCGGTTCGGTACGCAACCGCGGTATAGAATTCCGCATTGATGCCAACATCATCGAGAAAGGCAAATGGCGTTGGGATGTAGGCTTCAATATCGGTTACAACAAAAATCGTGTAACGCAAACGCCAGGTCATAAACCATTCTTGCAGACCGCCATCAACGTAAGCCAGCAGGTAAAAGAGGGTCAGGACATCTATTCATGGTACATGAAAGAATGGGCAGGCGTGGATAAAAACACAGGCAATCCTACTTGGTATCTTGTGGATGAGGACGGAGCATATGTTTTGGATGCCAACGGAAACAAGCAGGTGACAAGTGACTATAATGCCACCCATGCACGCGTAGTTGGTTCCGCCAGCCCGAAGTTCTCCGGCGGTCTGAATACGCAGGTAAGTTGGAACGGAATATTTCTGCATATCAACACCAACTTCACGTACGGTAATTTGATTTACAACCAGACTCGTGAAATGACAGATGCCGATGGCGCCTACACCGATATCAATCAGTTGTCTCTGGAAGCACAAGGCTGGACACGTTGGACTAAACCGGGCGATGTGGCTACGCATCCGAAGGCTGTTGCCGCCAATGACAATAACTCCAACGCTGTTTCATCGCGTTATCTGGAAGACGGCAGTTTCTTCCGTTTAAGAAATGTAACGGTCGGCTATGATTTCCCGAAAGAGTTAATCAGCAAGGCCAAGATGACGAAATGCCGCATCTATTTCACTGCAGACAACCTCGCTACTGCTACCAAGTTCTCCGGTATGGATCCTGAAGTAAATCTCGTATCCGGCGAAAACACGCTTGCAGGTTTGTATGGTTCAAACTATCCTGTGGGTAGAACATTCCAAGGTGGTATAGAGATTTCGTTCTAAACTTAGGTAAGAACGATATTACGTAATCACGAAAATATTGAAAGATTATGAAAGCAAAAACATTATATCTAACCGCAGCACTCGGAGTGATGCTCGGTTTCAGTAGTTGCGATCTCAGTTACTATCCATCTGATGAGCAGAGTACGGATATAATTGTGCAAGAAGCAAGTGACATGATTATGGATGGGTGTTACGCGTTACTGAAGGATGAGGTAGAATACCTTGGTTATCCGAGCGGTAACACCTATTGCCGTCACTGGTTCCAAATGGCAGAGTTCCCGGCAGACAACATTTGCCTCTCCGGTCGTAGTACAGACCCCTTATTCCAAGCTACAACCTACACTATGACCGACAACCTGCAGAACGTCGGTACATTGTGGATGTTAGGGTATAAGATCCTCTATATGACCAATACGCTCATTGAGACGTTGGACGAGACTAAAGAGGAAGACAAACAGACTTTAGGCGAAGCCTATTTTATGCGGGCACTGATGCATCTAAACTTGGTAACGCTGTATGCGAAACCCTATCATAAGGATGAGATTGGAAACAAAGGTATTCCATTGCGCACCTCCTCAATCACAACTGCTACGGAACGCGACCCGGTTGACAAAGTATATGACCAGATTGTTAAGGATTTGATCAAAGCATCGGAATTAATGGGCAAATCGCGCGGTAATGCCGGTTATCCGTCTAAAGATGCGGCTCTCGGCTTATTAAGCCGCGTCTATCTCTATATGGAGCGCTATGAGGATTGCTACAAACTGGTAGAGCAGATGCTTGGTGGTAATGACAAACAGGCTGCGCTTGCCAAATTAGATCCCGATCTCGCTTCTTACTTCATGAACGCGAAGTCCTCCAATGAGACGCTCTTCTGCATTGCGCACGAGGTGACGGAAGATAGAGGTCAATCGTCTATCGGCTCCATGTACAACGCTGAAGGAGGAGGATGGGGCGAGATTTATCCGTCATTCTCGTTACTGAACTTGTATGAACGTTATCCTGATGACGTCCGCTATACCGAATTTATCCGTCCACAATATAAAAATGGTGAAGCAAGCAGCACTCTCAGCGTATATATCCCCGTAGGGACTGCCGGATCCATAGAGAAACGCGATGTAAAATCAGCCGCCGTTACATATGATGCCGTAGAGGACACGTACTCCTTCTTTGACGACGGCATGTGGACAATACAAAAACGTCCCGCTGCACAAAACGAGTATTACGAATACTATGTGGCGAATTACAACGGAGAGGACACTATCCCTGTTCGCATTATGCCTGATAATTTAGAAACGCGTAACACGTATCCAAAGTTCTACGTGACCAAGTTTGGCTATCAGAATGGTAGTCCTACACTGTCTTCACCGGTTGTGCTTCGCTGGGCAGAAGTTATTCTTAATGCTGCAGAGGCATATGCACATGAGGGCGATGAGACCCATGCATTGGAGTTGGTAAATGCCATTCGCACCCGTGCAAAAATTCCGGAGGAAGGCATGTTCTCAACGGCTAAAATGCATGGTTACAAGAACGCACTTGAAGTTGTAATGGACGAGCGTCGCCTGGAACTTGCCTTTGAGGGACACCGAATGATGGATGTCTATCGCAATAAGTTAAATATGGATCGACGCTACCCGGGTGTTCAACAATGGAAAATAGTTCCCTATACCGAAAATCATATCCAATACCCGATACCCGATGCCGAACGATCTGTTAGTGGCATTGAGCAGAATGAAGGATATTAATAATCAACTATAATTATTAACCAATTAAAATCAAAACATTATGAAAGCAAATTGGAAATTAGCACTGATGTGCGTAGCAACTCTCGCAATGGTTGCATGTAAAGACAAGAACCCTGCTGAAGGTGGTGGAGGAGGAGGCGGAAGCTCCCTTGACGGTTACAATCCTCCTATTGATGTAACGGACAAATCATTAGCTGATTGGGACAAATTGGATCAGTCGAAAGTTGCAGTAGAAGTATTAACGGCACAGCATCCGTATTGGGATGGTCTTAAAAAGATTCAGGTATATGCCGATTCAATTTGTATCTTCTATGCACTTACATTTGATCCGGCAGTAATCACTGCTCCAAATGAAACTGCAGGTTACCATATCTACATGAATGCAGATAATGATCCGAATACAGGCGGGCACTGGGATTTGTTCGGTCCTGCGAATAAAGGAAACGAAGATCTTCTATTCGAAGGTAGTGTTTGGGATAATGCAGGCAACCAAACCAGTTATTTACCGCCGCATGTAGAATATTGGAGCGGTCCAACCGGTGGCGACGACTGGAAATGGACAGAAATTGCTAATATTAATGAGCAAATCAGTTTGTCTCAATTCGTATCTGACGGCGTTATAGAGGGATATTTAGTTCGTGACTTGATTCCTTGGAAGAGATGGTCAAGCGCTTTCGAAATCGGTTTCGATTTGTACGATGACAACTATACTACAAGAGGTTTGCTTCCACAGGGCGATGCTATTGATAACGGTCAGCAGATCGGACGTAAGGCTAAAATGAAAGTAACGTTTGACGAGTAATTAAAATCTCACTTGTATGAAAAACCATTATTTAACATTCTCCTTTTTCATGCTGCTCTTTGTGGCATGCACTCATGAAGATCCTATTCCAGAGGGCTCTATCTTTTTCACAGAAACCGATGAGACCCTGACGAATCCGGAACGAGGGTTCTATGTGCAAAAATATTACACAACTGCAGATTTGGAGGATACTATCGCGTTGGCGACGGTTGAAACGAATAGAGAGTTTTCAAATATCACACTCTATCTTCATTCTTACTATATGGCCGACACTATAACAGGTTCACCGAGTTATATAGAAAGCGATTTATCACCCGAGTTTCTGGATCGTTTTGATCGTAACATGAATACTCTCCGTGCGGGAGGTGCCAAGGCAATATTGCGTTTTTCATACAAATACACACAAAGTGTTGACGAAAAGCCTTGGGATGCCACTCCTGAGTGGGCTATCAGGCATATTGACCAACTCGCTCCATACCTGCAGAAGCACGCAGATGTAATTTATTGCGTCCAAGCAGGCTTCATCGGGGTATGGGGTGAGTGGTACTATACCACCAATTATCCGATGAACCCATCCCAAGACGAGCGCTATGCGCCGCGTTGGCCTGTAGCAGAGCGCTTGATGGAAGCTGTGCCGGCAGATCGCCAGATTTGTTTCCGTCAACCACAATTCAAGATTCGCTACCTGCGTTCGCATGGTATGGAGCCAACACCGTTGACTGCGGGCGAGGCTTTCCAACCTACTATCAAAGCGCGCTGGGCAGGACATAACGACTGTTTCATCTCGGATGACAATGATGTCGGGACCTATCATTATCCCAATTGGGGAGATGTTAATGATAGGGACTTCTGGGCAAAAGATACCAGATATACCCTTATGGGAGGCGAGACTTGTAAACTATGTGAATACTCTGATGGTCCAAATGCCATTAAAGAGATGGAGACATACCATTGGTCGTATCTGTGCAATTCCTACCGTGCTGAAGTCCTTCGGAAGTGGGTCAGTGACGGCTATTTTGACGAAATTGAACGTCGCTTGGGCTATCGCCTTGTATTAGACAGAGCCTACTTGACTCAACAACCGAAATCAGGTGAGGAATTAGAAGCACAACTGGTGTTGCATAATGCTGGTTTTGCTGCTCCAATGAATAAACGTGACGTGGAATTGATTTTAGTGTCGGAAAATGACGCGAGCAAGAAATTCATTTTCCCGCAAAAGAATGTAGATCCGCGTTTCTGGTCGCCGGAAGAAAAGAAATACACCGTTACTCTTTCCGGCTCACTTAAAGATGTTGCGCCTGGCAAGTACAAAGTATATCTCAACTTGCCGGATCCATACGAATCACTGCATAACAATCCGCGCTACAGCATCCGCCTCGCGAACAAAGATATGTGGGAGGAGAGTACAGGCTACAATTATCTCACAACTGTGACCATTGAGAAAGCTGCTCAATGACACAAGTGAGAAATGGCAAATGAAAAATAGTAAATAGTCCTATGAAAGATAAACTATGGTTATTGTTTATCCTCATCACCGTTGTTACATGGGGTGTATGGGGAGCATTCTCGGGGTATCAGATCCAGAATGGTATACCTGACACGGTTGTATATATCCTTTGGGCACTATCGATGATCCCTTGTGCTATTGTAGCACTGATAATTAACAAGGGCAAGTTCCTCTGCGACGGGAAATCGGCACTCCTGGGGTGTACGGTAGGACTACTTGGCGCAGGCGGACAATTGGTGCTGTTCAAGGCGCTGACGCTGGGGCCGAGTTACATCATTTATCCGTTTATCTCGATGTCACCGGTGATTGTTATCACGCTGGCAGCTATCTTCCTCAAGGAGAAAGCTACGCGGTGGCAGATGGCCGGTATTGCCGTTGCGCTGGTGGCAATCTTGTTGCTCTCGCTGGAGACAGGGCAAGAAGGCAGTCCTGTGAGCGGCTGGCTGTGGATAGTGCTGGCGGTTCTGGTTCTATTTGCATGGGGTGTACAAGGCTTCTTTATGAAGTTTGCCAATAACTCGATGGATGCCGAATCCATCTTCGTCTGGATGGCAATCAGCGGCCTTGTACTTATACCGGTAGCATGGTTTATGAGCCCCGACGCGGCTGTGTTCTTCGCGGCACAAGAGTCAGCAAACACGAGCCTTGGTTGCTTCGGTATACAGATTCTGAACTCTGTAGGTGCGTTGACGCTGGTGTATGCTTACCGCTACGGCAAAGCAGTTATTGTGTCGCCGATGGAAGGTTTGTCACCGATGGTGACGGTGCTGCTGTCACTGATTATTCTGAGCGTTATACCTAACCCGCTGCAAATAGCCGGTATATGCTGCGCAGCGTTTGCAATGTACGCGCTGTCGAAATAAGAGGTTAAATTGTTAAACCGTTAAATTGTATGAATATGAAAAAGTTATTACTTTTCGTTACGGTAATGTCCCTTAGCATTGCTATGAACGCGCAAACTATCGTCATGGACGGTAGCAATGCAGATTGGGCGGAAGTGCCTATGCTCAATGAGCCGGGCGTAACGCCGGTATTCAAAATGGTTGTTCCGCAAGAAGGGCTGACATTGCCTGAGGATGCAGCAATATGCGTAATGGTAGAACGTACAGAGGCTGAGAAAACGACCTACCCGGGTGCTCCTGTAACGTACGTTGACGCAGACAAGGATGTATCAACGACAGAAGCCGCTGATGCGTGGTATTGTCCTTCTTTCGGCCCGGATTACGAAATGGGTGCTTGGGACGGAAATAACGGCGCTGCCAGTGAAGACGAGACTATTAACGAAGTAGTTATCGTGAAGAGCAATTTCACAGGAATACCTTTCGCAGGCGACTGCTACGCATGGTTGTTGTTCAATTGGGCTAAGCTTCTGCCAAACTCTCCGCTTGAAAACGAGTGGAAGTGGGGCGAGAGTTCTTACCACCCCATCTACGCCAAACCGTTTGCATTTTCCGATATCAATGGCACGCACTCGGCAGCTACCGTGTATTCTTCTCACGAAGCACTGACTATCGGCTCGGCTATCAATATGTATTTAGCCAGTGCAAATGATACTTTGCTTTGGGCCTCATGGGCTGTTGAACTGACAGAACCTGCAAAATTTGATATCAAGGCAAATATCTCCAGCAACAATGCGGCTTCTGTAGATCTCAAACTTGTCAGCACGGCAACTAACGAGATTGTAGCCGAATTCAGATCCGTAGATTTGGCTGAAGGTGCAGATGTTACTGTCGGCGAATGGGATTTGACAGCCGTACCTGCCGGCAAGTACATGCTCAAGTTCTCCAACCACGTAGCATGGTCATACATGATTCTTAACTCTCTCACCCTTGCTGCAAAAGACGAGCAGAGCGGTGTTGAGACAACTACAAGCAACAAGAAAGTTGTTAAGTTCATCCGTAACGGACAAGTATTCTTTATCCGCGACGGCAAGACATTCAATGCACTGGGTGCAGAAATGAAATGATTATGAAAAAAATATTCCTTTTAACTGCTGCTTTTTGTGCAGCAATGAGCATCAACGCCGCAGTCGTTGAACTCGACTTAAGCAAGGCGCAATCGTTCTCAACGTCTGGCTCGGCCACCTTGGATTATGACCAAGAGAGCAAAGAACTGACCGTCAACTGGACTGTTGCTACCGCTTGGGAAGTGGCGGGCATCAAGATTCCGCTGCGTAGCCTTACGGGCATAACCGCTCTGCAGTTCGAGTACCAAGGTGACGGCTCCGACATCAGTTTTCTGCATTGGTTGATTGACGAACAAGGATCGTACTGGTGGGATAAAAATAACGGATGGCTGAATTTGGAGTCCATCGAATGGCAGCCTGCGTCCATGACACCTGCTACTCCCTTGTGGTGCTCGCCTTCATACGAATTCGGAGCATCTCCCATTCTGTCACTTGTATTCGTGGCGAATCCCGAAGAACCCACCTCTGGTACTTTCAAACTGCGGAACGTCAAACTCGTCACGACCGGTGAAGGAGGCGATCCCGTCAATCCAGAAGGACAGTCCCTCCCATTGACATTCAACGGTGAGATACTGCCTATCAATACTGATTTCACCCGCACCTTGAACGGTGTCATCAAGAAGGAGATCGGTATACCTGAAGTATCCGGTATTGCATGCTCGCGCGTCACACCGGGCTACATCTGGATGCAAAGCGATGAGACCGATGCCAACACCAATCCTTTCATCGTAGCTACTGACGAGACCGGTTCCGTCTTAGGTGCCAAGGTAAGTTTCGACCATGTGTATCGTTGGGATTGGGAAGATATGTGCGGTGGTGTGTATAACGGCAAGAATTACCTCTTTATCGGCGGTTTTGGCGACAACAACCATACAGATGGCGAGTACTGCATCATCTATTTCGAAGAACCCGCTATTGACCCTGCCAACCCGAATATATCCGTTACGGCACATCGTATCAAATTTGAGTACCCGGATCACCAGAAGCATAACTGCGAGTCGTTGATGTACGACAATGTAGAGCAGGTTCTCTATATTGTTACCAAGGTGTATGACGATGTCAACCAGGTCTATAGCCTGCCTTTCCGACTCGACTACGGTGATACCCAACAGACCATGACCCACGTTTGTGACCTCGGTGTGACCTCCGATATCGGCGAAGGCGAGTACCAAGGTAAGATGCATCGTTATAAAGGTTTCCACCTCGCTACTGCTGCCGACATCACACCGGACGGTAAGTACATCCTCATCAAGAACCAGAATAACTACGTAGGTATCTATTCGTGGGTGCTCTATTGGGAGCGTGAGGGCAACGAAAGTATCGCACAGACCCTCAAACGGCAGCCCCAAGTTATTGATTGCTACGAAGTGGAGTGGCAAGGCGAAGCTATCGCTTGGAAGGATAACAACACCTTCTTCACCACTTCCGATGCCGACTCCAAAGACGAACCGCCGATCTATAAGTATACAAGAGAAAGCCCGTCCGGCGTGGAATCCGTACAGGTTGGTAAGAGCCAGGCCGGCAAGAGCCTCATATATATTGACGGAGCCTTGTATATCCACAGCGAGAAGGGAATCTATACTATGGACGGTCGTCGGATTCGTTAATAGGGATTTTAATTGGGGTTACTCTCCCCAATCAGCTCGGTCAAGCTGCCTGAACTGGATAGCTTGCAACAATTGTGATGCACTCAGAGTGTTCGATATAGGAACCTCCGGGTGCATTGCTGTATCCAGATCGGCTATAGTGCGTGCCACCTTAAGGATGCGGTCATAGGCACGTGCGGAAAGACCATACATATTCATCGCAATGCGTAACTGCTGCTCGGCTTGTTCGTCCAACTGGCAATATTTCCTAACCATACTTGGCGTCATTTGTGCATTGCAGTGGATGGATGTTCCTTTGAAGCGCTCTGTTTGGATATCGCGCGCCTTGCGCACGCGTTCGCGGATAGCTGCTGAGGGTTCGCCATCAGCTTTTTGACGTAGGTCATCGTAACCGACTGCATCGATGTGGCACTGTATATCTATTCGGTCAAGCAGTGGACCGCTGATGCGGCTCATGTAACGATGACGCTGTGCCGGGGTGCACGTACACGGGTGTTTGAGATCGCCGTAATGTCCGCAGGGACAAGGGTTCATGGCTGCCACCAACATAAAGTGGGCAGGGTAATCGACAGAGAGTTTGTTGCGTGCTACGGTTATATGTCCGTCTTCAAGGGGTTGACGGAGGACTTCAAGGGCTGTGCGCTTGAACTCTGCCAACTCGTCAAGAAAGAGCACACCATTGTGTGCAAGGCTCACTTCCCCGGGTTGCGGGTTATTGCCGCCACCTACGAGGGTGACATCGGTGATAGTGTGATGCGGCGAACGAAATGGCCGTTGGACGATGAGGGAAGTTAGACCGCTATTGCTGTTAGATGCGAGGCCGCTACGCTGTTGGACGGTCTTGCGCAGTTTGCCGGAGACGGAGTAGATCTTCGTCGTCTCGAGGGCTTCGCTCAGGGTCATTGCGGGCAGGATTGTCGGGATGCGCTTCGCCATCATCGACTTGCCTGCACCCGGCGGGCCTATCATGATGATATTATGTCCGCCTGCCGCGGCAATCTCGATAGCACGTCGCACTTCATGTTGTCCGCGCACCTCGGCGAAGTCTATATCCGAAGGGAACGCGTAGGTACTGAGCAGCTGATCGACATCCACTTGTGTCGGTTCGGCAGGCTGCGTGCCGTTGAGAAAGCCGATTACATCCGTCAGGCACTCAAACCCATAGACTTCGATGCCGTCCACGACCGCCGCTTCGTTAGCATTCTCCTTAGGGAGTATAACTCCTCGGAAACCGTTGTTCTTGGCAGCCAAAGCGATAGGCAGACAACCATGCACAGGGCGAAGATGCCCGTCAAGGGAGAGCTCGCCTAAGATCAGATACTGCGAGAGCAGCCGGCTCTGCACATGTTCGGTGGCAGCGAGTTGTCCGATAGCTAATGTGAGGTCAAAAGCTGCTCCCTCTTTCTTGAGGTCGGCAGGCGACATATTTATTGTGTATTGGCGCTGGGGCAGATGAATGCCGGAAACCAATATAGCTGAGTCAATGCGCTCATGCCCCTCTTTGACAGCTGTGTCAGGCAGTCCTACCAGAGTGAAGTCGTACCCGGGAGTTGCATGCACTTCCACGGTGACAATGACTGCTTCTATGCCGACGGATGCGGCTGAATACGTGTTAATCAGCATAAGCCTTGACTATATGGGTTACGAGGTGATGGCGAACAATATCCTGTTGATTGAACTGCACGATCTGAATCCCCTTGATGTCTTGCAGACGAGCCATAGCATCACTCAACCCGGAGCGTTGGGAGGTAGGTAAGTCAATCTGTGTGAGGTCGCCTGTGACAATCATCTTACTGCCCAAACCCATTCGGGTGAGGAACATCTTGAGTTGCAGCACTGTAGCGTTCTGCGCCTCATCGAGGATGACTACTGCGTCAGAGAGTGTTCGTCCGCGCATGAAGGCAAGCGGTGCTATCTGAATCGTACCGCGCTCCATATATTCTTGGAGTTTGGTAGCAGGCAACATATCTTGCAGGGCATCATAGAGCGGTTGCAGATAGGGATCAATCTTCTCCTTCATATCGCCCGGGAGGAATCCGAGTTTCTCGCCAGCCTCTACTGCGGGACGAGAGAGGATGATACGCCTGACCTCTTTGTTCTTGAGTGCGCGCACAGCAAGCGCGATGGCTGTATAGGTCTTACCTGAGCCCGCAGGGCCAACAGCAAAAAGCAGATCGTTGGTTTGAAAACCTTCGACGAGTTTGCGCTGGTTAACCGAACGAGCGAGAATAGGTTTGCCGCCTACGCCGTGCAGTATAAGATGCTCGTGGGCGACAGCATCAGGTGATGAGCCGTGAATGAGATCGAGAATAGTTGATTCATTGAGTGAGCCGCGGCGAAGACACGCCTCTTCACAACGCTCAACAACTGCCTCAAAACGTTTGACTGCCTCTTCGTTGCCGGTAACCTTGAGTTTGTACCCTCTTGCCACAACGCGTACCCCGGGATGCTGATTACACAGGCAAAGGATATTTGCATTGTTCACACCGTAGAATGCGGCGGTGTCGATGGCTTCGTTCAGAGTGATAACTGATTCCATGAGGGTATATGATCTAAAAAGGTTATTTGTTTGTCTTCATCAATATGTGCAACCACCGTTTGTCTCCCATTAGCCAAAATCAAGTAAGGTGCATGAACCGTGGTATTATACACCGCTGCCTGATCAAGCACCTCGGTTGTGAGTGCAACATGTTCGGCTTTGAACTCAAGGAGCATGAGCGGTTGCAACGACTTGGAATAGACGACTGCATCGCAACGCTTCTCCACCCCAGCTCCAACGGCTATCGGCACTTCTACTCCGATGAGCGACTGCGGGTAGCCGCCTTGTTCGACCAGAGCGTGCAAAAACGTCTGCCGCACTCCTTCTTCCGGCGTTGCGGCAACGTACTTGCGACGAAACGGACAATATAATTGACTATTTGACAATTGACGATTGACGATTGATTGACAATTGAACTATTTCAAATAATTGTCTTTCAATGAACAAGTGCGGTTGAGCACAAGATGCTCGGTTGTGGTGTCGGGATCAACGACAAAGTAACCTTGCTTGAGCAGTTGGTAGTGGTTCTCTTGCTCTACTCCATCGACAATGACAGGCGCGTGCAGTTCGCTACGAAGTGAACCCTCGACCTTAATGTTCTTGACAATCAGGCTTTCTGGATTGAGCAGGTCGCGGAAGTCACCTTCCTCAGCACTTGGGTTCTCGCAGGCAAAGAGGCGATCATAGAGACGAGCCTCGGCATCAAGAGCCGAATTGCATTCCACCCAGTTGATGGTAGCTTTCGTCTTGCGGTTGCCGCCTTCCGTGCCGGACTTGCTGTTCGGGTCGTACGTAGCATAAACGGTGGTAATGTTGCCTTCGGCGTCCTTGTCACAGCCTGTAGCTTGGATGATGTAGGATGATTTGAGTCGTACTTCGCGACCGCCCGGGCTGAGACGGAAGAACTTGTTGTCAGCCTGCTCGAGGAAGTCGCCACGCTCGATCCACAACTCGCGGCCAAAGCGTACTTCGCGTGTACCCAGATCCTCGTGACCGTCAATGTTCTCAGCGATGATGGTCTCACCCTCGCCTTCGTAGTTGGTGATGACGAGTTTGACAGGATCGAAGATGGCGCACACACGCGGAGCTGTCTCTTTGAGGTCTTCGCGGATGGTGTGTTCAAGCAATCCGACATCAATCATTCCCTCGACTTTGGTGTAGCCGATCTTGTCCATGAACTCGCGAATGGACGAAGCTGTGTAACCGCGACGACGCAGACCGCAAACGGTCGGCATTCGCGGATCATCCCAACCGGCAACGAGACCTTCCTTGACGAGTTGGAGCATCTTGCGCTTGGACATAACCGTGTACGTGATGTTCAGTCGGTTGAATTCGTACTGATGCGGACGGTAGTCAGGACCATAAGGTGAGAGACCGGCGAAGTTCTCACCGGCGAACTGGTCAATAAAATAGTCGTAGAGCGGACGATGTACAACGAACTCCAGTGTGCAGATGGAGTGCGTTACGCCCTCGAAATAGTCGCTCTGACCGTGTGCAAAGTCGTACATAGGATAAACGTTCCACTTACGCCCTGTGCGGTGATGCGGGTGCGAGGTGATGATACGATACATAATCGGATCACGGAAGTGCATGTTCGGGTTTGCCATGTCAATCTTGGCACGCAGCACCATCTTGCCTTCCTCAATCTCTCCGTTCTGCATAGCTTGGAAGAGGCGCAGGTTTTCTTCTACAGGACGATCGCGGAAAGGCGATGCCACGCCGGCTTCGGTCGGTGTACCTTTCTGCTCGGCAATCTGCTCGGCAGTCTGCTCATCGACATAAGCTTTACCCTCACGGATAAAACGGATAGCGAGGTCGTAGAGCTGGTCAAAGTAGTCGGAAGCGTAATAAATCTGTCCCCACTTGAAACCCAACCAGCGGATGTCCCGCTCGATGGAGTCCACATACTCAGTGTCCTCTTTGGCAGGGTTGGTGTCGTCAAAACGAAGGTTGCACACGCCGTTATACTTCTCGGCGATACCGAAATCCATACAGATTGCTTTGACGTGACCAATATGCAGGTAGCCGTTAGGCTCCGGCGGGAAACGTGTCTGAATACGTCCGTCGTTCTTACCTTCTGCCAAATCGTTCTCTACGATCTGTTCAATAAAATTCAAGCTGCGTTCTTCCATATCTATTTATGTATTACATTGTTCCACGAATAACTCCACGAGGTGAAGAGGTGATGAAGTCCACTATGCAGTCACGTTCCGGTGATTGCGGCAATGTGTCGTTGATTTGCTGCAAAGCTTGCGAGACATTGAGTCCGGACATATAAATAAGCCTGTAAGTGTCTTGGATAGCAGCGATCTGTTCGCGCGTAAAACCCCGGCGATTCAGTCCCACCGAGTTGATACCACAGAACGAAACAGGTTCGCGTGCAGCAATAACATAAGGCGGTATATCTTTGTTTACTTTCGTTCCTCCTTGCGTCATCGAGTGTGCGCCTACGTGCGTAAACTGGTGCACGAGAGATCCTCCGCCAAGAATGGCATAATCGTCCACCTCCACTTCACCGGCAAGTTGCGTGGCGTTGGACATAATAATATGATCGTGCAAAAGGCAGTCGTGCGCAACATGGGAGTACGCCATGATGAGACAGTTGTTGCCTACTATGGTTTTGCCTTTGGAGGCAGTCCCGCGATGTACGGTTGCACACTCACGGATAACAGTGTTATTGCCAATGATAGCAAGGGTTTCTTCGCCGCGGAACTTCAAGTCCTGCGGGATAGCGCCTACCACAGCCGACGGAAAGACCGTGCAATCGTCACCTATACGGGCGCCATACAAGACAGAGGCGTTTGCCATAATCTTGGAACGTGCACCGATGACAACGTTGGCTTCAATATATGCGAACGGACCAATTTCTGCTGTCGAGTCAATGACAGCTGAAGGGTCAACACATGCTAAGGGATGAATCATAATTATTCTTGTTTTGGATAAATCTTATTACGTAACTGACGGGCACAGGAGGTATTGAAAGTGTGCCCGGGTTTCTCGGCGTAGATACGAGCCTGCAATCGGCAGCCGACAAGCGAGAGGTCGCCGATGATGTCGAGCAGTTTGTGCCGTGCCGGCTCATTGTGGAAATGAATCGGCGAGAGGTATCCCAGTTTGGTCGCATCCAGCCGCGGTTGACCGAGTTTGTCTGTCAGGTAGTCTATTCCTTCCTGTGACATAGGAGTCTCGTAGATGACGAGGGCATTCTTCAGGTCACCACCTTTGATGAGTCCCAAGCGCAGCAACGGCTCTATCTCCCGAACGAAGCAGAACGTACGCGCAGCTGCAATCTCCTTGGCATAATCGCTGAGGTTATTGAGTTCGGCACGTTGGCGTTTGAGAATTTGGGACGGGTAGCATACTTGCACTTCCACTTGATAACTGTCACTCGGTAACAACAGAAGACGGTTGCCGTGTTCGGAGATATACTCTATCGGTTCAGTTACCTTGTACACTTCCACCTCGGCCGTTTGCTCAACGATGCCGGCTTCATTTATCGCCTTAACGAAAGGAAGTGCACTTCCGTCCAGAATAGGTATTTCCGGTCCATCAACGGAGATAAGGCAATTGTCGATGCCTAAGGCGTAGAGGGCAGACAGAGCATGTTCGACAGTGGATATACGCCAACTGCCGTGCTCAAGAACTGTTCCGCGTTCGGTAGCAGAAACATAGTCAGCGTAAGCGTGGTGTGTAGGCTGGTCTGGCAGGTCAATGCGACACAGACGAATACCGTAGTTCTCGGCAGCCGGAGTGAATGTGGCGTGGATATATACGCCTGTATGTAAACCTTTTCCTTCTACGGAGAACGGTTGTGCTAATGTATGCTGTTTCATTTGTCTCGTGTGAGTTGGTTGATTTGGCGCTGTATCTCCGGCAGGTTCTTAAACACGACAGACGACTTGCGCCAATTCAGCGCGTCGATAGCCGGCGAGCCTTGATACTGTCCCGCTTGACAGATTGATTTGCCTACGCCAGCCTGCGCACCTAACACCACATTATCTGCCAATGCGACTCTGTTAGCTACGCCAACTTGTCCGGCAAGGATGCAGTGTTTGCCAATGGTTGTCGAGCCGGCTATGCCTACTTGTGCACAAAGGAAGGTTGAGTCACCAACTTGCACATTGTGTGCCACCTGTACGAGGTTATCAAGTTTAGCGTTCTTTTTCACGCGCGTCTCTCCCATCATCGCGCGGTCGATGGTAGTATTGGCTCCAATCTCCACATCGTCTTCTATAACTACCGTGCCGATCTGCGGAATCTTGTGGTTGATGCCTTCGGCGTCGGGCTCAAAGCCAAAACCGTCAGCACCTATCACGCAACCGGAGTGGATGATACAATCTTTTCCGACAGAGCAATGGTCATAGATCTTCACACCGGAGTAGATGATGGTGTTGTCGGCAATCTGTGTGTAGTCGCCAATGTATGCCTGCGGATAGATTTGTACGCCTTTGCCGATTTGTACACCTTTGCCAATGTAAGCGAATGCACCAACGTAAGCGTCTTCGGGAACGGTAACACCCTCGGCGATGAATGCAGGTTGTTCTATCCCTTTCTTCCGCGGGCGCAAGAAATTCGCTACTCCTTGCAGCAGTTGCCCGATAGCTTGTCGAGCATTGGGAACAAGGATGAGCGTAGCTGCAGTCGTGAGCGAGGGATTGTACAAATCGCGTGTGAGTAGTACAACCGAAGCTTCAGTAGTTGCCAAAGCCGGCAGGAAACGTTGGTCAGTAACGTAAGACAAAGTGCCCGCGACACCCTGCTCTATCGGGCTAACATCATGAATCTGTACATCAGGCGAGCCGATGATCTCACCAGACACGAAGGTTGCTATTTGTTGTGCGGAAAATTGCATAATCCTAAAGATAATAGAACAAGTAAAGTTTCTGCGGCTTGTAAGTGAGCGTTTGCAGATTGAGCATATCGGATGCTTCGGCGATGTTGCGCACCGTGCCGTCATTGTACAGGATATCTATGCTGTCATCCTTCTCACTGTAAGTGTTCGAGGTCGATATATGCTCGGAGAAGAAATATTCCGCCTCGCTGAGCGATATACCGAAACGCGTGGCGTATTGCCGTTGCAGTTCTGCACGCTCTTGCTTGGTGAGCGGCTGTTGCAATAGTCTGCCTTTGAACAATCGACGGTTCACAAACGCCTCTGCCAAGAACCGCAATGTAGTGTCGGGATGTGTCTGCCAAGCTTTGATGGCAGACAGGATATCCGAATCATCCAAGAGCGCATATTGGTTGAGCGCATAACTGTCATGCGCAAACATCTCACCGGTTATATGCTGGTAGAGGAAGTAATGCAAAGCCGGTGGGCAAAACAATTCAACGCCTTCATGGGCAAGTTGCTTGGCACGGGCGAGAATCTTGATGAGCAGCTGTTCGGCAGCCACACTGGTCTTATGCAGATACACCTGCCAATACATCAATCGTCGTGCCACGAGGAATTTCTCCACCGAATAGATCCCTTTCGCCTCAATCACCAGATGGTCGTCAACGACATTGAGCATCTTGATAAGTCGCGCTGATGCCACACTGCCTTCCGTCACACCCGTAAAGAACGAGTCACGGCAGAGGTAGTCCATCCGGTCCATATCGAATTGCGAGGAGATCAATTGGTGCAGGAAATGTTTGGGGTATTGGTTGCGGAAGATAGCAATGGCAGTATCCAATGCGCCATTCATCTCACGGTTAATCTGCTCCATCATTATCAAAGACACCTCTTCGTGCGTGATACCTTCAATGAGCGTGTGTTCCATCACATGCGAGAACGGTGCATGACCTAGATCATGAAGCAGAATGGCAACCATTGCTCCATCGGCTTCCGCTTGCGATATTTCTATACCTTTCTGACGAAGGGATGCGATGGCTTCGCTCATTAGGTGCATCGCCCCGATGGAGTGCAGGAAGCGGCTATGTTGTGCGCCCGGATAAACGACATACGACAACCCAAGCTGTCGTATGCGATTCAGGCGCTGCACATAAGGATGCTGCAATACGTCGTATATAAACTCATTCGGTATAGAGATGAACCCGAATACCGGATCGTTGATGATCTTCCTCTTGTTAGCCATAGGCTTTATCCCAAATATGTGCGCAACACTTTGCTGCGAGAGTTTTGAGCAAGGTTATGGAGTGCTTTTTCTTTAATCTGACGCACGCGCTCACGCGTCAGGCCTTCCTCCACACCAATCTCTTCGAGCGTTTTCTCCTGCACACCTTCGCCTACGCCGAAGAACTTACGGATAATACGCTGTTCGCGGTCACTGAGCGTTGCCAGTGCACGGTCAATCTCCTTGTGTAACGACTCGGTAATCAGTCCTCGGTCGGCACGCGGCGAGTCCTGGTTCTCCATGACGTCAATCAGGCTGTTGTCCTCACCGTCAACGAACGGAGCGTCCATACTGACGTGACGCCCTTGCATACGCAACACCTCGGCAATCTTGTCAATAGGCATCTCCAGCTCTTCAGCCAACTCCTCGGCTGACGGACGACGCTCGAACTCCTGCTCAAAACGCGAGTAGGCTTTCTGGATCTTGTTGAGCGAACCTACTTGGTTCAACGGCAGACGCACGATACGTGCCTGCTCGGCGAGTGCCTGCAGGATCGACTGGCGAATCCACCAAACGGCATAGGAGATGAACTTGAATCCGCGGGTCTCATCGAACTTTTCAGCTGCTTTGATTAGTCCGACATTTCCTTCGTTGATAAGGTCTGGCAGGCTCAAGCCTTGGTTCTGATATTGCTTTGCCACCGAAACGACAAATCGCAAGTTGGCATTCACCAGTCGCTCTCTCGCTGCCATGTCGCCGTTGCGGATTCGTCCCGCCAGTTCGACTTCCTCCTCTACGGAAATCAGATCTTCGCGACCTATCTCCTGCAGGAACTTGTCAAGCGACTGCGACTCACGATTGGTGATTGATTTGGTAATTTTTAATTGACGCATGTCTTATGTTCTTTTGTGTGATTCGGCCGGGATTCGAACCCGGGACCCACAGCTTAGAAGGCTGTTGCTCTATCCAACTGAGCTACCGAACCCCATAATTAAAGAAGTGTTTCTACAAGCGGCTGCAATCTTGGCTTCGGTGTGTAACCCACACTGCGGTTCACCAACTCGCCATTCTTAAAGAACAGAATAGTCGGGATGTTCATGATTCCGAACGCCTCACAAGTCTCGGCATTCTCATCCACATTCAGTTTGCCGATGATCACTTTGCCGTCATACTCGGCTGCCAGTTCGTCGATCACGGGATGCATCATCTTACACGGACCGCACCACGGCGCCCAGCAGTCAACCACTACAGGCTTTCCCTCTGCCAACAGGCTCTTCAAATTCGCATCAGTAATTTCACGTACCATATCTCTGTTTATTTTGATTATTCTTTCTTAATATTCGGCATATTCACCTTAAAAATATCAACAAAAATCGTGCCTAACAGCATATTTGTGTCAAAAAACGGTTATATCGTCAACTCGTCATGTCAAACAAGCCTATCCAACAGCAAATCTGCGCAATTCTGAATATATATTTGCAAATGCGGGAATTTTTACTTATCTTTGCAGTGCGTTAAAATATTTCTTATGCTTAAAGCCCGTCATAAAGACATTCATCCGGTATTCAAGATTTGCGAGTGGCCGCTCATTATGCTTATTTGCATAGGGGTAGCGTTTGGCGTATGGCTATGGTTGCCGCTCAATCACGCCTCTACAGGTGCAATGCTACTATTTCAAGCCCTGCAAGCAGTCGGATTGTTTATCGTACCTGCTTTTGCAGTAGCGTATCTCTGGAGCGACCAACCGTTGCAATGGCTACATTTGACCACGCCTAAACATAATCGGCTGGACGGAAAGTTGATCTGCTTGAGCGCAGGGATTATGATTAGCGCTATACCGCTGATTAACTGCCTTGTTGCATGGAATGAAAGCATCCGCCTGCCGGAGTGTCTAAGCGGGCTGGAGCAGATGATGCAACAGATGGAGCATCAAGCCGAATTGATTCTGCAAGGATTTATGACATACAAGGACGGTGCATGGTGGGTTCTGCTGCTCAATCTTGTTGTTCTGGCTATCCTACCCGGCATAGGGGAAGAACTCACTTTTCGTGGCGTATTGCAGTCGTTTTTCCATAACAGACATACTGCAGTATGGGTGACAGCGTTTATATTTTCGTTTATGCATTTCCAGTTCTACGGATTTATACCGCGCATGCTGATGGGAGCATTGTTAGGCTACGCACTTGTGTGGAGCGGACGTATCGGTTATAGCATAATTATGCACGCCACCAACAATGCCATGTCTGTATTGGTATTCTACCTCGGGACATATCAATGGCATCTATCCCAAGACGAGATAGATGCCATCGGTACGGGATATACTTGGTGGATTACGCTTCTGTGTACACCTGTGATGATTGCGCTGTTGTATCTTTATTACAGACGCGCACGGGAACTTGCACCATCATCGGAGAACTTCGCCTCCGATTCCGTAAATCATTCCGTTGCGCCGGATTAACAAGTGACCGTTACGCAGCACTTTGGTTGCCTTTCTGTCCGATGTCACATTTTCGACTGCATCTTCAACCGGTTTGCCATTGACAAAAGAACATATTCCGTTAATCGTTGAGCCATTGTACGTTGTAGCGTGCACTTCGAACCGACCACCACTCTCGGCTGCCCTTACCTCAAACGTGCCACTGACAACGTAATAGGGCACATATTCGTATGCTAAACCTTCCTCGTCATACATAACATCCGTCAGGAAGTACGACGGAAAATCGTAATCCTCATAACCTCCTACCGAAGCCTGAACAGTGTTGGCATAATCATCGCTGTCCAGATAGGTGTAATTAATCGGGTATGTGCCTACCGGAAGAATAGTTGTCTTGGGTTCTTCCTCAAGCGTTGACACAAACACAATCAGATTCAGCATATAATTGTTCTTCCTGTCAAATAGTTTAATATCCGTACACGGGTACTCAAGAAACTCTGTCTCGTCCACATACGCAATGCTGTCAAACGTGACATTCATCGTCACTTGCTCTTTCGGTTCCCACTCAAACGAATAGTCATATTCGTCTTCACCCTCGTCAATTTGTATATCCGGCGTGCTGGTAAAATAGATCGCTACGCTATAGCACCGCATCTGTTTCTCACACGTAAGGGTGAGAATATTGTTGTTCACCTCCGTTACGGCAAGCACCTGTTCGGCAGTCACCTCATCCTCACTGGCATCAACGTAGTGAATCTCGCCGCTTGAAGCTTCAGCCTCAAACGCTTTCTTTACATACCCGTTGACCACAATCGCCTTGATAGGCTTCGTGGCGATAAATGTCAGTTTTGCATCGGCATTCACTGAGAAATACGCTTCATAGCGTCCGCCTTTGGTGCAACTCACCTTAATATTGTTCTGTATGAACGTATATGCCTGGTTACTGCCCGCATTCTCGGTATTAGTTATAATCGTCGGCTCATCATATTCGTAATCGGGCTCCAAGCCATCAAGCGGATCTTCTTCCTCTGTATTGCCGCCATCACACGTGCCGTCGATAGTCACCGTTTTGATCCACACTGACTTTTTTGAGCCTTTGGTTATTACGATCTTTAGTACACCTGATGTAGCCTCCGCCACCTCAAATTCCAATTGCTGATTGTTGGCTTTTGGTAGTTGCTTTACACCAAACGATGTCTCGCCCACCGATACAGCCAGGCTGAACTCATTGTCATTGTCGGAGTTGCAAGAGCATTCAATAGTCACCTTTTTGACATCCATCACCTCAGGTGAACTCAGTTCAGTGCTTGACGAGAACTGTGCACCTCGCTCCTCAAAACCCCTCTGCGCAACTGTTGCCGACCAACCAGACGGCAGACTGCTCGAGAAATCAAAACTTGTTTCTGCTAATGCCCATGTACATGCCATTGCAGCAAGTAATAGCAAGATAGTCTTTTTCATGATATATAGTTTTTGTTCAAATATTCAAATGCAAAAAGATACCCACGCTTTTGGTAAGGTGGGTATCTTTGACTGATTTATGCAAGAGCAATAATTGTCTCTTCCTCTGCCTCGCTGAAGTTCAATTTTCCTTCGCGTGCTAACCAACCCAACGCGAGGTTGAGGTCAGCTTCTTTCAGTTTGGTGGCTTTCTTCAGAGCCTTGCTCGAAAGAGCGCCGTTCTGCAGTGCAGACCAAATCTTGCCGGCGTTAGCGCCAATCAATTCTACATTCATAATTTCTCAATTTTGTTAAACGTTAGGGTATATAAATAGTCTTTGTACTATTATTCTACTTCTTATGCGTTTAACATGGTATTGATTTTATGCTTCCCACGCACGGAATGCGAGTGCGGCATTGTGTCCGCCGAATCCGAAGGCATTGCTTATAGCATAGCGCAACGGGCGTTTTTGTGGCGTGTTGAATGTGAAATTCAGCCTCTGGTCAATATTCGGATCATCATCACCGTCAGTATGGTTAATGGTAGGCGGAACGACCTGATGGTATAATGCCAGCGTGGTTATCAATGCCTCCATTGCGCCCGATGCTCCGAGCAAGTGACCGGTCATCGACTTGGTGGACGAGAGGTTCATCTTGAACGCATGCTCGCCAAAGGCCTTGATGACAGCCTTTGTTTCCGCCAAATCACCTATCGGAGTTGACGTGCCGTGCGTATTGATATAATCCACATCTTCAGGCTTTATACCTGCATCCTTGACTGCATCCAGCATCACACGTGCTGCTCCCTCTCCTTCAGGGTCAGGGGCGGTGAGATGGAAGGCGTCAGCCGTTGAGCCATAGCCCACAAGCTCGGCATAGATATGCGCACCGCGTTTTACCGCGTGCTCATACTCCTCCAACATCATGCATGCGGCTCCTTCACCTGCCACAAACCCGTCACGCGACGCCGAGAACGGACGCGATGCCGTCTGCGGTTCGTCATTGCGGGTGGACAACGCGCGCAACGCGTTGAATCCTCCTATAGCTATAGGACATATATCCGCTTCACTACCACCGACAAGCACAGCATCCACCTTGCCCAGACGAATATGATTCATCGCGGACATAAACGCAATGGCAGATGATGCACAAGCAGCTGTAGTACAGAAGTTCGGACCCTTCAGCCCAAGACGGATAGCGATATATCCGGCAGCTATATCCGTAATGATGCTCGGAATAAGAAACGGCGAGTAATGCGGAACACCGTCACCTTGGAGCGCATGCTCGGTTGCCTGCTTCTCAAACGTGTGCACTCCGCCCATACCTGAACCGTAAATCACTCCTATCCGAGTGCGGTCTTCATCTTCGGGCAGCGCGGCATCCTTGTATGCCTCAAGAGCGGAAACATAAGCAAGCATCGTAAAACGATCCAACTTACGTTGCTCCTTGATATCAAACCACGTATTCGGATCGAAGCCTTTCACCTCGCACGCGAACTGCGTACGATGCAGTGATGCATCAAACAACGTAATCGGTGCTGCACCACTCTTGCCAGCCATCAGGGCAGACCAAGTGGATGCAACATCGTTACCTAACGGGTTGATTGTTCCAAGACCGGTTATGACAACTCGTTTTAATGCCATTGGCAAAATGAATTACTTGTTCAGAGCCTCGGTGATGTAAGCAACGGTATCACCTACGGTGCTAATCTTCTGAGTAGCATCGTCAGAGATGGTGATGTTGAACTCCTTCTCAAACTCCATTACCAACTCTACTACGTCCAACGAGTCAGCGTTCAGATCTGCCGTATAGGACGACTCCATAGTAACTTGCGATTTGCTGACACCCAACTTCTCAACGATGATGTCAATAACTTTTGATTCAATTTCAGACATAATCTTATATGTTTAAATGGTTAATTATATTCGATTTTCATACAAACCAACTACAAAGTAAATGCTTTTTTGTCGAAAAAGCAAATATTTTGCCTTTGTTGTATGCATTTGCGCATAATTAATTTTTTTTTGCTATATTCACTCGCTAAAACCGTCGTGCTATATCCTCTGCCGACATCCATACTGCCACAGTTTTTCCATCCGGTGTGATTCTGTACGAAGGCAATGCGAATAGCCGGCTGAGTATATCTTTCATCTCCGCTTCATTCAGTATTTTTCCCGCCGGAATAGCTGCACTACGGGCAAGAGTCAGGGCTATTTGTTGCTGAATGTCAGCCTGCACATCTGCTTTCCCGTCTGCCGAATAGGCGATAATAGCCCGTAGCGCTAATGCCGCACTCTGACTTCCCAACACGGACGGCAGGGCTGTTATGTCATATTGCCCGGGGGCAACTTTCTCTAACTCAAAACCTGCCGACTTCAAATCAGGCAGCAAGGCATCCAACACAGGTTGTTCGTCCGCACTGATTGGTAATGATTCAGCAAACAACAACTGCTGGCTTGCTGAATGACGGCTCTTCAATTGCTCTATGAGCTGATTATACAATATTGTTATGTGCGCGCGGCGCGCGTGGACGAGCATCATCCCGCTCTCCGTGTTACACGCTATATACCCACCGGCTACTGCTTGCGGATGAAGAGCATCCACAGACATGTCGAACGGCAACTCTGCATGTTGCGGCTCGTTATCGTGCGGCTGTTGTCTTAATGGTTCATATAACTCCTGCCAATGCGGGGTGACTTGTTCTTTCCGGAACGAATAGTCCTCACGCGGCTGCGAGAAAGGATTATATCCTGCCGACACATGCAATTGCGGCGCTCTTGCGTCTGCACGCATCCGTTCATCGGCAACCGGCAGCTCGATGTTGCCACCCAAAAAGTCTATGGACGGCACAACGTTGAACTTACCCAGTGCAGCGCGCACCGTTGCCATCAGTATGGGAAAGATTGACTGCTCGTCGGCGAACTTAATCTCCGTCTTTGTCGGATGCACGTTGACATCTATCTGCTCCGGCGCAATGTCAAAATATATAAAGTACGGCGGTAACTGCTCGGCGGGTAACATGCCGGCATAGGCTTGCAGGACTGCTTTGTGAAAATAAGGATGACGCATATAGCGCCCGTTAACAAAGAAGAACTGTTGCGCCTGTTTCGATGCCGATTCCGGTTTGCCAACAAATCCGCGAATAGTCACCAACTCCGTCTGCTGTTCTATCTCAAGAAGTTGGGATGTGTACAGTTTGCTCTTGCTCTTGCCAAACACACCTTCTATACGTTGCTTGAGCGTTCCTGCCGGCAAATCATACACAATCTCATCATCCGACGCAAACGTGAATGCGACTTCCGGATACACCAGAACAATATGTTGGAACGTAGTGAGAAGATTCCTCAACTCAGTCTGGTCGGACTTCAAAAACCTTCGTCTCGCCGGCACGTTGAAAAACAGATTCTGCACCTGTATGCTCGTGCCTGCTGCGCACTGACAAGGTTCCTGCTTCTGCACATGCGAACCGTCAATCTCAAGCCTCGTTCCCATCTCGTCGTCTGCACGACGCGTGGTCATCTTCACTTGAGCCACTGCACATATACTCGGCAGCGCTTCTCCGCGGAACCCCATAGTGCGAAGATGGAACAAATCCTGTGCATCGCGTATCTTCGATGTTGCATGGCGCTCAAAGGCCATACGAGCATCTGTCGCTGACATTCCCGTGCCGTCGTCTATCACTTGGACGAGCGACTTACCGGCATCGCGTACCAACACGCGGATGACATGAGCACCCGCATCAAGCGAGTTCTCTACCAATTCCTTCAAACAGGACGCAGGCCGCTGAATGACCTCGCCTGCTGCAATCTGATTGGCAACACTGTCCGGTAACAGTCGTATAACATCCATAAACTACAGCAACCAGTAGAAAACGAAAATCAATAATGCCAGCAACACGATCCAAAATGTGAGCTTGGACTTATGTTCTGTATCAATACGCAACTTTGTCTGCGCCTCATGCGCCTCGCGAAACGAGCCGCGGTGCAGTGTTGTTACATGTTCATGTTCACCGCTCGCATCTTCACTCCCCTCACGCTCTTTCTGTTCGCGCAAAGCCTGAAGGCGCGCAAGTTTTTTCTTGCGCGCCTCTTTTTCTTCGTCGTAGTAAATGGGGCGATAGTCCCACTCACGAGGTTTGTTTACTTTCGGAAACAGTACCGACATTACTTAACGATAGCAGCGAACTCTGCGTCCTCAGCGAACTTAGCGAACTCAACATCGTTAGCAGCCTTAGCTTTCAGACTTGCGTCCTGTGCTACAGCGTTCTTGAGGTTGCTCAGTACGTCAGCCTTGGCGTTGGTGCGAGCTGCCACAACTGCCTTCAGGTAAGCGGTTGTTGCGTTGGGCTCTGCTACAGCATCCAGAGTCTTCTTGGCTCCTGCATAATCCTCGTTCAGGATCTGCTGTACAGCGGCATTGTTCGTTGCGCTCTGTCCGTATGCACTGCCGGCTTTCTTGTAGTCACCCTTCATTGTGTAGAGTGTACCCATAGCAGCGTTCAGGTTAGCCTGTGTGCCGGCTGCCTTGCCAAGGTGCTCCTCAGCTTTCTTCAGGTCACCGTCAGCCATTGCTGCTACACCTGCGTTGTAGTTTACGTCAGGATTGTTCGGCTCAATCTGCAGAGCTTTCGTGAAGCAACGACGTGCCTCAGCTACGTTGCCCTCTTCCATGTAAACCATACCGAGGTTGTTGAATCCGCGGAAATCGTTCGGGAACAACTCCGTAACGAGTTTGTAGATACGAGCCTTCTCTGCGCGGTCTTGAGTCAGAGTGGCTGCATAGAGCAATTCCTCAACGGTGAGAGCGGCAGGATCGTTCTTTGCCAAAGCGGTGATCTCGTCGTCAGACTTACCGATAAGATCGGTTGTCAAGATCAGACGGCTGCGACGCAAAGCGGGCAGAATCTCATCAGCGATGTTCTTGTAAGCTGCAGCAATGTTCTTGATCTGAGCCTCACGCTCTTCAGGATCGCTGTACATTGACAAAACGCGCAGTACAAGCTCTTTGTCCTGGATGTTGCTGTTCTCAAGGGCAGACTTGAAGCCATCCCAGTCCTCAGCGGTGATGTTGCTCTCGATGTTCTGGTTAATCTTGTTCTTCTTCAGATCCTTAGCAAGGAACTTCTGAGCTACGTCCTGACGGTTCTTAGCCAATTTCTCGTTCAGAGACTGTGCACCGTCCGGCGATGCATAACCGGCAACCTCAAGGCTGTGGATAGCCTTGCGCTCGTTAGCGTTAGCTTCCTTGATAGCCTCCTGCAGGTCTTTCATCTGCTGGCTGGTGGTCTCCGAGTTACGGAGATTAGCTTGCTGGATGAGGAAGAGAATGTCAGCCTCTTGCATTTGTTGAATAACGCGCTGGAACTTGTCAGCGGTAATTTGCGGCTTGTTGTCACTTGCAGTAACGCACTTTGCAGTCGTGTTCAGACCCTCAGCTACAAGCATTTCGGGAAGATCAACAGCCTTCTTACCAACCTTGGCTTCAAAGCGCAAGAACAATTTCGTGTTCTTGTCCATCGAACCGTTGTACGGGAACGAAGCGTGCTGACGATACGTTCCACCCTCATTGCAGTTAACCACTGTACCGTTCTCTTTGGCCTTCTCGCCTACATACGTTACAGGCTCGCCAAGGAGCTCTTGATCACCGCTTTTCAGTACGGGAGTAACTACCAATACACCCTTCTTGGCGAACTTCTTCTCGGGGAACGTTCCGGTAATGTCAACATTTACCTTGTCTCCCACTACCGCCATCGGGCTCGGGGTAACTTTTACCTGCTCAGGATTGGGCACGGATTTACATGACGTCAGGATTGCCATAGCAATCACTGCAACCATAAGAAATTGTTTTTTCATACTCTTGAATTATTGTATTGTGATTGTTTTGTTAGTCGTGTCTCACAACGCTCTTCGCACGCATATAATGTCCGCTGAAAGCGCACCACACTCTTAATCGGCTGCAAAGTTACAAAAAATATTTGAATTATGCAAGTTTTTGGCGATTTTTTTTACAAAAATAATATTTTTATGCATAATTTTATATATAAATCGCAACAAATTAGGATATTTGAAAAATTTTTCGTATCTTTGTATGCTCTATGTGAATAGTATGGATAATATGCGACACATATATATAGGTCTTTGCGCAGTTCTCGTACTGTGCTGCGTTTCGTGCACCAAGCAGAAGCAGCAGCGCGCGGCGCAAGCGCATGTCGATGCAGCAGCCGAACTGATTGAGCAACATCGCTACGAAGCAGCCTTGCAGCAGATTGACAGCGTGCACAACCTCTACCCCAAGCAGGTTGCGCAGCGCAGACAGGCTAAGGCGCTCAAAGATACGATCGTCTATCTGCAGTCGCAGCAGACGCTACGTTACGCAGACTCCATCCTCCAGCCTCTGCTCCCTCAAGTGGACAAACTTCTCAAAGAGTTCCGTTTCGAGAAGAACGACTCCTACGAGGACCACGGACATTATGTATATCGCAACCTCCAAACAGGCTGGAACACCAATCGCTGCTTCCTCCAAGCCTATGTCTCTGATGACCGCAAAACGCTCGTCAAGAGCTACTACTACGGAGCAAACAAAATCAACCAGTCTTCCGTCGCTCTGCAAGCCGGTGAGGCGGAAATAGAGCAACAGGGACAAAACCACGCCTTTGAAGTCGAAGGCTGGCACGAGATTCTCACTCTTGCAGATGACCAAGCTCTCGAAGTACTGGACTTCATCTCTTCTCACCTTGGCGAACGTATCCGCGTCACCGCCAAAGGAAAAGGAAAAGCCGTATACTACATATCCGACAACGAAAAAGACGCACTCGACAAAACATACCGCCTCGGACTGCTTATGCGTGACATCGACCAACTTGAGCAGCAAATCCGTCTTGCATCGCTACGTATCGAGCACTTCGAAAACAACAAAAACGTGCAGGATACACGGGACTAAGTCGGGGGAAAGTCGATACAAAGTCGATACAAAGTCGAGGTAATCCTAGACTTTACACAGAACAAAGTAACAAGCAAAAGCCAATGAACACCTACGAAAGTCACATAGCTAAAGTGTCCGCTGACGCAGCAGCAATCTACGCGGTTATTTCTGACCTGAGCAACCTCGAGCGCGTACGCGACCTTATCCCGCAGGACAAAGTACAGGAGTTTGAGACCGATACCGATTACGTTCGTCTCAAGGTCGATGGTCTCGGGCAAAAGATCATCATCCGTATTGTGGATCGCATCGTGAACGATACCGTCAAGTTCGGCGTCGAAAACCTCCCGATGGATGGCAATTTCTGGATTCAAGTCAAGCAGGTCGCGCCCCACGACAGCCGTATCAAACTCACGCTGAAAGCCGAACTGCCCATGATGATCGCTATGATGGCAGGCAAAAAGATACAAGAAGGCATTGACCAAGCTGCTGATATGATGGCTAAAATGCCTTTCGAACAATGGGCGCAATAAATCCGGAATATCCAGAAACTCCAGAATATCCAGACATAAATCAATAAGATTATGGCAAACAAAAAACACAACCGTACAAGACTGCACCGAGAAGGGCGCAAAATGCTGCTCGGAGTAACACTCGTAGCATTTATCATTAACCTTGCAGCATATTTTTATTTCCCGCATTGGATCCTTGCGGTACTACTCGCATTGACCGCTGTGGCATTGGTCTTTGTAGTATATTTCTTCCGCGATCCGGTTCGCATCTTCACCATTGATGATCCGGACTATCTCGTCGCGCCGGCGGACGGCAAAGTTGTCGTCATTGAGCCTGTTATGGAAAACGAGTATTTCCATGAAGAGCGTCTGCAGGTCAGCATCTTCATGTCGCCGTTCAATGTGCACGCCAACTGGTATCCCTGCGAAGGAACAATCCTTGTATCGGAACATCAAGCCGGCAACCACAAAGCTGCTTGGCTACCTAAGTCCTCTACAGAAAACGAACGTTCGCTCGTGGTCATTGAAACGAAAAACAAAGCCGTCATTGCTGTCCGCCAGATTGCCGGTGCCATGGCACGACGCATCGTTACTTACGCCCGTGCAGGAAAAGAGTGCCATCGTAACTCCCACCTCGGGTTCATCAAGTTAGGTTCACGCGTTGACCTCTATCTTCCCCTCGACACCGAGATGTTCGTCGAGATGGGCGACAACGTTCGCGGCAACCAGACCATCATTGCAAAACTCTAACCACTTAAACAACATAACACCATGAACAAGTTTGAAGAACTCTTTGCGCAATATCCGTTTGCGCTCAATGACGAGCAAGTTAAAGCTCAGACCGCTGACATCATTGCCAAGCACGCTGCCGAGAATAACAACGCAGCCGTTTGGAAACAGTGTCTGCACCAAATCGACCTCACCACCCTGATGGGTGACGACACACACGCACGCGTGGAGAAAATGGCTGCCTGCGTCAACCACTTCGCTGAGCACTATCCCGCACTCAAGGATTTCAATGTAGCCTCTATCTGCGTATATCCCGCACTCGTGCCTGTAGTGAAAGCTAACCTCAAAGCTCCGGGTGTTGGCATCACATCCGTAGTAGGCGGATTCCCTGCTGCACAGACCTTCATCGAGATCAAGGTTGCCGAAGTGGCTATGGCTGTTAAGGAAGGTGCTACCGAGTGCGACATGGTTCTCTCGCAAGGTAAGTTCCTCGAGGGCAAATATCAGGAGTGCTTCGACGAGATAGCTGAGCAGAAAGCTGCCGCAGGTAACGCACACTTCAAGGTAATCCTCGAGACCGGCGCACTTAAAACCGCCGAGAACATCTGGAAAGCTTCGATCCTCGCTATGGCTGCAGGTGCTGATTTCATCAAGACCTCTACCGGCAAGATTGCCGTTAACGCTACTCCGGAGGCTACCTTCATTATGTGCCAAGCTATCAAAGCGTGGAAAGAGAAGACCGGCGCCATCGTCGGCTACAAACCTGCCGGAGGCGTTTCGACCACCGACGAGGCTGTTGCTCACTACACTCTCGTGAAGGAGATCCTCGGTCAAGATTGGCTGAACAACAAGCTCTTCCGCTTCGGTGCAAGCCGTCTCGCCAATAACCTGCTTACCTCCATCGAAGGCAGCGAACAGAAATACTTCTAATTAGCAGCAGCCAAGTTTGGCTGCTAACAGACGCAATGAACAAGATCATCTCTAAAAGATTCTTCTCTGACAATGTTGCGGAGCTCGTCGTTGAAGCTCCGCTCATTGCCAAGAGCCGTCGCGCCGGACACTTCGTCATTGTCCGCGTAGATCAACAATCTGAGCGCATTCCGCTCACCATAGCCGATGCTGACATTGCAGCCGGCACAATCACCCTCGTCGTTCAACGTATAGGCGTTTCCAGTGCCAAACTCTGCGCCATGAACGCCGGCGACTGCCTCGCTGATGTTGTTGGCCCGCTCGGTCAGGCTACCCGCATCGAGAACTACGGTACCGTTGTTTGCGCCTGCGGTGGCGTAGGTGCTGCGCCGATGCTGCCTATCGCTCAGGCACTCAAGCGCGCCGGAAACAAGGTTATCACCGTGCTCGCTGCGCGTAACAAGGATCTAATCATCCTCCACGACGAACTGGCGGCTACCTCCGACGAAGTTATCATCATGACCGATGACGGCTCGGCAGGCACGCAAGGCCTCGTGACGCAAGGCATAGAGATGATTGCTCAGCACGAGAAAGTCGATAAGTGCATCACCATCGGCCCGGCTATCATGATGAAGTTCGTCGCACTGACCACGAAGAAGTACAATATCCCCACCGAAGCCTCACTGAACACAATCATGGTTGACGGTACGGGTATGTGCGGTGCATGTCGTGTGACAGTTGGCGGACAGACGAAATTCGTCTGCGTCGATGGCCCGGAGTTTGATGCCCACCAAGTGGACTTCGATGAAATGCTCTCACGCCTGCGCTCCTACAAACCCGAAGAAGCCGCCGCATATGAGGCTTACATGAATGGTAAAATAATAGATAATTGTCAGTTTGACAATTGTCAATCTGACACAATTGTCAATCAATCGTCAATTGTCAATCCGTCAATTGTCAATCCGCTCACTCCGAAGGAGAGAGCGTTGATTCCGCGTGTTAAGATGCCTGAACTCGCACCCGAAGAGCGTGTCAAATCGCTGCACAAAGAGGTTAACCTCGGTCTGACACCCGAGCAAGCACTTACCGAGAGCCATCGTTGCCTCTCGTGCAAGAACCCGGGCTGCGTCAAGGGCTGCCCCGTGAACATCGACATCCCTGCGTTCATCAAGCAGATTGAGTTGGGCGACATCAACAAAGCGTCGGATATCATCCACGCTTCGAGCTCGCTGCCTGCGGTCTGCGGTCGCGTCTGCCCGCAAGAGAAACAGTGCGAAGCACAATGTATCCATCTGAAAATGGGTCATGAGCCCGTCGCCATCGGTTACCTCGAGCGCTTCGTTGCCGACCACGCTGAAAGCAGTCAGCAATCAGCCGAAAGCCATCAGCCAAGTTTGGCTGATCAAAAAATGGCGAGGATTGCCGTCGTTGGTTCTGGTCCTGCCGGCTTGACTTTCGCTGGTGACATGGCAAAGTACGGCTACCGCGTTACGGTCTTCGAGGCCTTGCACGCCATCGGCGGAGTACTCAAGTACGGTATCCCCGAATACCGTCTGCCGAATGCTATTGTTGACAAAGAAATTGATGGCCTGCGCGCCCTCGGCGTGGAATTCGTCACCGACACTATCATCGGCAAAACCGTCACAGTAGAGGATCTGCAGGCTGACGGCTACAAGGCAATCTTCGTTGCCTCCGGTGCAGGTCTGCCACGCTTCATGGGCATACCGGGTGAAAACCTCAATGGCGTCATGTCGTCCAACGAGTACCTCACGCGCGTGAACCTTATGGATGCTACCAGCGCAGCCACTGACACGCCGGTGCTATACGGAAAGAATGTACTCGTCATCGGTGGCGGAAACACCGCCATGGATGCAGTGCGTACCGCCAAACGCCTCGGCGCGGAACACGCAATCATCGTTTATCGCCGTAGCGAGGACGAGATGCCTGCCCGTAAGGAAGAGGTCGAGCACGCCAAAGCCGAAGGTATAGAGTTTATGACGCTACATAACCCCATCAGTTACCAGGCGGATGAGAACGGTCGCGTCAAGGAAGCCACGCTGCAAGTGATGACGTTGGGCGAACCCGATGAGTCGGGTCGCCGCTCACCTGTGCCTGTGGAGGGAAAGACAATCACCGTCCCTGCCGACATGGTCGTTGTAGCAGTAGGTGTATCGCCCAACCCGATCATCCCGAAGTCCGTCGCCGGACTCGAAGTATCGCGTAAGGGCACCATCGTTGTCGATGACAATATGCGTTCCTCGCTCCCGGTTCTCTATGCGGGCGGAGATATAGTTCGCGGAGGCGCAACAGTCATCCTCGCGATGTCCGACGGCCGCAAAGCTGCCGCTGCCATGCACGAAGCGTTGAGCGCCAAATAACAAGTTGTAGATTGTTCTTATCTCACTTTGTTCGAACGATTTATTAGTTGGCAGTTGTTGACCTAAAAAACTAAAGAAAAAAGCAGTGCGCCAGTTTTGACGCACTGCTTTTCTTTCTACATATAGCACTCTTATTGGATATCGTCGAGCGGAGCTAATATCGGCCTATAGACAAGACGGATCGAGCGACCGTATCTGCGGCTGTGTGCTGCCATACTCATCTTGTCCGGCTCAAAACCGAAACGCCAGGCTTCTTCCTTATTCTTGATGGTCGATGACCAGTAGTTACCGAATACGCCCACCTTGCCTATTTGTCCGCTTACATTGCGGTATCCCGCTGCTGGGATGAAGATCATAGCACCATTGGGACCAATAACTTCATAACCGTTGCCGACCCACGACCACTCGCAATACTTGCGCAGTTCCTCCCATTGCGAGATGGCAGGCATACGCTTCTTGAACTTCTTCTTGGCAGTATTGAAGTCCATAAGACCTTCTTCGTTTTCGGCCTTCCACAGCGTACCGCTGGGAAGTCCCATATCTACATACGACTCGCCAGCTACAATCTTTATCAACTGCTCGTGCAGACTCGGTTCTTCTTTCTTGACCTCTGTTGCATGGTGATTGGTCTTAGGATGGTTCTCTGCTTGGTGATGCGCATGCTTTTGCTCGGCTTGAGCCAGCACCGAATCGGCTTGTTGCAGCATCTGGTTTTGGAATACAGAATCTGCAATATGTATGGCATTTTCCATCATAACCTCTTCCGACAATTTGCCTGTATAAACCAACACTTGCATGGCTTGCAGCAACTCGTCCTGCATCTTGTTGCGTTTCATCAGGAAGATACTGACCATTGTCGAGAACGCGCTTAATACCAACGAGACAATAAGTAAGACCTTAAATTGTTTTTCAGTTTTCATATCTTCGGTTATTTAGCTTCAGGTTACATAAATTTAGAGTGACCACTCAAAACCGTCCTTCGTGTCCTTGATCTTGAACCCGAGTTCAGTCAGGGCATTACGAATGCGGTCCGATGTGGACCAATCCTTGTTGCGCTTGGCATCCAGACGGATGTTCAGCAGCAAGTCAATAGCGCCGTTGTAGGCGGCAGTATTGCCATTGGCTGCAGACGAACTATCTGCCAGTTGCAGACCGAGTATATCTATCGCATACAATTGCCAAACCTCACGCAGTTCCTTGAGATCCGCTTCGCTGATCGTAGCTTTGCTGTCAGCAAGGCTGTTAATCGCCTTCGTCGAGTCGAATAGGTTGGAGATAACAATCGGTGTATTCAAATCATCGTCCATCGCCTCGGCACAATGCTGACGCAGTTCTGCTACAAGCGCATGTACCTCATCGGTCGAGGCATCCGCAGCCGTGATCTTATGCAAGCGAGCGTATGCCTCTGCCAGGCGCTGGAAACCTTTCTCTGCCGCCTCAAGTGCCTCGGAAGAGAAGTCTACCGTCGAGCGATAATGCGCCATCAGGATGAAAAACCGGATGGTCATCGGGCTAAAAGGCTTGGTCAGTAGCGGATGATCGCCTGTGAAGAACTGACGAAGGGTAATGAAATTGTTGTAACTCTTACCCATCTTCTTGCCGGCGATGGTAATCATGTTGTTGTGCAACCAATAGCGGACTGTATCGTGCCCGAGGGCTGCGCAGCTCTGTGCTATCTCCGCCTCGTGGTGTGGGAACATCAGATCCATACCGCCACCGTGGATATCAAACTCCTCGCCCAGGTACTTCGTTCCCATAGCCGAGCACTCCATGTGCCAACCGGGGAACCCTTCGCTCTTGAGCACCTTCTGCTCGCCATCCTCCGTGTAGCGGAACTCTGCCGGCCAATGCATGATGTGCTCCGGCGCAGCTTTCTTCCACAGGGCAAAATCGTAAGAGTGACGCTTCTCGTCCTGGCCGTCCAATTCACGCGTGTCGGTAACTATGTCCTCGAGGTTGCGTCCGCTGAGTTTGCCGTACGGAAAATCTTTCGCATACCGCTCCACATCCATATATACGCTGCCATTACTTACATACGCGTACCCTTTGTCAAGGATCTTCTGCACGAAGGCTATCTGCTCGATGATATGCCCCGAAGCATGCGGTTCGATTGACGGCGGTAGTACATTCAGCGCTTCCATATCATGATGATAGCGGTTGGTGAAGAACTGCACAACCTCCATCGGTTCGAGTTGCTCGAGGCGAGCTTTCTTGGCTATCTTATCCTCGCCCTCGTCAGCATCGTGCTCGAGGTGACCGACATCGGTAATGTTACGCACATAACGCACCTTGTAGCCGATGGCTGTCAGGTAACGATAGAGTATATCGAAGGTGATAGCCGGACGAGCATGCCCCAGATGGGCATCACCATATACCGTCGGGCCGCATACATACATGCCTACATGCCCTTCATGCAAGGGGCGGAAAGGCTGTTTCGTGCGCGCGAGTGTATTATAGAGGTATAGCATAGCGTTATGCGGCCAATCTTGGCAGCGGACTTAGAGGATGTTGTTTTTCTCGATGTCAAGGAAGTACTTGTAGGTATCTACCTTCAGTTCGCCGCAGGCGAGTTCATCGCAAACGATGATGCCATGCTGATGCATCTGCAGGGCACTGATCGTCCACATGTGCGAAACGGCACCCTCTACTGCGTGCTGCAGTGCACGGGCTTTGTTGTGACCATTCACGAGGATAAGCACCTCTTTGGCATCCATTACTGTGCCCACGCCTACCGTCAGGGCGGTCTTCGGCACGAGGTTGATGTCGTTGTTAAAGAATCGCGAGTTGGCAATGATCGTGTCTGTGGTCAGTTCTTTCTTACGCGTACGCGAGGTGAGCGACGAACCTGGTTCGTTGAAGGCGATGTGACCGTCAGGACCAATACCGCCGAGGAACAGATGAATGCCGCCATAGTTCTTGATCTTTGCCTCATATCGTGCGCACTCGGCTTCGAGGTCGGCTGCATTGCCATTGAGGATGTTCACGTTCTCCTTGCGGATATCGATGTGCGAGAAGAAATTATTCCACATAAAGCTGTGATAACTCTCGGGGTGCTCTTCGGGCAGACCGACATATTCGTCCATATTGAAGGTAACCACATTGCGGAAGGAAACCTTACCGGCTTTGTTCAGTTCGATGAGTTTGCGGTACATACCCAGCGGCGACGAGCCGGTAGGCAAGCCGAGTACGAAAGGATTGCTCTCCTTCGGTGCAAACTCGTTTATACGTTTGGCAACATAGTTAGCTGCCCATTCCGACATAAGGTCGTAATTTTTTTCGATTATAAGTCTCATGACATTTACTATTTAGTCAACTTTTTTAAGAACAATAGCGCTGCGTGCCGGCAGATAGAGTTTGAGCCAGCCTTTCTTCTCGCGTGCGTACTCGCGGTCGGGCATCGTGAAGTGATCCACGCTGTCATCCGTCTGCTCAAAACCTGCAAACTGACGTGCATCAGTGTTCAGCACCACTTGGTACTTGCCCTCAGGAGCGAGGAATCCATAGTCGGGGAAGGACTTCGTTCCGTTCCAGTTGAATACGAACACATACTCGCCACGCATATACGCCACCACTTGGTCGCCTTCGCGATCCCAGAGGTTGATCACCGGCGTCTCGGGAGTGATGCCCGACTTGCGGAGCAGATGAATCATCGCGTCGTCAAAGCGGTTGAGGTCAGCGTAGTAGAAGTTCTGGTTGTCCACAAGTGACCATTGACGGCGTGCGTACTGGTAACTCCAACCGTTGCCTTGGCGCGGGAAGTCAATCCATTCGGGGTGACCGAACTCATTACCCATGAAGTTCAGGTAACCACCGTTGGTGGTGGAAGCGGTGATGAGTCGAATCATCTTATGCAGGGCTATACCGCGGTCAACCATATACGTCGAATGTCCGTGCTCAAAGTGCCAGTACATGTCGGAATCGATGAGGCGGAAGATGATTGTCTTGTCGCCCACGAGTGCCTGATCGTGGCTCTCAGCGTAGGAGATAGTCTTCTCATGCTGACGGCGGTTAGTCATCTCGTAGAGGATATGACCGGCTTTCCAGTCCTCGTCGCGCACCTCTTTGATATACTTGATCCAGAAGTCAGGTATACCCATAGCCAGACGGTAATCAAAACCCATTCCTCCGTCTGCGAACGGAGCAGCTATACCCGGCATACCGGACATATCTTCGGCGATGGTAATGGCGTTCTTCTTCACCTCGTGGATAAGTTTGTTCGCCAGCGTGAGGTAGCAGATGGCATCACCGTCCTCGTTGCCGTTGAAGTACGAACCGTAGCCGTTGAAGTCCTCGCCCAGACCGTGACTGAGATACATCATTGATGTCACGCCGTCAAAACGGAAACCGTCGAAGTCGTACTCTTCAAGCCAGTATTTGCAGTTCGAGAGCAGGAAGTGCATCACCTCGTTCTTGCCGTAGTTGAAGCACAGACTATCCCAAGCCGGATGTTCGCGACGTGCGCCGTCATGGAAATACTGATACGGCGTGCCGTCGAAGTTACCCAGACCTTCCAACTCGTTCTTTACGGCGTGCGAGTGCACGATATCCATGATGACAGCTATGCCCTTGTCATGAGCAGCCTTGATGAGTTCCTTGAGTTCCTCCGGAGTTCCGAAGCGTGAGGACGGAGCGAAGAAGTTCGACACATGATACCCGAACGAGCCGTAGTACGGATGCTCCTGGATGGCCATGATCTGAATGCAGTTGTAGCCGAGTTTGGCTATACGCGGCAGCACGTTCTCGCGGAACTCGTTGTATGTGCCCACACGCTGCTCCTCGGTAGCCATACCAATATGACACTCGTAGATGAACAACGGACGGTCAGCTTTCCAGCCTTTCGGTCCGCGGCGCTTACCCATATCAAACTCTTTCTCCGGCGCCCAAACCTGTGCCGAGAAGATCTTCGTCTGCTCATCCTGCACCACGCGGCGTGCGTACGACGGGATGCGCTCGCCGTAACCGCCCAACCACTCCACCAAGAGTTTATAGTGCTGACCGTGACGAATCTGTTCCTCGGTAAAATATCCTTCCCACACACCGTTGCCTACGGGGTAGAGGCGATAGTTCTCGTTCTTCTCCCAGTTGTTGAAATCACCTTTCACGTAGATTGCCGTGGCGTTGGGAGCCCACTCGCGGAGAACCCAGCCCGGGTTCAAATGATGCAAACCGAAATACAGGTAACCTGATGCCCATGGGGCGAGTTTCTTCTTGCCTCCGGTCAGTTCTTTGATCTTGCTCTCGGCATAGTCGTGCCGCGCTTGCAGAGCCTGCTCAAAGGGCTGCAGACCGGGTTCGTTTTGTATAATCTGTAGCATAGTTAATGGAATTTATTCTACTTTGGCTTTAACGATAATCTTTCTGAACGTGGAGGACGCGATACCTGCAGCGTGTGCATCCGTGGGGAAGAACACCGCGAAGTATCCCCTCGGCACGCTGAACCGTGCAGCGGGTTTGTCGCCATACAACTCAACATCCTTGCCCTCGTCATACTCCTTGATCACATCTTGGCAATCCTCAAGCGAACTCCAGAGCATGGTCTCCGAAGTAGTCAAAGGAATCTGAATGTCGATGTAATCTTTGTGCGCCTCGAGCTTGCAGTCTTTCTCGTTTTTGGCTGTCTGGTCGCAAATATTAACGATGAGATCCTGTCCGTCCAACTTGATTTTGCATGCGGGCAGTTCTTCAAGGTCGTTGTCGTTAAAGAACTTCATGAATTGCTGAAATCCGGGTACGCATCCGAAGTACCAGTCAGCATTTTCTAATTTGTCAAGTATCATAGTAGTTTTTGTTAATATTCCATCCGTTGGCGCGATATATTAAAAGGCGCGTACAAAGTTACGAAATATATCGAAATAATGCAAATTTTAGGGGCTATTTGAATCAAATAACCCCTGTTTGTTGTAATATTTGGCAAATGCAGCAGTCAATTTTCTGTTTTCTGCCGCAAAGTCATTCGCCGGAATCGGCTGTCCGGAGAGTCGGGCTGCACACTGTCGCAGCACACGGGAATAGTGTCCGGCTCGATGGCTGCCGGCGCTGTCAGCGGCTTGCGTTCCTTCCATGGCATGACTGGCGGCAGCACCTTGTCCGTGAAACGCGTCTTACTGAGTTTGGCACAACTGTTGCCGGCACCCTTTCCACCGGTGAAGTTCAGATATTGGTTGGTATTGTAGAAGATACTTCCCGGGGCATTATGCGGTGCGTACTTGCGGTTGAGGTCTATCTGCGTGGCTAACTCCTCGGCATCGAAGCGGTACGACGCATGGCTTATATACACATGCGTTTGGCGGCCATCACCACGCTGTTTGTCAATCGATGCCACGCTCTCACTCCACCAGCGGCAGAGCGTCTCGTAGTTCTGACGGATACTCTTTGTTGACCAATATAGCTGCGGTGCCAGGTAATCGACATACCGCCACTTCACCCACGCCAACGGGTCGCAGTACAGGTCTGCCCACGCGTCCGAACCGACTATCCCTGTAGGCAACTGCAAACCGAACTGCCCCGCCGCACTGTCGGTCATCGAATAGATGCCGAACGGCGACATACCGAACTTCACCCACGGTTTGGCAGCTTGTATGGAGTCGTGTATGGTACGGATCACCTCGTTCACACAAGCCCTGCGCCAGTCGCCTACTGCCATGTCGGCAGGTTTGTACTTCCTCTGGCTGCGCCGATCCTCGTCCGTCGTGCCGCCGTAGGGGTAGAAGTAGTCATCCATCACCAGACCGTCAATATCGTAGTTCCGGATGATCTCCATCAGTACCTGCATCACGTACATCCGCGCCTGAGGATGCCCGGGGTCGATGATCGAGCCTTTGTACTGGTTCGTGTTGTAGGTCAGCAGCCACTCGGGGTGATAGATACGCAGTGGGTCGGAGTCCTCCGAAGCAATGAATGCCTCGATGTCCAGTATCCGTTCACCGGCATTACGCTCGTAGCGGAACGGGTTCACCCACGCATGCAACTCCATACCGCGTTTGTGCGTTTCCTGAATGACGAACGCCAATGGGTCGTACCCGGGATCCATACCGCGCACACCCGTCAGAACAGGACTCCACGGCTCGTACGATGAGCGGTACAACGCGTCTGCCGACGGACGGGCTTGAAAACATACGGCGTTGATGTTCCCCGCCTGCAACTGATCCAACAACTCCGTCAACTCTGCCTGCTGCACGGCTGCCGCTTCCGCACTCACACTGTCCATGACAGTCTTCGGCCAGTCGATGTTCATCAGCGTGGTCAACCACGCCGCACGGAACTCCGGCTGACGGACGCGTCCGACGACATCACCCGGCGCAACACCCTGCGCCTGCAATATACATACCGACGCAAGCATCAGAACCCATATAACAACAAATTTCCTCATAGCTCTCACCATTTACGCTGCAAAGTTACAAAAAATATTTGACATTTGCAAATTTTTGCTTTTATTTTTTGTAAAAGTTCCGGAATTCCAAAATTTCCTAACTGACAAAGAATTGCAAAAAAGTAAAATAAAAAACGGCCGCATTTGAGCGACCGTTTTGCAGAATGAAACGTCATTTATTATTTTTACCATCGGTAGGATCGCAAGCCTCTTCGTCTTTTACTCCACTCTTACCATACTTGGCCTCGGAAATCTCGCCGGAACGCTTGTTGATTGTCAACTGCGCTTTCAGCTCCTCTACCGCGTCCCGCTCGGTGCCCCAGACATAACTGATGAACGACTTGGTCTCATTGTTTTGCACCCAGGAAATAGAATACTCCCAACAAGCCATCTCCACGCTGTCCAACTTGGTCACATCAATCGACTTGATGTCCACGCTGGTCATTTTCTTTTCACAGCTTGCCAAGGTCAGAAGAGCAAGGCAAGTAATGGCAAATAACACCTTTTTCATAATACTTTTTCAATTAAATAATATTGTTTGAATCTAATTCCGCAGCAAAGGTAGTAAGCTACATAAGTGCAATCTCCCATTTATCACATGGTAATCACCCGGTTCTTGATTGAATTCGGGTGGCCTCTCTACATTGATGCTTTCAATGTAATGGTAACGGTAAAGTACAAAGCGCAGTCTATCGGTGTCTTGTTCTGCAGAACCGGCTTGCATTTGACAGTTGATGCAGGGAACTTGTCGTTTAGGAATTGCTTGAGGGTGGGGTCGACTTTTGAGTGAATCTCATGTTCGGCTGATTGATTGAGCATGACATAGTTGTAGAATATATTTTTGCTGTCTGCATAAATCATAGTGGCTTGACCGTCCGAAGTCACCCAAACAAGTACATCGAATGATACTGCAGCCCAGGCAGAGAACTCTAAAGTAGTGTTTTTGTAGTTTTTCTTTATCCATTTCTCTACGGCTTTTTCCACTTGTTCTGTTTTCTCATATTTGACAGGTTTGCCTTGCGGATTGAAGTATGTGGTTTCTGTCGGTCGGGTATCTGTTTGACCTTTTGCATTGTTAGTTGCACGCTCTTTCGGACATCTTGCAATCGCCAGAAGCGCGCCGGTACCGGAATAGATGTGCGTAGTAGCCTTGCGCACTCTGACCTTTCCGTTAATGAGTCGGCAGGTGTAGTAATCGCTGAACATCAATCCGCTTACCGAATCATAATGGAATGCTTCGATATCTTGTACAGCGTTTTCGGAGTATTGTTCCTTATAGATCAACCGCCCTGTCTCATCGTACCAATCCCATGCTTTGTGCTTGTTGATAGTCTTTCCGACAGGAGCAATAAAGAAGCCTTCTGCCAGCTTGCGGTCTATCCCGCCCGCGCCGCGGATGTTGATAGTCAGTCGGATGGTATCGTTGTCTCTCTCGCGAATAATGGCGTAGTACGGACTATACCTCTCTGTGGTCAATGCGATTTTCTTCCCGCTACCCAGAAAATCGTCATATACGTTATGACCTTTGTGGACAATAGCGCAGCCTAATGTGTCGCCGATATTGGTATCGGTCACCAAGCCGGCTTGCATCGGCATATTCCCGCATATCATTAAGATTATCAATAATCCTGTCAGGTATAGCAGATGACTTCCTCTGTTGAATGATACGTTTTTCATTGTCTCTACATTTTTAATAGATATATTTACGTGAGCAACCTTTCTGCTCCTCTATCAAAATCTTGATTTCAAAAACGACCGCACAATGGCGGTCGTTTCTGTATAAGAGTGCCGATATTAATGACGGCGGTCGAGGCGGGCACCTTCGCTGTTGCTGAAGCGGCTGGCAGGCTCGCGGTCGGCGCGTTCGGGACGAGGACCACGACGCTCAGGACGCGGACCACGGTCACCACGCTCCGGACGGTCACCACGCGGAGCACGTGCGGGACGCTCGGGCTCAACGTAGTCGGCAGGTTTCTCCTTCAGAGCTTTGGCGCTGAGACGGAACTTACCGGTCTTGGGATCAATCTCAAGGAGCTTGATGGTAATCTTGTCACCCTCCTGGATGCCTGTCTCCTCCATCGTCTCGTAGCGCTTCCAGTCGATCTCGCTGATATGCAGCAGACCTTCCTTACCCGGCATGAACTCTACGAAGCAGCCGTACGGCATAAGGCTCTTGACGGTAGCCTCATACACCTCGCCAACCTCAGGCAGAGCCACGATAGCTTTGATCTTGGCGATAGCAGCGTCCATGGACTCCTTGTTGTTCGAAGCCACTTCAACCTTGCCACCCTTCTCGTCCTCGTCGATGCTGATGACAGCACCTGTCTCGGCCTGGATGCCTTGGATAATCTTACCGCCCGGGCCAATAACGGCGCCGATGAGGTCTTTCGGGATATAGAAGCTCGTGATACGCGGAGCGTGCGGCTTGATGTCAGCACGGGGTTCGGGCATCGTCTCGAGGATCTTGTCGAGGATATACATACGTGCCTGATGCGCTTGCGCGAGAGCGTTCTCGAGGATCTCGTAGCTCAGACCGTCCACCTTGATATCCATCTGGCAGGCTGTCAGACCGTCGCGTGTACCGGTGGTCTTGAAGTCCATGTCGCCCAGGTGATCTTCGTCACCGAGGATATCGCTCAGGATAGCGTAGTTCGTACCTTTGTTCTCGGAGATAAGTCCCATAGCTATACCGCTGACGGGTTTCTTGATAGGTACGCCGGCGTCCATCAGTGCGAGTGTACCTGCGCAAACCGTAGCCATAGAGCTGGAGCCGTTGGACTCAAGGATATCCGAAACGACGCGTACGCTGTAGGGGAAGTCCTCAGGGATCATGTTCTTGAGCGCACGGCAAGCGAGGTTACCGTGACCTATCTCGCGACGGCCTACGCCACGCTGGGGTTTAGCTTCACCGGTAGCAAACGGCGGGAAGTTATAGTGGAGCAAGAAGCGCTCTGTGCCTTGAATGAGAGCCTCGTCAACGATCTTCTCGTCACGCTTCGTACCGAGTGTAACGGTCGAGAGCGATTGTGTCTCACCACGGGTGAAGATTGAGCTTCCGTGAGGTCCGGGCAGCGGACTAACCTCGCACCAGATAGGACGGATCTCGGTGGTAGTACGACCGTCCAGACGTTTGCCTTCGTCGAGCACGGCACGACGCATAGCTTCCTTCTCCACATCGTGGTAGTAACGGTCAACCATAGCAGCTACTTCGTCCACCTCGATGCCAAGAGCCTCAGCACGCTGAGCCATATATTCGGCCTTCTCGGTTTTGAAGTCTTCGCAGATCTGCGAGAACATCGCCTCGCGGTGGTGTTTGTCGGTGTCAGCGCTGGTAGCCTGAGCATACGCGCGGGCATAACTGAAGTCATGAACAGCTTGCTTGAGTTCGTCATCATTGACCTCGTGGCAGTACTCGCGTTTCACCTCCTTGCCATACGCCTTCATCATCTCGATCTGCGCCTGGCACTGGGGTTTGATAGCCTCGTGAGCGGCACGGATAGCGTCAAGCATAACGGACTCCGGCACTTCCTTCATCTCACCCTCGACCATCATGATGTTGTCGAGCGTAGCGGCAACCATCAGTTCGAGGTCAGCACGTTCGCACTGCTCGAAGGTCGGGTTGATAACAAACTCGCCATCCACACGTGCCACGCGCACCTCGGAGATCGGACCCTCGAACGGGATATCCGAGCATGCAAGAGCCGCCGAAGCAGCCAGACCTGCAATCGACTCCGGCATATCAATGCCGTCAGCCGAATAGAGGGTAACGTTCACGAACGTGTCAGCATGATAGTTAGCGGGGAAGAGCGGACGGAGCGCACGGTCAATGAGGCGTGCAATAAGGATCTCGTAATCCGAGGCTTTGCCTTCGCGGCGTGTGAAACCTCCGGGGAATCGTCCGGCAGAAGCGAACTTCTCTTTGTACTCGACCGTCAGCGGCATGAAGTCTGTGCCGGGCATTGCATCTTTGGCAGAGCAAACGGTAGCCAGTACCATTGTGTTGCCGAGCGTTGCCATCACGGCGCCGTCGGCTTGTTTAGCCAGCTTGCCGGTCTCAAGGGTGATTACTCGACCATCGGGCAGAGTAATCTCTTTGGTAACAATATTCATCTGTTTTATGTCATTCGGGAGTGTCGTGTAGCACTCCACTATTTGTGCGCTTGCGGTATGCAAACGCGTGTTAATAATTCTTTAGACCCCTAAAAGTCGTACAAAATTACGAATATTTATTGAAAAAAACAAATATTTGACATTTTTTTGCTCAGATATTTGCTTTTTTGAAAATAAAGTTGTAATTTTGCGAGTCAAAAGTCAAAAGTCGAAAGTCATAAGCTATGAAACGGATCCAGTATATTCTTGCCGGCGTATTGCTGGTTTTACTCTCGGGGAATGCATTCGGACAAAAAGGCATCCAAACGGCTCCCGAGCTTCGGAAGTTCAGTCAGCAGGGCTGGAAGATTCAACACGCACACTTCAGTTTTGACAGTCTGAGCATCTACCTCTCGGCTCGCGAGCCCGGGAAGTCGGATTATGACATGTACATCACCCGATCACAGTCAGGCATCTGGGCTAATCCCGAGCGTCTGAACGACTCCATCAACACCCCCGACGACGAATTATGGCCGTCGATTGCTTCGGATGAAAGGCGATTGTACTTCATCCGCCGCACGCGAGACGAGAAACTCATCAAATCCTCGCACGGCACCCAAGGCATCACCGACCAGCTCTTTGTAGCCGAGAATATTCGCGGCGAGTGGCAGCAGGCTGAGCCGGCGATGATTGCCTCGACAACCGACCTGTCGCCCCTCGTGATGCCTGACAACCAGACGATCATCTACGCCCGCAAGGAGATAGAGAAAAAGCGTTCGTATTACGCACTGTTCTACACCCGCTATATCGGTTACGGTGACTGGACTATACCCGTCCGCGTGGACTCCCTCGAGCGCCGCTCGCTCTTCGCACCGCATCTCAAGCAGCTGACAGATACTACGCTGCAGGTCATCGAAGCCCAAGAGGTCGAACGTGACAGGAGAGATTTCGATACGTTGTATCTGAACCGCCAGGTGGTTATACCTGCATCTATGCGTAGCGCCAAGTACGGTGTGCTGACCGGCGCGGTGAAGGACGAGACTTCCGGACGTGCTGTAGAGGCTACTATCCGCCTGTATGACGCCATCACCGCCATCCAACTGGACGAGGCACTCAGCGACGCCACAACAGGACGGTTCCGCATAGCGCTGCAACCCGGTCACAAGTACAATATCGACATCACCGCACCGAACTACAGCCACCACTATCTGACCATTGACTGCCGGCAGACAGACTCCCTCACCAACAGGCATGTACAAATCAAGATTGCCCGCAACCTGAACATCCGCATCAACCCGTACGATGCCGAGTTGTACACCCCCGAACCTCCCGACCGCGAGGTTATACGCAACGCTACCACCGGCGACGCGCTGCGTCTGCGCACACGACGCGAAGAGCAAGGACGCGTGTACGATCTGCCTATCGGGGAGACCTATTCGCTCACGCTCTACCGCAGAGGTTATAACGATACCACCCTAATGATCAACACCCGCCGCGATGTGCGTTTCTCATCGGCAGAATTGGATGTACCTATTCAGCCTATAAAAAGACCCCTCGTGCTTCAACTCGGCGATGAGTCGGAGGCTGGTGTAACAGAGGGCACTATACGGCTTCGTAACCGCACCAAACACGAAACGATAGAGATGCCTTATACCCCGCCGACCACGACGATCATGCTCCGGCAGGACGACGAGTACGAACTGGTTATTCAGAGCCCTGGACACTTCTTCTTCGACACGATCGTCAGTATCCCCGAGGGCTACGACCAGCAGCTGTGCAACCTCATGCTCAAGCCTATTCAGGAAAACATGGTTGTGCAACTCAGAAACATTACCTTCGAGAGCAACTCGTATATCCTCACCCGTTCGTCACATGCCGAACTGGAGAAAGTGTTCAAACTCCTCGAAGCCAACCCCGAACTGCATATCGAACTCTCGGCGCACACCGACGATGTCGGTACGGACGATTACAATGACCAGCTCTCCGCCAAGCGCGGCGAATCGGCGCTGGAGTGGCTGGTAAAGAGAGGTATAGACCGTTCGCGTCTGACCAGCGTCGGTTACGGCAAGCATCAACCGCTCGTGCCGAACACCAGTGATGAGAACCGAGCTATCAACCGCCGCGTGGAGTTCAAAGTAACGAAGTTTTAGAATTGGAGATTAGAGATTGGAAAATTAAGATTTGTAAGTTATGAAAACAATCCGACATATAGCATCGCTAATCCTGTTTGTTGCGCTGAGTATTCCTGTTGCGGCACAAGAGCGCTACAACGACCTGATAGAGCGCACGGCGGATATGCCTGCGTACGAGCAGATATTTAACCTGCTTAACTACCAGCGTACCCACCCCGAGGATGCACCGGTCTATTACCGCCTGGGCGATGTGGCGTACAAGCTTCTGCCGTCCAAAGACGCGCTGCACAACTATGACGAGCGTGCCGAACTGCTGTATAAAGCACGGCTGTTCTACGGCAACTGCCTGCACTTCATGGGCGGCAAAATGCCGCGCGGCGAGACCTTTCCCACCGTCACTCCTTCCGGCAAGAAAGTGGAGTATGAGGATGTAGAAGCCTATCTGCGCGCACGTCTTGATACACTCAAACGCTGGCGTCAGGAGACCGACACTCTGCACGACCGTTTCTACCGGATGGTGGACAGTTACGAGTCGTGCCGGCAGATGTTCATGCAGTTCATACAGAAGTACCCGTCAGAGAAACTGGCACACCTCTGCCTGACGAAAGACGACTACAATAACATGAAACTCCTCGGCGAGCAGACACGTCGGTTTGAGAAAGCCAAACAACTGTTCGACGAAGCCCTGCAAGCCTCGCCCGTTCCGCACTACAACCCCACATTCCGGAAGGTGGAGATAGCCACCTACCGTCTCGACGGTGTGACCTCATCGGATTTCCTCGCCAACGATATACCGCTGTGGGATTATGCCGGTTGGAACGAAGCGTTCATGCAGTCGCAGACGCAAATCTACCACGCACTGATGCGTAACATTGTGGATGAATATACGATCATCGACACCGGCATCAACCGCTTCCTGCTCAAGCAGACGGTACAGATGCAACTTGACCGTCGTCTGCCTTATCGCATTGAGCGCTATGACTATCAGTCGCCTATGGGCTCCTTTATCCGGCTCGCACAACTCACCGCACTCACTATCGAGCAGGCAAAGGACAGTCTGACGGCTGACGAGCAGATCAGTGACAGCGAATTGTCCCTGCGCATCACAGCGTCGCTGGAAGCACGCCAGCGCACGGAAGAGGTGATCTCCCTGCTGCGCGAAATGCAGAAGCGGATCAACCCGACAACGGCAAGCAAGTACGCGTTCTTCCTCCGCCGGACACAACTGCTGACCGTAGAGCGCTTCATCGATAAGGCTAAACAGATAGCCGCCTTCCAGCAGATGCTCTCGCAGCAGATCGATGCACAACTGCAGAACTACGGCAAAGCCTACCCCAAACAGTTTGAGGCTGTGGATATAAGCGACGACCTTGCCGCATCGGAAGCAGCCGAAGCCGCTGCCAAATAGACTTTGCAAAATGCCGAAAAACAGACTATAATTTACACATACAGAGCCATAGAATTTGCATATTTGGCAAAAATATCGTAACTTTGCACTCGCTTTTCGGCAAAACCCGTTTTAGGGTCCCCGAAAGCAATCGCAAGATTGGTTTTGGGGAGAGCGGAGGCAATTGTGCGCTTTATGGCGCATAGCGACATCCGGAAGCACAATTTGCCGAACGCGACGGTGCCATAGCTCAGTTGGTAGAGCAAAGGACTGAAAATCCTTGTGTCCCTAGTTCGATTCTCGGTGGCACCACAGAAAAAGAGGCTTAACGGCCTCTTTTTCTATTCTCTGACTGCTGATAGCTGATTACTGATCACAGACAGCTTTCATAATCTTCGGCACAATATCGGTGTTGTCCATCCAGCCGGTGAACTGTTCGGCGCCCTGCCCGATAGCGAATACCGGTACCGACGCAGCACTGTGACCGTAACTCGTCCAGCCGAGATGCGCCTGGCGGTTGAGGATGGCAATGGCGGTATTCCCCAAAGAATTGACATCCTTATAGAGGGTCTTGACAGAAGCTTTGCCGTTGCTGCGAAGCGCCTTGCGGAAAGCGGCTTGCAGTTCGGCCTCGTCTTCTTTCGATAGTTTGACTTTGGTATAGAAATCCAGACGGTTTTCCAAGATACTGCGTACATCGCCCCATGTAGGTTTTTTCTTGGATTTGAATAGCGCGCTGAATTCGTCCGACAGCACCCACGACGAGCAGTGCTGGTGTTGCAGCACTTGCAGATTCAGTATATACTTCTTGGTAGCCAGTGACATTCCTCCGGTCTCATGATCGGCAGTCACAACCACCAGTGTCTCATCCGGATGCTTGTAGTAGAACTCCATCACTGCCTTTACCGCGTCGTCGAAGTCCAGGGTCTCCAAGATGTTCGTTGCTCCGTCTCGTCCGTGGCCGGCGTAGTCCATCATGCCGCCCTCGATCATCAGGAAGAACCGCTCGTTATGCGCAGCCAGGTGATCGATGGCGACAGGCGCCAGATCGCGCAGCATCATCTCATCAACCCGACCGTCAATGACGTAGGAGAGGTTTTCGTCCTCATATTGGCGATTCTCTGTATCCCGTGCCGGCACAAGAATCATCTTCTTGTTGTCCTTGCTTAGCTGCCTGGCTTGCTCCACTCCGCCGGCTATAACATAGCCCTGCTGCTCGGCAAGGTCATAGAGGTTCGGTCCGCTCTTCCCTTCCTTCGGTTCGGGTTTGTGAAAACCTGCGCCCGCAAAGAAGTCGAAGTTCGTTCGCGTCAGCTGCGTACCTATCTCATAGTAGTCATTGCGCGATGTGCTTTTGGCGTAGAACGCTGCCGGCGTTGCGTGGTCGATGGCCACTGTCGTCAGCAGCCCGACACCCCAGCCTTGCGCCTTGAGTTGCTCGGCAATGGTGATGAGTGTATCGCCCTTGTAGTCAATTCCCAGCGTGCCGTTGTTCGTCTTGCTGCCCGTGGCGAGCGTCGTGCCTGCCGCCGACGAGTCGGTTATGCTGTTCGAGTGACTGTGCGTCGCTACAAATCCCGCGAACGGCAACTGCGTCATCGTGAGGCGGTTACGGTCGATCCTGCCCTCCAACTCGGCAAGGTACATCTCGGCAGCGATGACTTGGTTAGGACCCAGACCGTCACCGATGAGGTAAAACACATATTTGACTTCAGCCGAGAGGCTCAAACAGGCACAAAGACACACCAAAAGATTCAAAAATCGCTTCATATTCGTAAAATTTGCTGCAAAGATACATATTTTTTTGCAAATATGCAAAAATTTTATTAACTTTGTGCCCGAAATGTGTAAAGAGCGTTTAATTCGTAATTTTTAATTTTTAATTTCTAATGAAACTGCTGCTTGTTGATGCTTATGCGATGATCTATCGCGCCTACTACGCTTTCATCCGTGCGCCGCGAATCAACTCTCGTGGAGAGAACACCTCGGCTATCTTCGGCTTTGCCGTCACGCTGGACGACCTGCTCAAGAGAACCAACCCGACGCACGTAGCGGTGGCGTTTGACCCTCACGGACCCACGTTCCGTCATGAGGCGTATCCGCAGTACAAGGCGCAACGCGAAGAGACGCCGGAGGATATCCGCCGTGCCGTACCGGTCATCAAGCAACTGCTGGATGCGATGAACATAGTGCGTCTGGAGTGCCCGGGCTTTGAGGCGGATGACGTCATCGGCACGGTCGCCGCACAAGCCGAGCAGCAGGGGTTTGAGGTGCTGATGGCGACGCCGGACAAGGATTATGGGCAGCTCGTCACCGACCACGTCAATATGTTCCGCCCCAAGCACACGGGCGGTTTTGAGCAGATGGGACCCAAAGAGGTCTGTGAGAAGTACGGGGTGAGTAACCAGAAGCAGGTCATCGACTTGCTCGCATTGATGGGTGACGCCTCGGACAATATCCCGGGTTGCACCGGCGTAGGCGAGAAGACTGCCGTCAAACTCCTTCAGGACTTCGGCTCGATTGACAACATGCTCGCGCACACCGACCAGATCAAAGGCGCCTTGCGCACGAAGGTTGAGACGCAACGCGAGCAGATAGAGTTCTCCCGCTACCTCGTCACCATCCGCACCGATGCGCCGGTAACCTTCACGCCTCAGGAACTCATCGTCCGCCAGCCCGACAAACAGCAGTTGGCGGAGTTATATCGCGGGCTCGAGTTCAACTCCCTGCTGCGTAAGATCGGGGTCCCCACAAGTAACACGCAGTGGGGTGACAAAATCGGCGAGCCTATGTTGCCGCCTCAGCCCGCACCAAACTCTCAACCAACCACGGCTCAACCTCTTCGTTCTGTGCCCGCTGCGTCAGCTGCGGGAAAACCCGTAACCGCCCAACTCGACCTCTTCGCCGACCTTCAGGAGCCTGCTACGTCCCAGAATCCGCCAAGTTTGGCGGATCAACGCGACGACATCGAAGCCCGTCTCTGTGCGTATCTGCTCAACCCCGAGCAGGCGTACAACCCGAACACCCCGCCCAAGTGGGACGAGCTGAAGGCTGACAGTGCATTGTGGAACTTGTACAACGAGGTCGAGTTACCGCTGGTGGAAGTGCTGCGCGACATGGAGCGTGCAGGCGTGCGCTTTGATATCAGCATCCTCCGTCAAGCCGAGCAGCAGCTCTCCGCCGAGTTGGAGCAGCTGGAGCAGAAGATCATCGCCACCCTTAGCAATATGCTCACCGAGCGCAGCTTACCGGCTAATACATCTATCAATATAAATTCCCCCAAGCAGATAGGTGATCTGCTGTTCGGGCAACTCCAGCTCGACAAGAAAGCGAAAAAAGGACGCAACGGCAACTACTCGACCTCCGAGGAAGTGCTGCGTGCGCTCAAGCCTCTCGCCCCCGTCTGCGGTGACATACTCGACTACCGCGAACTCAAGAAACTCATCTCGACGTACATCACCACCCTGCCCTCGTACATCAATCCCGAGACAGGCAAGATCCATACTACCTACAACCAGACCGTCACTGCCACCGGTCGGCTCTCGTCGTCTAACCCGAACATGCAGAACCTGCCTATTCGTTCCGAGCGCGGACAATTGATCCGCCGTGCGGTGATTGCCGACGAGGGTTGCAAGATTTTGAGCGCCGACTATTCGCAAATAGAGCTACGCCTCATGGCGCACTTCTCGCAAGACGAACATCTGCTCGCCGCGTTCCGGAGCGGACAGGATATCCACGCTGCCACAGCGGCGAAGATCTTCAAGGTGCCAATAGAAGCCGTGACGAAAGACCAGCGCCGCAAAGCCAAGACCGCCAACTTCGGAATCTTGTACGGTATATCGGCGTTCGGGCTCTCGCAGCAACTCGACTGCTCACGCACCGAAGCCAAGCAACTCATCGACGACTATTTTGCTGCATTCCCGAAGATCCAGTCGTTCATCGAGGCGCAGAAGTCGTACGCGCGCGAACATCTATATGTAGAGACGCTGTTCGGTCGCAAACGTTACCTGCCGGACATCGTTTCGCATAACGCTACCGTCCGCGCGTTTGCCGAGCGCAACGCCGTGAACGCACCGGTGCAAGGTACTGCCGCCGATATCATCAAGATCGCCATGGTTGCCATCCACCGCGAACTCAAGGAGCGCGGACTGAAAGCACAGATGATCATGCAGGTACACGACGAACTGAACTTCAACGTTCCCATCGACGAAGTTGAGCAAGTCCGCCGGATAGTAATAGACAACATGCAGAACGCCGTTCACCTCTCCGTGCCCCTCATCGCCGAGTGCGGCATCGGTGACAACTGGCTCGAAGCACACTAACGTCAATAAAATAATGACTAACGAATACACTCCTGCCGTTCTTGTCGGCATCATCACTCCGCAGCAACCCGAAGACCGCACACGCGAGTACCTGGACGAACTCGCGTTCCTGGCTGACACCAACCACATCGAACCTGTCAAGCGTTTCACGCAACGCCTCGAGTATCCCAACTCCACCACCTACGTGGGCGAAGGCAAACTCCAGGAGATACGCGACTACATCACGAACTACAATGAGTCTATCAAGCACGCCGAGGAGCCGCAAGAGCCCATCGAGCTCGTTATCTTCGACGACGAACTTTCCCCGCGCCAACTCCGTAACATAGAGAAAGCCTTGCAGGTGCGCGTCATGGATCGCACGATCCTCATCCTCGAGATCTTCCTCCAGCGCGCACAGACCTCCTACGCCAAGACCCAGGTCGAGATGGCGCACTTGCAGTATATGCTCCCGCGCCTGACACGAATGTGGAGTCACCTCGACCGTCAGCGTGGCGGTGGCGGTACGAACCGTGGTACAGGTGAGACGCAGATCGAGGCGGATAAACGAATCATCAACAACCGTATAGCCCTGCTGCGCGAAGACCTCAAGCGCATTGACCGCCAGATGGCTACCCAGCGACAGAACCGCGGGAAGATGGTGCGCGTGGCACTCGTCGGCTATACGAATGTCGGCAAATCCACACTGATGAACCTCATGAGTAAATCCGACGTGTTTGCCGAAAACAAACTCTTCGCCACACTCGATACCACCGTGCGTAAGGTTACTATTGACAACCTGCCGTTCCTTCTCTCCGACACGGTCGGGTTCATCCGCAAACTCCCGCACAACCTCGTGGAGTCGTTCAAATCGACGCTGGACGAGGTGCGCGAAGCCGATCTGCTCGTTCATGTGGTGGACATCTCTCACCCGAACTTCGAGGAGCAGTACGAGGTCGTGGAGCAGACCATCAACGAACTCATCCCCAACAACCGCCCGGAAGAGATCGTCGTCTTCAACAAGATCGACGCCTTCACCTACACGCCCCAAGCCGAGGATGACCTGTTGCCGCCTACGCGCGAGAACATCTCCCTCGAGGAACTCCAGCGCACATGGATGGCTAAACTTGGCAAATCAAGCAAAGCCGTCTTCATCAGCGCCCGCAACCGCACGAACATCGACGAGCTCCGCGAGATCATCTACGAGCGCGTCAAAGCCATCCACATCCAGCGCTACCCCTACAACGACTTCCTCTTCCAGCGCTACGACAAGTATGCCTTCCAAATCTTTTGACAAAAAAGTGCCCCTAAGAGCACTTTTTTATGATTTGGTATGTACGATTAGGGCATAGAAAAAAAACTCCCGCGGCTTCACAGTCACGGGAGTTCCTGAAAAAGATTAATGGACTCAAATGAATGAGCTATTATTCGAACCGGATGTTTGCGCGGCGGTTGAGGGAACGACCTTCGCGAGTGTCGTTGGATGCAACAGGTTCGTTCTGTCCCTTGCTCTCGCACTTGATCTGGTCGGCAGCAACACCCTTGCTTACCATGTATGCTTTCAGCGCCTCTGCACGCTTCTTACCCCATACGCGGAGATTCTGTTCGGCGTCGCCCGTGTTGTCAGTATGTCCGGTGATCATGATACGCAACGAAGCGTCTTCCGCCATCACCTCACATATCTCGTCCACTATGTCTTGCTCTCCGGGTTTGAACTGCAGTTCGGCAGCGCCTGTCTCGAAGTGCACGGTAATGCTCTCGCCTTTGGCTTTGAGGGCGTTGATATGTGCTACTCTCTGCGCATGTGCTTGAGCTTCCGCCTCTTCGCGTGCCTTGCGCTCTGCTTCGGCACGTGCCTCGGCATCGGCCTTTTCGGCTGCAGCGATAGCGGCTGCGTCAGCCGCGGCTTTCTCAGCGGCCAGACGCTCGGCTTCAGCCTGTGCAGCGGCCTGCTCTGCTGCTATGCGGTCAGCTTCGGCTTGCTTGGCAGCAACCTGCTCGGCAGCTATGCGGTCAGCTTCGGCTTGCTCGGCGGCAGCCTTCTCTGCAGCCAGACGCTCGGCCTCGGCTTTCTTGCTGGTGGTCGGCCAACCAAAGTCAATAGCGATCTTCAGGCCGCAGCGCAGCAGGTTGGCCTTGGCGGTCTCGTTGCTGTCAAACGTGCCGCGGTAGTCAATCACGGACGGGTTGGCAGCGTTGATCATGATCATCTCATCGGTCTTTGCCCCGCCAAGCAGGTTCGTGAACCCGTAGCCGAAGCTAACGCCTACGTACAGACCCCAGTTGTCGTTGAGTGCAACGCGTGCGCCGAGGTCAGCTATCACGGAACCGCCCACTTTGGCGCGGTTGTTGATCTTGGCGTTCTGCGTGGTGGTGTACGTGCTGAAGCCGTGCTCGGGCATGTCGCTGATCACATAGCTACCGATAGCGGGGAAGACGCCTGTGGTGCTGTACGAACCGCCTTTGGCGATGTATGCGCCGTGAATGGGCAGGTCGAGCGACAGGCCAACGCCGCCGATTAGGGCTACGCGGTCGTTGAATGCCTTGCGGAAGAGTGCCTCAACAGGGATGCTGAGCACGCCTACGTTCTGGCGCTCAATGAAGTTAGTAAAGCCTGTAGTCAGTTCATACGGGGTGTTGGGGTTACTGGGGTGAGTCAGAGCCGGGGTCACCTCGTTCCAGTTGTACGTGGCATACGCGTTCGCCCAGGAGTATTGCAGTCCAACGCCCAAACCAGCCCACTGGTTGAAGAAGCGGGCATAATGGATTCCTGCATCGAAGCCCATACCTACTTTCTGCTGACCGTTAGCGGGTTTGTAAAGCATTGTGTTAAGGCCTCCGCCGAAGTTAACGCCTACATAGTTATCGTGTGCGCTTTGCTGGGCGCTGACCGAAACGGTCAGTGCCACAGCTGCGAACATTGCTATAATACGATTTGTTTTCATACTATTTCCTCCTTTCATTACTTCTTCAATACCTTGACTACGATACCATCAACCGAGATTGTGTAGTTGCCGGTCGTGTAGCTGTCCATATCCACAACGGTCTCGTTGCCCTCGAAGGTGGTGTTCTCCACTTCTATACCCATCAGGTTGACGATGCGCAGGTTGTGCTCGTAGCTATCCGAGTTCTCGATCGAAACCGTGGTGGTGTTCACTACCGGGTTCGGATATGCTCTCACTTTCGCCTGCTTGTTCGAGTCGGCGCCGTAGAGTGTCTCCATGTCGGCCTGACCGCAAGTGAAGGTCGGTTCGCCTTTATACTTGGCAGCCACGAAGTACTCGCCGGTGAGTTGGCCGTCCACGTGCAGGTAGTGACCGTTGGCACCCGGAACAGGTTTCCAGATCTCGGTGTCGTCTGCACGGTAATACCACTGGATATCGGTGAATTGGTCTAAGGTATCCACCAGAACGATCGTGTTGTTGAACAGCGGCTTGACGTAGGTCTCCGGCATGTTTACATGGAACGTAACCTCAAACGGTGCGCTCTCCAGCCAGTCGAAGCGGCTGTCGCGGAACGTAACGGTCATCTTGTAGTCGCCTGTAGGCAGACCGTCCGGAATCTCGATATCAATTACGCCGTCACGGCCGTTGATTTCGGTCTCTTCGTAAGCCACGTTGCGGAAGCTGCTGTCCTCGAACTCAATCTTGTACTGGTCGGGGTTACCGCTGTTCAGATGGTAGTTGAGGCTGTAGCCTGTGCCGGTGCAATAGCCGTAAGCGTAAACCTCTATGCCCTCCTGGATCTTCGCTTCCTCGTCTTCCGGTTTGCCCTCGTTATCCGGGAGGAACGGCTCGATGATCACGCCCTCTTCACTGAAGATCTCCGATGTCGGTTCAAGCAGGTAGTTGGCCACCAGTGCGGCATCGCCTGTCAGTTCGTAGAACAGGGTGATTGTCAGGTGCTCGCCTACCTCTGCGCTGCTGAATGCTGCCGTGGTTACGTGCGTGAGCGGGTCATTGAGCTTGATGCCGTCGAGTTTGCCTTGGTTGAGTACCACTGCTGGTGTGTGACCGTCGGCAAACTTGGCTTTCTGTGCCTCTGCTTTCTCCACTTTGACTACTGCCTTGTTCACGGTCAACTTACCGTTGACGAAGATCATCGTATAGTTGGCTGCCGTAGCGCCACTCGGTACGATAGCGTATTCGCCTGCGTAGCTGCCTTGTGCATATGTGCTGGTGATTACCAGACCGCTGATTACTTCGGCATTGTCCTGTCCCTGCCATCCGCTGTAGGCTACGGTGTACTCCGGAGCCACCTCGCCGTAGGTCACCTCGGCGTCGTCAGCTGTGACGGTGAGCGGAGCCTTGGCGATAGAGGCCTCGATGCTGTCCGTCGGATAGTCATTGTGGTTGTTGTCACCCGGCACGCGGAAGTAAACGCGGCACGTACCGGCGTTCATAGCCTGTGCCATTTCGTCCTTCCAGCTCTCTGCGTCATTCGGCGTGAGGGTGTACTGCAGCGTACCGAAGTCAGCGGTACCGTCTGCAGCCAGCGTCTGAGCCAAGGCGTTATAAACGAGCGTGTCGTAGGCAGCAGGTGCCGTTACAACGATGTCGCGCTTGGCTATGCTTACTGCTACCGGTGACGGAGCAACTGAATCCAGGTGGTTAGCGTCACCTATCACGCGGAAGTAAACGTCATATGTGCCGGCATCCATGCCTTGTGACAGAACGGTGCTCCAGCTGTCCGTCGCCGGAGTCAGCGTGTACTCGAATGTACCGTCCTGTGTCTGACCGGCAATCACCAGGTCTTGCATTATGTAGTTGTACACCAGCGTGTCGTAGGCCACCGGAGCGGTGTAGGCTACCGGAGCCTTGGCAATCGATGCATATACTACATCCGGAGCGATATAGTCCTCATGACCTTCGCGCACGAGCTTGTACTGGATTGCGTACACGCCTGCGTTAGTAGCCTGCGGCAGCGTAGCAGCCCATGCGCCTTCGCCGATGCGGTACTCGAGATGGCCTTCCTCTGCCTCACCGGCAGCGATCAGCGTCTGCGCAACACCGCTGTACATGAGGGTGTCGTATGCCTGCGGAAGCTGGGTGATCAGATAGCGGTAAACAGGCTGGAGAGACAGACCTGCATAGATCGGCGTAGGCAATACCTCCCAGTGGTCAAAGGTCCATCCGTTCATAGCGGGAGCACCGTCCTGCTGTTTGGTCAGCGCGATGGTCTCCTCATAGAGCACGGACTGGTTGCTGCCGAGGTATTCTACATTGAACTCTATGTCTGCAGCGAGGGCAGCATAAGCAGCCTCGGCATCGGTCAGTTTCTTCAACTCGTCTGCACTTACCAGTGCTTTTGCCTCTTCGCTGAGCGCATCGTACGCAGCGCGTGCATCGCTGATTGCCTCCTTGCATTCAGCGCCATAGACAACCGGCGAAGGAATCGCGTCAATGCGTGCGATAGCAGTCTCGGCTGCTTCTTTATCCGCCAGCGTCTTGTAGGCTGCGACGGCATCGGTGAGTTTCTGCACGAGCGGCTGGCCGAGCATAGCTTTCTGATCGGCCGTCAATTGGTTGTACGCCTCATTAGCAGCTGTGATAGCACTCTCGCACTCCGGTGTCAATTCTACCGGATCCGGAATAGCCTCTATCAGTATGGCTACGGCTTCTGCCGCTGCCATTTCACCTTCGTGTCCGGCATAGATCAGCGCCCAAGCGTTCTCGGCATCGGTGAGCTTCTGGTAGTTGCTTACCACTGCTTTCTGATCAGCGGTCAGTGCGTCATAAGCAGCGCGGGCGTGTTCGATGGCGTGCTTGGTAGAAATCAACAGCTCTACCGGCGTCGGGATAGCGTCAATCAACGCAATGACCGGAAGAGCAGCCTCTGCATCGAGCAAGGTCTGATAGTTGCTTACGAACGGCTTCAGATCATCGTCCAGTGCATCGTATGCAGAACGAGCTGCGTCGATTGCCGCACCGCTTTCCGGATAGGATATTTCCGCACCGATAGCAGCAATCGAATCCTTGACAGCCTCGATAGCCGCGTGCTCAGCAGGACTCAGTGCTGCAGGCAGGTCGCCTACGAAGGTCACATTGACCGTCTGGTCGAACTTAGCTACATAGATCTCGTAGAAGTCAACCGGTACGTGACAAACGGTGGTCTTATGTACATCCTGTTGCGAATAACTATAGATGAAGTCATCGAAGTCTTCATTCCAAGCCAGCTTATTCGGATCAGCCGTGATAGAGATGTTCGCAGCCGTACAGTTGTTGAATGCATCTGCGTTGTCGGCTAAGAGCGTGATGGTCGAAGGCAGCGTGATGGATGTCAGCTTCAGACAGTTGCGGAAACCATTCTCATGGATAGCCGTTACACCCTCCGGAATA
>Ga0310690_10000127_pt1 | contig 174210 bp, 303 predicted proteins | sample AusTroGonzalo_MG_2_FD_207661 | JGI IMG/M metagenome (GOLD analysis project Ga0310690, IMG submission 207661) | Bovine rumen microbial communities from tropical cattle in Woodstock, Queensland, Australia - Gonzalo_04 (v2) (version 2) | ecosystem: Host-associated > Mammals > Digestive system >... | reverse complement strand
ACTAATCGTAACGCTTATTTAGCTTCATTGCGTCGCTTTTATGAAGGATTAAGTGAAATGAACGCAAATGACTTATATAATCAATATGGTTTAACTCTTGATGAAGTTAATAGTACCATTGCTAATATTGATACTGAAATAAATAATCGAGTTAATAATTGGTTAGGATTAAGTAGCAATCTTACTTCACTTAAAGCTAGTAATTTAACTAATTTAGGCTTATCTTAGACTCAAATTGATGAATATTTTACTGAAGCAGGCGATCATTATATTATTACGCTTCAAAACTATTATGATTTGTTAACTGAATAGGCAGTTAGATAGTATGGTAGTATAAGTAATATTCCTGCAGATGTTTAGCGTTAGATTGATGAAGCAATGATAAAAGCAGAAAGTGTCTTAATTGCTTCTATTACAGGTTTAAAATGGGAAAATATTCTTAGTGGAACCGCGACAGCAGATACAATTAGTACATTTGTGAATACTTTATAGGATTCATTAAGTTCTCTCGGTGTAGCACTTAACGGAGAACTTTTAGGTGGTCTTTTTGCAGGCCGATTAGATGTTGATCAATTGATTAGTACAATTCGTGGATCTGATATTAGTGACGATGCTAAAAATGATATTATTAACACTATTATTGAAAATGTTGCTTCTGTTTAGGATGCAGCATTATAGGCTATTAATACTGGATTAGAATTAGTATTTTCTGGGACTTCTAATATGTCAGAAATTTAGAAGTTTATTGAAGATTATAATCGAAATTTAATAGAAGGATAGGAAGAGATTAGTTTATCTAATTTTAACTATGATACTGATTTACAAAATTTTACACTAAATGCTGATGTACTTAATGGATATTTAGAACAACGTAGATTTATATTACAAAGATTAGGTTTATCAAATAGTGTTATTAATGCATATATAGACGATCAACGTCAACAGATGATTAGTAGCGCAATGGATGTTACTTCATTTTTAACTAGTAATGATATTAGTGCAAGATCTCAATCATCTAGATCGTTAATGAACGCTATTAGTAACTGGTATGACTTATTAGATGATACTACAAAATAGGATATTGCGAAAAGAATTGGTATTAGTGGTGAAGATCTAACTCAAATAAATGAACAAGTTGTTAATTACTTTATGAATGTGCTTTCTCAGGGCGGAAAGGCTGCGATTGAAGCTTTAAAAGAATTAAAAGGTGAAGAAAATATTACTTCTGAAGAAATTCAAGCCGCATATTTAGCACAAGTAAATCGTTTACAAAGCGCTATTGAACAAGTTACTGAAATGACAGTTGGATCTATTATTACTGGTGATTTAATTCGTATTCTTCGGGCCGCGGGTGGAGAGGTTCATGAACTCGGTGACGGTACCGCAGTCGTTACAAGAATGACAAATTTAGTGGATGTTTATCTTCGTATTTATCGTGAGATGGAAGCGACTGGTGAAGCTACCACTGCACAACTTAATAGTGTCTTTGCTTCGATGTTAACTGCTCGTGATCAAACTAATATTGATGCTATTAGTACTCTTAATAATGCTATGGGTATGAGTTATGATGAACTTGGTACATTGTTAGCGTAGTATAATATTAGTTTAGAAGACGCTATGCGAGATTCGTTAGAATATGGTATTACTTCATTAGGGAATGGTACTGTACGTATTACTGATTTTGAAGCTTTTGCTAGACATATGGGATGGGAGCGTGGCGGTGAAGCGTATTTAGAAGCATATTCTCAATATGTAGATTCGTTAATTGAATTAGATTAGCAAATGTCTCATAATATTACTAGTGAAATATAGTCTATTGCTGAAGCACATGCTGGAGATAGAATTAATTTAACTTATTTAAGTAATGCATTAGATGATACTAGTACATAGTTATTTGAGCAGTATGGCGCAACTTTAGTCAACGGGATTCTTACTATAGGTAATGAAGCAAAGATTCCACAACTTCTTGCATATATTGGTCATTTAGCAGAAAGTAGTGGTAGTATAATTAGTTCTGATTTAGCACAAATTGCTGATAGTATTAGTGATTATTTACAAAATTTAGCAAATTTAATTAAGAACGGTATTACAGGAAGTCTTAAAAATACCGACGCTTAGCAATTACAAGAATGGGCTACTAGTTTAGGAATTGATATTGATTTTACTCGTACTTCAGAGGGCTTAAAAATTAGTTAGGCTTCGGCGATTTAGTTATATAATGAGTTAAGAGATATTGATGCTGTTGCATCGTAGATTGTATTTAATTAGTTGAATGAATCATTACAAGAAAGTAATGAGCATTATAGAACATCTACAGATATACTTGCTAGAATATAGTATTTGTCTAATGAAATTAATAGTTCAAATAATACAACTACTGATGCTCGTATACAGCAATATAGAGAAGAGTTGGAATTGGCTAGAGAAATTTTAGCAGTGCGTTCTACATCTGAAGATGATTCATTTAACTTTATGTCAGGTAATATTCCGGGTGCTCAAAATAATCCATTAAATTATGCTAGAGATTGGATGTCAGCATTCACATTAGTTAGAGATGCTTTTAAATCCTCTAAGAGTAATAAAGATGTTGGCTTTATTGATTATGAAAGTTGGTATAATATTGCTAATGAAATTAATAATTTAGCCGCGTTAAGTGGTCCAATTTAGGTTGGTGCTTTACGTTTTGATGGTAGTTTAGAGAGTGCTGCGGCCGCAATTGAAGCTGGTTGTAATGCACTTGAAACTGTTAGTACTGGTGAATTAAAAGTTAATTTAATGAATGTTGGTATTGGTATTTCATCTGGCGCTGATTTAATGAGCGATGGAATAAATAGCGGTATTTAGGCTGTTGCTGAAGCATAGATAAGAATGCTTGATGGTCTAATTAGTATGATGGAATTAATTGTTGCTATGGAAGAACTTGGAGATATTGACGTTGAAGGCAATGGTATTGATTTTAGTGATTTATTTGCTTTAGATGATAATAACCGTCGTGATTATGATCATTTTGCTGAAACTTATGAAACAATGAGACAGAATATTATTAATATGATTACTGAAGGTAGTGAAGAATATAATCAAGACTTAGCTAGAATAGCCAATAGCACTCAAATAGGAAGATTTACTTTAGCTCGAATATTTGGGATGGATGAAGCAACGTTACGAGAAAGCTTAAGTGAAGGCGAACAAGCCGCGTATGCAGCAATGTTAGAAGCTTTATATAGGGCCGCAATTTCTGGAGATTATGATTTAGATCATATTTATGAAAGTATGAGAGAGATTTTATAGGATTCCGTACCGAACGGAGGAATAATTTCACTCACGATTGGTGATATTACTTATAGAATTGGGGCTAATTCAATTGCCACCATTGATTGGAGTACTGATAGCACTTAGGCAATTGTTGATGCTTTTGCGCGAGATAAAGGAATAACAGACCCTCAATAGGCTTAGCAAGAATTATAGTAGTTAGTTGAAACTCAAGGGCCTATTGATGTTGGAGATTTAAAATATGTTTACGCCTTGGAAAATAAAATACAATTAAATGCTGATGGTCAAATTGATGCAGTTTAGGTAAATGGGCGTTGGATAAGAAGAAATAATTCTACTGATTTTACAGCGGCAATGGTTGATTTTGCTCTTGAGTAGGTTAATTTAAGTCGTGGATAGAATGAGTATGCGTTAGAGAACGGTATTGCCACCATGCAAATTACAATGGGGGAATCAAGCGTTGCAGTTTAGGTAGATACTAATACTTTAGCGGTTAAGTATCGTTCGAGCGATGGCGCATGGTGTGATAGTTAGGATGAATTTTTAAGTCATGAATGGGATTATTATTAGAAAACTACTCCAGAAAACGTTCGATTAACACGAGATCAATTTATATATCAAACTTTTGGTATTCCGCTTTCTATTACGCCACAATTTACCGTTCGTAGTAATGGTAGTGTTATTGATAGTAATGAGATAGCAAATAATCAAGCATTATAGGATACGTTACGTGATATTTTTAACCGCGGGCGTGAAGGTATTGCACAATATTTCCGTGCTAATATGCATAATAATTAGAATGGAAGTTATACTGTTGATTTAGGTGATTTTGCTTATACTTTTAATGCAACAGGTGATGAAGCAGCTGCGCGGGCTTTTGAACAAATGCTTGGTCGCAACTTTGGAGTAGATACAGATTTATTAAATACTATTACTCGCGGTATCGTTGATGCTAGTAGCTCTATAATTAATGAATTATCTGATGTTGATCCAGAAGGATTAGAAGGCGCAGCCGCCGCCTTACAGAGTATATTACAAAGTTTAACTGGTATTTCTAATATTGATTATGCGGATATTCTTTCACGGTTATCACTTATTAGTGGTACGAGTACGGAAGTACAAGGAGCGAGCACGGAAGCGCACAGGGCGCATGCGCCTGCTGATGAATATGAGATAACTCATGGGAGGTCTTCTGAAACACCGCCTGAATCTCCTAAACAAAATATTAAAGCACACGCAACTGCTATAGCACGTGTGGAAGCGGAACAAGCGGCTAGATAGCGTGCTATAGATGCTGCAGTACAAAAAGCTGCAGAAGAGGCTCGTGCAAGACAAGCTACTACAAGTGCATTAGCAGAAGTGGCCGATGCACCGGATTCAATTTTTGTTACATTTGAGCCTGCTGAAGATAATGCTGGTGATGATTCATCTCCGTCAGATACAACAATAGAAGTTGGCGGTGTTTATTCAGTCGATGACTTAAGAGCTGCTGGTTTTCAATATTAGGAAACTACCGGTTCTTATGTAAATCCAGGAGAAGGTCTTTTTACTATATATGATGCCTCAACTCAATTATAGCGCGTAATAGCATTTGCTACTGACGCTGTTGGTGACGCTACTGACGCTGTTGGTGACGCTACTGACGCTGTTGGTGACGCAGAAGAGCCGGCTGCTCCTGCTGAAGAGCCTGCTGAAACTCCTCCTGAAGAATAGTAGATTAAATTAAGTGATTTATTTGACATAAATAGTCGCGGATTTCAACTAGATCAACAATATTATGAAGAGAGACAAGTTAATCTTTTAAGCGGGTTAGAATATGAACTAACGATACCTCTTCGTGGCGATAGCACAGAAACTTTAGCAGATGCAATTAGCAGTTATTTTTCTGGTTAGATTAATTTTGAATAGTTATAGGAAAAAATGATACCTGCACATAGCTTTGATTTAATGGATTATATTACTTATTATGCTAATAATGTTGGAGCAGATCAATCAATTTCTATAGAACGTATGGAAGAAATAGTAAAAGACATTTAGGCAGCGTTCGAAGGAATTAATATAGAGGGTGAATATAATTATTTTAATCCAGATATATTTGAAAATATAGGTTCTGATGCTGATGCCGCGTCATCTGGTATTCAAAAGTTATCTGCTAATTTAAAACAATTAGTAGCTAAACCATATAATTTCCATGCAACTGTAAGTGTACGATTTGATACTGACTCTAAGGGCGCAGCGGTTGTTAGTGGCAGAAACTAGTCTTTCTCCATAGGCGGTGCGTTGGCAAAAGGTACTTCAACTCTTATGGGTGAATTGGGTCCTGAAATGGTAGTTTCAAATGGTAGTTATTATTTAGTTGGCCAAAATGGTGCTGAATTTGTAGATTTAGCGGATGATGCTATAGTATTTAATCATTTACAAACTGAACGTTTGTTAAGAAGTGGTTCTGGCAGTCGCGGCAAGCCTATTACAAATGAGCGCAATGCCGTTTCATTTGCGAAAGGTAATACTTCTGGTCCTGCTATGGCTAGCGCTTCTTCCGCACTAGCAGCATTAAAGCAATTACGGGCTATGTGGCAATCATTACTTAATTCTTCTTTAACTGACCTCGCTCAACTTGGCGGTGGAGGCGGAGGTGGCAAGAATAAGGATGCCGGCTTTGTAAGAGATCTTGAAAGATGGTATAATTTATTAAGACAAATTGCTGATTTGGAAAAAGATATTACACATCAAGAAACATTACGTAAGAAATTAGAATCTGATCGTATTATTGATGGTAAAGCTTATTATAAGAGTCAAAAAGAGTCATTAAAATTATTAGATGATGAAATGACTAGATAGCACGAATTAGCATATTTATAGGCAGAATATTATGAGAGAAGGCAAGAAGAGTTAAAAAATTCTAAACTCAATACTATATTTACCTTTGATGAAAATGGATTATTACAATTAGTAGAAGATTAGACCTATACATTTGGACAAGGAACTAAATATGAATTTACTGGAACTGGTTTTGAAGCATTCTCTAAAATTTATGAACGAGATGCCGATACTGGTGCGCCAATATATACTGCTGAAGAGCAATATGAAATGGCTAAAGCTTTTGGTTGGGAAGAATATATGAAATATGACTCTTCTGGTAAAGAAATTGATCTTTCCAAGGATGAAGGTTATGCTAATGCAGTAAAAGCTTTAAGTGATAAATTTGACGGTACTTAGAAAGAATTTGAAGAACTTTATGATGAACGTAAAGATTTGGATAAGGAACTATTAGAAAATGCTAATAAACGTAATGAAGTATTATAGAAGATTGTTGATAATCAAGTATCATTAGAAAATCATATTTTAAGTGCTATTGAAAATATGCGTCAACGTATTATTGATAATGCTAAAAATGAAAAAGATGCTATTCAAGAATCTGCTGATAAGTTCTTAGATGGATTAAATAATTCCTTATAGAAAGAACGTCAGTTATATGAAAATTCTTAGAGTGATAATGAGCTTAATAGAATGCGTAGACAATTAGCAATACTTCAACGGTCTGGCGGCTCTGCTTCTCAAATTCGGTCACTATAGCAAGATATTGCTTCTCGTGAACAAGACCAATATTTCAATGCATAGCAAGAATAGATTGATGCTATTCAAGAGGCTTCTAATGCTGAAATAGAACGTTTAGATCACGAAATCTCTATTATGGAAGAACAGCTTGCTTATGAGAAAGAGCACGGGTTATTATGGAATGATGTTTACGTTGTAATGCAACAAACACCAGAAGAAATTGAGTAGTTTTTACTTACAAATTCTAAGGATTTAGAAGGTAAGTCAACTCTTCAAATTGCTGAAGATTTAAGATCGCTTAGATCTGAAATTGAACAATGGGTTAGTCGTAGAGATGATACTGAAGATGTTGTTGCGGCAGAACCTGAACATAATTGGGACACATATTATCCTGCGGCTAAAAATAACTTCAATTTAAATGAAGAAACTGATGCAGAAGTAATTGCAGAAGCCAAATAGGCTTATGAGGAACGATATAATGAAACTGGTGATGAAACTTAGGCTGCTGCCGCAGCGGATGCTGTATTTAAAGCACGGCTTGGTGATCGTAGAAATAATAATATCAATAATGAAAATATGAATGATGATAATTCTTCATATGGTAATGGTAATGGTAATGGAAATACTGGTATAATTATTTTGCATAGAAAAGCAAAAAATGGGGCAACCACTTTTTCTGATATTACTTTATAGAGAAAAGCTGGGACATCAATTAATTTTCTTTCTATAGCATTAGCAAATTAGCCACAGGGATATGGTTTGGTATTTGTTACTCCTACTGGTGAAAAAAGAGTAGTTGGGGGTCGAACTTTGGTTGGTACTGGTTATTATATGCCTAACAATGCAATTATTACTACCAATACTAATGCTACTACAGACACCAATGCTAACAATACTTCTACATTATATTCAAAATAGGATTATAGAAAAAGTAAAGCATTTTCTTCTGGTGGTCTTGCTGATTATACTGGTCTTGCAATGGTTCACGGCACTCCGCAAGATCCGGAAGCTTTCCTTAATGCTGAAGAAACTCATATGTGGCGCGACAAAATACTTGGCGGTAACAGTGGTTCTTTAACTTCTATGTTAATCGACTTTTAGAATATGATGGCTGGTATGGTTAATTCTGAAGACTATAGTGGTATTGGCACTGGTTCTGGCATTAATATTGAAAACGCAACTGTTAATATGAACGCGACAATCTCCAATGACTACGATGCTCGTCGTGCGGCGGACACCGTAATGGAAGAAATGGTACGCATTGCGCGTAAAACAACCGCACAACAAGCAAGGAGGTAATGGAGTATGAGTAATTTAATCGGCCACGAAGAGTGGTCTAATAAGCCAGCCCATACTTAGGTTTACCTAGCAACTCACGATGGGGCAGACAAACGTCTGCCCCATCGTGAGCGTTCTTTTATAAGTTTTACTTATGGCGGCAAACATATTGAAGATTTTTCACTTATTGCTACTATAAATGGAGATAGGATGGAACGCTAGTTGTATGGTGAATTTAATGATTTAACATCTACTTATGATGTTATAGATGGACAATTTTATTGGGGCAGTCATTTTAATAATAATACATTAAGTTTATAGTTATCTACTGATGAAATAACTGAGTAGAAACTATAGGAATTTAAAGCGTGGTTTAGACCAGGCCCGGGTAAAGAATTGATATTAGCAGAATATCCTAATAGAGGTATTATTGCTCGTGTTAGTAAAGCACCTGAATATCATATGTTGCCTTTTGAAAAAAGAGTTTAGCAAAAATTTAATAATATTATATATGAAGTTAGTACAACTGTATATCGTGGAGATATTAATTTAGAATTTATAATGGATGACCCATTTTGGTATTCTATTTATAATGTTTTACCAACTTATGGGCAGGATGGCGCAGAAGACTGGTTTAAAACATTGGGGATAAATTTAACTGGCGATGCAGCCGCCAATTCACTAATGGCTAATAAAGACTATTTAAAAATTATTTTAGAAGATGGTGTTCCTGCGCAAGAGATGTTTGATAATGTAACATAGCTAATTACTGGTAATATAAAAAATAATGTTAGTACACATCCTAGGGTTGGCGGTGGCAATTATAGTGGAACTGTTGTTAAAGTTGGTGATAGATTATTTAGTAGCAGTTTAATTATTACTTCTAATAATAATCTTCCAAGCGCTTATTTATATTACGCAGGAAACGCGCCAGCGCCAACCGCTCTTTCATTTGAAATTACTCCTCAAATTGATACTGTAAATGGTAACTATATTAGTAATCCATTAAATAAATTATATAAACAAGCATACGAAAAAAGCACAGGAACAACTGTTAATTGGCCAAATTATAATAAAATTGTAGTTGGAAAATAGGAATTCTAGTTTACTACTCCAAGTATATATACCGGATATAATTAGGCTTTAAGTATTATTAGTTCTTGTGAAATTGGTGAATCAATTGTAGATATTCGTATTAAATTAATTGAGGGTGTTAATGAATATTACAGCCGTGCTTTTGCTTTAGGTACTCTTGAATATTTAGCTCAAAATAATGTTAGTGTAGTAGATTCTACTACTTCAAATATTAAAGGTAATTTTAAACAAGCGTTTAGTTTATAGATGAAGAAATTTTTAGTAGGTCCATCTGGAAATACAATTTCTCCTGCTACTTTTACTTTTGATTCTAAAACAGGGATTGCCACCGGTACTTTTAATATATATGAATATGATGATAATTTAGACGTAGTTTCAAGTGGTACTCATCAAGAAAATGTTGGAGATATGATATATAATAAATACTTATATTTAGATGAAACAAATCGTTATAATGATGTAGGAAAAATTACAACAGAAGAGTGTACTCCGATTTCTACTGATTATCCTACAGCATTAAATAATTTTGATATTCAGTATAAACATATGTATTTATAATGAGTAAAAGGAGGAGACTAAATAATGAGAATTGTACGTGATTATGAAGTCTCTATATGGACGCTTCAGGACAGTTTCATAACTGTCCTGAAGCCCTATGGTATAGAGCTAAAGGGGCAAATACAAGATCCCGATTTAAAAATAGTAGATGATGGTACTTTAGAATTTACATTTAAATTGCCTATGTATTATTCATTAAATGATACTATTTTACAAAATCCATTATGGGCTAATATTATAAATGGTGTTATTATCGCCAATATGAGAAAAGCCAAAATTATTTTTAAGAAAGATATAAGGCCGAAAGTATATGAATTTCTTATTACTAAATTGACTGAAAAGCACGAAAACGATTAGTTAATGTGTGAAGTTACTTGTGAGGGTTTGGCTTTCCACGAACTTGGGAAAATTGGTTATAAAATCGCGCTTGAAGCTGATGACTTAATTGAAGAAAATTATTAGTGGTTTAAAGGAACTGTAGAATATGCTGATAATGAACCTGTAGGTATACGCGGAGAAGATGGTAAATTATATCCTCTTGAAGAACCTCGTGGTACTTTATAGTATTGGAATGATAAAGTATTTAAGTTGTCTAATGGGAATTGGAAATGGAATTGGACTTACGAAATTAATATGAATTATGCCAATAATCCAGGTAAACAATTCGATATTCATAAAGTATATGAAGATAATTATGTATCATCTTGGAGTTATGATTAGGCAAGTAATCTTGTGACAGCAATGGCATATGAAGATGCGTAGGAAAAGGAACGCACTGTTGATTTGACAGAAAGTAATGTGTATAATTTAACATAGGATTTGGCGAAAGAATTTGGGGTCTTTTGCCGCTATGAATATGAACACGACGATAATTTTCATATTTGCGGCCGCAAGGTTATCTATTACAATAACTTTATAATGGAAGAAGAAGGCGCGATTGATATTACTTATCCTTATAATGCTAGTACAATAAGTCGTGAAAGTGATAGTACTGATTTAGTAACTAAATTATATATTTAGAGTGATAGTAATGATGATAATGGAGAACCTATTACTATTGTTAATTCTTCTGCTAATAAAACAAGAGAAGATTATATATTAAATTTTGATTATTTGTGGTAGGTTGGCGCTATTACTCAAGAATAGTACGTGGCCGCAAGATAGTTTGAAACAGATATATATAATATTAATATGGCGTTAATTCCAATTCAAAATTAGATTATAGCTTTAGAAGATGAATTACCAGAACTAGAAGCAAAGGAAACTACTCTATAGCGTTCTATTAATTTAGATTAGGAACGCATTGGAGCGGCGGATGATTTATTAAATGCTTTAACCGATAATACTGGTATTTTACACGTTACAGCCGATAATCCTAAGATTCATACTATTATTACCTCTAAAGAATCAGACGGTAGTATCAAAACTTATATTACAATTACGGAATTAGGAATTATTTTTTCTACTTTAAAAGTTTATAAGGAATATAATAATTCAACCCATATTCTTTCAACATAGTATACTGTTTCTCCAAAATATGATGAATTTTAGAATTTAACTGAAATTTATAATTTTGTAGGATTTAATCCAAATTTAAATGAATCTGCTCGTGTATATATGACATATGATTATGAGCCGCATTTATATTATGAGCGAGTTAAATAGATATGGCGTCAAAGGATGAATGAAGATAATAGGCAATTAGAAGAAGTAAAAGATAGATTAGCAGAAATTCGTTCATTACTTAATGGCAATGAAGAGTAGGAGACTATTGGTCTTTATGCTCAAGAAGAAGCCTTATTAACAGAAAAATCATTAACTTTATCTAGATTTGAGCGTATTATGGGTGCGGCTTTGCGTGAAGGTTATTGGCAGCCGGAAAGTTATAATGATTATGGTGATAAACATTTAAATAATTATAGTTGCTAGAATGTTATAGCTTATATTGATACTAACAATAATAATACTAAAGAAAATTATTTAGATGAAAATAATGATACTGCGGTAGAAACAAAATTTATTTATGATTAGGAGCCATTTGATGGTGAAGCATTAAGTTATACTAAATCATTTACAATAGATGATGGGCCAAATATTTATTATCCTTGCATTAAAATTACTGGTCAAATTTTAGATTTTGTACAAGCACATCCAGATGATTTTAGTATTATTTTTTATGACGTAACTGATTTGGATGCTAATCATAGAACCGATGTATATAGAAAAATATACCATATTGGTTCATAGTGTGAGTATGGCTTTATTAGAGAAAATGATACAGCTATTCCTGTAATTATTGTTACAGGTGCCATAAATGATAATCTTACAAATATACAATTAAAAAGTATGGTTGGTGAAGTGAGCGGCGCAGATACCTGTTTAGCAGTTATTGATCCATTAACCGCAACTGTTGAGGAAGCTAATGGAAATCGTATTATTCAATCAGTTTCTAATAGTGATTGGTGCTCTTATACTTTAAGATCTAATAGTAATTATAATATTAATGAAAATGATGCTAGGGATGCAACAATAATTGTTTTTAATACAACAACTATGTTATATCCACGTATTCAAATTAATAGTTTAAATTTAAGAACAGATAATGATGAAATTTTAGTTAAATATAATGATAATAATTTAGTAAATTATGAAGATTACTAGTTACTAATTAGAGATAATAGTTATTATATTACTTTAAAACCCGAGATTTTTGCGCGTTATGGATATAATGGAAGTGGAAAAATCTAGTATATAACATCAAACGCAAATACAATGATTTATTTAGATGCTTTATAGGTTAGTAAAGAAAATTCGCGGCCAAAAGTATCATATTTTGTGACTGTCAATGCAGTTAATAAAAATTTTATTGATGAAGCTTATAATTATTTGGGATATATAGCTCATATTAATGATAGAGAATTAAAATTTGAAAATGTTCAGGGTTATGTATCAGAGCTTCATTTAAAATTAGATAAGCCTCAAGAAGACGAGGTCACAATTAAAAATTATAAAACCAAATTTGAAGATTTATTTACTACAATAGTGGCATCAACTGAATAGATGCAGAAAAATTCAACTACTATTGCTAATGCTGGTGCAATATTTAATGCGCAAGGTGAATTAATTGCTAGCTCATTAGAAAAGAGTATTATGAAAGTTAATTTACAAGATGCTTTCTCGAAAGGTACACTTACTTGGAGTGAGACTGAAGGTATTTGGGCCATAAGCGATAGTGGTGTTGTTGCTATGAGTGGCGGTGGTATTTTTACTGCAACATAGAAGAATGCTGATGGTACTTGGCAATGGAATACTGGTATTATTCCTTCTGGTATTAATGCTAATTTAATTACTAGTGGCCAGTTAGATACAAATAGAATCAAGGTATATGCTGGCGACGAATTAAGATTCTAGCTTAATAGTGATGGATTGTTTGCTTATCGAACAGTATTTGATATGTAGGATTATTCAGAACATTTTGAAATAAATAATGATGGTTAGGATGCACATATAGTACAAAATGGAATTGATTATAATTAGTATGTTGTTCATAATAGTCAAGGATTATTCTTAACGGCAGGTGTTGGCGCGCCAGTTGGTTATAAAGATAATGCTTTAATTCGTGTATCAGCTAGTGATTATTTTTATAGCGAGCCTGGATAGCATACATCAAGTGAAATTAGTGCAATTAAACAAATAGATCGTGTTGCTATTAGTTGGGACGGATTAACTTTAAGAAATTATGAAGGTAGAAAAGTATTTTATGCTGATCCTGATACTGGTGATTTAAAAATTGAAGGTCGAATTACTGCTACTGGTGGAACGTTTACTGGTGATATTGTTGCTACTAGTTTTATATTAGCTAATAATGAAACAGTAACAAGTTAGCTGAATAATATTATTGCTAATTCGTCTACAATTGGAACTATTAATAATAATATTGCAGCGATTAATGCTATTAGCGCAGTTATACACTATGCTATTCATACTTCCGGAATTAATTATCCAACTGATAGTAGTGCTTGGAAAACTACAGTTTAGTAGACTACTGATGCAAAACCTTGGTTATGGACAAGAACAACTACAACCTATAGTAGTGGCTCAACTTCTCAATCATATTCCGTGTCTTATAAAGGAAAAGACGGGGCTAATGGTAGTCAAGGAGAAGCAGGACAAGCAGGAACTTCTGTAGTTTCAATTACTCCGTTATATTATTTAAAAAAGGCTGGTAGTAATAATGCTGTTCCTTCCGCTCCTACAATAAATAATAATATAACAATAGAAACTACTGATTAGGGGGCAAATCATTGGACTATTGTTATACCAGCTTATCCAAATGATGGTAATTTATATTATTATTTTAAATGCGAAAAAACTGAATTTTCTTCTGGCAACCCACAATTTTCAACTGTAACAGTTGATTACGGGACAACATACGCCATAAATACAGCTACAGATGCAAGTCAAACAGCGGCGAGTGCCGCTTCTGCGAATGAAGGAATGTCGGCATATGGTATTGTTGGACGAAATTCAACTGTTTGGACAAATAAAGATGCAAATGGATGGCCAATATGGAATAGTACATCATATGGTTTAATTCTTGGTAATAATTCAAATTATCCATTATTAATTGGTTCTAATAGTGGAATTACAATCGCTAGCGTTAAACCTAATTATACTGGAACTAATAGTAGTGGAAACGCAGCAGTAGTACTAAATTCATCTGGTATAGGATTACGAGGAGCTACTATTTCGTTAAACACTTCTAATAATGAAAATGTTTTAGCGTTAGGAACTGCTGGTATTACATTAGCTTCAAATGCTGGTATTTCTTTAAGTAGTGGTAATATAAATTTAGCAGGTGGTAATATTGCTCTTAGTGGCGGCAGCATTGCATTAAATGAGTTACATTAGGATACTACAACTAATAAATGGGCAAAAGAAGAATTTAATTTAAATGAAAATGGATTATCATTAAATTATTCTACTTCTAATACTGAAAACGGAACTTATAATAGTACGGCAAGTATTATTATGGATGAAGCTGGTCTTTCATTATCTGGTAATAATATTAAAATTAATGATAGACCAATATGGAGTCATGAAAATATTGTTATTATGAATCCAAATGTTTCTTCAGATGATCCAAATAATGGATGGCGTAAATCAATTGCTTCCATAGAAACTCATATGGCAAATAGTAGCGACTGGATTTTAATTGTTCCTAATTATAATGCTAATATTAGTAATGATACGCCTATTTCTGCTACTAGCTCTGGAAACAGTGATTCTATTAATACTAGTGGTAATTTTTATATGACTAATGGTTTAGGAAATAGTTCTTCTGGTTATAGATATGTATTACATTTTTATATGCAAGGCCCTGTAAGAGCTTCTACAGCGGGCTATTCTTAGTTAACTAGTTTTTCAATGAGTTTTACTAATGCTTCTAATCAAAATACAATTACATTTGGTATGCCTTCATCTACAATTAATTGGGGTGTAAATGGAGCGAGTAAAGAAATAACTATAAGTATAGCCTCAAGTGATAAACATATTTTTGTTAATGAAACTACAATTAATTGGACTTTAAATGCTGCAATTACGGTTGGAGGCGGAGGAACGATATCTACACATAGATGTAAAATTACAGATTTAACATTAACAGGATATGCACAAGGCACCGATGGTAGAACAGTATGTGATGTATATTATTATACATAAAAAATAAGCCCCTCCCATTACTGGGAGGGGCTCTTATTTTTATTCCTCAATAAAGGCTCCAAAGCTAACCATTTGCTGTGGTGTAAACATTATATCATCTAAATCATATAACTTTAGTTTATCGCCATTAATAGTAATAGTGTTTTCAAGTAAATCCTTTAATTCACTATTAAATTCTTCAATCTTATCCTGCTCAATATAAGTATTACCATTTTCGTCAGTCTTAATCTCGCCATTTTCATCCTTCGCGGCGTATAGTTTTACGAGATTAATTCGCGCGGTTTCAAAAGTCTCACTTTCTGCTTGTACTTCACGAAGCAATCTTGCGACTCTAAATGCTACCTTGCTTTTTAGCTGCTTACTTGCTAAATCTCTTAGAGTAGGAATGCTATCAATCATTTCCTGAACAGTTAATTCAATCATATATCTTCTCCCCATTGTAACTTATTATTTTTCAATTTGCCGCACCAATATTTTCCAATACATATAGCATCAGCTTCATCCTATGTACAGCTCTACCCATACCACACCATAACTTTTTCTTGCGCAGCTTTCTTTTTGTTTTCACGATGCGCGTCACCGCTACTTATACCGCAGTACTTACGCCATTCACTAGGATAAACTAAATCGCTATCAATGGATTTTTCAAATAATGTATCCATTATTACACCTTGTAAATTAGCAAGCACACGATAAGTTTCAACCTAGAAAGATGAATTGCCGCCATAAGTTTGCAGCTATATATGTTCTATTCCTACAAAATCTGGCTCCCATTCATCAATAGCGGCTAAAAGCCAATGTTTTACTTCATTAATGCGGCTAGTAGCGTTATCTTCAGCTTTTGTCTTAAAAGTACCATAACTAACTAACACTTTGTTATCATAAATAGCATAGCCAGTTATATTGGTGGCAGCATCTAATGCTAATATTCTTTGCGTGTTCGCTTCTTTGGCGGGCACTTTATTTTTTTTGCCCTTGAAAGGGTCGCCCGCAAAGCACTATTCACATAGCATATGCTTGCGCCAGTTAGCATAAGTTTGTAGCTAACGATGACCTTGTGGGCAAATCATTTCAAGTTCTGTATTTAAATTCTTATATGTATCAGAGACTAAAACCCAATGTTCTGATTCTAAATGATTTTTTACAGTATATATATTTATTGGCATTACTTACCAGTGGAACCGAATCCACCCTCGCCTCGTGAAGTTTCATCCAAAGTATCAACTACTTGAGGCTTAAACTGATGAACTGGCATCACAATCATTTGTGCGATACGATCGCCCTTATGAATTCTATAATCAGAATCAGAATGGTTATCATACATTACGCCAATTTCACCGCGATACTCGCTATCAATAACACCAACACTATTGCTTAGCCGCAAACCAGTTCTCATACCAATGCTAGAACGTGGTAGAATATAAGCAGCCCAACCTTCTGGTAGAGCAATTCTTAATCCAGTATGAACTACATTAGATAATGAATGAGGCGGCAATGTCATATCTTCTAGAGCATAAATATCGGCCGCAGCATCGGTACTATGTGCATAAGTTGGAATATGCGCGTCTTCTTCTAGCTTTACAGGAAGAACAAAATCGTGTGAATTATAATGCTCATCAATAGCATTAAATATATCATTCATAAAATTTGAAATGACCTTTAAGAGTGTTCTCTTATGCTCGCTGGGCTGAAGCTCATCAATATAATCAGTTAATGCTGTGCGCCCTGACTTAATCAAGGTTTCAACATAACTGCGAGTATAATTTTGAGAACTAAATAAAGTTAATGTTTCATTAATTACATTCTCTTTAATATTAGGAGTAATTGCACCTTCAAGCATTCCTCGAATGATGTCAACATTTTGATCATTTAATCCATCTTCTGGAAGCGCCATAATTTGATTTATTAATTCTACAATTGGATCAAGTTCCTAGGAAGTTTGTGTCCAATCTTGGAATAGATTTACTTCACTCATAATTCTCCCCTCACTCATCAAAAGTCTTCTCAATTGTTACAACAGCCCAGCTATCAATAATCTCGCCCTTAGACTTCTTGGTCTTTAGCACGTAGCCAGACTTTGTAAGCGTGTAGCCTTCTGCATTCTGGCTACTCTTAAACTCATCAATCAGCCGCATAGCTTCATCTTCATCATTTACCCTATAAACATCAGTTGTCTTCATCAGCATCTTCATAATTTTCGTGCTCCTTTTTCTCATTTAATATTCTTAGTTTTTCAATTAAGTCAATATAATTTAATTTCTTTGCTGTATCTGTGATTGAACTAAGTTGCTAGCGGCCTTTCTTACCGCCCTTTTTAGCTAGCTTGCGCCGCTACTTTCTATTCAACTTAATTCCCATCTTTTCTCCAAGGAAATCTTTTAGATTATCAATAGCATTTTTATCATCTACTACTGCTTCATCTATAAGTAAATCTTTTTCTTCTGCCATTTTAACCGCCCTCTTTGCGATTGTATCCAAATTCTTGTGTCTTAAAGAAGTCTATATAATATTTCTCTAAATCACTCAAATCATCTTTATCGCAATATATTATATATTCAATAGACCAATTCCAGAAACCAGTGCGTAATATCTCGTGATGAACGAACTAATCTGCTATTGATTTAATTCCTATGCTTGATTTAAAGTGGTCTTGAATACGTTTCTTAATATCTGTACTTTTTCCTATATAGGCTTTCCCGCTATCTATATTAGTTAATTTATAAATACCGGGTTCTGCTTTAATTCCTACTCGTTTAAGTGTTTCATCTAAATACGGCTTAACATATTCAGCCCAAACTAATTTACTAATAATGTCTGGATGTTGAACCTTTTTGGCAACTGTATTAAGTAAGAAATCAATATCATCTCTAAATTCTTCTGGAAGATAAATCGTATAGAATAATTTCTACTATTTATCTTTTTCATACTGTTTTAGTGGCTCTAATAGTGCTTCATATTTTTGCTACTCATACGCGGCCGCATTTTCACAAGATTTTATCTTATCTTGTAATTCTTTTACAACTTCTGCAGTAGCCTATTTAGCTAATTCTGACTATTCTTCACAGTTTTTCAGAACCTCTTGCAATGCCTTTTCATAAACTTCTTTTTTATTATTAAGTTCATACTCTAAAGCATTTAGCCGTGTGGCTCGTTGTGTCTCTATATAATCAGTTATTTCTGTAGTGCTTTGATAGAGAGCTTCACGATACTAATCCTATGCTGCGGCAGTATCGGTTTGAAGTTTATTAAGTTGCTATTCGCGCATATTAACTTCTTGCTCTAATTTACTACACTATAATTTTGCACTATATAATTGTGTGCCTATTTCTTGTAATTCTTTTCTTTCCTATTCTATATTAGCTCTATCACTTTTAACTTTATGATTAAGTCTAATAATTAGAATAATAATTACAACACACAACGCTCCAATTATGCCATACAGCACTACACATTCGCCACCTCTTTTCTTTATACTTTATTATAACATAAAGTTTCATAAAAGTCAAATATTTTACATTTCATCTTTTATGTATAATCCACAATGACAAGACTAGCCTACTTTTATCTGTTCGCGCATTTCTTTACAAATGCATCTATATTCTTCTTTACCTTTACTGTCTAAAACACAGGGACAATAGCCTTCATTCATTTTTAATCCTTCGCGAATAAAATAAGCAAGTTGAATATCTGGTGTAACATGCATTTTCATACTATCAACTCCGCGTATTGATTACTAGATGCTAAATTTACTCCTAAAACTTCATCATAATGAGGCTCTTGGTTCATTATATAGCGGCCATACTTAATAATAATGTTGCCATACTCTTGAAGTAAATCAAGACATTTAATTTCATTTTTGTTATAACCTGTATAAATAATTATTGGATCTTTACAATCCATACCATAGCGAATAAATTCTATAAAATCTAATAGTTGCGGCTCACTATCAAATGGCTCTAATCCTTGTAGGCAGAAGCCCTTAGTTAATGGATTGCTTTTATATAAATCCCAAAGTGTGTGCTCACTAACGTTAATATCAGGTTCAGCCGCAAGTTTGCTATTTTGGCAAACTTGGCAGCCATTTAATTTATCACACTTAAAATCACAAGTGGGACATTCTAGTGTCATTACTGGCTCTTTATAGTTAGTGAAATCACAATCAATTATTCCTTTAAGTTTCATATTTTTTCTCCATATGTTCAAGACATATTTTTACTTGATTTTTCCATTGCTCTTCTTTTTCTTTTTTTATTGTATAATTAGAGCACTAAGTTCGCCAGCAAGTTTCAAAAGGCGCGCCCAACATACATTCATTACAACTTTTCCTTACTTCTATTAAGGGGCACCAATCTGGCTTTCCACTATATTGATAATCATCTAATTCCCAAGCTTTGTTTTCCTTTATATGACCATGACAATAATTGAATTCATCATCCAATAATGGACAATCAAAACAATTTTTGGGTAATTTTATATCATATTCAATTCTTATCATTCAAATGCTCCCATTGCCGCATCTTAAATTCGGCTTTTCTTTCTTTAGACCAAGACTTAATAGGTGTGTAGAAGCCTACAATTCTTGTGTATTCGGTCTCAACGTCTCCGTCGCAAATAGGACACTTGGTACCGTAGAAAGCGTGATTGTGCGCGCAAGCCTGAATTTTAGTATTAAAAGCGAAATATGTTAGCCCCTGATCCGCAATATAATTTACTGCTTCCCAAGCCTTCTCAAAACTATCAAATGGAGCATCAATGTTTAGATGAGCAATACTACCGCCATTACAATAGCTGTCAAATAGAGAAGCAATACGGATACGTTCGGCCATCGTAGTCTTAATGCCTAGTGGGATAAACTGATTGCCGTATAGCGGCAAATCTTTTACAACCGTTTCTGGGAATAAAAACTCATCTGCTAATTGCATCTTAGCTGCTGCAGACTCACCGGGAATTTGCTCTAGGTTAATCTTATAATCCTTATCTGCTGCGAAATTATCTTTTACAGCGTGAATCATTTCAAAAATGCGTTTACCAAACTTGTCGGCCGCTTCTGTATAATAAGTATTGCCTAGTTCATCAGTTCTTGTATAGCCGAAGGTCTTCATTGTTTCATAGACACCAATGATACCAACGGTATTATAGAGATGGTCAAAATCTACGATGCCCTTTGTGAAGTTTGGTAGTAGTCCTTTCTCTACATTACGGACAATAATGTTGCGAACACAATCAAGCGCTTTACAATCAAGTTCTACTAATTCCTTTAAGGCAATAAGATATTCATCTTCATCACCAGGATATTCAAGTGCAAGGCGCGCAAGATTAACTGTTGAAACTTTAACAGAACCAACTTTAAGGGCCGTGCCGCCAATACTATTGAAGTATCCAAGGTCTTCAATGTTACTCTTTAAACGGCAGCAATTACTTAATGAATTGACGCTATCGTCAATGAAAAGATTACTATCGCTCCAAAGACGGTTATGCTCAATGCCCCAGCGGGCGAAGTCAATATCTGCGAACTTGCCATCCTTACGAAGAAGGCTGATTGTTAATACTGGGAATGTAAACATATTATGCTTTCTAATTTCAGCAATTGTTTCCATAAAGACCTTTTGGAAGTCTTGGATGCCCTGTAATTCATCAATCATAAATGTCTCATCCGGGAACATTGAACCTCCAAATAATGCCTCAAGATAAGCCATATCAAATACAGAACAGTTTGTAAAAGCGCTCTGCATACCATCTCTTACATAGGGCTGATTTACAGCATATACAAAACGCTGGATTTGCTGACGGGCATAATATTCAGGAGACTTTGTAGCATAGCCATTCTCACAATCTTTCTTCCAGAAATAATACATATATGGAATAAGATTGGGTAGTCCAACAGCACCGGAGCTGCGGTTTGCCGCAAAGCTAATAAATTCTTTTACAAAATCTACAAAGGTAGATAAATGCTTTGGAGGCTCCGCGTTGAAATTATTTAGGAAGAACAAGCCCTTTTCTGCTACATCCTTCAAATCGTAAGCAAAGCAGTAATGAATATATGTTGAAGTATCGGCGTCGTGCATATATAGTGCCTTAGTCCATTCTTTTTCAAGCCATTCATTCGCGGCCTGAAAGCCATAACGCTTATTCATTTCATAATAAATCTTATTAAAAGCTAATAGCTTACGATGCGGCTTTGGCATTTCATTCATTAGTGTCCGCATATCTTTATTGCCAACATTTGAGTTGCCATCAACAGAAACATCAGCAACTGTATCCTTATCAATAAAATTATCAATAAAATCGGTATATGATAACTGCTTATCACCAAAGCCATTTAGATAAGCCATTTCTTCTCCATACTTTTCGCTCATCCGGTTATAGGCAGTTTGGAAATTCTTATTTAATCTAACTTTAATATCCATACTTATCCCTCCGGTTGAGCTTTAATCCAATCGTTCATTTCGGTTGGAGAAGTAAAAGTTGTTCCATCCTCTAGCACCATTACGGGTAGCCGCTGAATCCCCTTTTCCATTAGCGGCTTAATGTCGTGCGTTTCATCATAAGGAATATTTTTCTTGCTTAACTTCATTTTAATCATTTTACACGTCCCGCAAGTAGGGCTAGTATATAACTTTATCATATAATATCACTCCAAATTCTTCCCACAGTAGGGGCATTTATTATCTACCATTACAAAATTATGTTTAGTGCTAAAATGCGGGCACTGTTCTTGCAAATCTTTTAGCTCATTAAAAATATTTCTCACATCTTCATTTAGCACCATATTTGACGCTGCTACCTTTAGCCGCTAATTCAAACTTTCGTGCTTTGAAATAATTTCATCCATCGTCATACTCTCCACACTCCTCGCTTTGATAAGTCGTTATAAGTTTGTGTAAATAAGTCGGCGGCAGAAGGATGAAGTTTGAGTAATATTTTTTTCTCGTCCATTACCGCCATTTTGCGTAATAATCTATCATTTATACTACTATTTGGATTTGTTAAGTGGCTCCAATATGCCACAAGTTGTAATAGATTTATAATACTTGTTGTAGTTCCTATTTTAGGGGGGATATATTTCAATTTAATTGGTATCTTACACGCCCAGAATGAGTATAAGAGATTTAATTTGTAAATTAAATCTTTATAATATTGTAAATTAGTTTGGAACGTGCCGCCAATAGGAATATAGACTGCTGTGCTTTTATTTATATCAGCTAAAAACATATTCTAATATTTTTTTAACATATATCCTACTTCGTTTAGCGGCACCTCTGTGTCTAATAGAATATCATTAGAGCGAGTAATTTTGGAATAGTTTCGTAATTTAAAATACTATGATAATGTTTTACAAACAATAGGATGAATACTATGGATGCCTCTTACTTTTCTATTTGTTGCCTCTTGTATTGTATCTTCCCAATCATATGAGAAGAAATCAACATCATATAAATATAATAATTTATTTGATTTTATTGAAGGCATTGGAAGCTTTTCTTCACCAGCATAGCGGCGATAATATGTGCTATCTAATAGCTAATTGATAACCGCCGTTTTAATGCCATCATCGTATTTCTCTTTTAAGAAATTCTTATAAATCCAAGTTTTAGGTAATGTAAAATCAATAATTGAATTTTGAAATGGAATATATTCTCCATTCGTAAATCCTGTGCCGCCATAAACAACATTGGGCTAGCGCTTTAATACATCTGGAATAATTGGGTCAAACTATTCACTAAAACAATATATTACATCATAGCCTTCCATTATGGGGTCTTTTAAAGATATAAGATTACAGAACAGATTTTCTTCTGTTCTGTAATAAGTGGCTAATTTCATTATTTCTAAATTAGGAGGGCATAGATTTATAGACTTTTCAGTCTATAAATCTAAATCTATTAAACCTATCATATTATCCCTCCTTGCGGTCAAATTGGAACTTTAATTGTCCATCCTTTGAAACTTCTGTAATCTTTGAGATTACTGGGAATGAAGATGAACGATATTTCTTTGGAATGAAGTCCGCGCCACGTCTAATTCCCTGAATCATTAGAAGTGTTCCACGCTTGAACCACGAAGGTTCAACAACGTGCTTTTTGCCATCTTCTCCAATTTGAGAAATCTGTTTATCATATAGAGCAAACTGGTTCTTATATACCTTTACACTTACTACTCCGCTTGGAGTTAAAAGTGTAACCGTATTCTTCATCTTACTCTTATCAATTACAGTTCCAACAATTCTCGCTAACTTATAAGTTTTAATTTCATCACCAGTTTTACTAGTGAAAACATTATCAATTTCTGGTTCCTCTGGAAGTTCAAAGAAATCATCATAATACTTACTAGCGGCCGCGAGTTCATGTTCGTGAGAATAGAATGAAACTGATTCCATCTCCCAATGACCAATATTACCTTGTGCATATTTGTCTTCTACTTCTTTATACAAAGAATCATTAAGAGCTTTTAACATTTCATCTTTATGCTCTTTCAAATATACTCTCATTGGTTCCATTCCACGACTATACAGATTATCCCAAGTCTTTACTCCAATGCTTACACCATTATCAATGTAATCGGCGGAGAAATGATTGGAGATAAAGTTGATTGCACTCTCATTTAATTGATACTCAACTTTTGCCTTTTGAGATTTTAAGAACTTATTAAACAAGAACAACTTCGCATAATAACTCATCTCATCTGGAATAAGTTCTTTTGTAATCAACATCTGCATATTTTGAAGTGTTAGCCGCTGCTTCTTATCAGCAATACTTTCAAGATACTTTTTCATAATTTCTTCTCTTGGAAGATTTTCTAATGTATCAAATGCTCCGCACTTAATAAGATTAATCATTTGAACCTTATTAACTTTTACCTTTGATAAGAAATCTTCCATTGAACTATATGGACGGTTTGCCATTATATCTTTAATTGTAGATGCTGACAAACGCGTGATGCCGCGCAATCCATAAAGAATGGTGTTATCTTTTACAACTGGTGTAAAAGTAAATGAAGAAGAATTGATATTCGGTGCAGCTACCTTAATACCATAGTTTCCAAATTTACCAATGGCCGCCGCAACTTTACCATAATCTACTGTCCTTGTCTTTTCTTTCTTCTTTTCTTCTTTTACATCCTCGTCAATATCATTTTCTTCTTCCCATTCTTCCAGTTCTTCTTCATCCTCATCCTCGTCTGCTTCATTTTCTACAATTAACGATGCTTCTCCATCGTCATCATATTCAACTTCAGTGGCTCCGCCGCTATCTACAATCAAGTTTGCAGTGTTCCAGAAGATTGTTGGATATTTATATGCCAAATTCATTTCTTGTAGAGCAATCATAGAATATGAATACGTATGGGCTGCATTAAATCCATATCCACGGCTTAACGCGATTTCTACTTTCCATACATAATTACAGAACTTTTCACTTAACTTCTTTTCTTTTACTCTTTCAAAAAACTTAACTTCAAGTTCCTCATATTCCTTTGGGTTCTTTTTTGCAATTGACTTACGAAGTTTATCGGCAAACTGTAAGTCCCAACCACCGCATTCTGGCAACTGAACTAACTGCATAAATTGCTCTTGGGTAATAGACAAACCATTTGAGATGTCTAGTTCTCTATGAAGAATTGCTCGTTCTTCATCAGTCAAACCATACATCTTCATTTCTCTATCCCACGCATCAGGAACATTCCTGAATCGCGTATATTTATCTAGCGGAGACTCAGCTCCTTTTTCAGTCGCCATTAGACGAATAACCGAGTTTAAGATGGCTAATTCATCAACCGTTCTTGGATGAGTAAGAGCAATACCACGGACACCGCTCTGCTGTTCCATCTGGAACAACGATACAATTTCGTGGTTTTGAACCATATCCCACATCTTATCATCAGTTCGTTCAATTTTATATACATTCAGTGCATTCATGTATGTTTCGCGCAAATTCTTACCCGCTTGAACGTATCCTTGCTCTACCAGCAAATCCAAACAAGTATGAATTTTATCCGCGGCTTCAACTGAAAGCAAGTCCATTTTAATCTCTGAAACTGCTTCCAAATTATGAAGCTCAAACTGTGTAATAACAGTTCCATCAGGCGCTCTCATTAATGCGCTAGCTTCTGTAAAGTTCTTATCTTTGAATACTACACCACCAGCGTGAATGCCGACACCACAAATCAATCCTTCAATTTTGCTGGCAACTTCCCACCATCTATCATATTTATTAATTTCATTAATAAATGTCTGGTTGGGCTCAATCCCATTTTCTGGGTCTCCATAATACATTTGAGATAATGTATAAGTTGCTCCACGTTCTGCGCTAATAAGATTTGATACATATTGCGCTTCATCAACATCAATACCTAAACCGCGTGCTGCGGTCTGGACAGCTGACTTAGATTTTTCAACTCTAAACGTTGCTACATTTGATACACGATTTGCGCCATATACTTTTCTTAAATGCGCTAATACCTGATCACGCTTTGAGCCCTCAATATCTACATCAATATCAAGAACTGATACACGAGCTGGGTTCAAGAATCTCCAAGGATAAGTCTTTGTGTTTTCTCTTAGACAATTAATTTGAATAATGTCCAATACATACAGAAGAACAAATCCCATACCGGAACCACGCGCCGGAAGAACTAATGTTCCCGCATTCCAACATTCATCTATAATCTTTTGAAGGTTCAAAAAATATGCTGACCATCTAGCATTATTTACTTCACTAGACTCCCAAGTCATTTCAAGACATTCATTAATTGCTTGATATGCTTTTTCATTTTGTAAATCTTGATGTCGTTCAATACCATCAATTATTGCATACACCAAGATATTATCAGAACTATGTGGTGAATAAATAAACTTTTTGATTGCTGGCATCTTACTAATTGCATCAACAATCTTTTCATCACCTGGGTCATAATAAGTTCGCCAAGGAAGCTGAGGAATCTCTAGCGGCCGCAAGATACTAAAATCTTCGCATTCATCCTTAATATGACGAATCCAATAATAAGCAGTCTCAATCTCTTCTTCACTTAAATATGGGAAGAAACTTCTAATTTCCTCATCCTTCATCATATAAGTAGTTGCATAGAAACTTCTAACCTCACGTTCGCCTTCCTGCGCATTTAGAAAAGCTTCGTGGATTGGCGCATCTTCTGGCCTTCCATAATGACTATCTGTTGTAATAATATATGGAAGTTTTAGTTCTTCTGCAATCTTTAAAAGTTGCTTATTAACAAAAATCTGCTCTTTATTGTTAGAAGGCTGCATCTCAAGATAGAAATTGCCCCTTCCAAAAATATCTTCAATATATAAACACCAACGCTTAGCCGTTGTATAAAATTCTTCATCACCGGTTTCCATATATTGAAGCAAAAATCTATCAAGCTGCGAACCAAGACAAGCACTTGATGCAATCAAATGACCTTGATTTGGCTTTACAATTTCTTTTAAATCTTGATAGTAGGTTGGCCGCCTACGAAGTCTGCGGCTCATATACGAACGCATCCACGCACGAGTTGATAGTTCGCAGATTTGATGATAGCCAACTAAATCCTTACAAAGAAGAATAAAGTGAAAATATCTATCCTTTGTTCTATCAAAGTTCTTTGCGTTCAAACCATTTCGTGTAAGATAAATCTCATTACCACGGATAAGTTTGAAATCTGGATGCTTTTCTTTGACTTTCTTATAATATTGTTCAGCTTTAATATAACTAGAAATAGTTTCGTGGTCTGTAATTGCTACGCCTTCGTGGCCTAATTCTACTGCTAAATCTATAAGACCTTGTACAGTATTAATACAATCACGTAAAGTTTCATTGCTATAATCAGTGTGATTATGCAGACTCATAGGATATAAACTCACTCTACCACTCCTCCTTCTAATTATATTATAATACAATTTTTATTTTTTGTCAATATTATTTTCTTGCTCTTCTAATATTAAACATATAAGATAAATAGCAATTGCTAGCACTATTATTTCAAAAATCATATTTATGACTATCATCCTTTAATTCATAATCATCAATAAATAGCTGAACTGTGGTGCGGCCGCCCCAACTATTAAGATTGGCGCGACCATATGCTGTAAGTAGTTTAGTTTTATCTTCTAATACTTCCATAGCAAAGTCCGGATCCTTAAAACGCACATAATCAATTCCATTATAGGAAATCTTTGTGCTATCTTTATTCTGTCCCATTAGGAACGGAGAACCGAGTGGAATGCCTTCTACTACAAATTTTACCTCATCAATATGGTTGCCGAAGAACTCTGGGTGTGAAGCTAGTGTGGCCATCAAATCAGCATTATTGGGGTCATTAGCATTTAGAATATAATCGACTATATAACAGTTTTCAAAATCCTCAGCTTTTAGATTTGAATTAGCATACTGTAGAAGTTGCTCAATTCTATTACCATTGATGCCGAAGCCGCAAGCATTATCGTGGCCGGCCGCATAATCAATTAGACTGCTCTGCTCTAGGAATGCCTTAAAACTTGGAAGACCATTAAAGTTGCTATCACTTCTAATACTTCCCTGGACTTTATTTAACTCATTGCGGCGGCCAATCATACAAGGTTTATGATACTTAGATACAATTGCCATCGCAATTAGACCGGTTAGTTCCTGTGGAATATTATCTTCTTCATCAACTTCCACAATAATGATGTTATTAGAAAGTAAATCATTCTTTTGAATCTTAAAATCAATTAATTCAATTGCTTTCTCCTTCAACTTATCTTGTCGCGACTTAGCATTTTTGCCAACGCGAGCTGTCTGCTCTGCGGCTGTCTCAATTTCACCAGCCTTCGCGCCACGCTTTGTACTTTGGCAGGGTCTATCTGGTTCAATAAAACAATAGAACATTGTTTCTTTTTCTGCCATACTGCCTACGCGAGTAATAGCATTAATTAGTGGAGCAATATAGAAAGCAATATCAATAGGAGTTAAACCTACATATGGATATACTGCTTTATCCTTTAATGAGAATGACTGTGATTCTACTAATGTGCTAATGCCCTTGTTTTTAATATTAGCTAAACCAGTAAGCATTAGATAATTAGTCTCAACATTAGTTCTATCCATAACATCAGCAATTTCACCAAGTGCTACTAAATCTAAATAATTTGTAGCTAGCGGTTCAACAAGCTCTAGCGTATCATCTAATACTTCACAAAACTTATATACTACACCGGCTCCACACAATGACTTATTTGCATATTTAGGAGACAACTGATTATTAATTATAATTGTATTCGGTTCCTTGCTGATAATAGGTTCGCCGCTATCATTATAAAGCTGTTCGTGATGGTCTAGAATCAAACAATCCATATTTAGTTCCTTTAAACGGCGATGCTCTTCTACATCATAACTAGCAGAATCAGGACAAATAACTAAATCATAAATAGGATTAATTTCAATCTTATCAATTACATCACTTAAACCGTGCTGCTTATGTTCGTGAATCATAAAATTGAGTTTAGCATCTGGGAAAACCTTTTTAATATAGAGCCATAGGATACTAGAACTTGTAAATCCATCAGCGTCTTGGTCTACAATAAAGAGAATATTATGATCCGCTCGCAAGTGTTTTAGCAGCATTTCAGCACCGGCTTCAATATTTTCTAAATCATATGGGTTCAATTCACAGGAAAAAGTTGGTGCCACAAAGTCAGCAATATCTTCTACTCCTCTATTACGGAGAATTGCTTCTAGGGCATGATTTGGGTCTGTTGTAAAATGACTTCTTAGTTTATATCTCATACGCATTACCTTACCTTTACTCTATTCTTTAATAAATATTCATATATATCTCGGCCCTTATCAAATGGAGAATCTTTCTCCTCTAATAAATTTTCATAATCCCATATATATGAAAAAGATGCTTGCGTGTTATATTTCTTACAAATTTCTTCTAACTTGCGGCGATAAGCCTTACCTTTTTCATCATAGCTTTCTGTATATTCTTTATCAAGAGCGATAATAATTTCATTTACTCCCAATTGATTTGTTAATAAACTAATATGATATTTATTTATATTGGAGCCACAACACGCAACACAATTGCTCCATTCACCATAATAACCGTCATCCAACAATACAGACTTTTCTGCTTCCGCAATGACAGCTACTCGCCGCTTCTTTATTGCTTCTTTATGTTCATAAATACCATACAAATTAAATTGAAGCTGATGAGAATACATTGTTTTACCAATTTGAACTGGACGATATTTACCATAGTTTTCTATTTCTGCTCGTTCTAGGGCTCGGCCGCGAATGCCGATCAATCGTCCATTTATATCATAATGGGGGATAATAATTTTATTTTGTCCAATTGAGAAGCGAATATTGAACTTATCCATAGCTTGCGGCAAAATGCCATCTGCCAGCCAGCTGGGATGATAATATTTTATAAAATAATTAATTGTTCCCGCTGGATATTCTGGTAGTTCTGGAATATTATTTGTATATTTATATTTATCTAAATCTAATGTATATTCGCTTTCATCATAATCAATATGGACTATATCGTGCTTAATACACGACAACACATATTCTTTTGCTTCTACATCATTTACTTCTCTATTAAAGTTCAACGCGCAGAACTTTTGATAGAGCCTAAAGATAGACATCGCTTCATTACACTCGGTATAACATCTAAAAATTTTATGATCGTGATACCAATACAATTTCATACTCGCAGTTTCGTGTAATGGATTATGACAAATAGTTGGACAAATAATATATTCACGTTCTTGATTAACAACAATTTGATCCACGCCCAAACTCGTTAAAAAATACTCTACATCTTTTAATGTAAGAGAATTAATAATATCAAATGTAGTTAGATTTATTTTATCTAACTCTGTATCCAAATTGCGTAATGTTGTAATCATTTATTTTCCCCGCCAATCTTCTATTTTAATAAACTTACAATCTTCAAATATGTCAATTACATTTCCTAATGGCTGATTATCTGCAGAAGTAATAAACAAATCCTTTCTCCGGCCGGTGCCTAGATTAAGATTAATCCAGATACGAACATTCTTATAACGTCCGCGTCTCATTTTGTAAATATCAAGAATATGAGTTGGCTTTTGTGTCTCGTCATCTACATATTCTGCGGCAATATATCCTTGACGCACTGCTGACTTTAAAGTTGGAACTAAACTGTTCCAAGTCTTCGGCCCAATCTTTGTCATTACATATGCCATATCCGCTTTATCAGCTATACTTTTCGCGCCACGAATACTCATTTCATTCTTAAACTCGCCATCATCATCCATCGCACTCATATTTACCTGAGTTGCTGAAAAGATAAATAGATGATAATCTTTTGCGAGCTGCTTTAGCTGATTAGCCATCATCATTAGAATACTATCTTCACGTAGATTATTATGAGCAAACTGTGCTACCATACTTGAAGTTGAATGAATGTAGTCAAAGAAACAATACTTAATATGCTCTAATGTCGCATACTTTTTAATTGTCACTTGAACATTTACCAGGTTCGGTTCGCTTATTTCTTCAATGATAAAATACTCACGATATTTATCAATAATTTTTGCCGCATACCTTACTCTTCTTTCTTCATCCCAGTCATATTTACCAGTAAGAATATGGTCTTCATTTACTCCAGACAAGTATGCCAACATAATTGTTTGAAGTTCCTCTTTATCCATCTCAGTTACGATGAATAATGTCTTTCGTGGCTTTCTAAATTCACCATTATAATCAACTTCTTCAACAAAACACTCTTCTTCAAAAGACCATCGTTCTGGAAACGCGATATGACACGCATCAAATACCGATGTTCTCGTTTTACCAGAACCACTTGAACTTGACTTCAAATAAAAACATCCTTCACGCGCACCACGGCAAACAGTACTAAAAATTGAACCCTCTAAACTGGGTCCAATACTTGGACTTGTCTTTAATTCATCAATTAGTTCTGCCAATCCTTCCGCCGGATCTCCTTTTAAATGTCCGCCATTTAGATAATCATTTCTAATGACATTATATTTACTTTCAATTGTGTTTAGAATATCCTCCAAACTTGATTCATCAAAATGCTGCTGGACTTCAATTTCTTGGATAGGATTTTGTATATCCTTATCCTCCAAATAATATTCACTAATATCATATTTTTCTTCACGAAGTCGCCGCAACAATGAATACTTTTTTAGACTGTTGTATGATGACTTAAAGTTGCTCGGTTGAGCATTTTCATAACTTTCTTTAAGAAAGTCTAATCCGTGTTCCTTTTGATATGTAATATAACTTGCGCTATGCTTCTCCATTTCCATATCTACATCCATTGGAGTAAGCACCTGTGCGCCGGCTTCATACAATAGTTTTATAATCGCAAAACTATATCTTGCACACTTTACGTCAAAATCTTTCGCATTAATATCTGTATATTCCAACAAAAGCGACGGATTCAGCATCAAACAGCCTATCACATTTTGATACGCTCTTTTATCTGATAGAACCACTCATCTCACCGCCTTAATCTTCTAACCATTCATCAAGATTAATAGCGTTTTTATCTTCTTTTTTATTTTCTCTTACTGGCACTACATATTTTTGAATCTTCTGGCTCATAGCATCAATGATTTTCTGTGCGTTATATTCTTCTGCAGACTTATGTCTTTTCATTCTTTCAACCATAGTTGGATTAACAAGATAAAGAGATTCAGACAATTTCTTCTTGTGTTCTACATTATAAATATAATCTAAACAATCTACAATTACATCATCTGTATATCCATAATTCTCTTGTAGTCGTTTACGCTCAGCCCAAATACGAGGTCCTGGCGCCTTCAATCCAAAAATGGAACATACCTTATAACTAAAACGCTCACGCGCCTGCTTTTCAGCTAAACATTTAGGACAATAATTATAGCCTGTGTTTGCGGTTGGAGACGCATAATATACAAGTTCTTCACTTCTAAATTCTTGCTTACAACCATAACATTTCTTTATAGCTCTACCCGCCATACGAACATCTCCTTCTAATAGTCTATAATTATTATAACATAAAATTCATATTTTGTCAAATAAAAAGACCCTTACGGGTCTTAATTGTTAGATCAGGTCTTTCATTTCTGAAATGAAGAGTTCAAGCAAATCTGCCTGTGAAGGCACTGCCTGACTTAACTTGAAGTCCTCGGTGCCAAACACCTTGCGGATAATATCACGCATAATGTTGAGATGCTGATCTTTCTCTTCATCAGTAGTAGTATCATTAAGATACTTCATCCAGATAGCCTTCGCTTCTTCCATAATTTCTGGGAATGGGCGGTCCTTAATCTGGGCGAACTCGGTGTGGTCTGTTACCTGCGCGCCATCGCGTTCAACCGCCATATCAATCGCGGAGCCAATAGCATCTACAAGCTCCTGATAACCAAACTTAATTTTTGGAGCGAGATACTGATAGCGGCTGCCCGCAAATACGGTTGGAGTTGAACGAGTATATAGAAAGCGCTCTGAGGTTCCATCGTTGTTCATTTGAACCTGTAAGTATCCAATAATATCAACAATAGAGTTGATAATTGTATAGCACTGATTGGGTAGGTCAGGCGCAACTGCGGTAATTGTATTTCCTTCCTCGTCCTGCATTTCTGTAGGCTTTTCTTTACTATGGGCGATGAAAAGAATGCCAAAGCCAAGAAGAGTAATTTCACGCCAGCATTCTGCGAACTCATTTCTTAACATACCCCAACCTTGTCCCCAAGGAATATCTCTAATTGACTCTACGCCTTCACGCTGGCATACATACTTTTCACAAAGCTGCCACGCGATAGACGCAGTATCAACAACAATAGTGTCATACATTTCACGAGCCTGCGGCTTACGCAGCTGCGAAAGAACCTTCTTAAAATCAGACCACCGTAGGATTGGTACGCTGCGGATACCTGCGAGCGCATTAGTGCCCTACTCAAAGTTTAGGAACAATCCACGTGGTAGCTGACTACCGAACGTAGATTTACCAGTTTTAGGCTGGCCATAAATCAGGATGTATTTACCCTTTAAATCACGAGAAATTTTAGATGGTTCAAGAGAGAAAATATCCAAATCCATAATCATCACACTCCTGTGAAAGTATAGTTAGGATTACTCCCAACTATACTTAGAAGCGGATGTAGCAGCTGCCGCGGGCTTCGGCTGAGTAGCCTCAGTCTGCATCTGCTCAATAAGAGCCTTACGCACATTAAATGCCTTCTTAATATCAGTAGGATCATATGCGAACTCTTCCTCATGTCCCTCATCATCACCCTTGGTGATAATAAGTTCGCGGACAAAACGAGTGGTAGTCTCGGGAATATCCTCACCCCAAGAACTAGTCTTACCGCTAGACTTCTCCTCCTGAGAGGTTACACGAATGCGGCCAACGGTGCCAATTGTATCATTGACATTCCAATTGCGGCTAATAAATTCAACCGCTTCAGGCTGCTCAACGATGAACTCAAGTACATCAAGCTTGCCACCATACTGTACAAGGCCACCCTTGATTACAAGACGACCAGTTGGATCACCCTCACGATCAACCTCATCGTGCATATCCATAATGAAAATCTCTTCCTGGAAAGTAGCTACATCGCTTGCGCTAGTAGTTCCAATGAAAGAAGTGTTAATCTGCCAACCATTGATTAGCTGGCCGCTCTTAGATACGAAATTGTTCTCACGAAGAGTTGCTCCGCTGACACGAACAGTATCCGCATCATCAATACCTACATTCTGCGCAGTCTTCATCTTCTTGAGATTCTGGATCTGCTCAAACGCAGGATTTACCTTATTAGTCTTGGTATACTGGGTCGCAAACATACTTAGCGGAATCTCGCTAACTTCCTCACGACCACCAAAAGTCTGGTTCACACGAACGGTTAGAGATGCGCGCTCATACTTGCGGCCATCACTAAGAGTTCCGCTACCTAGCGTAACATCCATTAGCTTACCGACGATATTTACCTTGTTGTTAGCTTCTGTCATAATGTTCTTACTCATAAACTTTTACCTCTTTCTTTTTAATGTGTATTTTTTCTTTACAACTTTATTATATTATAAATTTGACAAAAAGTCAAGATATAAAAACGACGGTTCCAATTTTAGGAACCGCCGCCTTTATCTCAAGATTACTCGCCAGCGGCTTCCTTTGCGGCCTTAGCAGCGGCACGAGCAGCAGCGCGCTCAGCCTTTGCGGCTTCCTTCGCGGCTAGCTTCTCAGCTTCTGCGGCAACAGGATCATAGGCTAGACCGGCCTCAGTTAGGGTGTGATACTTCACAACCTTGGTTACGGCCTTACGGGTCTCAGTAGCGGGGGTCACCTCAACGGTTTCCTCACGGGTATTCTCAGCTAGCTTATTCTTAACTAGAGCATTCATAGTGCCAGTTACGGCGGGGATAGAAATGCCTAGAGCCTCAGCAATCTCAGCCTTGCTAAATTCCTTACCATAGTTCTTCTTTAGAAAATTTAGTACTAGTTCACTATTTACGGTCATAATGATCAATCTCCTTTGTTTTGTTTTTTATTATTTTATTTTGTAAAGCGGTAAGGGTTTCCTTTTCCTCTTCCTCTTTATGTATTTATTATACCAGATATTTTTATATTTGTCAAATATTTATCTCCATCAAATGCTCAATAATTTTTAGAGCCCTTTTCCCTTTGACAATTATATTATAACATATTTTTTATAAAAGTCAAATACTAAACAATTCGTTTGCTAATGTATTTGCTTCTTCGTCTGTCTTGGTCTCGTTCATAATTCGCTGTAGCTTGGCGCTAACATTTGTCTGGTAACCATCAATAGTCTTCTTTAGATTGGTAATCTTATCTTGAAGGTTATTGACAATAATATAGACGCCAGTTAGTAGCTTGATATAATCATTGCGCTCAAGCGCAACTTCCTCTGCGTTGAACTTTTCTGTGAGGGCGGCAAAGTCATCTCGCATAATTTGCGCAGTCTTTTCGCCTTCATCATCGTTATGGTTATGGTCATATTCCATAACCTGCTCAGCGAGTAGTTCAACCGCGTGAGCGAGTTCCTTAAATAGGTTCTAATATTCCTTATTCATAACCATTCCTCACATAATTTCAATTGTAGTATTTGAGTTGCGAGCATCAATAATGAGTAAGCCGCTAGTCATTCGGTTTTGAATAGGAATAGTGCTTACATCAATTACTACTGCTTTGTTATTCGCTGAAATGAATAACTTTTCTTGGTCATCCGGAACCGCATATACGAGGGCCAAAGTCTCATTTTTTAGAGACATTACCTGATTACCTTTGATGCCTTTTGAAGTTATTGGAAAGTCAGCAATTGAAGTAATCTTGCCCTTGCCATTATTAGTGATGGAAAGAATACCTTTATAAGTAGTCCCATTTCTAATAATTGTTGCGGTCTGGATGCTTTCATTTTTATCCAACTTAATTGCGCGAACTCCCTTTGTTGTCCGGCCAGTAGAACTTACTTCTGTTAAATCGTAGAAATTGTAATTACCGCTACTGGATACAATAAACATCTTATCGCTATCATCCATAGATAGATAAGCGCCAATTAGTTTATCGCCATCTTCCAACTTCACTGCGGGAGTGCCCCTCTTTGCGCGCACGCGATATTCTTCTGTATGGCTCTTTTTGATGTAACCATTTTTACTAATAGTAACTAAATGATGGTATGCGTAGAAAGAGGTGCCATCAATTAGAAGAATAACCTTTTCATTATCCTGCGGCGTAATCATCTCGTAGATTGAATAGTCCTTATTTAGATTTAGATCGCTAATTGAGAAACTATACATTCTACCGCTCGTAGTGAATGCCAATACGCTACCAAGATTAGTAGTATAAAGAGTATTCATAAGATTAGCATTCTTTGGTGGCTTGATATTTACGCCTTTACGACCACGCTTGCCGCCCTGAAGTTCGTCTTTTTCGACGATACGAAGAACGTCGTTATCAAAGAGCATAATACCGACTTCCTTCTCTTGGGGCAATTCTACTTCAGCATCGGCGGCGAGCGTGTTCTGGAGTGATGTACGGCGGGGGTCGCCGTATTGGATGGAAACCGCCTCAAGTGACTTAATGAGTTCTTCATCAAGTGCAGAGGGGGTATTTAATAAGTGTTGATACTTCTCAATATCTTGTACAAGTTGCGCCTGCTCATTAGTTAATTTTACAATATCCAGTCGAGTAAGCGAAGATAGTTTCATCGCTAGAATTGCCTTAGCTTGTTCTTCATTGAATTCATATACTGAAATGAGTTTTTCTGAAGCTTCAGCAGGATTAGCAGAAGACCTAATAAGCGCGACAATCTCGTCAATAATTGAGTACGCCTTAATTAAACCATCTACGATATTTTTTCGCGCTAATGCTTTATCCAAATCATATTGGATAATATTGCGCTTACACTGCCTGATGTGAGTAATATACGCTTCACAGGCTGCTCTCCATCCAAATACCTTTGGAAAGCGACCCTGATCTAGTAAGACCATATTAATTGAGAACCAGTTTTCAAGAGAAGTGTCTTTATATAGCTTCTCCATCATACGATTAGGATTAATCCCTTTTGTGAGATAAATCCTAATGTCTGCTTCTTTCTTTGTATGGTCTACTACGCGTTCAATTCCGTAGTCTGGATGCTCTGAAGTAATTTCAGCAAGTTGGTCAATTACTGTATTAGTAAAAACACTGTATGGCAGTTCAGTCGCTCGAATCATATTTTGATCCGGAATATATTCCAAATGAGCACGAATACGAGCGGACTCTCCCTTTCCTGCTCTTAGAGACTCTTTAACTGCGGCCGCATTTGTAATCGTTCCACCGCACGGAAAATCCGGAGCACAATAGATTTCATCAAATGTTGCGTTTGGATTTCTAATAAGAGTGATAAGAGCCTGATTGACTTCCTTTAGATTGAATGTTGGAACACTGGTGGCTAATGCAACCGCAATACCGGAGCATCCATTCACAATATTCCAGAAGCCAATGGATGGGAACACAGAAGGAATAAGTTCAGTATCATCGTAGTTGTTATAATACTGGTCTCCAATTGCGTTCTTCTTTAGTCCATCAAATAGCACATTACTAATTTCTGCCGCTTTCATTTCTACATAACGAGCGGCAGCGTGACTATCAGGAGAAGTTGGGTTACCAAAGTTACCCTGAACTGCTTCAAGAGGATAACGATAAGACCAAGGACGTGCGGCTCGAATAAAGGTATCATACATTGCGGCATCGCCATGAACATATGACTGGCTCATTGCGGCGGCTACAGACTTCTGCGCCTTCTGGTACTTATCCTTATAAGTTAGCTTATTGCTATATTGTGCATATAGCCCTTGCCGCAGGCCGATTTTTATCATATCACGCACGTCGGGGATAGCTCTTTCCTGTGCTACAGATGCGCCATAGGCAAGAAAAGCATCCTCAATTGATTTTTGAAAGTCGGTTTCATAAATCAATTCTCATCATCCTCCTTTTTATATATTATATCATAAATTTGAAATAAGTCAATTATCTGTTGATTATACTAAAATCAACATTGTCAAACAAGAACTGTCTTCTACCTTCAACTTCCGGACCCATAAGCATTTGAATACTTTCAGCCGCTAGTTCTACATCGTGAATTGAAAGAACCTCAAGGCGCCGTTCAGTAGGATGAAGCATCGAACGCTCCATATCATCGCTGCTCAACTCGCCCAAGCCTTTGGCCCTCGTAATTTCCCAATTCTCGCGTCCTTTTCTAATTTTCGCAAGCTCTTCATCATTATAAGCAAATAACTTACTATTGCCTTTTTCAATCTTATAAAGAGGAGCCCGGAGCCAACAAAGTCTATTTTCAAGAATAAACTTTGGCATAAGGACATAAAACATTGTAGAGATTAGACACATAATAGAATAGCCATCAACGTCACCATCGGTTGCGATAGCTACTTTACCATAATTAAGTTTGCGGCCATTGTAGCGTTCCTGAATGCCGCAACCAAGCGCCATAATGATGTCACTAATTTCTTGGTTCTCAAGACATTCATCAAGCGGATGCTTTAAAAGATTCTTTACTTTACCGCGCACGGCATAAAGCGCTTCCTTATTAACATCACGTGCAGGCATTAGACCGCCAAGTGCTGAATTACCCTCGCAGATAATTAGCATTGAGTCTTGGCCGTGTTTCTCGCAATCTTTGAATTTGTCAGAAGAAGTAATCTTCTGCTTCTTTTGTTCAGTTTCTTTTTTTTCAAGATTAAGAACTGCATTGCGGGCACGTTCTGCCGCGGCTTCTGCTTTCTCTACTTTCTTCAGCATTTCTACAATAGTAGTAAATTCTGAAGGATATTTTACATACATATCCTTTAGAGCATTAGTGAAAGCAGTAGTCGCAAGAGTACGAAGTGATGGATTGTTGATCTTTGTCTTAGTCTGGTTAGCAAATGAAGGATTTTCTACTTTACAATTAATTACATAAAATAGATTATTACGAATATATTCGCCTTCAAAATCTTGACCAGATAGAGTATTAAAGGTTTTTGTGATGGCACTTCGGGCGCCAGTTACTGGAGTTCCAAGTTCTGGGCAACGAAGACCATTTACGAAGACATACGGCATCTCGCGGCGGCTACCCCATTGAAAAGCAATTTCTACTTGGTCAGTACCATCAGTTGCTGAGCCGGTAATAATATGCTTTTGAAGAGGTTTTGTAACTTGCTCAGCTACAAAATCTACAATACCGTTTTTAGCACAATATGTTTTTGTATCATTTCCATTAGAAACTACAAATTCAATTCCTGGATAGAGATACGAAATATCTTGGATGTCTTTACAAATGCGTGTAAAGTCATAACCAATTTTACCATTAGAGAATACTTCCCAATCTGGTACAAAATAAATATCAGTACCAGATTTTTCATTCTTGGCAGAAGATTCTTTATAGGTATTTAATTCTCCTTTAGAAAAGGTTGCGATTGCTTTTTTCCCATCTCTATAACTGGTAACTTCAAAATAATAAGAAGAAAGACATACACAACTTCCGCCAATACCATTTAATCCTGAGGCATTCTTATAGGCATCGTGGTCAAATTTTCCACCAGTATGAGATTTAGTAAAAATAGATACGAGTACATTTTCACCATTTTCTCTAATACCGAATGGAACTCCACGGCCATAGTCACGAACACGAATACCATTAGTAGTTGGATAAAGAGTAATTTCAATCTTCTTACCATAACCAGCAAGAGCTTCATCAGTACTATTATTGATGATTTCTTTAAGGGCCTGATACGTGCCTTCAATATCATCTGATCCCAAATACATCTGAATACGCTGTCTTACACCTTCTTTAAAAGTAAGACTTTCAATTGAGTTAATATCGTAAGCCACTTTATCAGCCTCCTTTTCCTTATAATAATATTATACCATAAGTTAGAAAAAAGTCAAGTTTTAATTACTTGACTTATTACTTTCATCAATTCTAATAACTTCATCGCCCATAATAAGAATAATTTCTTGATTAAGTCCAGTAGATAGCCGCATTAGAATTTCTTTAAGCGTTTTTACATCTTTTTCAATAGCATCTATATCAATGGTATAACTAATTTTAATGTATGGATATTCAGCCATTTTCATCATCCCTCCAATTATCTTTTACATAAGCATACAATACGCTATTTAGTAGATAGCAACGAATTAGGCTATCAAGTGTTTTTGGCAAATTGTCTTTATCTAAATGATGATAATTAGTGTCAAAATCAAAATCATAAATTGCTTCAAATAGAATGTCTAAATTATGGCACAAATATTCTTCACAATTAGAATTACTATCATAACCGAAGCCGCCGTTTCCGGTTATTACATCTTCGCCCCATAGTTCTTCTTCTAATTTTTCAGCAACTTCTTCTATATCATCACCATAGCTATGTAGATCAATGCTATTAGTTGCTATGTAATCATCAATATCGCCATACATAGCATCATAATAATCGTACTTCTTCATTTTAATCCTCCGTAAATGTAATTCCTTGAAGGTCAAGTCCGTGTTCTTTAGATAGAGCATCGAGGAATAATTCTGCCTTCTGGATGTAAAAAGGTTCGCCGAAATAGTAATTACCGTCAATTAGGTCTTGATAATTAATAATATGCACATCATAGAAGCCATAAGCATTTGCCTTTACTTTTAGTGCTTCCTTATTTTCCGCAAGTACAGTGCCTTGAACCTTATTCGCGGCCTCAAGTAGTAGTTTTGTCTTACCTGTATTGCGGGCGCCAATTAGTTTAATCATTGTTTTCTCTCTCCTCAACTCTATAAATATTTGTGTATGGTTCCTTACTTAAAATATCATATTGTCTATAAAATTCATTAAAGTTTATAGTATCATCTACTTGTATAACATAAGTTGTTTTTCCGTTAGGAACATCTTCTGGAAGTATAACAGAACAAACTATACTTATAAGTACTATAATTGAGCATATGACAGCAGGAATTTCTTTATTATCCATCATTAATATAACTACTCCAGCTACACCGCCAACAATACCAATTAATGATAATATAAACCAGAACGATGGAGACATTGAAGGATAACTATCTAATATCTACATAATAATTTCTCCTTTTTCTTCTATTATATCATAGTTTTTGAAAATTGTCAAATTTTTATTATGTTGGCGGCCGCCAACCATATTTTTATTTGATATTTATATTTTATATTATTATTTATATTTATATTATATTTATATTACTTACACAATTTTCGTGGAATGTTCCACGATTTTTGTGGCATATCCACGATTTTTGTCCCTATGAATGGCACGATTTTCGTGGAATATTGCCACGATTTTCGTGTCCATCAATACCACTTTTTTCGTGGCATCATTCGTCTTCACCTTCATCCCAATCATTCTTATTTTTTAATGTTTCATAATCAATAGGAAGAACTGGAGTAAAAGTATATACATTAGGTTTGCCATCTACTGGTTGAATATATCCTTTTAACTCTAATTCTTTTCGCGCAGAAGTAGCACCATTTTCTCCTAAGCCTAATTCCTTACGAATTGCCGCAGGAGAATAGTAAAACTGTGTTGGCTTACCGTACCAACGAAGTAAATATCTCCATACCTTAAAAGTATTGCCGTTGAGATTACGCATTGCGGCGGCTTCATATTTGAAATCAATAGGCTGAATAAATCTATTTTTACTTCCTGCTTTATGAAGTATTTGTTCTAAATTGGTTAAAACCAATTTTAATTGGTTGGCATAATTCATATTATACACCTCGTTTATTTGTTTATATGTTTAGGTTATTTCTTTTTTGTAATTAGTGGACGTAATGCTTCTCTAAATTCTACACTATCTTCAAAATAATATACCATATATCGTGGATCTTTATGATTTTTATCCATTTTTACAACTTTAAATCCTTGCTTTTCTAATTCATTTGCTACTTTCATATTAAATACAGCATAAAGCGCCATAATTACTCCTCCATTAGTTTTTCTATTTTTTCTAATAAATAAATAGATGGATTAGTTCTTCCATTAATAACTTTATTGAAATGTGAGCGTGAGACTTCTAATATTTTTGCGACTTCTTGTTGTGTATATCCATTTTTCCACATCCAATCAATAAAGTGATCACATATTTCTTTTACATTATTATGTGTTTGTGTCATTCAATCACACACCTCCAGTAAAAACAATATTACCTATCTATAATAGATAGGTAATATATTTAAAGTAAATCTATAATAAATTCTTTACCAATCGCATTCAAAGAATACGTGAAGCCCACGAGCTTCCCATTCATCAAACTTATAATAAATGCGGCAAAGAGACTGAACAGTTCCAAAGTCATCAAAATAGTCAGGGTTGGCAATAGAAAAGTCAAGCATTTCCTTTACTTCGGCCTTGGTAAGACGAATATATTCACCGCATTCATAATCGTGAGTAAAAGACATAGCATTGTAGAGATCCCAAAACTTGCGAGAATAATAGATCTCTACGACTGGAGCGGTGTCTTCCTCATCACCATCGTTGTAGTAATCGTATTCGGTAAAACCGAAATCCCCGTGGTAGTAAGCGTTGATATCCTCGGCCCGCCGCGCACGCCACATATTCATATCCATACCCATACTCAGCACTTCCTTTCCTTTTCTTCAATTATATTATACACTAATTTTAAAAAAAGTCAAATAAAAAGGAGCCAAATTTTGGCTCCTTGAAATTATGCTACAATATACATTACAACGAACAATGCCGCCAAGAAATACATCAAAATTGGGATTTCCTTAAACTTGCCGCGAATGACCTTTAGTAGAACATAAGAAATTAGACCAAATCCAATACCATCACTAATTGAATAAGAGAATGGCATCATTGTAATTGTTAAGAAAGCGGGAATAGCAATTTCCATATCGCTCCAATCAATATGAATTACATTCTTCATCATAAAGATACCAACGATAATTAGAGCGGGAGCGGTTGCGGCGGAAGGTACAATACCAGCAATTGGCGCAAATAAGCAAGCTAGCGCAAATAGAACACCTGTTACAATAGAGGCTAGACCCGTACGAGCGCCGGTCGCGACACCAGTAGAACTCTCAACGAATGTAGTTACAGTGCTAGTGCCTAATAGAGATCCGGTACAAGTAGCAATAGCATCAGCAGTTAGGGCGCGAGACATATCTTTGCTCTTCATATTACCATCTTCATCTAGCATATCGCAACCGGCCGCGCATCCAGTAAGAGTACCAACAGTATCAAAGCAGTCACACATACATAGAGTTAGAATGGATGTAATTAGCGGGAAGATGCCTAGGGCGGTTAGGCCAGTAAATGAGAGTTGGAAGAATGTTGGTGCGAGTGAGAGATTTTCAAAATTGAAAGTTACAGCTGTACTAGTGACGCCAAGAGGAATACCGATAACTGTAGTTGCAATAATGGAATATAGAATTGCACCACGAATCTTAAATACAAGTAAAATAGCTGTAATTGCTAGACCAATTAGGGCTAATAGTGGAGCGCCACTTGTAATTGCGCCAAGGTCAAGTAGATTGTTATTAGCAGTTACAATACCTGCATTAATTAAACCAATTAGAGCAATAAAGAGACCAATACCTACGCTAATTGCGCGCTTGAGCTGCGCTGGAATTGCCTCAATAATCTTGTTACGTAGTGGAGATAGAGTAATACCTAGGAAGATTAGACCACTAATAAAGGTAATAGCTAGGCACTGCTGCCAAGTATAACCAATCTTCATACATAGAGTATATGTGAATAGCGCATTAATACCTAGACCCGGAGCCTGCGCGAACGGCACATTAGCCATAAAGGCTGTGAGTAGTGTGCCTACTGCGGCACTAATACAAGTAGCTAATGTTAGCGCAGTATAATCCATTCCAGTTGCGCCTAGAATGGAGGGATTTACAAAGATAATATAGGCCATAGCCATAAAGGTTACAAGGCCGCCAATAATTTCGCGGCCAATTGTAGAACCGCGTTCAGTGATATGAAAATGCTTATCTAGAAATGCTGTCATAAAATTAATGCTCCTTATTTCTTAAAATTAGATTTAAAATGATACCTACAAACATAGCAAGTGCTGTGGTCCCAATACTTACTACGCCAAAATTACATACAACACCAGAGACGCCAATGGTTAAAATTGAGGCAATAATTGTCACAACCTTATTATCGTTTAGGTCAAGATTATTGTCTTTAATAGTACGAACACCAGAAAGGGTAATATAGCCATATAAAATAGCCGCGCAACCACCAAAAATAGCGGATGGTAGTGATACAAGTAGTGCCTGTAGCGGGCCAAAGAAGGCTGCTACGCCCATAATAATTGCGGCAAGTGTAATTACATACTTAGAGCAAATCTTACTAAAGCCAGTTGTGCCTACACTTTCACCGTAAGAAGTGTTAGGAATAGAGCCAATTAGAGTACCAAAAGCGGTAGCAATACCATCACCAATTAGAGTATGGCCAACACCGGGATTTTGGGTTAGATCAGTACCAATAACTGCACTAAGTGCCTTATGGTCTGAAATATGCTCACATAGGCAAACCAATGAGAGTGGTGCAAATAGTAAGAGAATCTGTGGCATTGTACTCCAATCAAAGTTAGCAAAATCAAGATGGAAGAATGCAAAATCTGGCATCTGGAAAATCTGTAAATTATGGAAAGGTTCAAAATTGACAATTGGAATGCCGCATAGTGTAAGAATTACAGAAATACCATATACAATAAAAATTGAAAATAGGAATGGTAAGTTTTTAATAAAACCTTTTCCATAATGTGAAATGAGAGCAGTTACAGCTAAAGTTAGCATACCAAGTCCAAAACCAATGAGACTATATTCACCATTTACTTGGAAGTAAGTTGGTAGGAATGTAGCAAGGTTTAGACCAATTACCATAACGACAGGACCAATAACGTATGGTGGTAGCAACTTATTAATCCAAGCTGTTCCGCACTTATTAATTACTAAACCTACAATACAGTAGATTAGACATACAATAACGCCGCCAATTAGAACAGCAGTGAAATTAGGTGCAGTGCCTAGTGTTAAAGCGCCAATGACGGCTGCCACGAAACCGCCAGAGGAACTAATAAACATAGGGCTTTGGCCACGAGTGCATAACTGATAAATAAGAGTACCAATTGCCGCACCTACCATTGCTGGAGCAATAGGCACTCCGCAGATAGAAGGAATTAGTACTGTAGCAACAAAGCAAGCAATTACTTGCTGGAATGCGGCAACAATTAGTCGCCGAATGGGTAGTCTATCATTAATATCATAAAGCATATTTATTCTCCTTTATCCTCATAATAATCATCCCAATCAATTTCTTGAAATGTTATATTATTTAAATCTATATGATGTATAAGCATAATTTCCATAGGCCCATATGGAACTTGTCCTGTAATTGTTAATGTATCATCAAAGTCTCTCCATTCATATTCTTTAGGGCAAAAACCTCTATAATGAATTAATACGTCATCTCTGGGATATACATATTCTTTAAATTCACGACGAGTTAAATTGTAAATTGATATACATTGATAATCGCCAGATGTGACAATAAATTCTTCATTATATTGTTTTACATACAAAAGAGGAGGGGTATCTGGGCAATTACGAGCAAATGTAAAGTATTCTTCTCTGTCTGAAAGAACTTGAATTTCAATTTTATCGTAATGCTGTTTCTGGTCTTTTGTCCAATATCTCCAAGTTAGCTGGCGAATATGATATGGTGAAGGTTTGTCATATTGGTCTAATATAGGTTCAATTTTTGTTGCGATTAAAGTGTGTGTATTATGATTAATTAGAACCGGATGATTCATTCGCCTCACTTCCATATTGTTCTTTTAAGAGAGGAATGATTTCATCAAATGAATTATGTAGTGTATGATCTTGCGTGGCATACAAAATCATACCATAAAGCATTTGATTAATTGAGAAGCTTCGCCGCCAATCTTTCTCATTAAGATGATTTGTACGGATGTCAAAATAATGAGCATAATTAGCCTTTCTATCAATTCGTAAGATTTCATTCATCATTTGATTCAAAATTTTTTTCCAATCTGGCTCATCATTATCCATTGCGGTTATAAAAACGTCAAGTAATTTTTCGCACATATACTTCCATCCATAAAGAACGCCCATTTCGCACATTGTGCCAATAGCTGACTGTTCTGGACAAAGCACGGTATAATCGCTATTCCAAAGCCGCTCAATATCGGCTTCACAAATCTTTTCTGCTAGATGATTATTTTCTTCTTCTGTCATATTAGATTTGTCATTAATAGACTTGTTCATTACAGGACTATATACAGAACCGGGGATACCCGCTTCTTTAAACTTATCATACTCATACTGGCGCGCTAAATTAGAACCAAAAGTCATAATATCGCCGCCGAGATAACCGAGTGGCTTATTTTGTTCCATATTAAAAATACCTCGTTTTTTCTTTATTATAACATAATTTTCCAATCTTGTCAAATATTATTGTCCCCACTATTCTGCGATAGCTTTTGCTATTCCCGGGAATGTTTTACTGCGCCATTTACTTCTTTCTTTTTTAGACTTACCAATAAATTGCATATCCATATGCCAAGAACTATAGCCGCTATGGCCAGTAGAACTATCTGTAATATCTGGGTCTACCATATCAGTTGGTTTTAGCGCGGGTAAATTTTTTAGCCACAAGCAAGTAGTTTTGCGCTCTGGATCACCAAACCAGAATGGTTGAATAATTTGATCCGGTTTGCGATAATGTGTATTCATATATCCTACTGGATTCTCGACACATATGCGGTCACACTTAGCGTTAATAAATTTAAGAAAAAATTCTACAGCATCTTCGCGCTGTTTAATTCTCTCTAATGCTTTTTCACCATACTTTTCTACATTGAACCATCTATTACCAGATACTGTGAGATAAGTACAGGGCGGGTGGGCAATAAGTAAATCCCACTGACCGTATATGGTATGCTCGGTGCCATCCATAGTTTTAAAAGTACAATTACCATTTATATATGGCAGTACATCTCCAAGTATATGCCATTCAGGATGCTCGCCAGATGGCTCATCAATATCACAAGAATAACATTCATTTCCTAATTTACGCATTTCAATAGTTATTCTCTAAGACTCTTCGCAAGCTACTAATACTTTCATATAATCTCTCCTATAAACGAAAATATGCGGGGTAAGTCATTAGACTTACCCCATTTAGTTATCTTGGCGGAATAATTTTATCGCACAATTGTGGAATTGGGCCACGCTCTGATTTTAATAATTTTACAGTTCCAAATAATGGGTCGCCGACTAAATTATCTAGCATAGCTCTAATACCATTATTCTATTCAAATCGTGGGCTATCAATTTGTGCAACATCGCCACAGAATATAATTTCGCCGCCATCTTCAACGCGGCTAAGTAATAATGTTACTAATTTATCATTTAAATTTTCACATTCATCACAAAAGATGATACCTTTTATAGAACGACCTCTAATATGAGAAATAGGGAATATTTCAATAATGCCATCATCAATAAGTTGGTCCAGCATCATTTGACCGCCTAAATGGTCAGCTATTACTCCACCCCACATACTCATCTTTTGCCGCACATCTCCTGGCACAAAGCCAATGTCCTTTGTATCAGCAACAATAATATTATTACGAATAAAAGTAATTTTAGGCTAGCGGCCGCGGGCTACTTGTTCTAATGCGTAATTTAAAGCCAATAATGTTTTACCGCTACCCCAAGCAGAAGTAAGTAGCTTTACTTTTATGTCTTGGTTTTGTAGCAAATGTATTGCCATTTTTTGCTCTAAATTCCTAGGTTTAATTACTTCGCCAGTATATACATTTTTAATATCTTTACAATTTAATGGTGTGTATTCGTGTCCGTTCCAGAATAATACATCTTTTAATTCTTCTCCTACAAAAATTTCAGCAAAAGAATTTGTTGGACATTTTAATGTATTCATTGTTGGGCACTAATATAGTTGCGCCATTTGCTAAGTAGTTGGATAATATTTTCCCCATCCACAATATTCAGTATGCTCAATATGTGGTTGTTCAATTTCTCCTAAATAAATAGCTTGTATTTCCGGCACCTATTTAGCAATCAAAAACTAAGCGCCATCGGCGGTCATAAAAAATACTTCATCTTTATGATTCTTTAATGCCGCGGCCTCTGCTATTAGCCAATGATCGTGTATATCTTGTAAAAATGGATATTTTTTAAATTTCTTTTTACAATTAATATCAGCAGTAATAAAATGTATATCTTTTGATGTAATAAGATCTCGCACAGCTTGCCGTGCGAGATACTTAGTTTTCTCATCTTTTTGTGAAGTTTTTATATTTTCAAGTTCCATTAATACAATAGGACTAATATATACGTTTTCAAATCTCTTATAAGCCCCATTGAGCACCGCAGAAGTATCTAAAAAGTTTATATTCATTCAGCATCAACACCATAAATTTTATCCACGAGATTATACTTCTTCATCTCATCAGCGGATAAAAACCATTGGTGCCTAGCGTGGGTATCATATTCTTCTGCGGTAATGTTAGTATTATCAATGATGAATTTACGAATGTCTTCATCTACCTTGTTATTAAAAGCCATAATATCATTAGCGGTTTTAGCCTCACTGGCGCTTAATGCCACATATCCATCGTGAATTAACGCATAAGTGCTTGGGAAGCAGAAACGAGTTACATTTTCGTTATTGCCGCCGCCAGCTAGAATTACAGCCGCCATAGACGCAGCATAACCAGGAACAATAATATGTAGCGGCTTCTTATACTGGCTAATATACTAAGCGAGGAAAAATCCGTCTGATACACAACCTCCTTGTGAATTTAATATAAGCGTCACAGGGCGCGTATCACTGTCATTTTCCCAATCTCTCATTGGTAGATAAATCATCTCTACAATACGTTCATCAATTTCTGTATTGAGAATAAGGGTTCGATTATCATTCATTTGATGATAATACTGATACATTACAGGGTCTAATCCAGATGTATCATCTTGGACTAGGAAATTGAAATCTGGGTCCATATTTGCCCTCCTCCCATCTCAATGAGACAGTTTTATAATAATTAAGAAATAATTTTTTCAAGAGTACAATCTTCCGGGTTCAAATCATCCTTACGAATACGTTTAATATAAGGATGACGAATGGAAATACCAGTGCCATCTTTAGCGGCATTTGCGGTTGAAACCATCATACCACCAATAGTTAGCGGGCACATATACCAATTTTCAAAATTATCTCGTAGTTCTGCTTTAAGTTCATCTGTTAGGCCAGCTACTTTACAGAGCTGAATTGGGTCACCTTTACGGTTAAAAACGCTTACATAAATAGCTCCGGGATAATTATAATAATAATTTTTAGTAACTGGAGTGTAAGCGCCGCCGGTTCTATATTCACCAAAATATTCACCATATACTAGTTTACTCGTTCTAGCTTCTTCCCAGAATGGCCAAGAAGTAAGTTCCTTACCAGTATAAAGTTTAGTTGGCTTTTCAACATCTGTAATGAAGCAATCAATATCAGATGAAATTTCTTGTTTTACCTTACAAGTAGTCCAAGCACTTGAACGCTTATCGGGGGTATATAGGATGCCTTTCTTATAGCATACAGCTCCTTCACCGCCGCGTTCAAAAATTTTTAGAATTTCATCAAAGAATGTTTCATCCATTTGATGATAAGTAATGCCTTTTACAAGTGGAGAATTAATACGTTTTACAACATCAGGAATAAACTGAACACGATATTCAATAGGTTTGTCTAGAAACTCTTCGCCATCTAGCGCCAGCACATCAAAGATGCGCCATTCCAGCTTTACGTCCTTTTGACGAGCGCGAGCCTTATCAACTAGACATCTAGTAATGCTACCAACATCCTTATCAATGCCGCCGGGTAAATATATTTCTCCAAGGATTACAGTTGTATTTTGGAAGGCGTTTAATACATTATCCCAGAAAAATACTTTATCTTGCAGCTCTGAATAAGTTCCAGTAACTTTACTAATACCACGAGTTTGAAGCGCATTTCTGTCTGGCGTAATAACCGCACGACTAAAATTGCCATCAAACTTCTCGCTCCATAGATATTTACCACTAGCCGCCATATCTTCAAGATGCTGTTGCCGCACTTCAGGAGACATAGCGCTAGTTGGAGCCCAATACTTCATTACTCCAAGTTCAAACCAATTTGTCATTCTCTTTCTCCTATCTTCTCTAAAAATTCAATAGCTGAATCTTTCATACCAGCGAATGGGCCAATATTATCGACATACCAATCAAGACAATAATCATCTAGATCAACTTCTGAAGGATGATTACGCTGTTCTTCTGTTAGCAATGGATTTTCCCATATTTCGCCATCATCTGTGTAACGGCGAATACCAACAGATACGCACTTACCTTTATTAAACTTCTTTACTCTTTTTAATTCATTTAAGAAACGAAGGTCTGGAATTAAAGCGTAATCCCAATCGTTCTCTGTTGCTTTAATGAATTGCGCTACCAAATCAGCCCAATAGTTTTTAAACACAGAGCGCACTTCATTCGTGCCCATCTGTTGAAGTAGCTGGCGGCCGCTAATATCCTTTTCGCCATTCCATTTATAATATAGCTTGGCATATTCTTTTACCATATCGGCAAAATGAATAACTAAAATACGCTGGCCATCTGCCTCTAATACTTCCTGTAAAAATTTTGCAAATGTATCCTTGCCGGATCCACTTTTACCGCTAATTAGAATTATCTTCTTCATTCTTCATTTCCTCCAATTTGAGTTGTACATAAAAATCTACAAACTCCTATACAGCAGGGGAACATGCTGCTCTATATTCTTCAATGCGCTTGATAGTTTTTGGAACATCATTTAGCATAAATGCAGTATCAATAGCAAGTCTTGTAATATGTTTATCAAAATCTGAAATATCTGTAAATAATTCAGTCATTTCTTTTTACCTATCGCCTTTTGTAGAATATTAAAAAATGTTTGAACTTCTTCTTGTGTTTCAAGAACAATTTTTTGAACGGGTTTTGCTGCACGTCTATCTTCATTGGCTGGCATATTATAAACATAATATTCATAAATGCCATCTGCATTTAGATATTGCTCGGCGATTAGCATACCATCTCGATTAGCATAAATTTTAAGACTTGCTGTTTCATCATCATTTTCAATATGCTCTGTGTGCATATTTTGCGGGATAAGCTACTTGACAAAACCTACATACTCATCCCGGGTTACACTATATAATTCTTCTCTCATATCTTATCCTCGCCAATTTATTTTTAGTTCTTGTGCTTCGTTTTGCGCTAGTTCATCGCATTTTTCATTCCAGAAAACGCCATTGTGCCCTTCTACTTTTTTGAAGTAGAACCACACATTTTCAAAATATGGAATAATATCAATCCATAGATCTTGATTGGCGACTTCTTTTTTAGCCGCATTGCGCCAACCATTTCGCCGCCAATTTTCATACCAGCGCTGCGAATAGCAATTGATAGCGTATGCTGAATCACTGTAAATAATTACAGCTTGACTTTCTTTACGATGTTCTGCCGCATAAATGAGAGCCTGGCGGATAGCTTGAAGTTCCATTCGTTGATTGGTTGTATCAAGTTCTCCGCCAGTTTTATAATAGACTTGCTGACTATCTTCAACAGCGATGTAAGCCCATCCACCAAAATTCTTATTAGCTATTTTCTTACAAGAACCGTCAGTGTAAATTTCCAGTGGAATTACTCGCTCTTTGCTTCGTCTATCCATAATTTTTCTCCTTTCTTCATATAATTTATTATAGCATAAAATATGAAAAAAGGCAAATATTAGGCTTCAGGTTCTTCCTTAACCTCTTCAGGTTCTTCCTTAACCTCTTCAAGTTTCTTTTCTAGCTCTAATTCAGGTAAGCCGCCAATGCTAGTTAGAAGACTTAAAATACCTGCTAAAGCAGAAGCGGAAGCTACCATTACCCAATTAACCTGATCTAGAACTGCGGTAGTGCCGATAGTAGCAATAGCAGTTTGTGCTACGGTCTTAATTGCACGAATACCGGCTGCGATTAACCATTTCTTAAAATTCATATGAATCACTCCTTTATATTATTCTTCGGAGATTTTGTTCTCCTTTTTATATTTATCGAAAAGATCATTAATGTACTCTATTTCCAGCTTAAATACACCATTCTTTTCTTTAGTTTTTGCAAGTAGATCCTCATATTTATCATTTAGTTTGATAATATGACGAAATTCGTCAAATGTATGTTCTTGTCCATTGCGACAAGATCTAGCAAAATCAAGGACCTCCCAACGGATGCGGTCTTTTTCATTTGTATAAATTTGTTTTTGGATATCGTCAATAGTTTTATTCATATCTTCAACTTGTTTAGATACATCTTTCGTAATAATTTTCCCTAACCAGTTGAAGAGAGAAGTAATTGGGTTCCATTTTATCGGGGATATTTGGATGAAAATGGATAGAATAATAATTACTTGTACTATATTGGAAGATAGCCAGTTGAGAATTTCATTCTCATTCATAAGATTTCACCTCCGTGGGGCTTATCCCCGATATATATGTAGAGAAAAGTAGAAAATATTATTTTATATTAAAACTATTCTATAAATTATTAAGAATATCTAACATTCCGGCCATAAATAAGAATTGAATAGTAATTTGTTTCTCTGCCGCGGTAGCAGCGGCTTTGAATCTTTCTGGTAACGACCCTGAATCAGGAATTAAACTTTCTGAAGCGTTATTATTAATTACTACACGATTACGTACTTTTACAGTATGAATATCTGATGGTAACTTATGATAAAATTGTAATAAGCTTTGATAAATATTATATAGAATATAAGAAGATGGTACATATGTTAAATTTAAATAATATAATCCCAGAGTTTTTGGGCCACTAAAATTTTCTATATTTACCTGTTCTTTCATATCCTATAAATATTTTTTACCTATTGAAAATCCTTCATCAAACATGATCATTGCTGCGCCTCCTAGTAAATATGCTTCTAATGAATCTTTTAAATGAGATCCGATAGCACTAGGGGCACAATTTAAAATTGCAAATAATAAAGCATCTTTATCATATGGAGATATTCCGCCAAGTTCGTACATTTTTGTAATATTATTTACAACGGCTTCAGGAGCTCCGCTGCCGCCTAAAGAACCGCCATGGTATCCGATTTCATTATTATATAATGAATAATCTTTAACACTAATACCGCCAACTAACGTATTATTTAATTTATTTAATACAGCTGCTCTAATATCTTCATCTGCATTGATGTCAGATAAATATTTTTCAATAAGGTCAATTAACGTCTTCATATCTTCTATATATGTTTTTTCTGCTAATTCTACGTCTGTAGCACCGCCGCCTGCATCATGATAATGTTTAACAAAATTACCTAACGTTTGTTCAAGATACTAATTTATTGTATTATTTATATCTGTAATTAAGGGTTTTATAGAAGCTTCAGTTTCTTTTTCTAATAAGGTCTAAATATCTGTTTGAGTATCTAAAATAAAAGTAACGTCATCTTTCATATTTAAACTACCAGGTAGTTTACCAGTAATCATTCCTGGAATATTTTCTTCAATATGGTTAGCCGCCAATAACTCAGCCATAGTGTTTTTACTAATAGTTAATTTACATCCATTAGCAAATTCAGGCAATATAGCCTCTAAAGGGTTCTCCATGAAAGATAAAGTTTTTTGTATTTGTCTATTAGAAAAAAATTTTATTTTATCTGTATTTTCTGTTAATTCACTATAAATTTGACCATTAACTTCTCTATTAGAAAAAGCATTTTTGATATTTTCTCGTAAACTTGCATTAAATTCTCTTCTTTTTTTAGCAATTGTTTCCTCCTTTGCAGTTCCTTGAGCAATTAATCTTTTTAAATTTTTCCATTTGTTTAATAACTCTTGATTTTTATCATATTTATTTATTATTTGTTCAGCATTCGTTGCAGTTTCTAATAATTGACTTAAATTTTCTCTAACATGTAGCATTGCGATTTCTTCAAAAGACTCACGTTTCCCTCCATGAGTAAAAGCGCCACTTGCAGGAGTAATAATATCTTTATGTAAATTAGTAATTTTTAATGCGTCTTCTAGTCTTTGTATTACTAATTCTGTTAATTTATTCGTATGTTCACCTTTATGATGACCTTGATCTTTTGTAATAGTATCACTAACAATATTTAAAATTAATTTAGTTAAATTAGAGCCTACAACAGTAATAGTTTTATCATTTTTATATTTTTCGTACTGTCGATACACTAATTGTTTAAACTATTCTGAATCACTTAAAGATGATAATAATTTATTAACACGTTCTGCATAATATTGGCTATTTGATTTAATATAAGCACTAATAAAAGTATCATCTATACGAATAGTACGCATTAGTTTTCCAGCATTTATATTATAATTTTTAGGAGACGTAATATAATTATGAATAACACTCTATTTTTCTTCTTTTGTTAAAGATAAGAAATTTTTATTTAAATGGGAGATATTATTTAAAGAAGTTTTAATATTTTCTTGCATGGTAGTTAAGTCTCCGTGATTTTGAATAAAGTTTATAAAAGCAATAATATTGCTATAATCATCTTCAGTAATAGAAGTCCCATCTTGCATTTTTTCTAAGATACTTGTAATATTATTAAACTAATTGTTTTCTTTTAGAATACTTAAATTAGATTTTAAAAACATTCTTTCTGAATTTAACAGCATCTAGTGCCAAGATTGTAGCATATTAAGATACGCATCAATTTGTTGCGTAAAATTTTCATATTCGTCACCATTTGTATCGTTTGAATTTAACGTATGATTAGTTTTAAAATTACTTAAACGTGATTGACCTATATCATAAATTTCTCTATTTTTATTATATAAGCTACTAAAAAAAATATATCTGCCCTAACTTAGCCATGAAAAGTCTTCTTTACTCATTTCTTCACCCCGCAAATAAAAAGAAACCCGCTTTTTAGCGGGCTTCAAGATTTCTCAATTTTCTCTTCAACTTATTGATAATTCCCATATTACCAACTTCATTGCGAGCCATTAGTAACTTAATTCTATATTCATACTTGAGCCTTAATAGTTCTTTATTCATCACTTTCTACCTCTTTTAAGTCCTTTAGATAATAGTAATAGTCCTCCGCCCAACGTTCAACATCTTCTTCCTCATAATCAATTCCATAAGTACCTTCTTCGTGGCCACGTTGGCAAGCCATTTCATACGCCTCATCCCATAAGGCATCATAATCAATCGGCAATTTCTTTCCTCCATACATCTTGAATTGCATCAAAATCTTTGAACATACCGCAATCATATTTTTCGTATAGATTATAATAGCATACAGTAAGATAAAATTTATCCATTTTAGGCTGATAAACTTCATCTAGAAGTAGACATTTCCAATTAGGCTCTAGAGAACAAATCTTATCCCAAACGCTATTCATAGTACGATAACCACGACGAGACATTTCTTGTCGCACGTAGTAAGCATATGAGATAAAATGGTCATAACTATAATCCATTACGAAATTAACAAGTACATGATTAGGAGTGCCATTTTTCTGGATGGCGCCCGCGATGCTACTAAGTTCGCGCCATTGCGCTACAAGCTGTTCTCGCGGTAGGACAGAAATTAGTTTAGTATGCCAAAGTCTCATAATTACCTCTCATATAGTCTAAAATTAGGGCCACGACCAACTACACGATACACACTTACATCACCGCCAGCACTAATAACAAACTCACTAGTTGGCTCACCACGACCTCTATAAATGCCGCGATCTTCAATAATACGATCGGCGGGTGAATGTTCAAAAAGATATTGCTTATGCTTTTCGTGAAGTGTATCTACTGGTGCTTGTGTCATAGATTTTCTCCTTTCTTTATTCTATAATTATTATAACATGAATTAGAAAAAAGTCAAGGTTTTATCCTTGACTTACAAATTAAGAGTGATACTTTAGAAGAAAACTATTACTTACAGCTTTAAAAGATTTAGAGCCATCAGTAGAACGGAATACGATACCTTCGCGAGGTAAATTATCCAGACAAGATTTACCTTCTGCATAAGTAAGAATAGCATCTACATTTTCAAATTGATTAATTTTCATCTTACAATTAAGCACAGGCACGCATTCAATTCCATATGGATCGAGAATATCAATCATTTCAAGAGTTCCTACACGACCGCGAGATGAGAAAATTAGATTAAATGCTAGAAAATCGTGTTCACCGCAGAGAGAGTAATCTCGCCGCTGGATACCATCACCAAAAGTTTCACCTTGAATGGTAATCCATTCTTCATTAGGATAAGCGGCCAACAAATTAGATAGTACCTTGAACATATCATATTGCTTAGCCATTTCCCAGTATACATTGGTATCATAATAGCATTCTTTACTTTCTTCTCCAAAGCATACATTGCGGGAACAGACATAGAAAGATTTATGTCTAAATTTACCACGCTTCATAGAGAAAGTAGTGCTAGTTCCATCAATCTTCTCAGTGGCAATCCAATCACCATCATCATTTAGAATCCAAGGCATATTTTGCACTCGCTCTTCATCGGTCTTTTGAACCCAAGAAGGCCAACCATTCTTCTTATCTTTCTTTTTACCAAAGAAGAAAAACATCACTTTGCGGCCAAAATTATGTTTCATCATCCACTTAGCCCAAGATTTCTTGAAAATTTCGGGATGACGAGCGGCCATTTTCTTATACTTATCTACAGTAGGAGCCTTACGCTGATTGTCTTCTTCATCGGCGTAAGTTACGCCAAGTTGTTTAGTCAGGAAGCGGGATTCATCAAGAGGATTATGCCATTCTTCTCCATCATAAATCATCATCACTCCACAATTTAGTCCTATGTGCCAACCAAAATCTTCGGCGTGCATAAGCAAACCTTGTGAAAGAGTCTTACACATCTTCAGCGTTTTTACCTTATAATGCCGCTTCTCAAGGAAAGCAAAGCATTCTTTATCAGAAGGCACGCGGGAATCAATTTCAAAGTAGATAGCCGGATCACCTACATTAAATTGACCCTTCTGAACAATAACACGCCAGCCGCCAACAATAGCGTGTTCAACACGGTCATATCCGAGGATGGGTTCAATACCATCAATAATTCCTACATAAGCTAATTCGCGTTCCTGTTTTGAATTTAACATATTTTAACTCCTTACCACAAATCTTCACTATATAATTCACTAGTCACTAATTTAAAATCTGACACTTGACGGCATCGTTTAGCTTCTTTCATGGCTTCTAAACGGCTCATATATTCATCATGCTCATTTAAGAAACCCTGTCCTAATTCTTTAAAATCTCTAATAGTATATCCAAAATTATGTAAAATCTGAAAAGCATCGCAATGTCGATGGCATGGAATAATAATTTCTTTTTGTTGTTTATTATCAAAGATTTTAACTGCTGCTCTCGTTACCATTAGGAATCTTAGCCTCCGAACTCATCTGCCAATGAAAGAACTCGCTCCAGCTGCCAACATCATAATGCCGCCAGCCATCTTCATCCCAAATGCGAGTATAATAGCTCTTGTAATTATGCTCATCGAGAAATCTCTTGATAGCAATAGCAACATCAACCTTGTTAGCGCATTCCGCAATAGGGCGCCATACACCGTGACTATTCTCAAAATACAGAGTCATATTCATCATCCTTTCATTTTGCAGTAGTAAACGACAGTCTGCTTCACATCATTATATTCCTTGTGCTCCTTGACCTTCATGCGCATCACGCACTTAAAGCCAACTTCAAGGTTTTTGGAAGCAGTAATCCAAACATATTCGTTGCCATCAGTATCTTCCATAATATGGACGCGGCTTTCACCAAAGCGGCCATTAACAGGAACATTCTTCTTAATGGTAACTTCGCGCTCAAGCCAATCACCGACTTCACCCTGATATTCACTCTTGCTCTGATCATCAAGTAGTTCGTGAATGAGCTTGCGGACTTCGGCTTCATCGCGCATAGTCAGGTCTTCCGGATCATCGGGATTGTGAACATCCTCCCACTTGAGGACAACAGGAGTAATTTCAGCGGGAAGATTAACAATCTCAAGCTTAGAAGGGCAGAACCAGCCGAACAGGAGATTAAACCGAGCACGGCAGGGATTGGTTTCATGAGCCCAATCATTAAGAATGGTGTTATCACCCTTGAAAAGAGTGATGAAACCAGCTTCACCAAAGCCAAAGGCATTACGAGCCGCGAACTTCACACGCCGCTCTTCAACCTTCACAGCTTTGGCCGCAGCACGCTTTTCAGCCGCGCGGTCAAGAGCTTCACGCTGTTTGTCAGTATACCAGCGGACTTCCTTGATTTCATAGCCACAACCGCGGCAAGCAAGACAACGAGTGCCATCCATAGGATTATAGGAATACTGGCCGGAGCCGCCACACCGATGGCACGGACCTTTCACCCGCACATAAAGCTTTTTAGCATCGCCATCATGCGCATAAGGCTCGCCCATAATTTCCATATTCTCATAAGATTTAGCGACTGCCATCCTATAATCTCCCCTTTCCTCTTTACATTTATATTATACTATAAATTTAAAAAAAGTCAAGAAATTAATCTTGACTTTCTTCGGAGGTGAAATTTTTATGATAATCTTTATTTAACATGATTGGAAGCTAGCCTAATTGATTCCATCTATTTCGTATATCCGTAGTAATTTCGTCTAGATGAACAGGCTTACAATCGTGCGAATCAAGTCCAACATGATAAATAAATGGGTTTTCAGGAAATAGCCAGTTAGAAGTTTGATGTGAATGACCATGTAGGGAAATAATATGCTGCGAAAAATGCTTATCATCAAAATTAGCAGTAAGAACTGGATAATGGCAACAAAAGAAATTTAGTTTGCCGAACTTTAAAAGTTCGCTAGTGTGTATAATATTAGTTACCTTGCCAGTTTCGTAGATGTCGCTAATTTTCTGCAATGTATCGTGATTGCCGCGAATTAAAAATATATTACCGTTTAGTCTTTTTAGGATATTAACATCATAATGTCCCATTAATACATCGCCGAGATGATAGACAGTATCTTCTTCTTGGACTACCTCGTTCCATCGTTCTACTATCGCTTCATTCATTTCCATAGTGGTAGTAAAACCGCGAGGTTCGTAAATGAATGATTGCTCGTGAAAGAAATGTGTATCGCTTGTAAACCAAATGTTATTCATTTTGGTTCGCCATTAATCCACCAAACTCCTACTGCTCGCTCATCTTCCAATTTATAAGCGTCAGTTACGGGCGGATGAAATTTGTCGGCCATTTCTTTTACGATTTCGTCTGGTACTCGAGAACGGCCAGTGCGCTTGCTGTTACGATAGAGGCATACCTGTAGTGAAGGAGCGCATACCACATATACGATGCGATAATCCGTAATATATTTGTCAATAGCATTTGTAAGCTTTTTACGTGACCAGATGTTGAGATGAGTCGCATCCGCTACCACTGTTTCAAAATGATGAAGATGATGCACAAGAGTTTTTACAAATTCGTTAAATACTTCAGCCTCATGGTCAAAATACTGTTCATTATCATCCAGCATCATGAAACGAATATTATCACGAGATACTGTTACATCTGCACGAAGAAAATTCCGTGCAAAATAAGTTTTACCAGACCCCGGAATACCGCACATAATATACAATGTAGGCATACTTATCTCCTTTCTACAATTATATTATACATCAATTTCGTCAAAAGTCAAATCTTCAAGTTGGTCATCCATTTCTTCTTGTCTGCGGCGGTCCGCAATGGTTAAATTATGCGATCCATGATAGAAGGCGTATATGCCTTTATTGTTAGATTTTCTCGCGCACATTGGACAAGAGCAATGAATTTTATTTTTACTATATTGGTGCAGATTATCATAATAATCGGGATATAAATTACGCTTACGAATAGCCTTTGTCCAATCATTATGACGTCGTTCAGCTGTTTCGCGCATAGTATCACCACCTTATAAGATTGACGGGCACGGTAGGATTTGAACCCACGGATGTTCATCACATCAACGGTTTTCAAGACCGCCGCCTTAAACCACTCGGCCACATGCCCATAAGCTGAGGATGATGGAATCGAACCATCGCTACCCGGGTCAAAGCCGTGTGTACTCGCCGTTATACGAATCCTCATTAAATTGCGCTTTCAAAAGCGAAAACGCATAGCACCATCAGGGTAGTAGCCGCCGCTAGTCATATTTATAAGATAAGTATCCATTGGGTGTTCAGACACAAAGTAAAGAACACCAAGAACGCTCTTGGCATTTACTCTATAAGTGCCATCTTCACTTTCAAGAATAAACTTATCAGTCCAAGTATTTAGACTATTTACTAGCGAGACTACATCATTCTGGCTTAAAATACGAATACGTAATCTATCCATAATCATTCTCCTTTACAACCAGCATTGAACTGGTTTTGTTTCACAAGTAATAGTAATTGGTCTATTGTATGTTATCCACCAAGGAACTTCTTCATATATAGGTGTAGTTGTAGATGGATATGGCTCAGTTAATGGAGTAGTCGTATTTGGTTGAACAACTGTAGGCGAAGATTTACCAACACAATTTACACAGCTACGTACAAATGGAGACATTACTGCTCCACACTAAGGGCAACGCCATCCCTCTAACATCGAAGTATTTTCTTTATTTTCCATAGAATCATCTCCTTAAAGCGCAGATGGAAGGATTTGAACCTTCGGTACCGATGAAAGTACGACGGTTTAGCAAACCGCTGCTTTAGACCACTCAGCCACATCTGCATAACGTCAATAGGATTTGTTTTGCCGCGTACGATCGGTCGGTTGAGTATTAAGTCTAATAACCGCTCAAGACTCCTATTGATTAATGAAGGGCTCAAGGTACCTACTTCCTCGGTTTTGAGGAGGTTATTAACGAGCCCATTGCCCCGTGGTACGCTTGCTCGTCAGCAGAGGCGTCGGCAGCTTATAATATTAAATGCTTGTTTCGGGAATACATCCCCTGCGGTCAAGCGAAACCTACAAGGTGGACCCGGGCCTCTCAGCCAGCCCAATGGAAGTTTTACAGACTTCTAACTACTGGTAGGGTAACTTTTGGGACCCGTATACAGGTATTACCGCATTGCACCAGAGAGAGGACGCTTTTAACTCCTCCCCAAAGCACCATAGCGGATTTGAACCGCCAACTACTGCTTGGAAGGCAGGAATGTTGCCATTACACTAATGGTGCGTGGTGCGGCTTCACGTCACCGCAACGACATATGGGTTCTTGCGCAGGCTAACCTCTTTTGTTCTAAAAGCCACTGGTACCCTCGGTGGGATGTGCGCCCACGATGTTTCTTGTGTAGTAGTTTTTGAGACTACCCCGTCTCACTAGCTGCGGCACGAGGGCATAATGCGGCGTTTCCGCCGCGTAGAGAAAGGGAGGTGTTTTGATTATAAGTACGGGTAGCCGGACTTGAACCGGCACGCCCAGAGGGCAACAGATTTTCCTACTACTCCATATTACTATGGCCGCTTACACGTTGTAGTCTGGACTATGTCTTCACCATATCTTATGATTTAGGTGGCTGGTATATAGTCTCTACACATTTAGGTTTTAAACCATTTAGCTCGGCGTTATCCCATAAGGACTTTCACCGAATTAGCCAGCATTCACTCAGAAAGTTTCCTATTCTAGTGCTCTTTTTATTAAAGTCTGTGGCGTCTGCCTATTCCGCCATACCCGCATATGCGGCTTTCGCCGCGATTACTCTTCAGTTAGTCCATTAAGAACCTCTTCAGCATATACAACTTCATCCCATTCCTCAACGGTAATACTATATACATTCTTAGGCCCATAATATTCCCGAACCTTTTCGACTGCTTTGCCCCAAGACTTTGCGGCGACAAGACCAGTATCATCAAGATTCTTATTTTCAACTTCATCCCAGTAATGAACCTTATACTTAAACATAATAATCCTCCAAATTAAATCCTTCTTGTACTGCCCATTCTACAATGCGATCGTAGTTTTCTTCTTCCCACGCTTGTTCTGCGTCTGCGATTGCCGCGAGTACAAATCCAAATGGAGCTGTACCCCAATAATTAATTAAATCTTTAAAGAGTCGGTCAATATCAACAGAGGTCATTATAACTTTCTTCACCGAACATCTCATCTACGCTAGATTCTGCAAAACCTAGACATAGCGCAAAATAACGGCACATACGATGAAGCGCTTCAAGCGGCATATCCTGATCTACATCAAAACCAAGACTTACAGCCTGCTGATAGCTATCCTCATCAGGATACAGATTAAACTCGATGCGATTCTTGATTACCCTAGGCTTCATATAAATGCTCCTTTCCTTTTGTTCAATTATATTATATCATAATTTTTATAATTGTCAAATACTACTTTTGTTAAATTCCTGAGGTTCAATACCATTCATTTGAAGCCATATCCATAGTGGCAAACGCTCGCTACAATGATTCTGCGGTGTCTCATATACAATGAGAGCAAAATCTACATCCTCAAATCCTTCTTCAGCACAAATCTTATCGTGTAATTTTTGTAATGAGTTCATAAATTGATTAAAATCAATTTCATCTAGTTGCCGCTGATATACATTTAGAAACTCACAATCTTGTGGATGTTTAGGGCTACATTTTCCATTACATAAACCTTCACACGCGGCTCCGGGTTTAAGGGGCGGGCAGTCTATAACAATGACACCTCTTGCGTCTTTACCTAGTGGCCGCCATTTAGGAGGCCAAATTGTAGTATTTAAACCAATAAGATTGGTAGGAAAATGACGTACCATAGCCCAATAAGAAGTGTAAATTTTCATTCTTCGCTCCATTTAATTCGTTCTGGTTCTTTAAATATAATTTGAGCAGGGCAAAATTCACTTTCTCCATAATGATAATATGCACGCCATCTATCATCCCAATCTTCTCCCACTCCTTCGAGACAGAAAAGAAATTTAGGAAAAATAAGTGAAAGATTTTTCATATCATCATTATATTCATACCATTTTGCAGAATCATAAGTATAAAATGAAGCAAGTTTAATTTTCTCTAAATATTCACCACTATCTAAAGCATAGTATATAACGCCAATTTGTTTTAGTGCATTTTGCAATTCTTCAAATCTTTCTTTATTTTCAACGCCTTTTACATCAAGATTATAACTAGTATAGTATCCCATAATTATCTCCTTTCATAGTCCCCAATGCTCCAATGATTTAGGTTCTTCTTTTTGCACATACTTACCAGTTCTCCAATCGCCTTCCCATTCAAAGTACCAACGATTGGGGCAATATGGATAGCATCCAAATCCAGTTTCAATTACCATTGCGGCTGGATAGCTACCCTCATAAATATCACAGCAATTTTCTTTTACACATTGAATAGCATCATCTTTATTTTCATAATAAGCTGGTGTGTCATAGTCTGGTGGAAAATTGTCATCTTCTTTTGGTAAATTACAAAATGTAATTACACGATAAAAAACTTTTTCTTTGTTTTTTAGTAAAAAACAACTATGATCCATATTACATACATGGCAATAATGATATTCTGCTTGATCTTCTAAAAAGTGTTGGCAATGCTCACAAATATTTGCTATCATATTTTCTCCTTTTAATAAAAAAATGCGCCGGAAGAGTTGCGGATACTACTCGGCCTCTTTCTTGTAGGGCTCTTCCACCATAAGGTTCCCAACGGCGCTAAATGCTGATAGGCATGTTTTTATCTACACTCAGCTATGCAGATTGTGACAGGTTTCATGCCATCCTGTTGGTCTGGGTGGTGAGATTTGAACTCACGACCCTCAGATCCCGTGAAAATCCAGAGAATCGAACTCTGATATAAAGCATTACCGTTATGCTAGATTTTCAAATCTGATGCGCTACCAAACTGCGCTACACCCAGATACAAGAAGCGTTTTCACGCTTCTAAAATGCGACTGTGTTATTACACCAAATTATTTTACCTTTTGTCCACCGCACATCATACTTATAGGACAATTTTTGTAGCCCATAATACATTTCGCACGAATGGAGGCATATAAACTCTTTAGCTGATGGCTACTTCTAAGCCTACAGTGTCGCGACGGCCCCGCTGGGATTCGAACCCAGACAACCTCCGTCAGAGGGATATTACGGTTTTCTTCACCACATTGTTTTCACATCGTGGTCCGGACTTTATCTTCATCTGTTCTAGATGTGCCGTGTAAAGTCTCTACACACGGATTTCTCCTTGCTCGGGGTTAGCAGTTAAGCTTTCACCGAATTAGCGGCATTTTCACTTATACGTCTCCATATAAGGCTCCAATTAAGGCTAGAGACCGGTGTTGTACCATTCAACTACGGGGCTATTTCATCTGTTGCCTATCAGCGACCTCACAACTTCTATCTGCCTACCGTTCCCACCCTTTACAGCGCTAACTTTATTCGTGGGAGAACTCGCTGATTTCCTACTTTCTATATATATTATATCAAATTTTTTATCAAAAGTCAAATAAAAGCATTGTCTAAACTCATATACGCTTCATCTTCATCATTGCCGCATTCATCACACCAAGGGGCAATCCACCCGCGGCTTAATTTAGTAGCAGGCTTGCCGCATTTAATACAAGTGCGAGCACTTAAATTTTCATATTTTTCAAGAATATCTTGAATGCGTTTGGTGCTAAAATTATCATACCATCTTAAAGTGCCATATTTTTCTTTAATTTGGTCAACGCGATACTCATCAAGAAGCTTTTCGCCACCTTCATCAAGCAAAGCTTGTTTAATTTCAAAGCACAATTGTTCACCAAAAGCATCACGCCATCCATCTGGCATATCATCAAGTTCTGTATATTCATAGTTCCATTCTGGCGGATACTCATCAGGATTACCGGGCCAGTAACCTTTTTCGCCACAGTTAATACGCTTGCCGCTGAAGCGATTGAAGGGAATAAGGAAGGGATATGTGTCGCAGAGACGCTTATTTTCTTCAATATCAAACATATTATGCCTCCTAAAATTGAAAGCCGAATTCGGGACTCGGACCCGTATCTACCGCTTACAAGGCGGTGGCTCTAGCCAATTGAGCTAATTCGGCATAATGCGGGCGAGGATTTGCACCTCGCATACGAGATCAGGCAGCTCTCGCTCGCCAGTTTTATTCGTCCCTTTACGACTCAGCCTGTGATTTGGAACTACGACGTCTACCTATTCCGCCACCGCATTTTAAGGATTATGGCCACTCGCCAAGAGGCATGCCAAGATTGGCGCGTTCAACATTAGTGTTATAGTATACACCAGCGGTTGCGGGGCCAGTTAGAAGTTCATCAGCAATGGTTTCATATAGTGTGCTGATAACGCCGTGGCAATCGTTTAGATTGTCAGCCGCGAACTGTACTACACAGTTGTTAAATACTACATAAGTAGTGTCAAACCACTGATAGCCTTCCTCAACAGGGCATACGGAATAAGCATAAGAAGGATTGCCCTTGAAAGCTACATCAAATAGCTCGACCTTGCTGGTGAAAGCACGATTGCTTGGCGTGCCATCAACAACAACCTTTAGGCTAACATTGCCAAAGTTAATTTCTTCTGGAAGAATCTGAAGTAGTGCTGTAACCTTATCGCCATTATTACAGGATAGAACTACAGTTGGATGGGAACCAGAGAAATCGCAATTAAAAGCAATCTGTGGGTCTCCATCAAATAGAGCTTCTAGCTTTCTAATAGCAATAGTCCAAGGTGGTAGAATCTTTAGTCTTGTATCTGCCATATATTTTTACCTCTTTTATTTTATTTTTAGCCTTGCGGCTTAGTACCCCATATATGAGTCGAACATATATGACGCGCTTAGAAGGCGCGGGCTCTGTCCGTTGAGCTAATGGGGCATATGGTGAGGAGTGCCTTTACCATCATTATTTGCAATATCTGTTTTACTCTTTGAGCCGTAGCAGCTGATACTAACTCTTGAGCGTAATGGCTCCATCTGGAGCATATGGTAGGAGTTGAACCTACTAACAGCGGCTTTGCAGGCCGCCACCCGGCCGACGAGCATCATATGCATATGGCAGGGGTACTGCGATTTGAACACAGATTGGCTGATTTGGAGTCAGTAGTCCTACCGTTGAACGATACCCCTATATAGGGAGATTATTCAATAATCTCCCATTCATCTTCTCCCGGAATTAGCGCACAACCGCCCCAAGTTCCGTGGATATAACCCATATCATCAATGAATTTGACGATACCTACACGACCAGTATACTGAGATTCACCACTCATAAAAAGAATACGAACTTTGTCTCCTACCTTTGGCATATTTTTTCTCCTTTTTATTTTAATGAGAATTAAATTTTTTATCAAATGTGAAGTCAGAAAAATACCTTATAGTTTTACCATTAGTATTTAATGGTGGATTAATTCGTAATCGTATGCTTTTCTGCCCATTTAATTCTTCAATAGGCACAAGTGCTAGCCAGTCCCTTGTTTGATTAACAAAGACAAAGTAATCAACATCATTTTCATATGATGATAATTTTTTATTAGTTGTGTGATTTGTTGAGCTTCTTGCCCAACAGCATACAGCACCGTTTTCTTCCTAATTAGCTGTTTTTATTTGAATACGATTAAATTTACCATCAAATTCAGCAACCATATCATAACGTTCATTATCTCCCCAAGGAAGACAAACTGGTATATGATACTTCTAAAATTCATATAAAACTCTTGCTTCAGAAATTTGTCCTTTTGTTTTAGTATTCTCCATATATTATCACTCTCCTGATAATTTATATGAGCTTGCGGGAGAGCGCATTATCTCGTTGGTTAATTACTCCAACGCTACCTCAAGTGTCCCATACAGGAGTTGAACCTGTCTCCCGACATTAAAAGTGTCGTGCCCCACCGATAGGCCAATGGAACTTATATAATGCTCTGAGGTAGAATTGAACTACCCACACGTAGATTTTCAGTCTACTGCTCTACCAACTGAGCTATCAGAGCATATGGTGCGCCGGGGTGGAGTCGAACCACCGATGTTTCTTTGTAACGGATTTACAGTCCGCTGCCTTCGCCACTGGACACACCGACGCATATGGTGGAGTAGAGGGGAGTTGAACCCCTGTCCAAGCTACAACCAATATTGAAAATTACTTACACGATAGTCAGTTTTAAGTTCTGACAAACTGGGAATGATCCTTCCACCACTCTATTCGTTGGACTGTGAATAGAGAAGACCAGCTGGCCCGAAGCCAATCTACTAATCTATCTCTGAACCGCAAACATTTACCGATTAGCAGGTTTGTTGTTTAGGCGCGAAACTGCAATTAAGCAGCCTTTAGTTCGCTATAGAAATAATCGTTGTCAGTTCAATTGTTTGCTGCGTAAGGTGCGCCGCCTACCCGTGATTTCAATACCATTCATAACCTGTCGAAACCAAAACTACCCCATATGGCACGCCATACACGACTCGAACGCGTATCTAGTGGTCCGTAGCCACTCGTTCTATCCCTTAGACTAATGGCGCATTTCCACGGCTATTTTACTTCGCCGTGGCGAAGGTTATTCACACTACCGCGAACAACTTTAAAGGGCGTCCAATTTTCCCGCGTAGCAACGGTTATTGTGGCTGCAGGTTTGATTTCTGGAGCTCAACCTACTGAACATCTCCGGAGCCTTTTCTTTCGACATAGTTCCTTATCGGTAGCTACATTGGCCTGGTGCGAAGTGACGGGCTCGAACCGCCGACCCTCACGGTGTAAACGTGATGCTCTCCCAACTGAGCTAACCTCGCATAAAATCGGGATGGATGGACTTGAACCATCGGTCTTCGCCTTATCAGAGCGCTGCACTAACCAACTGTGCTACATCCCGAAAGTGGAGCCACGGGGAATCGAACCCCGACTCACTGCTTGCAAGGCAGTAGTGCTAACCATTATCACTATGGCCCCATATGAAGCCGATACCCAGATTTGAACTGGGGACCTTCTCCTTTGTTTAAAAATCACTCAAATGCTTTAGTTTGCTCCAATTTGTAATCTACAGCTAAGGTAATGCCTTTATGCTGACCATTTTTAGGATATTGGAAACGTAAAATTTTTTCATTTACGCCACAATCTTTTACAGATATTACATAGCATTGACCTTCGTACATTGTAGCAAATACATCTATTTCTTCTTGTGAATATCCAGATGTTTTTACTCCATGAGTTGTAATTACAGTTGATCTAGTTTTAAATTTAAATCCTTCTTCTGAATTTGGTAATTTAGATGAAGTTTTACATTGTACTCGATATAAATGTTTACCAGTATCTACAATCATATCATATTTACAATCTTCACCATATGGAAAGCTAACTTTGTATCCTTGCTACATAAAAGCAACGGCACATTGCATTTCAGTAATATTACCTTTTTGTTTGGTATTTAATTCCATTTTATCATCCTCCCAAAAGAAGCATAATAAAGCAGATTTTCAAACCAAGGAGACGCACCTACCTACTGAGCTATATCGGCACCATTTCCCTTTGGTACAATTATATTATACTATAATTTTGGGAAAAGTCAAGTAAAATTATTTTAAAAATTCAACTTTTTAATTAGTTCACAAATGCGCTGGCAAGAATTTCCATCGCATTTATTCGCTACTCGTTGAATACATTTTCTTTCTACTTCTGTAAGTTCATTAGTAGAACGTAATAAATCTAATAACTCCTATTCATTAGTCGCATATTTAGAACAATACTCATTAGGATAATTCATATACATTCCACGGCTAGCGGCATAACCGCTACTTTTTTCAAATAAAATAGCAGGTTTATTTAGTAAATAGCCATCAAATATAATGCTGCTATAATCAGTTATTACAACATCACAATCACATAAATATGGAGTTGATGGCTCGTTTTGTGAGATTTCCACAATATGATTATATTTTTTAGATAAAATTTTCTTTCCAACCATATGTGCTTTTACTGCGAATATCTCATCATCAGTTAATTGTTTATCTAACCAATCATAATCTAACTAAAAGAATAATGGCTCACTAGAAAGTCTAAAAGTAGGAGCATATAAATAAGCTTTTTTATTAGCCAATAATGTATGCCCATCACCTTTTGTTTTGCCAATAAACTAATCGGTTCGTGGCATTCCTAGCGGCAAAATTTTATCTGCGGCTAAATTAGTACATTGCTACCACATTGGAATAGCGTCATCACCTGCGGCAATAATATAATCAATTTTATTTATATTTTGCTATGAAGTATAAGGGAATGGCTAATTAAGACCGATATATTTGCCGCCCTAAATAGCGTGCCATAGTAAAATACATTTACCAGGATTGCGACAGCCAAAGTCATCAATAATTAAAACTCTATAATTGCCAGAACGTATTTCTGGATGGTCGTTACTTCCGCTAACTTGAATATATTTTTTCAGTCCCTAATAAGCCTCATATAATGCGGTAATATTTTCTGCTCTGCCAAGTGGCCTTGTTCCTGCAAATAATACTGGTAATGGCATATCTTTCACTCCTAATAAAAAACGCGACTGATTTAATCAGCCGCATAGATAATCATAAAGTAAGTACCCGGAGACACTTCACTATAATTTACAATTAGATTATCATTTCTATCACCATTGGCATTCATTACATATCCCTGCCAAAGATTCGTAGAAATCATAAAGACACAGATATTATCAGTAGTTGTAAAGCCATAGGGGGTATGCCATACAACACGTCCATATGTCTGGTCTAAAGTAACGATAATCATATCAACAATATGAAATTTATCTGTTCCTAGAACCATTTCTGTGAAGCCCTCAAGGTCATAATAGGTTGAAATAAGTTCTAGATATTCAGCATATTCATCCATATTATTAATTAGCTGAAACTGTAGTGTTGGTTCCGCGTACCATAAAGCATCTAATGTAGGAGAACGGCTACTGTCTCCCAGAGCGGCCAATGGCATTAGCAAGCAACATAGCGTAAGAACAATTGTAGTAATTCGTCTCATATAAGCCTCCTAGTTAAAAAGAAAGAGGAGATATTAGGTTAGTAAACTGTTGCGACCTTCGCCGTACCCGAGTAATTCTTCAATCATATTCAGCCACTACAGAACCGAAGGCTGAGCCATAGGTAGCGATCCCATAGCTTCTTCGATCCGCTTTCGCCGTGTGTAGGAAGGATTGACTACCTTCAAGTTTCAGCCAAACCATTCAGCAATATTCAATAATTCTTTTATTCAATATTACTTGTACGTCGCTTTGGCCTACTCCCACCACAAACCTCTCTTATATGCCGTTTCCGGCTTTCATCAACGCCGATAGCTACTTATGGTATTTCCAGAGTTTGCATTGGCTACCACCCCAATGCCTTATCTGGATTCGGCTCGTCTGTTCAACAAGCTTTCTATTATGTAGCCGAGAGGAAAAGTGCTTTTGATTGCGAACACCCAAGCGCCTATCCTTAGTATTTGGAGTTTCTCCTTTATCGCCTAACATTGCTGTTTTGGCGGCTGTTTAACCAAAAGTATCCTTCGGGCAGTGACAGCTACTATACGGATAGCCCAAGCTGTGTGGTTAGCACATCTTCACTTGGTTCAAAATTTACTAACCTAATATCTCCTTTCCTTGTTTACATATATATTATAGCACAATTTTGAGAAAAGTCAAATATTTGACTGCTATATTTCAAATATTTGATAGTAGGCCCTCTGGGAGTCGAACCCAGCACCTGCAGTTTATAAGACTGCTGCTCTAACCTGATGAGCTAAGGGCCATCAAAGAGTGATTTCTCACTCAATTGGAATTTTCATAAATTCGCAAACTTCACGCATACCTAATCCATTTTCTTCCAATGGCCGCATACAATAATCCCACAATTTTGGATGGGTTTCTTTTAGCTGTTGGAAACGATTAGGTTCTTTTTCAAGATGCGCGCCGAAACCGCAGAAGATACAACCTGTGCGTTCAACACCAGTTGTTACTAGTTCGCCTTTTTCATTTTCTATAATATCACCATATATAGGACAATAAGGAATATTATTATCTTTTATATAATGATATATATCCTGATCGGTCCAGAATGATAAAGGCTTACTTTGAGAATCCTTACCTTTGAAACTATTACAACCTTCTTTATACCAAGTCAGCCGCCGATTGACTGATTCATCAGCCAATGTAGCTATCATTGGAACTAGTCCAGTTTCTCGATTGAATTTATGGGCAGGTTGTTTTTTCATTACTTCACAACAATAACCACTTGTGTTGAATGGAGCATCTGTTACCATATGCCACCATCGACCATTGCCATAGCCAAATGCTTTTGTTGGAATTTCTCCAGTAAGATATTTTGCGCGAGTTGAATTCGGATCGCGGCGAGCCGTAGCGATACAATTAGCAGTCATTTTACTAATCATTGGATAGCCAAAGCGTTCAATAACTTGCTTATACGTTTTTGCTGGCCGCACAATACTGACATTTTCGTGCTGCTTTACGAACTCTTTTACTTCTGGGTATTCAAGTCCAGTATCGACAAACATTGCTCTTACTTCTGGATAAAGTTGTCTTACCAAATGAAGAAGAACTGTGCTGTCCTTTCCGCCCGAAAATGATACGTATACTTCACCATTGAAGTAATCATAATATTCTTTGATCCGTTCTTGAGATTTTACGATTTTAGCCTCTAATGGTAAAGACTACATTTGTCGTAAATCAGTTGCTGTATATACGCCCATTGTATCACTCCTGTAATGAAATGCGGTTTACTTCGCTTCTTTGGGTATACCGTTTTCCGCTCCTTCGTGCCACATATCGCTACTGACCCGCCTTCTTGTTTCAAGAATACTCATATTGCAGAGTTATCTCTGCGGGGGTTTCGCGCCGGTGGTAGTTTAACCGCAAAATCCGTGTTAACGGTGCGAATTATTTTACTTGGCCCAGCCTAACCAATGTTATTATTTTATACTTTTCGGTCAATACGGAACCTCACCACAGCTGTCGTCGCTCACGAGACGCAGTAATTTTATTGGGTCACTTACATTGACTTCTCTAATTCGATTACTGCCGCCGGACCTCAACCGGCCAGTCATATCCTGTCAATTCAGGCTTTATGTGGTTGAAGCGCCCCGGGTAGGATTCGAACCTACGACACCGCGGTTAACAGCCGCGTGCTCTGACCAACTGAGCTACCGGGGCATATGCTCAAAATGGCTGAAAGCAGAGGCGAGAATTGAACTCGCAACGTGGGCGTCCCTCACACGATTACCAAATCGTCTCTCTGCTATGTGATGTTTGCCTTTACTTACGCATAAGTGTTTGCTGCTGCCAACATCTTGACGGGAGTGGTTTTCATCCTCCGTAAGTTCCATAAAACTTACCCTCTTTTCATATATATTATATCACAATTTTGAATAAAGTCAAATATTATAATTGATAAAATTCAAAATATCTTTTTGGCGCTTTTTCACAATTTTCTAACTCTTGAAGAAAACGATTATAATTTATTGGAACTTTTTTCTTCCAAGTCATTACTCTATACATAAAGCCGCCAATATAGATATTATTTAGATTAGTGTCTCTATATTCCTTGTAGGGCAATACATCATTGAGATAATAAGTTCTACATTGTTTCCAAGTAATATCAATTCTTTCTGGACAAAATGCGGCAACATTGACAAAATCAGTATATAATCTACCTAGCATATTATATAATATTTTAGCAATTATTTCTGCATTACAATCATTATCTTCTAATACTTCTACAATATGTTGAGTATTTTCAATAAGCCCAGGAACCTATTTTACAAATCCATAAGCATTATTATTTATATGAGTAAGAGATTGTTCATCATAAGTCCAATTAATTAATGGAACATCTATACATATAAACTTATTTTCTAAATTTTTATCTTCTAATATATGATGACATATAAAATTAAAGCCAATATCTTCATTGGCGTATGAACCAATTTTTCCCTAACAAAATGTTATGTGATATTGATTTAAAAAGCTACGACGATAAACTTTACCGTGTAATCTATTGTTAGTATGCTTTTCAAGACGAATTGTACCATCTTCTTTTATTGTATTATGAAGAAAAGAAATAAATAAAGCATCTGTATGTTTTATTGTTTCTATCATTTCTAACTACGAATCAAAATCAACAAAAGTATCTCCTGCATCTACAAACATAATAAATGGTTCTATTGTATGATTAATACCATATTGGCGTGCGGCTCCGGGGCCACCATTCTGCGGCATACGAATAGTTTTTACATCATATTGTACAGAAGAGCAATCATCTATAATTGTAATTGTAATATCCTTCATAATAGCGGGATTTATAGACTATAAAGTTTCTGTCAATCCTTGCTAATTATTGTAGACGGGAATGATAATATCTAGCATAAAATCCCTCACTATAATAAAAAATAGCTTTAAGGTCAGCCAACCGCACATCGGTTTAGTCACCGCTTTTGCTAAGGTGAGAGTACCCAGTACGAGAATCGAACTCATATCCTCGCCTTGAGAGGGCGACGCACTAACCATTATGCTAACTGGACATAAGTACCCTGCCCGAGAGTTGAACTCGGTACTTTGGCTTGAAGGGCCAACGGCTTAAACCGGCTGCCACGCAGGGCATAAAAGGGGTTTTGATAACCCAGCCACCCCATCTGGGTGAGATTGCCTAGCAGCATCCTCACAATCCTCAGTCCCGACCGTTCCCAATCTTGCGTGCGCACGCTTGTTGGGCGAACTTGCTGCTTTCCAATATGATTACCTGTAACATCGGTAATTTACGCCGCCGTTCTTTTATGTGCCTTTGGACGCACATAGGCTACACTGTGTGACGAGAAGCGGTCGGCGGTAGAACTTCATCTTTCCTATTCCGCTTACTTCAATTTCGGTGATCAATCCGTTTGAACGGAGCCTTCTCCTTCTCTTTCTCGTTTTTCGCCTATTTATGGGTGCAGTTACTATTTCTGCTTCTCCCGCCCATTTCGTCGCAACTACTCAGGGCCGGTAAGGACGTAACTCGTTTCCTTCCATCCCGTGTGCTTACTTTGCTCTTCTTTTATAATGCGCCGAGCAATCTGGTGTATGCCCTTAAACCATACAGTTTGCGCATTGGCTGTTCTTCAAACTCCATTTAACCCATTCTTCTTAGCAATGAAATCGTATTAGCTAGTTACGACCCACCTCAAAGCCTTCTCATTGCTTTGCATTTGGGCACCTTGAACCCTATTATTGAGCGGGCATCCTTCTCTTTTTGTTACGCAGTTTTCTTCAGCGCCACGGTCCATCCCATTTTTTGACGAGCTTAGTTTGCCGTGAAGTCCTGTTTTGCCCTTAAAATACATAGTTAGGTGTACGAACTAACTATGGGGCTAGTTTCCGTCGAAACAATAACCTTTAAAGCGCGCTCTTTTGCTATTGCTGTGGACTCGCACCACTCATTTAAAGATTACTTGTCGCCCTAGCACCAATTACGATTCGGCGCTTATCCACGACCCACCTATTCTAAGCCGGTTGGTTGAGGCTTTGGTAGCGGTGGTGGGAGTTGAACCCACTATATACTGGTTATGAGCCAGTTGGCTTACCGTTTGCCCTCGCCGCATCATAGAAGGTTTTTCTCCATAGAGAGGATATACCTACAACCCCAACGCGTTGTGAGCCATTTTATTGGTTCTCGTCCAGACTTTCACTGGAGCACCGGCATCCCATCTGGGATGGTTCCCGCAGTTGCTCATCTGCTTTCGGTAATGCACGACTTTCTTTAAGCGCTTCGCGGCCAAGTGAGGGGTGCATCATACAATCTCTTTCGCGGTGAGGCAATCTTTTATACGGCCTTCCTCACATTCCGTTAGCGGCGTCCCTATTCCTTTTGGTATGGTCTTACTGGTATGTTCATATGAACTCCACTTACTGCCACCCATTATCTTTTCGGGTCTGGTCTTTGCCTATCCCCACTTTCCATTTCCAAAGTGTAACGCACCGTATCAGCTTGGTTCATACGGATAGCCGCAGCGTAGATTAATGTCCTTACTGTCTTGGACGATGGCGACCTTGACGCGACTTGAACGCGCGACCTATAGCGTGACAGGCTATCGCTCTACTCTTCTGAGCTACAAGGCCATATTGGGGGTTTTAAAGGCGACCCCAGCGCCTGAACCACTACCCCACGTATTATGCACGCCGCGGGACCGTGTCTCTTTCCCCTTGGTATATTTATATTATACCATATTTTTGAGAAAAGTCAATTATTAATCTTCGTAAACTTCAGGTTCAATACCCATCTGTTCAAAGAAGGCTGCTTCAACATCATACCAGTCGTGGTCTCCACGATAATCATAATATTCATCATCATCAGGGTAGTACTCTTCACAAGTACGGCCACACACGAAGTCATCAAGATAGTCAGGCATAATGCTTATCTCCTCCATTTCTACAATTATATTATAACATAATTTTGAAAATTGTCAAGAAAGAAATGCCTGTAATTTTTACTGAGCTGGTGTTATATTGGGGTATAAACTAGCGTTCAAAATTACAGGCAAGTGCCTTCACTACTCGCGTAGTAGTGCTGGCGGCCGCCATTTTGCGTCACGCCGCGGCCGGCGTTACATCTATGTCGAAGATGAACCGAGCGGATTATCTATGCCGTATTCTCCACGACCCATTTCAATAACAATGGCTGGCTGTCCACCACGTCGCTTGGTAATCCGGATTCCCTTTGCAGCCTTGCGAAGCGGCTGGTGCTTTTCACGTCAGCGACAGAAACGCTAGTGTTCTTTGCCGCGGAGCCGGTGACACTAGAAACCTCTGGAGTGGTAAATGAGACTTGAACTCACAGCATCCACCTTGGCAAGGTGGTACTCTACCATTTGAGTTATTACCACAAATAGGTTGATTGCGGCTCAACCTTCAAGCCGTCAACCTATATTATAGAAGATTGAAAAGATTTAGGGAATCAAAGAGGGTTGGAATATCGGCAATTGAATTGGTAGTATAGTGGTAAGACTTATACTTTTTGATAAAATTGTCGAGTAGTTCCGCATAATGCTTCTGTGCGGCAACCATTGCCTTGCGGGCTTCATCAAGTTCAGCAGCTGCGGCTTTACGCTCTGCGGCTTCCTTTTCCTTCTTGGCCTTAGCTTCTGCTTCGGCGCGTTCCTTACGGATCTTCTCACGATTCTCGGCCTCTTTGACCTCGAACTCTGCCTTCTGGCAGGCTTCTACAGTATCGAATAGCTTATTAAGCTTTTCAGAATAAATCTTCATACAAGTTCCTCTCCTTATATTAGTGGTTCCTATCCCACATTTTATTATAGTAGAGAGGGATTTCTCCCTCATCTACTATATATATTATACTCTTATTTTTAAAAAAGTCAAATATTAAGGTACTTCGCGCCAACCAGCCGGATAATCAGCGGGTGACCAAACATTACCATTGATTACGCTTTCATATACTTTTCCATTAAAGCGTACTTTATCGCCCATCATGTACGGATTGGTACTGTCGGGTTGCTCCCAATCAGGAATAACATCGGGGTCCGGTATTAGAACTTTAGCAAATAAGCTTGGAGCAGCAGGTGGTGTCCAAGCTTCCTATGAAACGTGAGTTTGTAATACCTTATACAAAATACCATCATAACGTACTCTCATATCTGGTACATAATTTACACTATCGCCAGACCATTGAGGATAAAGTTCTTTTGCTTCAAGTGCATCTTCATCATTAAGAGAAAGTGCGGCCTTCTCAATGTAAGGCCGCAATTTCATTGCTAATTCATATAGTGTCATATGTTATTCCACCCCCAATAATATCTTGGTGGCAGCCAATTGATCCGCTAGATCATCAATTGCTTGTGCATTAGCGGCAGATATTGTAGAAATATATTCGTCTTTTGTATATCCAACATAATTATAGGTGTATAATATTTCTTCTACATCATCTACTGTATTTGTAATAGTTTCAATATTAGAAGCAATATATACATAATTTGGAGTTATTTCTACAGAAGGAGGTAGTTGAGTACTTTTTACGCGTCCATAATTAGTCATAAGTATCAACCTCCCATTTTAGTAGTCCAAGCAGCAATATTATTCGTATAAATATTATTTTTAGTTGGCACAAACATTAATTTGGCGCCATAAGAACGACCATATTCTGAAGGTGAAAGGTCACCAGCATAGCAGAATAGACCATCTTTTTCTTGGAAACCGCAATGCCCGCCATTATATAAACTATGAGTAGCATTAAGTTTTGCTACACTCCATAGGCAGTCACCTATTGGTAAAATATTATTAGCACTGGAAGAACATTCAATTGGCATATAAACCCAGTCATAATTTGGATTACCATATCCAAAAGCAGAAATAAATGATTCCGATACTGGCAATACAAATCCAAGAGCTCCATAATTATCCTATAAAGTATTACTATAATTATAGTCATTACAAATATAAGGCATACCACCCTATAAATTCTAATTACCATATAATAAAACATCGCTTACTATATGCCATAGATTGCCCCAAGGATTTTCTACTCCACGATAAGATACTGCTGTTTTACCAGAATCATTATAAGTATTATAAGTACCATTAATTTCATTAATCGTAGAAGTAGCAGTGCCAGAAGCATTGCCTAGATTAGAAGTTGAACCTGTAAGACTACTACAGTTTTTATTGGCTACAGTACTAATCATACAAACGCCAAGATCTAATGCTATTTGGCCATTTGGAGTACCATACTCTGTCATAAATAACATCTAATTAGCACTATCAACTTTTGAATTAAAACTATGCCATCCTTCACCGCGATTATTTGCAAGGTGCTCTGATGCTGCTGGAGTAAGCGCTTTATTTTCGCCACTAACAGGTTTTACACCAGCAATAGAACTTAATTTATCGGCGTTAAAATCTACTCCACTTTCATCGTGTTGAAAATATGTAGAAGCTGAAGTATCATAAACTGAGCCGTCATAAGCAGATAATAATACATACTCAACTTCTTCGCCATCTTCATTAATAAATAATGGATGTAATTTAAAACCAGCAATTTGTGTATCACTTAAAACTAATGATTCTTTTTTAACAATTTTACCATTAATTGGGCTGTTTTGACTATTAATTAACACTCTTTGATAATAGAATTTGGGCTAATATACCATAACCTAACCATTACTACCATCTTCAGTATAATTATTATCACCATACCAAGCAGTAATTGTGCCATCATCAGCTACATTACAACGCTTGCGACCGCCAAACATTGGATATTGGTCATAATCAGAGCCTGCTTGTAATACCCTACCATCTTGAGTACGAGTATAAATTTTATTTTCATAATCAAGCTCCATACCAACTACACCAGAAATAGAATAAGCTCCTGCTTTGATTAAAGCTTCAATTACATCAGCTTCAGTAGCATTACCAGCAGTGATATTGCCATCGGGGCCTACTACTACAATAGTTCCGGCGTTGTCAATGCCTAAATTAGTGCTGCCACCGCCGCCTGAAATAGTAATATTATTAATAGCGGTTTGAAGTTCTGTTTTGACGCTATTTACGTAATTAGTGATGGCTTTTTGAGTCATTGTACCATTAACATTGTTACCAGACTGCTGATACATAATTAATACATTTTGTAAAGTATGAGTAGAATCATCTGGATAAGTAGTTACCAAATTCTTTGAGATTGCTTCACTCGTCATAGAAGTTGTCATACTTAAAACTAATTTATTAATTTCATCATCAATTAATTCAGTCTAAGTATCAAATGAACCTAATGCTTCATTTACAGCAGCTAAAGCCGCATTAGCATCTTCTAATGCTTGCTCAGCATTCTCATTATTTGTATTGGTTTGTTCTGTGATTGAATCAATTGAATCTACTGCCGCTTCCGCATCTCGAGCGGCCTGAGCTGCACGAGCGGCATAAGTAGATATTTGGCCGGAAGGAGATAAGACTCTTCCTAAAATAACATCAATTATATCCATTTATTTCACGCTCCTTTTTGTTGTTATTATATTATATATTATAGGGCGGGACCTATATCCTAATCACCATTACCTTCGTTATTGGCGCCTTCTGCTACAGGATAATCATTGGCAGATGAGGCAGTCAATCTTATTAATTGGCCACTTGGGTCAAAGAAATAAAAATCATAATATCCTGAACTGTCTACATTTGCGCCAATACAATTATATAAGTATTCACCGTTGTTATTCCCAGTTGCTTGTGCTATTACTACTCCGGATTTTACCGCTTGGAATAAGTCCCCTGCGGCTATATCTAAGGCTCCTGTTGATAAATTTATACTTACAATACTTGCCCCAGCATTAGCAACTCCACTTTCTAAATTATTTAATTTCGCCGCGGTTACTACATCTCCTGCGGCCCACGTTGTCTTTTCATAAGCCATTTTAAATCACCTCATGCGTTTATTAAGGGAGTTGATGATTGTTGTGAATCATAGAATAAATCATCTGTAGATTGTAGTGCAGAATATGGTGTATTATCAAAAATTGCCATATAATTAGAATTTGTTCCAATTCCTACCAAAGGATAGATCTCTTCTTCGCCTTCAAAGTTTTCTACCATCTAAACTATTTTATTATTATTAATAGCTTCTATAATATCATCATAACTAGCACTTAATGTAGTACGTGTTATGTTTTCATCTGTTCCCCTTGATGGAGTTACGGTGGTAGTAGTGGCTGTAATATAAAAAGTATTTAAATTAGCAACTCCATTTTCTAAATTATTTAATTTTTCTGCTGTAATGAGGTCATTACTTGACCAATTAGTTTGATTATAGGCCATTAATAATCCCCCCATTATAATACAGTTCCAGGATTCTGTGGCGAAGGAAGATCTTGAGATGCGGTTAAGTGTTCATCTGCACTTTCACTATAAAAAACTGGGCCTTCATTAGTACCAACTAGATAATGGCCAGATTCGATTGCCATATAGCTTACATAGAAAAAGCTAATCCCGTCGTTTACTTCCATAGTAAAAATAATTGTGGCGCCGCCGTTTATCATTTCTGCAATTTCATTATAACTATAACTAATGCTTGCCGTTTCTTCCTCTTCATCAATTGTTATTGGAATATAAATAGCACCGCCTGTCGCCACACCATTTTCTAATTTATTTAATTTTGCCGCAGTTACGGTGTCACCCGCCTGCCATACTGTTTTCTCATAGGCCATAATTATCACCCCTATAGTACCATATTGTCGGCTGTGCCTTGTCCTACTATATCACTTGTAGCTCCAGAGCCTGCAGGTGTACTGCCGCCAGTTCCAATAGAAGAAATATCAATCCATTCTTTATCACTAGTGGCCATGTAAACTTCAAGCCCCGCGGATCCTTTTAAAACGATACATACAGAACCTAAAGTAATTTGATTATTAGGTATATTAGCCATATCTGCGCGAGTATCGCAAATATGTTCATATGTTATGATATTATCTACTTGTCCGCGTTTAGTCATTATATTCATATATTATCCCTCCTCTCCCTTTTATCATAAAAAATAAGAAGGGAAAAGTTTTTATTCTTCTCCCTTATATGTTGTGAAGCTAGTTTTTAATTATAGTTTCTTATGTCATTACCAACCAACATTTGAACCAGTTGCATCAAAGCTGCCTGGTGTTTCATATAAAACTGCTTCTAAATTAGTTTTTAATGGGTTAGTACTATCAAATGTTACACCTACAGCTGTGCCTATAGTTTGCCAAGGTGTACGAATAATATTATTACCAGCGGTAACAGAAGTATTTACACCATTAGCAGTTGCAACTGCATTTAATTTAGCCGCGGTAATAATATCTTCAGAAGTAATCCCTCCAAAAGGGCATTTAACGTAACAAGTCCAAGTGAATGATGGAGAAAAACTCGCACCGCCGCCACCGGCAATTGTACGACCATAATTAAATCTAAATTTTAATGTTGTATTGTTACCAATAACTATTGAGGCAGTACCAGTCTATTCTACTAAGTTACCCGTTGTATGAGCACTACGAGACTAAGATTGAATTATCTGCTCTGAACCACTATCTAATTTATATGATAAATTTAAAAAACTGCTAACAGTATAGCCGCTTGCGCTTGACGCATTGTATCCTCTTGTATACCAACTAACAGTAATAGTTGTATTTTTATATGCTACTGGAATAGTTAATGAACCATACTAATTGGCATTAGTGCTTGTAGCAGAAATATTATTTGCTAAATAAAATTTACCCATATTACTTCACCTTTATCCAAATTCTTCCATTAATTGGTACTTGTCCGCTGCCCCAAAATTCATATTCAGGTACTTCACTTACGATACCTACAATACAATCTGGATACTTCATAATTTCATCTCTAGTCATAAAATCAACGGTGCCATTTGGTGCACAACATACCGTCATACCAGCATGATATGCTTTTCTATTACGATATGGATAGGCTAATACTCTTCCTGCTACAGCGATTGGAATTTTAGCATATTCCGTTTCACCCATAACATGACCCCAAGTATCTGATATTATAGACGCGCCAGGAACTAGACGTTCTTGTGTTCTTGTCAACCAGCCATCATCATTTTCCTACACGCAACGACCGGGTTCAAAATCTCTAGATTGACGATATTCAGCATAGTCATTCCAAACAGCATTATGGACTGCTGTTGCATAGAAGTGTCCTGTACTTGGATTGCCATACATTTTACTACTACAAATTGCTGTGGTAGCACCCGGATTTCCAGTACCAGTACCAGAAGAAGAGGTCATAAGCATACGATATGAATTATTTGAAGTGCTATGATTTTGAGTAACATAAGTATTTGTATTACTATTATAATCCACAACAGTAACCCATTGTGTACCATCATACCAGAATAAATGAGTCTAAGCTCCCAAATATCCTGCACCGGGTAGTGTATTTACCGCACCATTTCTGAAACAACGCAAATTCTTTTTAGTAGAATTACCAACTTTTAAAGTTAAATCTGCTACAGCTGCACTATTAGCATTAGCAAATGTTATTAACACGACTAAGCCAGTAGTCAAAGTACTTGGAAAATTTGTACAAGTAGCTACTTTATCAGCTGTAGCACCTGCTGTATCACAAGTAGCTTTCCAAATAACTTTATCTTCCCAAGATGGACCACTGGCGGCTCCAGAAACTAGACATTGTCCTGCGGTTCCTGCTCCTGTGCTAGCATAAGCAGATGTTGAACTAGCATATATTACGCCACCAGCAGTTGGCGCAGTTGAGGTACCAGTGCCACCTTGTGCGATAGTAACTGCATTTTTTGAAGTTAATATGTGGTAAGATACATCATCTGTTAACCCTTTTGTTGCTGTTGGTAAAGCATATGCTTCATATTTTTCAGTAGTTGTCGTATTTGCAGTTGTGTTAGGACTATACTGTCTAAACCAGTATCTGCCAGAAGTATAATTAGTTCCAGAACCAGCATCAAAATACATTTCTGCTACTGTATTACCAGAACTGTTTTTCATTACTAAATCATATGGATATCTTGCTTGTGTACCAGAAGCATAGGCTTGTGACTCTATTACACTAGTAATATATAGTCTCTAAAATCTGTAATCAGTAGAACCTAAATCTACAGTTTTAGTTTGTGCTGGCGTAATTGCAGTTTCATCAATAGTAATACCAGTAGTTGCTGAAAATGCATTATCGGTAATTGTCGCTTTTGGTCTAAGTCCGATAGTTCCAGTACTATACATAGCTAATGCTGAGCCAGTGGCACTTGATGGTGTAGCCTAACCAATATGACCGTATATTGTAGAGGCATCTTTATAATAATTTATACCGCCAGTAACATTAGCAGCGCCACTATTTGTAGGTGGCCCAACCGCCAGTTCCTTAGCATATACGGTTTGAAATCTATAACTAAATGAGCCTAATGAATAATTAGCATCAGCTGCAGGTCGTGTGCAGTCCTACCACACCTATAATCCTTTTGTTGTAACATAATTAGTCTCAGGAGTAGTACTTCCGTCATTACTAGAGCCTACTAAAGTTAAAACACGTTTAGCTACAATCATACATGCACCAACTGTACTAATCCCAATTTTTGCCATAGCAACTGGAGTAGAACTATTATCTGAAATTTCAATTGTATTTGCTGAAGTTGCTGTACTTGAACTTGTAGTTAATCTTAACTAACCAGCATAAAAATTACTACTATTATCACCAAAATAGCCTCGTTCTGTAAAAGCATTTGTTCCAGTTCTAGACTAAAAACTTAATTTACCACTAGTTACAACAAGTTTCCAGTCTGTTGAATTACTACCAGTTCTATCAAAAATAAGGGATGGTGAATCACCAGAACTAGTAGCTGCTAAAGTTAAATTACCATTTATAGTACCGCCGCTAGTTGATAAATAACCAGCATAATAAAGTGTGCGACCAGTAATTAAATTTGTGTCTGAAGAAGTTACTGCTGTAGCGCTTGAATTATCTGTTACTCCTTTTTCGCAAGCCGCACCTAAAGTATAAGTTTCATTTACTGTTAAAGTTTTAGAAGTTGTGCCGCCTGCTATAGTAAAACCGGTAGTTGCGGCGGTCAGTGTTAATCCATTCATACTATTTGCATAGAGCGCATCCGTAACTCGGGCACTGCCCTATATTAAAGTATCTTTAAGTTGTGCCATAGTATTCCTCCTTAACGCTCTATAAGATTATTAATATACCAAGTACCATTTGAAAAATTTTTAATATTAGTACTAAAATTCTATTCATCTATTTCTTTACACATTAATTGTCCCTATTTAGTAATTTTATTATTGCTATCCTCAATAACTTCAAACGTATGAATATTATTTCCATTATCTATCTTCATACTTGTATTATACAACTATTTTACTTCTGTGTCAAGTAATGAGGTAGCATAAATACGTACATCACTAATATTACCACTAAAATATGGAGTAGTAGGAGTTGTTTGATTATTTCCTGCTTCGGCACCAATAAAAATATTTGTGGCTGTATTATAATAGATTGGAGTTTTTGTTTCATATGCTGCTGTAGTAGCTTCTAACTCTCCATCTACATAAAATTTAACATTAAATCCATCATAAGTTCCAACAAAATGATGCCATCCTGCACTTAAAGCAGTCCAGTTTGATGTAGAGGTAGCACCTTTATAAGTATTACTACTTTCACCAGTTCCAATATAAAAACGTCTTTTAGCTGTTGAATTATCAAAACCCCAACCACCTGACTGTAAGCAACTAATTGTTCTACCATAACCTATACTCCAATCTGCTTCATAAGCCCAGCAAGATACTGTAATTTCATCTTTTAGCATTCCTGCTTGAGTGCATTTAATATACGTACTTCCATTAAATATCATAGAATTAGAGTATCTACCATCATTTATAATATTAGAATATATTGGACTAACATTAGCAGTTCCGTTATTATTGTATCCACTACTATCAATAATAGTTTTTCTATTTTCTGAGCTATCTTCATCTGCGGCAATCCAAGGAGTAGCAGTAGAACCTTTTTCTAATTTCCATCTGCCAACTTCTAAATTACGAGTACCAGTAGCATTGCCTGGAGAATTATAAATGCGTAAATAACTATTAGTAGCACCATTACCAGAAGCCTATGTTTCTGTGACGGTAAAAGTTTTTACTAAATGATTTGCGTGATAATTTGTATCACTTGTTTTGGTAAAATAAGTTGAGGCATCCCAAGCAAATAAATTAACGCTTCCACCACCCCACCATACAGATGCAGTGGTATTCGCGGCAGTTTTAGCAGAATGATATAAATCTACATTCCATAATTGCATTGTATATGTTTCTCCTGCAACTAAATTTTCAGTCATATTTATTGCATAAGCTTGATAGGCGGTTGCATCATGAGAATTAGGAGTTAGACGCATACGATTTTCATTCGCGCCTTCTAATTTATAATGGCAAACTAATCCTTGTGCTATTTCTTTAACTTCTGCTGCTGAAAGACAATGATCATATAATCTAAAATCATTCATTTTACCATTAAAGGCTGTAGTTCCAGTTCGGTTATCTCTTCCTAAATAATATGCGCCAGAAGTTTTTATTCTTTCACTTAATGTACCAGATCTTTTATCAGTAATTAATGTTCCATTTTTATATATTAAAATAGTATCACCGTTATAAGTAACAGTGATATGGGTCCAAGTTTGTAGTCCAACACTTGATTCACTATTAAAAGTTTTATCTGGAGAACCATTCCAATAGAATCTTATACGATGAGCAGTAGATAATTCAATATTAAAATTAATATTCCCGCTAAGTTCGTGATCACCAAATAATATTGCTCTAGTACTATCATTATGATATATCCACATTGCTATTGAAAATGGCTATGAGCCGCCTTTAATTATGTCATAAAGTACTGAACCAGTTAATGAAATATAATCATTTGATCCGTCAAAAGAATAGCAAGATCCTATTTTTCCGGCAGTATTAACTACAACACCGCTTTCTACTATAGTTAAATTACTTATTCCTTTATTTTCTAAGCTCCCGTTAAGTGGGAGCCATACTTTTAAACTCATATAACTCCCCCTTAAACGAAGATGAAATCAATGCAATCATCTGTAGTATTATAAGTTATATATGCTTTTTCAGTACCACTACTATTTAAAGAATAACGTACTGTACTTAACTCGCCGCTAGTAGTAGTTAAATAAACAGCAGTATCACCGATTAATGATACATTTGCGGCTGTGGCTGTAATTGCGGTTGATGTACCTAATAAATAAGTTTTAGTAGTATTGGCTAATGTTGCTGCAACTTGAGTTGCACTTGAAGCATTACCAGTAACATCACCAACAAATCCACTACTAGCAGTAATAGTTGTAGCATCAATAGTACCAGAAAATGTAGCATCACCAGTATTTGGCTCTAAAGTTAACGCTATTTGTGAATAAGTAGATTGTACTGAAGTAGTATAATCATTTCTAAATATTAATTTACCCGCTTGACTATTTAATATCTACCAAGACTAATTACCCTTACGTTGTAATTCAATAGCTACTGCATTGGTAGAATTATTATTATCAGCTGTATTTACAAGAATAAATGAAGATGAACCTCTAGTATTAGACGCTCCTGTCTATGCTAAAATAGTAGAATTACCAGTAAAAGTTGATGTCCATGCACTTGAAGTACCTGCTAATACTAAACCACCATACCATGACGGCGTTGATGTACTACCAGTTGCAATTAATGGATTACCAGATGTACTTCCACCAGTAGTAGGGGCATATATTGTTGTATTTGATGTATAATTATGTGCATTATTTATGGTTGGTAAACCATAATATAATGTATTCATTGTTGGTAATGTGGTATCATTGTTTTCAATAGGTGTAGCTACAGTATTATCAGTAATTGGTAGATTAGATTTTGTAACAGTAATATCACCATTAGCTGTTTGAGTAACTTTTGCTACAAATTGTGTAGCAGTATTTCCAACTTCTGTAGTATCTGTCATTGGTGTCTACACAATTTTATATGATGTGTCACTACCTAAACGTTCCCAAGTATAAGTTGAATTTGCTGTACTAATGCATACCCATTCATCCTAATTTATACTATTAATTACTACATCTCCTACTGATGGAGTATATGAATTAAGCTCTGTTATAGTAGGAGTACCAGTATAACTATTGGTAGTATCAGTATTATTGGTCATATCTGTAGTAGTAATACCAATAAAACGTAAGGCTTGAGACAAACCTAAATTTGCGCGCAAATCAGTTAAACTATCTACTCCAGTGCCACCATTAGCAACATTTAATATACCAGACACACCAATTTCTTGTACTGTATTTTGGCCACCATTAATTGTTGTTTCACTTTCTCCAGTTGAAGTTCCATAAATAGTTGCTAGATTAACTTTAGTTTTTTGTGCGGCTGCCCAAGAGGTTGCTGTTGAAGCATTACCTACAAAATTGGTTGCATATATATTTGCCCATTTATTACTACTTGTTCCTAAATAATATGTATTATCTACACCCGGATATAATTTAGCAATTAAACTATTACCCGTTGTAGCAGGCTCTAAGTTTAATATAGTTACATCAGTATTATTAGTAGTACCACTTAAATTTTGTGAAAATGTAAGAACGCCCGTGCTTCCTACTTGTATGCGCCAGTCTGTATATGTGTCATTTGCAGTTGCACGCTAGAATATTAATTTTGGTGTAGCTCCGTGAGAACTTGAACCTGTCCCAAGAATTAAATCTCCGCTCAATGTTCCACCAGTAAGAGCTAGAACATTTTTTGTAAGAGCCATTGTGCCTGCACCCTAACTTACTAATGTAAATTCACTACCGCCAGTACTTGAATTAATATCAAGTGACGTTTGAATATCACTAACTGATACATTTCCCCAAAAATAGAATTTAAGAGTGCCTACATTAGAAAGAGTACCTTCTGGAATATAAACATCTAAATAAAATGATGAATTAGTATTAGATTTTCTTAATAAGCGATATGATACTATAGGACATGCTTCTACTCTAGCATGTAATAATATTGGTACTATAGACTAATATCCACCTGTTACCATAATGAGACCGCTATTTGGTTTATATCCATTATATGTTCCTTCAATAGATAAAAACCAAGAAGGATATAACTCTAGTGTTCCTACTGTACAAATTCGTCTCCAACCTGCTTCATACGTGCTTGCAGGAATTGCGTATTCTACTTTTCGTGTAGCAAAAGTAGTAGTAACCGTAAAATTTTTAGCTACTGTAACACTACCACTATCAGTAATAGTTAAATCATTGTCATGAATACCTAATGTACCGCTACTATTAATATATGCCATCCACTTTGAATTTCCATAATCATAAATTCCATAATTACTATTCCTACTACCGACGCCTACAAATAATTTATTATCATTGCCCTATTTAATAATCAATTCTCCGCCTGTATTATTAGTATGTGTAATATTTAACTAACCATTCAATGTTCCACCAGTTAACGTTAAATATCTATCATCATGTAAATGGTCCGCCAAAGCATCCCCAATTAAAATCCATTTTTCACTACCACTAGTTCCATCATAAACAAAACCATAGGTGCGGCCGCTAGCTAATTTTCCAGCAGTAATTTTACTATCATTATAATAAATATCTCTTGCAGTACCTGAATTAATATTTAAAGTAGCATCAGCTGCATTATCAGCCGTCATTGTAATATATACAATAACTCCGCTAACTGCCTCAAATCCGTCAATTGAGGCAGTTATAGTGGATGCTGTTCCACTTGCAACAGCATATAATGTCGGCTCGATTAAATGGGTGCCATTATCAGTAATTGTTATTTTATTAATATATCCCATTTAATTCACCTACCTATTAATTTGATGGTCCTGCTACACTTGGTGTAATTGCTGTTACCGGAGTTATTGAAGAAGCATTTGTAATTGTTGTAATTGTTAAAACGCCATTACTTACGGTTGCGGTTTTAACATAATTTGCATCATTTAAATAATGAATTGTTGTATTTGCAGTTGCCGTATAAGTTGTATCTGTAAATACGGCTCCACTAGGTACGCTAGTTTTTATTGTATAACTAATAGCAGTTGCTATACCATTCGCTGCGATATATACTGGATTATCAGTATCACCAACTTTACTAGTTGTATTTGTACCAACTAAATTGCCGCCAGTGGTCTTCGGCAAAGTAAGCACTTGTGCTGTTGTATTATTTGTACCTATAATATCAGTATAAGAAGTAGAAGTACCATATAATCTTAAAATACCTTTTTTATTATTAGCAGTACCAGTTGCTATATTATTACCTAAAGCAAGCACACTATAACCTTCCGCAGAAGTTGTTCCTTTTAATGCGATATGCTATATACCAGTATTATAATAGCGTGTTGCGGCACTATCTGTATTTTGTTTTGCAAAAATTAAATTATAAGCCGTAGATGTGCTTGGATCTTCTGATGCGATTGCTAATTTTTCATCAGTATTATCACTAGCTGGTAAAGATACTGTGATACTACTAATATCAGTAACGTGGCCTGCTTCATCAATAGTAATTTTTGGAATATTAAATGTATTACCACGAGCACCAGTTTGATTTGAAGTAGGTCCATTATTAACATAAGCAGTAGAAGGTACGTAGTGAGCAAACTTTAATTCATCTGAACCAGCAGTATTACTATTAGTGCCTGCTAAAACAATCCACTTATTGGCACCAGTAAATTTAATATTTTCACTATAATTGGTAGCAGTTACTACAGTAGTATTACCAGTTAAAGCACTGGTTCCATCAGTTGTATTCGCTGGTGTAATTGAACCATAACCTGGATCTCTATCATTTGTAGGAGTAGCCCATGTTCCATCCTCTTTCAAAAAGCCAGTGCCATTTGAAGTAATTTTAGGTCCTTTAGTTACCGTATGTGTTCCACTAAATTTAGTTAAATAATCTGCGGCACCATCACTTGCGGTAATGGCACCATCAATATTTGTTTGTGCTACAGTCCAGTCGCTATTTGATGCAGTACTAGAATTATAATCTTTAACCGCAATAATTAGATCGCCAACTTCACAAACCTATCCAGCATATGTACCAGCTGTAATAACACGATAAGTATAACCTGCTTGATAATCAGCTGTTGGTAATGTACCGGGATTACCACTAGTGCCAATAGTGCCTTTAAATTGCATAGCATCATTTGCCGCCAATTTATTGTTGATTGCAGCCGCAACAAATGCAGTAGTTGCAATTGTCGTAGAACTGTCAGTAGCATCAGACACAGTTGGTGCTGTAGGAGTACCAGTTAAAGCTGGGCTAGCTAAACGAGCAATTGTGCTAGGAATATCAGCATCTGCCAATGCTCTAAAAGAGGGCACACCATTAGCATCAGAAGGAGCAGCTAGCACATAATTTTTTGTTTTACTAGTATATGGGTTTTGTGTGTCGCCGTAGCCGCTAGCTAAAGAAATAGTTGTACTTAAAGTTCCATTCTGTGCCGTATCAACGCTTGATACAACTGGAGAACTACCTTGTACCTAAACACTAGTGACAGTACCTGGATTATTAGTAAATGATTCCCAAGTACCAGCCTATGTTAGTGCTTTACCTTTATTTGTAGTATTATTTGCCCCAAATGATAGCGAAGCTCTAGCAACTTTATTTCCATCACTACTATCAGTAATAACTAATTTATCTCCGTCTCCAATAGTAACATCATTAGTCTATAGAGCTCCACCATTAGTAATATTACCATGAGTATGCTCATATGTTGCGGCACCGCCAGAAGCTCCTATTTTTGTAATGCCGGCTACAGTTGAACTAGCTTCTTGTTCAGTCTATAAAGCCCAAGTATTCGCTGCAGTCTTCTTTAAATAGCCACTGGTCCCTGTTAATGCTTCAATTGCTTTTAAATCATCAGCATTATTAACATTTGCTAAACTAACTGATGCTAATCCATCAGCACCTGTGTCGGTACCGCTATTCATTATCCAACGTTTAGAAGTAGCTGTTGCATCTAATGCACCATCATAAAAAGTAAAGCTGACAATTGCATTATCATGCCAAGAAGTAGATAATGTATTACCTACTGGGCTATCACCATAAGCATAAATTGGATAAGTGGTTGCATTAGATTCAGAATTAAATTGTAATGTAGGATTAGCAGCAGTATTTGTATGTGTAAATAAAACGTGAATAGTTAAGCCATGTGTCGGTGTAAAATTTGTAATTTCTTCTATTACAACTTTTTTCGCGGCTACATTTGCTTCAGTAGTACAAGTTCCAAACAAAGTAGAACCAGTTAAATATTCAGAACCATCTACTTTAACTATACCAATATAATCAGTTATTGAATTAGTCATTCCCGCCATTGTTAATCACCTCTGGAGATGTTTCTGTAAGATTAGTAATAACAACAATATCTTCAGTCTCCAATTCAGGAGCAGTTCCATTCTCAGCCTATAATTTATTATTTTCTACATTTAAAATTGTCATGCTTCCGGCAGACCAAGATTTAACTGATTTTATTGTTTGTGTTGTTATTTGATATGTAAAATGTGATAGTTGAGTATAACCAATACCTGCGGAAAAACAAAAAATACGATTATTGGCTAAATCAACATATAATTTATTTGATTCACCACTACGTGGAAAACTACTTGTATTAGCATATAAAATTATGCTATCGCCTGGTAGAGAAGAACCGTTAATAGTTCCTGCATCAATAAATGGTAATGCAGTAACATCCTGTGTTCCATCTCCTACTTTTAAACGAGAAAAGGGGTGAGCCCCATCAGCTGAATAGATGATGAGCTCACCCGAAAGTGGTACGAAACCACGGCTTCCGTCCTTAGGACCAGCCTTATTCCAATTAGCTTCAGTATCACTTTTCAACTGAATTCGTGTGTTCACGGTTTTAGTAGCCATGAAAGCACCTCCTCGGCATCATTCCAGCCAAGTTTAATCAATTAAGGTTGTTGAATCACCGCACCTTAGTATTAAATAATCTGTTGTATTACTTGCGGGTGTATTAACTATATCATATACCCACCCAGTTTTTGCTATTTTAGCAAATTCTAATTTTTTTGTAGTTTCATCTAAATCAATATCTTCATATGGCGTTGCGGGAATACCTGTAGGTACTCGCGCGCCTTTTAATACAGTAAAACTAACTGCTGATTCATCAATTTGAATATTTACATATTTATCCTAATCAGGCACTTGTTCGACACCATTAAGATAAATTTTTTCAATTTTATTAGCATGCTCAGCATGATCTGGTATTATAATATCTACTGTTTTTTCCTAAGTTGGAGAAATGGTAGCCCCATTAACACTAATACTTTGTATTGTATTAACTTGAGCTCCAGTCTGTATGCCAGCTAGCTTTTGTTGTTCTTGTTCAGTATATTCAATTAATTCTAATTGAACTGATTTTGTCAATCCTTTATAAGTCTTAGGTATGATTTCATTTTCATTTAAAAAGAAATGCTCGATTACATTAACTTGTGCATTTTGTTCAATACCGCGAAGTTTTTCTTCTTCTTCAGGTGTTAATGAACTTAAACGGATTGCAATAGAATTTTGATTACCATCAATTACAGAAGGAGTAACTTCTAATCCATTTACATATAAATGTTCAATTAAATTACGCTAAGCTCCTTCTTCAATGTCTGCTAATTTTTGCTGCTCTTCATCCGTATAATCATTAGATGAAAGGCTTTTTCCTTCTTCTTTATCTACCTTATTTGATAAATCTGTTATTAAATTACTAATTTTAGATTGCGCTATATCGGCATTATCTAATATGTCGTTGTTACTAACTGTACCTTTAATAATATAGCTGCCTTCATCTCCTAATAAGCGCCAATTGCCGCCAGTCCAAACGAATTCTTTATAATTATAAACAATTACATCTCCAGGCTCTGCCTATGAAAAATTATATCCATTAATTTGTGGATTAACAGCGCTATTATTAACAATTTCAACTGTTGCTTCGCCGCGATAATGCATCGCGCTAGTAATACCCGCAGTTGCATTCGTAATATAATTAATTATAGCTTTATTTGTTGCTAAATGATTATTATTCGTTAAAGTAGTATCAATAGGCTTACTAGTGAGACTTTCGCTACCATTTCCAATTAATACTTCATCATATTCAAAAACTTGACGACCTGTACCACCATGAGCAACATCTATAACACCATTAATATTAGAAGCATATAAAGGACTTCGAGTAACGGAAATTAAACCATCAGTCTAATCTACTCCTATTACTACCTAATTATTATTAATATTATCTGTATAATTTAAAGTAGCTAATTTATCATTAATTTTTGTATTAACATAAGTTGATAAACTCCAATAATCACTAGGACCGCTACCTAACCAAGCAATAACATCGGCAAATTCATTTAAATCTATATAATTTAATTCATCTGTTACCCAATCAGTATCATTAGCACCTTTAGACTATAAAAAATACTTATTAATATTAGCATCTGTACCTTTCTATAACCTATAACTACGAGCTTCAACAGTTACATCTCCTGAAATATTATTAATATATTCTTGAATTAGTGTTGTTAAACCTATAATTTCATTAGCATTATAACTTGGTTTCGTTTGAGATTTAGCCCAATTATATACATCCGCGGCCACTCCCTAGACCCAAGGCAATTCAGAAAAATAATGGTATCCATCACCTATTTTTATACCTATAGCTGGTGGTGTATTTTCAGGCCTGATATTAGATTCAATAATACTATATTCCTATGGCATCGCCGCGATTGCGGCTTCGCCTGTTTTTAAAATAACAGTACTATGCATCCAATTATCATAGGTATCGTAGCGTAATAATATGCGCGTTTCAATTTGATGTTCCGCCATTTACGCCACCTCCCTTATGCATGTCCGCCGTATATAATAAATATATCTCCTGTTGGAACATATAATTTAGTTGTTGAAACATCATTAATGGTCATAAAACCAGTATTAGAATTAACCTATACGCCGTCAGGCTAAGTAGTGGATTTAACTCCACCCAATCGTGCTTCTGTGGCTATTTGTAAATCAAAACCGCCACTACCGCCATCGCCAGTTTCGCCTATCATATCCCAAACACCATTGATTACTATATATTCTTCATAATAATTTCCTGATGGTGCTGGAACCATATACATTGCATTTGGATCTGCGTTCATGGCCGATGGCAGTTCATCTACTATTATTCTTTTTAATCCTACAGCTTCAGCAACTTTATCATCTACATATTTTTTATTTGGCACATCTGTATCATTAACTGGAGGCTCTGTTATTACTAAACTTGTAATAGCTTCTCCTGCAATTGCTTCTAAAGTTGCAATTGTATTCTAAAATGCATCACTAAAAGTAATTGTACCATCTAAATTCTGTTTAAAATAAGATAAATCCAATTTATTTAAATAAGGTAAATGTATCCAATCAAGTATTCCATCACCAATTTTTAACCAACCTGTATCTACTTCTAAGCCATATTCACCTTGAGCTAGAATAGGGTTTCGCGTAGTCCAATCGGCTGCTTCATCATGACGAATTTGTAAAGTGACTTTTACACTATTAGTAGCCATTACGCTTCACCACCATCAAGTCTAGTATTTGCTATTAGCATTGCATTAACTGGAATATATTCATCATTCCAATAATATAATATTTTAGTTTCTAAATCAAAATATAGCTTATCAGTAATACCAGTATCTGGAAACGCCGAATAAGTTGCAAACATAATACTACGTGGTCCAACATAACCTTTGAAGAGCTCTTTAAAGTCCTCCTCAGTTCCATCAAACCCATTTTGAACAGCGATAAGATATAATTGATGATTTAAAATATTTAATGATGTGTTTTCCCAAGGATATATCATTGATAAAGTTGTGGTATGTGGATTATGAGGAATTGACATATCCACTACATTATCATATACTGATGAGCCCCAAGGATAAATTATTGCTAGTCCGCCCGCGCGAGGATGAGGGGGCATAATAGCGGCATCGTACTCTAATAATAAATCACGAGTTCTCCACCGTTCGTGATTCCAATTTTTCTGCATTTGAAATCACTTCCTTTATTTTCTTTTTATATTTTTTATAATAATGCTATTGCTCTTTAATAATTTCTATAGCATCATAATTAATTGTCTCCAATTCAATTAGCTTCTGCTATGCTTGCCGCAATTCTTCAATGACGTCTTTAATATATTTCTCTAAAAAATTAGCTGCAGCAATTTCATTGAGAACTGCTAGTTCCTAGTACATATTTTGATATAATGTTTTAGTTTCACGTTCCCAATTTACCCACTGCTTCATCATATTTTGTATAGCAGAACGCTTTGTGTTGGCATCAACTTCTTGTCTAGTATATTTGTACCAACTCTATGAAAATACTTCAATTTCTGCCGCGGAAACATTTAATATTTTATAATAATTTTCTGTATAGTAATGAGATAATTGTAATTGCTCTTGAATTTCTGAAAGATAATGATATTCTTGACATTTTTTATAGCCCGGTAATGATAAGAAATCATAAGCTTCCATCATTTTATAATGCATCTCTATGCCAGTTTTCATATGAGTAATTAATGTGGTAAAAATTTCTTCTATATTCATAGCTAAAAGAAAAGGCGCTGGACTATTACGTCCAGCGCACTTTATTATCTAATTTTAGTAACCACAATATTAATATGAGCATCGGTCAATGCCTGCTCACCATTTAATACTTGTAAAACTGTTGGGCTAGAGAAGCAATTACAATTACAATTATTTTCACTTACTTGGACAAAGGTTTTAAAACCAAAATTAGCTACTGTAGCTGCCGCTGTTGTAAATGAACTAATAGCTTGCGGCAATGCTACACCATTTACATTAAGTTGAACTGTATTCACTCCTGCGGCCGCACCTGTTGCGAAACCGTCAACTTCAACGAGATAAACACCGCGTTGATTTAGTTGGATAGTTGCGGGCGCAGATAACTTTTCGGCGCATCCTTTGTCAATAGTAGCATTATTAAATGGAAAAGCAGCATTAGCATCTATTGCTAAATTAGAACTATAAGCCTGTAGCATAAGTCATCACTCCTTATATAATGCGAGCATACCCTTAACTGCCGCGGCGTGAGCTATATATCTTTTATGTAAAATATCGTATAATAACTTCATCGCCTCTGGCGGGTCCCCTTTCTTTTTTCTGTAGTCCTCTATTATAGAAACTACTTGGGTATGTAGTAAATTCATATGTCCCATTTTATCATTAGCAATTTTATAGAAGGTTTCTGCTAATTGAGGGTATTCTTCTTTTTTCTCAATAGCGCATTTCGCATAGCATTCGGCGCTATCAAGCTCCTCCTCAATCATATCGCATAATTTTTCAATTATCTTCATATGTTTTTCCTCCAAATAAAAAAGAGGGACGCGTTAGTACGCGTCCCTTAGTCGGCGTACTCAATACGCTCTATTAATTGCACCCACATCCACAGAAAGGGTTGTTACCAGCATTATAAACGAAGCCTTGAGGATAGCGAACTACATTACCAAGCTGGTTTTGTAGCTCAAGCTGGTTAATACGGTTTTGCATTTCTTCCATTTTATTGCCCATAATAGCATCAAGAATTTTTTGACCTACTGCGGTGACATTAGCATTGATAGCTGCAGTATTCATAGCTGCGTTATAATTTACGCCATCAATTGCGCGAAGAATGCCGCAACCAGTTTCATTTTGTTTAGCGAGTAAGTTAGCCTGTCCAACAGCAAGACCTGCTAAATCACGTTGGAGTTCCATATATTTGTCGCCTACATAGCTTACTACATCGTGATATACTTGATTAGTCGCGGCAACAGATTGAGCAGTGCCACCAGTTACTGCGGCTAAAATATCACGTGTTTGAGCTTGGAGGTTCTGGGTGTCGAAACCATTTTGAACTTGATCGCGAGTAGCATACTGTTCATAGCCACCACGATTGCCCCAGTTGTCAAAGCCGCCACCCATTAGAGCAAGAATAGCAAATAACCACAAACCCTCGCCCCAGTTTCCATCACGTCCGGTTACGGCCGCCATATCAGCAGCAGAAAGATTTCCATCCATATGAATCACGCCCCTGTTAAAATATTTTGATATAAAAAGAGCACGCTTTCGCGTGCTTAAAAATTATATCCCTAATCCTTTTAGCACTTCTTGCGGGTCTACACCCGCTTCACGTGCTAATTCATAAAATAACTGTTGTGCATTTCCGCCATTTCTATTAACGAAATTCATAACAGTTTTAAGCTCTTTATTTTGCTCAAGCATATTCTGCATTGCGAGCATTGGATTTTTGCTATTTTTATACAGTTGTACCATTTGTCTCAATTGGTCCATTTGTGGGCTCTGTTGTGGCCGTTGGCTAACGTTGCTTCTTGGATTTAGAAGTGGATTGTTGTACATATAAATCCTCCAATTTCTTTACGCGCTCCGCTAAATCATTTACATTAACGGGCTCTTGTGCTTTATGTGGATAAATATCATAAGGCTCTACAGTTAAGTAACCACCGCTATCTGTATGAGCAAACCAAATCATTGGTGCTGTTTCATCAGCTAAAATTGCTCTACTATTTGGCGCCATACGAAAATTATTAGCACCGGCTTCACCTTTTACTTGAATAATTTCATATTTGGGAGCCATTTGGTAATAATTAGGCTAGGCAACCTGTTGCATACCCATTAAAGGATTATTCCAATTATAAGTATTATTCATTCACTCACCCCAACTTGCGGCCGCAAGATGGACAGTAAGAACAAGGGCGCATATTGTTTGCGCGATCAAGAAAGTAAAGTTCAATGTCCTTATTCTTACGTTTGTCTTTACAAAAGCCGCATCCAATTTCAATTTCGTTTACAATTGTAGTTTCTTCGGTTTCAGTAGAATATACTTCTTCGTAGTAATAATCGTCTCTATTTCGTCCCATATTAACCTCTCATTTCTTTTTTTCTTTAATTATATTATATCACAAACATTTTAGTTTGTCAAATCTTTTCCATAAAAAAAGTGTGGGCGCAAGCAGATATGTATGTCTGTTTACGCCCACTGTAAAAATTTTTATTCACCTTCAGGCTAAGGATTTTCTTCAGGCTCAACCTCTAGTTCTGGATCAGGATCAGGAGCAATAGAACCAATTACTTGACGTTCAATTGGTTGACCAGCAGAAGTCATAAGTACAACCATCTGTTGCTGACGGTCGTCACGCTTGCACATTGCGCCAAAAGTTTCGTGGAACTCTCCCTTTGCGCGCTGAAGTGTTTTCTCGACATCACCATTATAAGAACGGCTGTCGAATACCTTAGGATAACCAGATAGGGTGTTGTAGGCGCCATTAGCGTCTACTACTTTTGCATATACTTCATAAATTGTACGTACCATAGAGATCACTCCTTATGTGATGTTGTACTCCCGTAGGAGTAGTTTATTAGTAATTAATGGCTCCAATAAGCCAATTCAATGTTGCCGTTTGCGTTGGACCAGACGTTGTTAGTGCCACGGAGGGTTTTGAGCTGGGTTGGGGTGAGGGTTGCAACCAGTTGTGGGGTTTGTAGAGTGTATATTAAATATGGATTATACTCTGATAACCACGCAGCCACCGCCGTATTTCTATCACCAGCAGAAGTTTCTGATGTAACACCAATTGCATCGTTAGAAACAGAATAGTGCAATAAACCTGTTCCGTCATAATTACAACGCCAAGCCTCTCTGCCACAATTCCCTTTTGACATGTAATTCCCAATCAGTAACCCATTCGTGTTACTTTGTTGAGATATGCTAAAATATCTATGGGTAAACGTGGCTCCTTGATATGCTGGATTGTCAACAAAGCCACCAACTCCGCCTTTTATGTCATTCGGTGGTATTTGTACTTTTCTATGAGTTGCCACCAACTCCCCCTTCACCAAATCCACATACCCGCCGTATACGGTCCCGGCAGAGGAAGTCCAGTCGAAGGGAATGGTCGTACCGTTGTAGGGTTCGTAAGAAGTGGCGGCGGTTCCGATTTCCATTTGCCAGTACGCCTTTGCGAATACGTCGTTCAGCGCCGCTTGCATATTGGCATAGCCGCTCTGCGGGTTAATCGCAAATCGAACAGCACCGTAAGGCCCGGTTGTAAAACTGGTCGTATATCTTCTCAGACCGTTTGCACCATTCACATAATACCTAAACGTTCCGGTGTCTGATACATCACTATATGTGCTATTATAGATTTTTATTCCCCAATAACACACAGGGTCTGCTGTTGCGTCTTGTCCTGTTCTGTCCCAGTTGATATAGTACTGCGTATTCGGTTTCAGGAAGATCGCATCAGTATAGCGGTATCCGTATAAGCCTAAAGTGCTATACGATTCGGCTTGTGACAGTACGCTGGCATTCAACAAGTTCTTCCCCGTCCGATACACCTCGCACCCAGTCCACCCCGTAATCGGCCTGACATTATCCGGACTTGGGTCACCACTACCTTCTTGTACAGGTTCAAAATGCACCTTACATTCCTTCAGCGGCGCAATAACATCCGTCCTGAAGCTCTGCAACGTTGCCGCCGCTGGTTTTACAATGTGCGGCTGATTAGCCATAATGAAGGCTTTTCGCTGCAATAGGTCTTGCGTCTCGTGCAAATCGTACTCAACTTCAACATAGTCCGCGTTGGACCAGACGTTGTTGCGGCCGAGGAAGGTTTGGAGGGCGGTTGGGGCGAGGGGGTAGTGGATGGGTTCTCTTAATTTGTATACTACGGATGCTGGATGTTCTTGGAGGTAAGCATTAACAAAGTCTTTTCGCTTTTGCGCCGTGTCAAGTTCAGGATGATCTGCCGTATTAGCCGCCCAAATTCTAAGATACAAATATCCAGCACCTGTCGTACGCATAAATGGTAAAGATTGTGGATTCGTTTCAGTGTTTGCTACTATTGGCATGCTGTCGCAGCAATACTTTGAATGAAACTCACTATCATACATTCCGGTTGGTGAAACATATACCCATCCGCCGATAATATAATTGTCATTGCTGTAGTCACTATTACACTTGATATTTACTCCGTCCATAACAACTTTATACCACTCCGCCACCACTTCCCCTTTCGCCAGATCGACATAGCCGCCGTAGACGGTGTTGTCGGAGGAGTAGGGTTCGTAGGTGGTTGCGGTGGAGCCGAGTTCGATTTGTTCTTGTGATGTATTTTTATATGATTGTAATACAATATAATAAACATTATCTGCCACAGTAAAAGTCATTGTGTAATTTTCAGAATTTTTAAGCTGTTCATTAAGCATTGAAACAAAAGTTTTATCTTTTGTATATCCGCATACTCTACTATATGCCGCAACACTATCATTTTTTACAGATGAATAAATATAATCTCCAGGCGATAAATGAAGATAATCGGTACGCCTAAAGGAATTATTAGTATCAAAAGTTCCATCAGACTTAACATATTCATTATCTATATAAGCAGAAACATCAAGTTTATTCTTCCCCAACACCCCGAACTTGTAGTCCTCAGTATATCCGCTTACTTCAGGGCCATACAGGAACTCGCCTGTTCCGGCATTGGTGTAGAAGGTTTGAGATACCGTGTCGTACATTCCGGGTTTGTTATCAGATTTGCGAAGACAAGGGACAAAATCGGCGGCAATAATGCCGTTTTCACGGAAAGTCAGAAAATAAATTCTTGCACCTGTATTCAAGTATTGAGCATTACCACTACCATTCCATGCGAAAATGTACATCGGAAAAGTGTTTTCGCCATCTCGTATAGTTTTATCTGTTGTCGTATTGCCGCCTATTGTAAGGCACACGTTATTAACACGCAAATCATACACAACATCAGAACTTGTACAAAACCCATACAACTGATTTCGATAATTATATTTTCCGCACGCCACATACCAGCCCGTTCCAGCATAACATTCGCATTGGAATGTCCATTTAGTGGAACCTGCAGAGCTACCAAAATACATTGAATCGTTAGATTGGGTAGCTCTATGCATAAACCGCATTGTTATATCAGCCCAGCCAGACTGAACAATGTAGTTCGTCGCGATGTACTGCGTCCCGGTACATTCCAGATACTCGACCTTCTTATACTCACTTGGAACAGAAGAGGTGCTTGCGTTTGCAGAAGTCCAGTCATACGCTTTTACTCCATCCCATCCAACAATCGGCCGCACATTCTCCGGACTCGGGTCTCCTGTTCCATCCTGCTTCGGGCTAAAATGCACCTTCAAGCTTCTAATCTCCGCATTAGTAGGGCAGTGGAATGATGCCACAGGCCCAGTATATTTTACAGTGCCCATGACATCACCGCCCCATACCCATCTGTAATGCAAATTTCATAAACTCTTTCAGTTTCAAGTGCTGTGTCATCAAACCATTCAGGCCATACAACACCAGTCGCAGTAAGCACAGTAGGCGTTGTGCCGCTGGTGAAGCGTATAATGCAAATGCCGCTTGCGGGTGGAGTAATGGTCAATGTAACAACTTCGCCGCAGACGTAGCGGGTGTTTTCAACTGCGGTGATTGAGGGAGTTGTGCCCGTGACAGATACCGTGCCAGTTGAGCCATCAACAATACCGAGCATTGATTTAATGGAGGCTTTGGCGGAGTCGGTGTAGGTGCCGACTGCGTTACTGGACGCGCTTTGGGTTGAGTCTCCTGCGGCTTTAGCAAGACCATAGAAGACAGATTCATGCTGATTATATGGAACGATGCTGTTATATTGATGTGTCCCTGCTTTTATTTCTGCCGTGATCGGCTTTACAGTATATATTTGTCCTGCTGAATTAACCGAAATACCAAATCCGTTCTTTGGCTTTATAAGACCAAGGTTTGATGTGCTTGCTATCGGCACATTCGCCACGCCGTTACTAACTACGCTCGTGCCATTGACTTGCACATCATGCACTGCATAATCCGTCATTTTACACTCTTCCGCATTATGCCCACTTATTTCATCCCCTTCATTTTGCACTACAATACTCTCCGCAGCCGCAATCGCTGTCGTAACTTTGTAGAGCTTGCCGTTCGCAGTAAATACATCGCCAACCGCATAGGCTTTTGAGGCGATGAGGGTAGGTTCGGATGGGGCGATGAGGGAGGAGACGCCGAGCATTTGTTGGATGCTTTGCTTGGCTTCATCGGTGTAAGTACCAACGGCATTATCAGAGTTCTTTTGTGTTGTGTCTCCTGCCGCCTTAGCTAAACCATAAAAAGTAGATTGATGTTGCATTGAAGCAGTTATAGCTGTTTCTTGATTCTCGCCTTTAATATATCCGATTGGCCGTGGTTTTATGGTTAATTTTGGTATACCTAAATAGTTTGCTATACCAAGACTTGCATTATCGGGCATTACTACACCATAGCTATTCTCTGTTGCCATCGGTATATTAGCAACTCCATTACTTGCAATACTCGTCCCATTCACCTGCACATCAGTTACAGGCTCCGCTTGCGGCGTTACGTATATATCGTTCTCGTTGTATGTAACGGTGACACCATCCACAGTTATGGTGCCATTGGTTATAAGCTCTTGATATTGAGCTTGTGATAGGTAGACTATTTGTTTTGAATAATCAGGCATTAGGTGTCACCTCCTCTATGCGAAGTATAATAACTTAATTTATATGTCCAGCCAGATATAAATCTAACTGGGCTATTTGTAAAAATTGTAAATGTTTTTGCGTCTGCATCATATGTAATATTGCCTGCTGCTATTTGCCAATGGTCTTCCTAATTGCTTTGATTTATTCCAGTCGCACGGCCGCCAGCATACTGGCCACCTTGATATTCTGTCCAAACACCACAAGCCGCAGTACATCCATAAAAACCACTTGGTGTTATACCAGACATATTCATCACACCAACTATAAAAGCGTCTGGTTTATTTTCAACATTGCTAAAAATAATAGTTTGTGAATTATTTTCTTGGGCTATGGTTGTATTCTGATATATTTCTCCAACAGGTATTTTTGTCGCAATACCCACAGCATTCTAACCTAAATACATCATATCAACCTCACCACCTTTAATCCATTCACTAGCTTTTCGCCGCCAGTGCTATCGTTATTACAATTTATATATATGTCGCCTGCGTAGTGTCCGTTACCGGACCAATCTAGGGCGTAGGCATTTGAAGTACCATAAGCTGAACCATTACCTACAATATGGGCATAATTCATTGTTGTATTTTTAGTCCAATTAGCCGTAGTAAACTCTGCATCTGAGTTAGCATTTTGACAAATATAACCTTCAATAGTTGTTTCATTATTTACTGTAGTTGTTATTTTTACTTTATCATCTACAGAATAGACAGTATTAGCAACCCATTCTGGCCAATTACTAAAAGAATCGGGAACATTATATACACCTTCTACATGCTGACTTTCTCCGTTAGCAATAGTATTGCTTCCCTCGGCATGAGAACAATTGCCGTTCGCGTCAGTAACACCGCCTTCAGAATGAGATGCCATACCATTAGCTCCGGTCATCCATCCTTCAGCATGAGATCTTGAAGCAGACGCAGTAGTATAATAACCCTCTGCATGAGAATTAGCACCGGATGAGGTAGTATAATAACCCTCTGCATGAGAATTAGCACCGGATGCGGTTACACGATTTCCTTCGGCATGAGCTCTGTTCCCAGAAGCTATCGTTTGCTGCCCCTCTGCATGAGAATTAGTACCAGAAGCGGTCGTAACATTTCCTTCTGCGTGAGAATAATTTCCAGAAGCGGTAGTCATTATTCCTTCTGCAAATGATCCAACACCTTCTGCCGTTTGAGTAAAAGTAACTCCACTATACACAAATGCTTTTGTCTGTACACTCCCAACGCCACTTCCGCTCTCAACAGGCACATCGCTTTCTTTTACAAGTTTCTCTCCGCCTGTCGAATCAGCATTAGCGCCAACATACACATCACCTGCGAAGTGGCCGTTACCATCCCAGTCAAGAGCATATGCATTAGAACCGTGTCTTACAACTTCGTGTGTCTCAGAGTCTTCTGCTTCATAGCCATTACCTACAATAACAGAATAGTTCATATGATTACTATCAAAGTCCCAATGACTTATAGTAAAAGTTTCATCAGTATTTGCTTCTTTACAAATATAGCCTATAATAGTAGGCTCATTATTCACTAATTGTTCTCTCTTTACCTTATCTCCCACATCATATGATGTATTAGCAGCCCAGAAAGCCCAATTATCATAACTGTCAGCCGCATTATATCTACCAGTCACAAATGAAGAATGTCCATTCGCAATTGTGCTATCGCCGCCCGCGTGTGATGCTGCCCCATTTGCGACAGTGCCTACGCCTTCACTGTGTGCCCACGAACCATTTGCTTCAGTATTTTCACCTTCAGCGTGAGCAATATAGTGTGCAGTTGTATTTTTACCTTCAGCAAACGCACCTTGGCTTACGGCACTTGTATTTAGACCAATGGCTGTAGAATAATAGCCGCTTGCTTCTGCATCAACGCCAAATGCGATGCTGGCGGTACCGACTGTAGTATTTGCCTTGCGTCCGCGGCTAAGGGTTGTATCAAGTACGGTGTCTGCTTTTGTAGCATAATTGCTCAAATCAATTTGTGTATTCCCAATCATTTCCCAACCATTATTTACATAAATATACTCATCATATACATCATTAGTCTCACCAGTTTTAGGAACAAAGTAAATAGTATGCTCCTATATATTTTGTTCTGGTAGAGCCTAAACAACCGATATATTGAACTAATTTACATTGCCAATTGCTGTGCTAATAGCACTAGTTACGGTTGCATTTGACGGTACATCAAGCATTGATTGGATTGCGGTTTTGGCTTCGGATGTGTAGGTGCCTACTGCGTTATCACTATTTTTCATATCAGCCCCAGCAGCCTTTGCTAAGCCATAAAATGTAGATATATGCTATATACTAGGAACAATAGGTTTATAAGTACCAGCAATTTTATTAGCATTTTTTATTTGAGAATCACTTGGTATAGCAGTTTGTAAATAGCCATTTTGTGAAATTTGTATACCATAAGATGAATCAATTTTTACTACTCCAGATGAATTATCATTTGCAGTAGGAATATTGACAACTCTATTATTTAAAATACTAGTTCCATCAATCTAAACATCCTACACCGGCACTACTCCATCAGCCAAATCAGCCGCAGGAATACCACCAGCCGGCTTCGTATAATGTCCGCTATCATCAGTCAAATCACTTACCTTAGTAGGTAAAGCCGCGGATGTAATATAACCCGCATCATTTGTAAATTCACTTACATTAGTAGGAATAGTTCTTACTAATGCATCCATCTAAATAACTGACGCCGCAGCACTATTAGCACTTGATGCCGCACTATTCGCTGATGAACTGGCGGCAGAAGCACTCGTTGAAGCCGCAGTAGCGCTATCGCTGGCTGCAGCCGCACTTGCGGTCGCCTCAGCAGCCTTGTTAGTTGCCGTAGTTGCCGCCGCCTAAGCACTACTCAATGCCGTCTATGCTGCTGTATTAGCTGCAACAGCACTATTCATCGCACTAATTGTGTCAGCCTTAGCGCTATCAGCAGCAGTCGCAGAGTCGCTGGCGGCGGAAGCGCTTGTGCTGGCACTTGTTGCCGCATCTTCTGCTCGACCCGCATCAGTATTAGCCGCAGTTGCCGCCGCACCCGCACTTTGTGCCGATGCTTCAGCCGCGGATGCACTATTTGCCGCATCTGCCTTAGCCGCATTAGTCTCGCTCATTGCCGCCAACACAATATTCAACTGCTCCGGTGCCATAGTAGAAGTAGGAGCATCGTCGGCAGTCAATAAAGTATCGCCTGTCTATCTAATCTCACAAACAGGCAACTTAAAAGCCGCATAATAAGAGTCAATTTCGGTGCCATTTGTCACCACTCCATCGACAATATCAGGGTCTTTGTAAAACTTAATATCCCAAACATAATCACCAACCGGTAAATTTACAGTATCGGCGTGGCTAAAAACAATTTCCATTGTTTCGCCGCTAACCTCTACTATTTTCTCAAAAACCTTTTTCTAAGTCTTCTCATCAAAAATAGTGAATACCTATACATCACCAGTCTAGGCCGTGGCTAACAAAGGCACAGTAAATGTTCCCGTGTCTCCACGCGGGATAATTAAGCGTCGTTGTATAAGCCTTATCATAGCTATCACCGACCTCTATTATTTATTATTATTAAAAAAATGGGGACGTACTTTAAGTACATCCCCTAACATTTTCAGTCATAAGAGACCTCTAAATTGAAAGTGATAATTATAGTAGGGAGTTATAGTATTTTGCGTCAAAATCTATAATGAGGTTTTTCTTCACCGAATAACTTCCATCTAATGAAATCATCAAGTAATATGCATATTGCTGATAATAATAACCAGAGTAATGTGAATGGAATGCTACATTGGTCAAAGAAAAATCTACCCCAAGTATGACTATAATCCCATATATTTAAGTGTAATAATTTATTTAGTATTAAACCAAATATGCCTTCTCCTGCAGTTACCAAAGCCGCACCACATATACACTATATATGGAAGGGCAAATCCCAACTATACCATTCATTTAGACCGCCTACTACAAGGCCCATCATGCCGCCTAATATAAACATGGTATAGTGTGAAGGATGGCCCTTCCATATGCATTCAAGAAGAAAATAGATAGTGCCAAATATTATAAAAATGGCAGTATCTTTTATTACTTTTTTCATTGCTGTAATGACTTTAGAACATCAGATTGATAAGCTTCTGGCAATTCAACACCATAGGTAATCGCCGCAATAGCCTCAATCGTGTCTAAAGAATTAATATAATTTTTTAACGCATTATAATATGTGGTGTGGTAGATTTTGAAAGCAGTTGCCCTTGCAACTATCGCCTGCATTTCTGCATTAGAATAGAAACGACAAATCTCCCCGTCGGCGTGGTATGGAATTGCTTCCATACCATTCGCCGCCATTGAGGATAAGGAGATAAGGTTAAGTTGGTCTTGGGTGGTAAGGGAAAAATGCTCTATCTTACCACTAAGTTCAATGTCGAAGCCGGCTTCAATTACTTGATTACAAGTTTGTGACATTTTATTTATCTTTGCTTCACGAACAAATTCAACTGTAATATCTGGATCTTCATTAGAAATAATCGGTTGTTCTTCTTCATCCTCTTCAATAGGAATAGGGCTGTCTTCAATTGCTGGGACTAGTATAGCATACTCTTCTTCAGAAACCTCTATAATAGCTGCCACAACATAATGATATAAATTTGTCTTTATTGGCGCCATCCAAGTTGCATGATATAATTGATCCACGCATTCAATATATTCGGCTAAATCATCCATTGTTCGCTCCAATGTTAAATGCTTATTCTAAAAACGAAGGCAATTCATAGAAGTGGCAACGCCAATAATTTGATTATTAACAATGATTTTATAATAAGTCATACATTCTCACCTCTTTAAATTGCAATAGAACAATTAATACCATGAACATTTTCAGTATTACTTGAAGTAATTAAGGCACCTAATGTATCAATATAAATAAACTTATTAATCTGCCCCGCACTATTAGTATCAAGTACAGAACGAGTCCACCAACCTTTAGATTCAATCCAACCGCCATTATTAGTAGCTAAATATGCTTTTGAAGATGTATCAGTAATGATTGGTGCTCCAGCATTAACTGATGCAGTTGATACATAAATATAAGCAACTAAACTATTTTCAGGAATTAAAATATCCCCTTCTTTAAGGGTGATTGAATTTTCTGATGCCCAAGTATAGAAGCTACCAAGAGTAGTTGGAAATTTCGTATATACTGTTGCAGATGGATTAAGTAGAATATTTTTATATGGGAATCTTAAACGACTATAATTAACATTACCATTCCCATTTTCAAAGCTGCCTTCATTATAAATTAAAGTTGTCATCTAAGATGCGTTATTCCAACTGAATGGACCCGACGCCTCAACAGAATGATTACCACGATTTTCTCCTAATTCAACACAGGAAGGAGCAAATACATAATCTTTAGATATATTTACACCACTCTAATTGATAATGTATCCAGATTCCTGATTATAAGAAGCAATTTTATAAGGGATAGATACAGAATTAATAATACTCTATAATAATACAGGCAAACCGTTATATATACGATTGTTATAAAAATCACGTACCGTTGACGGCTGCCAACCAATAGTGGGATTGTTCGGTGCGTCAGCTCTTGAGATTTTAGGCTCGGTAATAGTTCCCATTTGTGATTCATTTAATGCATGTAATACAACTGAAGCGTTTAAAGTAGAGTTAATAGCACTATGAGCAGTGGCTCCGTTATAATCTGAAACCGCAAAATGTATTGTCTCGTGGCACCAACTCGCTAATTGCATGCATTCTCCTTCTCCTAAGTCTTCTTCCCAGTACTTTACCGAGTAAAGCGTACCTCGAGCATTAGTTATAGATGTATCTCCTCCAGCATTAATGCCTCCAAGTACAATATGAGCATTTGTATTAGGAACAAAATTCTAATTAGTAATGGTTTTTCTAAAAGCACTACTAGAATATTCTGTTGCTAATCCAGTGTTATCTGAACCAATATAAATGTATAAAGTTTTATCATTTGCCTAATGCCGTAATACTATCATACCACGATTTGTAATAGAGTTGCCAATTGTACGTATATTAGTAGAACTATAGGCCGCCGCAGTATCACCAAAACTAATCTATGGGACTGGAGAAGCACTACGAGGATTATAAAATAGTTTAAAGCCTTGTTTACTATCACCAGTAGAATCATAACAAGATAATAGTACTGCTTCATCTGCAGTAGAATTCTATTCCTAATTAAATTTATAGTCAATAGCGATTGTAAAACTCTTATTGGCCGCGAATGGTGTATAATCATTAATAGTTGTTGAAGTACCAGTATAACGTATTGGATTACTTACTAAAGAATAGCCTTCAACTGAACCATTATAACCCATTACTACAGGGAATAAATCTTGAAGTGACAATGTTGAACGCGCGGCTTGCATATTTTTTAGAACTAGTAACTTTTCTGCTACATCATAATTATTACTAGTAAGAACGTCATTAATATTTACATTGGTTCTATTTAACCAAGTAGCATAAATATCATATGTTCCGCCAGCTGTAGTTGGAGTTATATTTGTCGGCAATTTTTCCCATCCAGTCATAATACTATAACTACAAGTAGAGCCAGAGCCGCTAAATGTAGTCGTACTAAGACCTTTATCATGAATATACTACATAGTAGGTGCAGACAATGCGTATCCACTACCATAATTATAGGCCGTTGGTGTACGATAAACTTCGTGAGTAGCATCTAACATCCATCTTACTACATATTGCTATGGAACACGTGTATATGTAGCAATTAATGTTACAGTATCAGTAACTTGTATAGAGGGGGTACTACCATAAATAGAATAAATTGATTCGTTCATATCTGCTAAGCGCCATCCAGAGAATGGTATATATTCACCCTAGTCTAACTCACCGAATATATAAGAATATTGTATATCAGCAGTTTTAGTAGGAACAATTTGAAGTTCGCCTGATACGTACGGATCAATTAAATTACTACCCGCTTGTACCTAGAAAGAACATAATTCTGTTTCTTCATCCTCATCTACACATCTTATAGTTTGCTATTGTATCTATTCATCATAAGTAATTGTAAGATTAGGCCAAATTGTATTAAAATGAGTAAGTTCAACAGACCCAATAGTTGGCACATGTACGCGTCCCGTTAATGCACAAGGAGCTATTCCACTATTACCAAGCGCGTCTATCGCTTTAGCACTTTGCAATTTATTTAATAATTCTGTACTAGATAATTGGAATGGAGTATTATTACCATTTGCACCATGAAGTCCAGTTATACGTACACTAATTTGTGAGAAATCTTTTGTTTCTAATTCTGCTTCAAGAGCATCTATTATTTTTGACATTATAATATAGTTACAATCTTCTATTCTAATGTAAGAAAGATTTTCTCCACTCTCTATGGTAAAATTATTACTATTTGTTATAGTATTAATATAACTTAAAGTTAAACCTGAACAAGCATTTAAATATACACTAGTTAAAGGTGCATAAGGTGCTATAGTAATATTACCTGCATTAGTATTTCGTGTATCAATAGTTGTTAATTCTGTATTTGTGCTTAAATTTAAAGCACTAGCAAATGTCGTAATATTATGTAAATCTATAATTTTTAAAATAGGAGATGGAACGACAATATTGCTTGTATTTGACCATGAACTATTAATTTCATTTCCGCCCAATACTACTTCCATTAGTTTATTTGCGCCAGAAGCTACGAAAGTTGAGTTTTGAGTTTCATTTAAAGGACGAATGTACTATACTAATCTATCTGGAGTTAAATACATTGTAGTATTATTACCTACAGTAGCATTCTAGAAGATTACTTCTGCTCCTTTTTCAACTTTTAAGCTACCTAAAGACTGCCCATCTTTAATTAAAGTCATATAAGTTTTAGCATAGCTTTTTACAGTAAAGTTTTTAGTACCTGCAGTACCATTAGTTCTAAACTATAAAGCATCATTTTGATTATAATAACTATATTTACCGTCCATATAACTTGTTTGATAAGTAAAATATTGAGTACGTTGGTAAATTTTACTACCTGCAAGGCGGCCAATGTAGTTATTATCATATCCTAATGGATTTGTATCTATAATAACTCCTGTTGTTTTATAAGGATAAATATATTTTACATATGCATCTCTTACCATTGCTGCATGTGGTCTTAATGCTTGATATTCATTCCATTTCTATGCGATTACATTAGAATTCCAAGCGCCTTGGCCTCTTAGTTGTATATATAAAGCATTTAATTCATTTTTATAAGCAGTTTGAATATTATTCCAAATAGGATTATCCGCTGCATTAAACAAAGATTTTCCATTTTCAGTGTCACCAAAATCTACGCCATAGTCACCTAAAGGTTTGCCATCATTATCATATGCTAAAATGGTATCCCAGTCATATGCTTTGTTAATACTCCAACGATAGCCACCCCATTTTGTCTAATCGGCATTCTCATCCCAATCAAAACTATAGAAAGTATTTTTGCTTACATTATCATATGCAGCAAAATATTCAATCATTAAGAAATGATAAAGCATTGCTTGAGATATAAAATATTGGTCAAACTCAGCTTTAAATTTTTCTGGATTATTAATAGTGCTTACCACCCAAGTAGCAGTTTCAGTCCAAGCAGTAATGCAAGCTTGCTTATCATTTTCATTTGGCTCCATCCGCCATTCAAAATGCTTTACATATTTTCCTTGACTTTGATCATAACTATCCCATTGATCATTTTCATTATTATATACAGGTGCGGCCAAGAATCTTTGTTCTAGTGTATCATTACCGCTATCTTCAATACAGCATTTAGTATAATGTTCTCCAGTGCCATCTTCTCCAAATACTTCAAGATTCTTTTTACTATTACATAAATCGCCCATAAAATATAGTGTTTGTTCACCAGGCGCGACCTACTAACTACCGATCCATATTGTATTTGCGCTTGTATTTTTAAAGAAAACGGCACAAGGCTTTGCTTCTATCGTATCACGTACAGAACTGTTTTCTTTCCTTGCTTCAATTTTGAATGGCTGGTAGGTATTATACCAATCTACTGCGCATACATTATTAGCATTTTCACTTGATGCAACATTAGCCTTAATATTAAAATAATTAACTCCAATAGAACTATCAGAAATTTTATATTTAATACTATTTTGATTTGCATCTTTACAATTTTTAAAATCAATATCTAAATTTAATGCAGAGCGTGCATAAGCAACTGAACTAGTACCTTGAACTTTAAACAAACAGCCGTCCTTACTTGTATCAGTGGTTGCTGCGTTTAATTCAGTTATTCGATCTTCATAAGAAACTTTATTTCCTTCCGTTGTCTAAATACGATCAGTAATGATAACATGCGCTGGTACAGGATCAGACTTTGTTTTTGTCATTCTGTCAGCTTCAATTTCAACAATAGTTAAATCAGGCATAGCTATATGTAATTGTTCTGGAGTAATTTCAGTATGAGAATAATATTCGATGCCTTGGCCAGAAACAGTCTTTATTCTACTACCATAAATATTGTTTTCAGTATAGCGTTTAATTTTATCATTAATGTTAACACCATTAGCAATATAATTTTGTACCATATCTTTTTCAGATAATGCTGAATTATATACTCTAATAGCATATACCCATACATCGCAATGTTCACTTCCAATTATAGTAGCAGCAGTATTTTTTTGTTCAAGCATTTCACTTGTATACTCTCCTACATAACTAGGAATGCCGTCGAGCCAAACGGTAACTATTCTTTGATTTACTGTTCCCTCTACATGTATTGACATATCAATTCTATTTTCTTCACAATATCTAAAAATCTATGGAGTACTATTATTTAAATAAAGTTCTCCATAATTTGCTTTTAATACGATACCTTTACTAGAATTACTATCAATATCTCGTATAGCTTCAGCATCATATATATCACTATTAGCAACTTTAAAACAAATATCAATAGTTTTACCATTATCATCATCTTCTAAAAATAATGTTCGTGGTAATGTAATTGTATTTCCTTTTTTAACCACAAAAGCGGTTGAACCATTTGGATCTTGTTTAAAGCCGCCGTTAATCCAGTCAAAATTTTCGCTAAAAATAATATTACCAGCAAACTATGTTCTATCCAAATCATTATTACTACGACCATTTGGATCAAAATTATATTGTAAATTTTCTCCACTAACAATTCCTAAATTATAAGAACTCGCACTAATTCTTATCGTTGCTGTGTCATTTACTGCCTGTATAGTTTCATTTACTTCATAAGTAGTAGTTAATTGTGCAGTAACCGTACCAACATTATTAGAAGTATATCTATATGTTTGCATTTCACGCCCAACTACAGCAGTGCGAGATATAGGATTAGAATTGCTATCATTAAAAGTAAGAGTGATTGTAGTGGATTCATTAGTAGGGTTATAAGCATAATAATTAATTAAAATTTCTTCATATTGTTGCCCTTCAAATTCACTGTCAGCAAATGCAATCAATGGAGTAGTAGCATTATATCCCCATAATGCGATATAATGAATTGTTTTTACATTCTCCTCATTTTCATCTGCTGGATTTCTTAATTTTGCTGTAACAGTATTTTTACCACTATTAAACCATTCTGCGTTTAAACTAAACGTTACATTATTAGTGCCAATAACAGTCTAAGATTTACTATGATTATTTACTGTTATTTCTACAATATTACTGCTATTTGCTGCAGCAATAACATTAACAATAGTAGATACAGCATTTCCATTAGTATATAACATAATTGGCTAAATAGTATTATTCCAACTAATAGAAAATTCATTACTTTGAATTGGCCAAGAGCGAGAAAAAGTCGCCGCTCCTTCACTTATCATTTCAACACGTACGGTACTTCTATCAGATTCTTTTAAAAGACCTTTAGCATTAAATTTAAAGGTTGTCCCGCTAATGCCCCATCCACTAGCTGGTATCATTTCAACTGCCTCATTAGGTGATATTTCAATACCATCTACATACCATTTAATACTAGTAATATCACTTTCATCATTAGTGATCGCAGTAAAACTAAATATAGCATCGGCACCATTACTAACGTTTGTTGGACGAACTAAATTAGAGATAGTAATTGTATTTGATACAGTGCCTCCGCCTCCTTGCGGTAATTCAATAGTATTTAATAGTTTAACATGAAGATTGTTCCAATGTGTAACGTCCCATGTAGCATCGGAATTTGCAGTAATACATTGATAAATATAATTATTATATAGCACATAATCATTTACTGAATAAGTAGTTCCAGAAGTCCAATTAGTAAATTGCTGTGCTAATGTATCATCTAAAGAATTATCATAACCATAATCATATTCAAAGAAATATAAATAAGATACTTCTTCATCATTAGTATATTTAATAATATTATATTTTTTAATATCCTCTGTTAAATCATCATTATTTCCGCCAGCACCGCTAATTAACTACCAATTATCATTTATATACTTCCAATAATAATATTTATCATCAGTACCCTATAATAAATAGTCTTTATCAGCACTAACTTCTTGCCCAATATCAATAGGAATTCCATTATTATTATAAATAATTAAATTTTTATTAATGATTACAGTAGCAGAAGATGGATTATTTTCTAATGCAGTTACTCTTGATACAAGTGTATTACCAGTTAATGCGGCTCCACCATCAATAGCATCAAGTCGAGTATCTAATGCATCGGTAGTAGTAGTACTTGCTTTACTACTTAACGCACTAGTGAGTTCTTCACTGGTAACCGCCGCATCTGCAATAGCTTTTGTGGCGGCCAAACCAGTTGTAGTATCATTAACTGCGTTTGCTAATGTAGCTAAATCAGTTGCAGAAGCTTTGTTTGGCATTGCATTTTCAAGAGCGGTAACTCTAGTTCCTAACCCACTAGTCGTAGCTCCAGCAGAATTCATAGTGGTTTCAATAGCTTCAAAACGTGCATCTAAACTAGCATAATCGGTATTTAAAGCTAAACTAGAATGCGCGGCTAATACTTCATTTTCAGTATCATTATATCCATCAACGGCAGTTTTTATAGTATTAATTGCCGCAGTTAAAGTATCCAGAGTACTATTTACATCGCTACTATTAGCTTTTGCAGCAAGTGTGGCCTATAAATTAGCTGGAATATTACCAGCAATAGTTGTATATTGGCCCTATATAGTAGTTAAAGAATTAGATAAATTATTAACATCTGTTCTTAAGCTACTAATACTGTCACCATAATCTACGCCAGTAGCACTTTCAATAGCACTAATTCTCTAATGTAATGACTAATCTCCATTCTGGGCTTCAACAATTGCGGCTGTTGCATCACGTATGCCTGCTTCAATATTATTTAAACTATCCGCAGTAATTTCATCGCCGCCAGTCCAGTTAGTAGGAGAATATTGATTAATTTTAGCCATAAACCTTTACCTCCTTATAAAAATCGCATCCTTACGATGCGTACTCCATTATGAGATAATATCTCATTTCATTGTATGTGTAATAGGTCCTACAACAACCTATACTTTTTTCTTGCCCGTCGCAGAAAATAATAATTTTATTTTGTCATTTTATCACTCCTTTATAAGAGGTGAGGTATTATGTTAATATCAGTAAAAATAACAAGAACAGAAAATGCTAATTACTTTGGCTGTAATGTTGGTGATACTGTACAAGTTGAATTTGAACAATATGTCGCCGCAGTAGTAGCATCAGAATTTGCCTCTGGCGGTCCAGAAGCCTTAAAGGCTCAAGCAGTAGCTAGCCGCACCTATGCAATGTCTCGTGGAGTATTAAATGGAACGCCAATTTCAGACGCATCATCTAGCGCCCAAGCCTATAGAGCTCCACGCTATAGTAGTAAATATTAGAATTGTATTGATGCAACTAATGCAACTGCAGGACAAGTATTATTTTATGGCGGTAAAGCCGCAAGCACTGTGTTCTCTGCAAGTAATGGCGGCCGCACAGTATCAAGTCAAGAACGTTGGGGCGGTGTAAGAGGATACTTGCTAGCATATGATGACCCTTGGGATGCAGCCGCAGGTGGCAGCAAAACTGGCCACGGTGTAGGTATGAGCTAGCGGGGTGCTAGATATGCCGCAAGTCAAGGCTTCACATATAAATAGATACTTGAATTTTATTATCCAAATACCACCCTTATGGGTGAATATGGAGCCACAGGGGTGAAAGAAATGAGTGTAAAAGCATAGAAGGCAGTAGAGATTGCCAAGGGCTGTATGGGATGGCCATACGTGTTCGGCGCCTGGGGAGAGGCTTGCACTCCTGCTAATAGAAAACGTAGAGCAAGAAGTGACCATCCAACTATTATAAGTAAATGTCAGGTACTTAATGGTACCAAAGACGGCGCGTGTGAAAAGTGCAAGTGGAATGGCACAAAGTGTTTCGATTGCCGTGGTTTTACTTATTACTGCTTAAAAGAAGCCGGAGCCGTTGCTCTTGAAGGCGGCGGATGTACTTCACAGTATAACCATAATCCCAACTGGGTACAAAAAGGCGAGATTAAAGATATGCCTAATGTTGTATGTTGTGTATTCCAATATAATAAATCAACTGGTAAGATGGCACATACTGGCTTACATATTGGTGATGGTGAAATTATTCACTGTTCTGTAAATGTATAGCACGGATCTGTAGCCGATAAAGCTTGGACTCATTATGCCATACCAGTAGGACTATATGATAATAAAGAAATTAACAATGCCGGGGAGGTAAAAGTTATGAAGACACTTAAAAAAGGTAGCAAAGGAACAGAGGTTCAGCAACTTCAAACTATGTTAAAAGCGCTTGGTTATGATTGCGGTTTAGCAGACGGCGCTTTTGGCGCGAAAACTGATGCAGCAGTTCGTGCTTTCCAATAGAAAGAAGGTTTATTAATAGATGGCATAGTCGGCAAGCAGACTTGGACTTTACTTGAAAGTAGAATTAAGCCTGTAGATGAGACGCCTGTAATTATTGAAGAACCTGACGATGATGATAATGACAATACATTGATTGAAGAAGAACTAAATAATATTAAAGTTTTATTAGCAGAGCTAGCAAATAGAGTTAATGAACTTGAAAAGAAAATAAAAAATGAGGGGACCTGATGGTCCCCTCTTATTTTTTTATCTATTCATATAATCTTCAATTTCATCTTCACGCTTATAATGATGCTGTGAAGCCTTCTCAATATACTTATCAAGTCGCCGCTCGCAATCGTGTAGTGCTCCAAGCTTATAATCAAGCATTGCGTCAGCCGCACGAATAAAGGCTAGATCATACTTTTCCTTGGCGCGATCAAAGGCAATTAGCTTACCAATATGCTCATCATAAGTATCTTCAGGCGCACACTTAGCAACTCCTACAAAACGAGTTGGCATCACGCGCAGGTGCCTTTCATCCTTAAACACAAAACGAAGCCCGCTCTTTTCTACAAAGTCTAGCGCATCAAAAGGGCTGCTCTCAAGCACACAAACAATAGTTCGCTTCTCTTCATTAATGTAATACTTAGTAGTATAACTCATACATCTTTCTCCTTCTCAAGTTCCTTCTGCCAATAGTCAATATTCTCATTAAAGTATTCATAAAGAACATCTACACGCTCTTCACGAGATAGAGACCAAAACTTATTGATGGCCGCACGCTCGGTAGACTTAGCGTTATAAAAGAAATGATACTGTTCCATTGCTTCTACTACTGTATCTGGATGAGTATTGGCATAACTTTCGCCATACTCATCTACTAGGTTCCAGAACGTATATGGCTCTTCCTCATAATTAATAGGCTTCACTTCGTTAGAGCCATAGGCATAGACCGCATCATCACTGTCTCGATATAGCATTTTTAAATCAATACTCCTTCTTCAAGCTGTTTACAAATTTCATTATAATCATCATCAATTACGGCTCTAAAATAATGGTCACGATAAGTAGAGTCATAAAAGTCATCTACAGATTCGATAAAGGTATCCTTATTATCCTCTTCCCAACCCTTGCCGCCGCAAGCAATGTAGTTGCTGTCCGGATCTGTTTCGTCATAACCGCCGCCACAGCGTGTATGAATATAGATTACATCTTTGCCGCAGTTCTCGCTCCAAAGCACAGACTGCCGCCCCATACTTTCGCACGCATTAGGCTCTTCATAACGCATAAAACGCACGCCGCGCAGACGAGGAATAAAACCGTAATGCTTTTCAATATAACGTTTCACAAGGTCCTTCTTTAGGAAAAGCGTCGCATACAAATCCATAATATTCTCCTTTACACAAGCTTCAAATGATAGTATCCATCAACATCAGTGTAATGAATATGCTGGATGCCCATACTTTTAAGATAGGCAACACAAGAAGGACAAGGTTTAGAAGGGCCAAGTTCTCCATTTTTAAACTCACGATACACATAGATATGGACTTTAGAAAAATCAATGTCAAGATACTTCAGTTTTTCAATGGTTCTTATCTCGCTATGGCATTTAGCGGGCAAGTATCTATTGCCCACATTCTTATACCTGAAACGGTTATATCGCTCCTGCGTGGGATGAGTTCTGTCGCTATTGCATCCCTTAGCAAGAATGGTTCCTTTATAGACGGCCACACACCCAATTTGAACGCCATTAGCTCCGGTGTAATCGGCGTTCTTACTTGCCTTGCGTGCGGCCTTAAACAGGTGAGAGTCATTCATTCCAATTAATACCCCTTCCACAATACGGACACCACTTCCAAGTGTAAAAAACATAACGGCCACAGTAGTTGCATTTATCCCACTGATGAGATGCCTTGGGAGGCTTAGCGGGCTGAAGGAGTTCAAGTGTATCCTTAAAGACCCAGACAGGAGTCATTTTACAATAATTGCTATTGAAAAATTCAGCGTCTTCAATCTGCTCTTTCAGCACCTTAAGAAGAAGTTCTTTAGTTCCCTGCACTATCTTCACCATCCTCCCAATACTTATAGCCGCCATCCATATAGGGGTCGGGCAAAGTGCGCTTGTCCCACTCCTCGAAGTCCTTCGGGTAGATGGCATAGGCGCCATCATAGTGGCCATCACTACGATAGTAATGATAGTCGGCGGCGTCATACTGACGCACTTCACCGTCATTGGTAAAGATAGTCAGCATCTCGTCACCACTCCAAATGTTGACAGCAATAGCCGCAACGTGCTCATACGGCATCTCGGTGTCAAAAGCTTCACCCTTGTAGTTAATAATCTTGATGTTCTTCTCCATACCCGTCATCCTCCTCACTTTCTGTATATATTATACCAGAAATTTGAGGATTAGTCAAATCTTTATAACCCTGTAAAATTACAGTTTCAAAATTAGAAAGTTCATATTCACAAAAAGGGCAGTAAGGTTTGATTACCTTCTGCCGCATTCTGCAATTGGAGCATACATAATAGTTTCCCTTTTTCATCAAATACCCGACCATAGTTCTTCATTCACCTTCCAAATTCGCTCATATGTAAGGTTATCACAAGTAGGACAATTATGTCGAGCATAGTGTTCATTATGTGCCGTTGTAATTCTATCATATTCACTATCATCTGCTTCCCAGATGCAACCACACTTTCCACACATAAACTGAACATTATGTCCCATAGGATTCCTATATAGAGATTTTACACCCTCACGAATAATCTTCATTTCTATTCTCCTTAATTATGATTTACAATACCACTATCATAACCAATACTTCCTATTTCTGGGTCAGCAATTAGCACAACATTAGCATAATGAGTAAGATAATACTTGCCGCCAATTAGCACCTGGACAACATCGCTGTCATCGTAATCACGCCACTGCGTAACATAACCACTAACAATTTCTTGTCCATCTAGTTTAATATAAGCGTAATTAAAAGTTTGTACATCTTTGCCATAAGTTACACGATTACCGGTAGTATGCTCTTCACATCCGCATAGCAGAAACATCATACCAATGCATACTACTACAATTAGTGAAACAGATAATATTTTATTTCTATATTTCATATATTACTCCTTAAAATGGTAGGTCATCATCAAGCGACATCGTATGGCTTTCTGCTTCAATATTAATCTTTAGATCACCTGCGGCCGCAGATCTATGAAATCTAGTCATAATAGACTGAATAATCATACAAGCATAGTATTCAGGCACATTTTTAGCAACAATGTCACCTTCACATCTAATAGTATAAGTAACTTCTTCCATATCAATTACCTCCAATCACTTTCATATCTCTCGCATTTATCAGGCTTGCCGCCGCAATTAACCTGATCCCGTTCTTTAGTGCCCCAACACTCACCCTCGTGATAGCAAGTGCAATACTCATCTTCATCATCATCTTCCACCGGGGGCCATTTATGTTTTACATTATGGGCACCGGTTGCTACTACTTCACAAGGGCCACACTTTGTAATTGTAGGTGCCCATACGCGGCCGCACTGTGGGCAAATCCAACCATATCTGTTAATCATTCCATTTCCTCCATATAATATACACCCTTACCGTGTTCTTTAGCGTATTCAATTTCACTTTTAGTCGATGAACCAATATAACCATCTTTGTTAATAACATAAATCGCATCCGCCATATCAATCTTTCTCTTATGAATGTCGTCGAGCATTTCTTTCTGCTCGTCTGTAAACACATCACCTGCGTGGCCAAAGCACCCTACGCTAATTACAATACACCCCTTGAGTGTAAGGATGCGATTAGCTTCTTCAAAGTAAGGTTTGAAGCGGGTGCTGCCGCACAAGGTAATGACAGGATACTTATGCTCCCACTTTAAATCAACTGTATGTTTAAATTCCATCTTTATACCCCCAACATTCACATAATTTATCTGGTGTTCTAAAGTCATCACACCAATCTGAATAAAAATTGACGCAGGTTTCGCCACTATACCATTTACAGTTAGCACAGGAGGCTTGCGGTGCATTTCTAATAGAATCTTCATACCATTTCCAATTCTTCGGCGGCCGAAGCCATCCATCAGTTATACCCATAACTTCTATTAGTAATTCATCACGATCAATTAGTTCCATTTTGTTTATCAATCTCCTGTAATAATACTTTAATAGCAATTTCAAATCCCGCTTGTAACCAAGGTCGATAAGATGTGAACCATTTCTCGTGATTTGAAGTGCCAACAAAAAGTTTTTCCCATTCATCCTCTTCTTTATAGAAAGCATTCCAAAATTTTTGTAGTAATTGATTATCTACGATTGTAGTATGGTCCTAAAAATCCTCTATCATATGCAAAAGTTTATTACAACGCTGCTGATAAGGAGTATAAGAATCAAAATCTTTTAATTGTTCAACTTCATTATAAATTGCTTCTAAATTATTCATCTATATCAACGTCCCACCCAAATTGTTCATTCATCTTATCCTGAAAGAACTTTGTATTTTCTTTATCAGGTAATGGTCTAAAATCATTATCTACATGAGAACAGAACTTACCTAGCCATCTAACAATTCGTTCTTGCTCTTCATGTATATCCTATAGCATAGAGCGCATACAGTCAATAAAATCTATTGTATTATCCATTTATTATCGCCTCAATCCAATTTATTTTCCCAATCTTTATGAGAATATCCTACAAATCCACATGCACATTCATATTGATATTGAGGAGGATAACTTGTTAAAACTATATCTCTTCTTTCAAATAAGAACTTGCCGCATTCGGGGCATTCTATATCTGTCTGCGCATAATTATTAGAAAGCATATTCATACTTGAATAATAATTCTTAAAATCTTCCCATTTCAATTCCATTTCACCTTCTTCCCGCAATGGCGGCAATAATCGTCTCCGCTATATATCTTTTCATAGCAATTTCCGCATACAATCCATTGTCTAAATCCGTGCTTGCTCATACGCAATTCTGGCTTTACTGGCTCTTGCTCTCGGAAGTAGTGTTCTACTGCCTGTTTTACTCTGAATGACTAAATTAATTTGCTCCCATTTGTATACACATGGTCACTGTCTTCAAAGCTGTAGTCATCAATGAAATCCATAATGTTATCAGGGAAACTCATACAATCAGGCATCCTGCTCACTCCTTCCAAGTTTTAAACAACCATACAACCAACGCCACAACCGCCACCGCGCAAGCCAACATCATAATTGTTAACATGATCGGGCCGACATAATTATTGAACCAGTCAGGCATCATCCTCGCTCGCCTCCGTATCTTCCAGCGTCCAGCAGTTTACATGCTCAACCTCAATACACCTTGTGTTCCTTACTCCCCTAGAATTATGAATATATTCGTCCCATAGTTTATAGGCACATTCCGGCGAACAGGCATCAAAGTGCTCGTAACTGTCAATGCTGTCGTTTCCCCAGTCATTGTGGTGCGTTGTGATTTCATAATAGTCATAAACCGGATCTCCATATTTGTGTGGAATAACCGTAGGCGGAATTTCTTTTCCGCAAATATCGCATTTCTTGCCAACAACACAGTCTTGTACAATAACAATCTTCTTGGCATTAATCATGTCTGACATTACTTAATCCTCCAATTCTTCACTTCTCGGTCACCCTTTTAATGCTACGATAAGTGCACCGATTACTAGCCCACTCCAGAGTCCGAAGACAAAGAACCAAAATCTTTCATTCATCCTCAGTTGCCTCCTTGTCCGCAGACATTCTCGTCACTATAGTTTCAATAATTCTGATTGCCGATTCTATCCAGTCGAAATCCTTGCTCATCGGATATATGTTCCACTTAATAATGGTTAATTGATCTTCCAAAGTGCATAGCGCCTTTTTCAGCTCATCTTTGTCCATCTTCGGTCACCTCTTCCTCCGGTTCTGGAAACGAATACCAGCGAATCGCATTGAGTTCCACGCCGTTATACATACCGTCTAACCACCATCTTTCGCAAAGATAATGTGCAACATCTTGGTAATGGATGCCATTTACTTCGTGTTGAACTACAACATGCTGTCCTTCGTCAGGCGGCCTGTCCTTGAAGTTGACCCAGCCACTGATGGTTGGAGCATTGCGAATGTCTTCGATAACCTGTTTTTTCATCTGAGTTTTGCCCATCGACCAATCAACAGTTGGGCAACATGATACAGTAGTTACATGATCTTCTATCGTTTCAAGCAATGCGTCCGCGTCAATTGTTCTCATCCCACTTCAACCTCTGTCCACATGTATTACAAAATCGCTGAGTATAAAGAACTAAAGTTTTACATTCAGGGCAAGTAAATAATACAATACCATTACCCATATATGTATGCACTACCGGGGTAGGTGTCTGTCGCTTTAAGGCTGCGACGGCGCGATTATATGCTTCTTCAGTTCCACTAAAATCTACATAATTATCAAGAAATCTATTCTTTTCTCTTTCTACAATTTTTATAGCTTCAATATTATCCATATTTATTTATCTCCATTTCCATCCGTGAATAGCTAGAAAAGTATCCGCTTTCTTATACTCATCAATAATACCCTGCTGAACTTTAAGAGTTGCTGCCGCATCATAAAGCCAAATAGCGGGAATAGAACAAATAGGGCCAAGTTCTTCATTGACCCCAATCACGCGATTATCTGTAGCCTCATACAGATGTTCAATAATTTTTTCACAGGAGTCTGCCATTTTCGGTTACCTCTTCCAAACATTTTTTACAAATCAAACTAATATAGAAGCAGCCATCACGCTAAAAAGGATAGTATTGCACTTCCCTATTATGGCCGCCGCACCACATACAAGTGCCAGTAACATAGTAGCCTGCGGTTTCGCGAGCAATTTTATCTACCGTCTCTTCAATAATTTCATAAATCTCTTTATCCATCAAGGCATATTCTCCGTATCGCTATGGTCACCAAGCAATCCAAAATGATGGCCCGCGCAGAACAAAATACTCTGCCAATAATCCATCTTCCGGATCTCATCAGCATACTCATCAAGTTCCGTTTCAAACCACTGATTAAAATCAGTGCCACCTTCTTCAGCGAGATTTACCAGACCCCACAGGATTGCGTTTTCAATTTTCATATCCATAATTAATTTCCCTTTCTTTTTTTATTTGGTGGCGGAACTTGCTTTTTAGGATCAATTTTCTTTGTTAATGTTTTCTCACCACATTCAACATCCTGATTCTCATCGTTCATTCGATGAGCCGTGCTTTCACGTCCGTCCCAAGCAATTTCCTTTCCGCACTTTGGACATTTAATCATAAAGACATTGATAACTTCGCCGCAGTTGCCGCACATCCACATACCGGGGATAGTTTCAATCCACTTACGCGGCTTTACCTTGTCTTCCATTAGTCGTCCTCCCAACTAATCTTCCAACCTTCCCTTACAGGTTCATGCGTCACGTCAAGATACTTGGACACCTCATAGCCGCTGGCCTCAAGCATTGACCGCACACTACGCGGCACGTTCTCCATTACGATACACTTATACTCGCCTTCCTTAATAGCGGCGAGAATAGCATTCTTAACAATTTCTACGACGGGGTCAACACGAGTAGATACAACTTCCTTAGTCTCTTCACGAGCCTGACTTGCTCTCATAAACATTTCCATTATACATTCCTCCAATTAACTTCAACTTCATAAAATTCTCCGTTATAACGAGTTTTATATACAGTATAACCAAGTTTTTCAAGTACAATTATATTCTCAGGATATATAATCCCAACATAAGAAAATTCACCGCGTTTGGCGCATGCTTCAATTTGTCTTAGAATAAAATTAAGTCGCCGCTCACACAGTTGATCATACTTAGGCTTAGCCATATCATACGCCTCTTTCGCAGTCATATAAGGTTTCCCCTTTCTATTTTTCTTATACTTATATTATACTCAAAATTTGAAAAAAGTCAATCATCTGGAAACCAAACTCCAGTATGCCGTGCGCCAGTGCCACCATTTTCACGCCAATAGCAGAACGTAATCATATCATCTACCGCAGCTTTATAACCTTCACAGCGCTTATGCCGCAATCTTAGCGCATCTAGCGGCTTCCTAGTAGCTAAACCCACTAGCATACCGCCAATAAAAGCAATTAGATACCACATAAATCCTCCAATAGAAAAGGGGCTTATCGCCCCAAAATTTTTAGTGCCGCTTCAAAATCTTTCTCAGTAAGTCCCACCTCATAAGACGGAACAACAAGATGGCTAGTCACTTCGGTCTCGGGCGGGTAATCGTGAATAGTATTATCATCGTCAAGCACAACAAAGTTATCACAATTTTCGTGGTTATATACCCACTCCATAATTTGCTGGCCGCGACCCATAGTTGAATTTTCATTTGTGGTGCCGTAAATACTAAGGCCATAAAGTTCAAGCTGCTGACTTAAACGAGCCATATGCTCATAACTGGTGCGCCAAGAAGAGCACAAGACAATTTTAGCACCAGTAATTTTTACTAAACGTCTTAGTAGTAGAACACACTCTTGATCTAGCAAGCCATAACTCCACCACTCCTTGAATTCATTATTTGTGCAAAACTTATCAAAGTCTGTTGAATTTAGAACGCCATCAACTAAATGTCTAAGAAAATAAACTTAGACATTAGCATCACTCTCCTTTTTATTCATTTCAACCGCAAAGTAATTGCCGCAATTGAGGCACTGACAATACATCATATGATGGTTAGGATCTTCCGTTATATCCTTCCCATCTTTAAAAACACGCTGATAACCCATTAGAGTAGAGACATAATACTGAACGGCGTAATGTGATACGCCGCAAGCAGGACATTTGTAATTCATTCGACTACCTCATAAGTCTTCTCAAAAATATCAGGACGACATCCATAAATCTCATTGTCAACACCCTTAATAATGTAGTAACCTTTATTAACGTGCATCTCGCCCTCGAGAGTATTCAGCACAAGAACAACCTCTGGAATATCAGGAGTGATAGCGGTATACTGATAATGAATCATAGCATTGCCGCCAGCAAACTCCTTCACTTCCTTCACATTCTCACCAGTCCAACGAATAGCTTCAATGACAACCGGAATCTTACGATACTTCATACTTAGTATCTCCTTTCTTCTTTCTATAATTATTATATCATAAATTGAATAAAAGTCAAATAATTATACAGGGTTTCCATTCTTATCAAACTTGTTCCAGCCAGCGAGATTAAGAACCTCAATAGATTCTGCGCCATCATACTCCCGGATACGCCAACAAACATTAGTGGGCACCCATTCAAGAGCAAGATTATACCAATTTGAAAATGAAACATAAATATTAGGATAACCGTTCTTTTCAAGCCATGCAGCAACTACGTCAGGCTTAGCATCATGATTGGCATTCCAATATTCAATTACCTTGCGGTCGTAAGCTAGCCGCGGCGAGTTCCAAGAGCTCCAGCCGGATCCATAACCGTGAGATACAAGTACGCCATAACGTTCATGCGTGCTATCCCAATAAAGTTCCGTCATATTATCCTCCTTACCATGCAAGAAATGCGTCAAGATAGTCAGGTTCAAGACCAAGATTAGACTTAATAATATCTTCGGCCTCATACAGCATTGGGTTGCTGCCGCTGAGTAAATAATCAATCTCTTCCTGTGTATCATTAATAAGGTTCCAAGCATCATTGAGCGTCATATGGTCACGCTTCATTAGAATCTTTACAATATCCTGCTTCTCCATCTTCAATCTCCTTTACATCAATGTATCCAAAATTAAGTCTAAGCATATCGTGAAAGTACATAGTTGCCAGCATAGGCTCTTGCCGCACCTGCGCCAGACACTTATCAACTTTGGCGGCGGCCGCAAGCTTATCTAGGCCACGCATCATAATAATTTCGATTAACTCATTTCTGTTCCACATACTTCTTCCTTTACTAGCGGCTGAGCCCAAGCTCTCCAACTTTTACCGTATTGCCGCAAGCTATAAAATACTCCACGCTAATTAAAATCACATAAGTAAACTTCATTCATATACGGGGGATATATCTAAACCAACTTCCACCCATTATGTACGGCAGAACCATCTAAGGATTCAAACCATAATGGAGCGCCCGCAAGTCCCTTTTCGCGCACTTCATCTTTCGTTAGCAAATGCTGCGTGTTAGCTTCTAAATACTAATACACATCATTTAATATTTTCAAGTCATCGCAAGTATATGGAGGGTCATTAGAGCCATCATCTATTGGCACACTATACCCAAAAGGACAATTTTCACATAAATGGCGACTATTAGAATATGGATTTAAAAAGCATTTAAGTGCTAGTAGTAGTTTGCTTTTCATCCTTAATCACCCCATCATAATTTAATTCAAACAATATATGCTCCTTACTTTTACAAACGGGGCAATAAATAAAATGGCCTTCATATACATCATTAGTTTTATAAGTGAGTAATGCTCCACATTGAGAACAAGTCCATAAGAAAGCGGGTGTATTTTTTAATATAACCTAAACCATATTAATCCCACAAGCAATGAAAATACTTTACAAATTCAGGCATAATAGCGGCAAAATCTTCATCAGCTTTAGCCGCAAGTTCTCTTGCTCTCTTATAATACTGGTGAAACATTTCTTCGTGACGAGTATCATATCCGCCTGCTTGCCAATTATCCAAACTCTCTTGATAAGCAGGCCAACATTCATTTACTTCATCTTGCTGGTCTTCGCGCATAAACCTAATAGTAGCCGCAAGTTTATGAATCCAATTTACCCAATCTCTATGAGTTTCAAACTTACTATCAGGCCATCCATTAGAATTATCAGCTAGATGATCCAGTAGACTTGGAACTACATGACTAAACCAAATATCAAAATTCCAGGCATCGCAATCAGCATAACCTCTAGTAGCTCGCTGCCAACCCCACCTAATTTCTCTACACTTATCTCCAATCCACCTAATAGGATGCCGCAAATAATAACGGGGCCTATATGACATTTCTTTAAATACACTATACTTCTCTTCCATATTCTCACCTTTCATTTTGAAATTCCCCCGCTAGGGGGAAGGAGTAAATTAGCCGCCACGAAGTGGCCGCTAATTTACGACTAGGGGGAGGACGGTTATCATTCGTGGTAACCCGCATAGTCAATCAGCACGAATCGCTTGCCAATCCAACCCACATTGCCGCAATGCAAGTCATTCACATCCCATTCACGCAGGAAAGAGCTCAGTTCCGCATACAGTTCTTCACCATATTCATGCACAAAGCTAGCGGCAACTTCTTCCGCACGCTCAACAAGCGGACTGTCATACGAATGCGCGATTTCGCCTTCCTCATCCTCATACTCAGGACAAGTCCAACCAACATTATTTGCCTTCTCATAGGCATACAGCGGCAGACGAATAGTGACCTCGCGCATATCACCTTCATCAAAACCAAGTTCCTTGACCTTATCAATGAAATCTTCTTCGGTAAGGTCAAGGTTCTCGTCATCACAACCTTCAAACAGAGATACGGGGTATGCCTTCACAGTCTTCACATAAGTACCAATGAAGCGAGCCCGCGTAAAACAACGATCCAAACGCGCATTCACAGCAGCCTGATACACAGTAGTTTCAGCCGCACAGGGGCTTACTTCCGCATAGTAACTATCAAGGTCAAACTTGATAACTTCATCCCATTCTGAATCTGAAATTACACCACGAGACACTCCACTGTAAAATGAAATGTTGCGGGGTATATTGTAATCCCAATGCATATCTTCGATGTCCTCAAGCGAGAAGGGGCTTTGAAAATAAAATGCGAAAAACTGGTTGTTCTCAATCATTTGATCCAAAATGGAAATGAAATGCTGCATAGTGCGATCCATCTTAGTTCCACCTATAACCCTTTCCCCAGCTAATATCATAGCCAGTATCATCATCGCCAAGCACCATAAAGTCCTCATCCCTCAACCACTCAACATTCACACGCCATAGTGCATCAATGTGGATGGTGTAGGAGCCATCAAGTGCCGCAATCTGGATCATTCGCCGCAAGTAAGTGCGTTCCCAGTTAATGAGTTCGTGAATGCTAGCACCCTGAAGCTGCGAACGAGCATTCTTTGTAAGACGTCGAGTTTCATCTCTCCATCTACCCATACCCTTACCTCCCTTTCTTTCTAAAATAATTATACTATAAATTTTGAAAAAGTCAAATATTTTATTTAAGTTAGAAACCTCTAGGTATGAAAAAATAGAAGAAGTAAGAAAAATTGTAAGTAAAAGTATAAGTATGGGGCAGAGTCTACGTGTGAAGGGTAAGTAGGGAAAATTAGGTGTGCTAGGTGCGTGAAAGGGTAGATTAGAATTTGGAGTAGTGCCTCAAAATTTTAACTTTGTCAAGTATTTTTCTATAAAAATTTTTATTAAAAATTTAAGATCCGGCTTACTACCCAGCTTCCTTCCCAACAGGCTAGGGAGCCGCTTCGCGGCACGGCGTAGTAAATTTTACTTTCCGTAATCCCGCTTCGCGGGATTACTTCAAGTAAAATTTACTACTTATATATATAATATATATAAGGAATTTTTTGGTGTTATTTTTTGACTATATTATAACGGGCCCGTGGGTACACCCGAAAAAATAACACATTTTTTATTCCACATTTTTTATACATATAGTATAATATGTGGTATTTTTTGTAATAAATATTTGGTGTTATTTTTTGAGTAGCGTTTCCGCAAAAAGTGTTACTTTTTTGTATTGATTTTCCGTGGGCTCACGCGAAAAAATAACACATTATAAATATCACATTTTTTATTTTTAGATATAAGATGGTGTTATTTTTATCTAATCTTCGCACCTAATATTTGACAAACATTAAAAGTTCATGTATAATATAACTGAGGTGGAAGGAGAATGGGACAGGAAATTATTACCATGCCGCTTACGTAGGTAAGCGCGCATCAACCGATAGAGCACTAGTAGTTCTTATCTTCTATTATATAGGCAGAAGATTTAGAGCGTATCTAGCCAGGACAATTTAATGTGCTGAAAGCACCGAGGGGATGTGGCAAGACTACTTTTAGTTTTGATCCGCGCATCCTCAGCTTTTCGCGTGCGAAAAAACATATAGTATATCTTGTCCACACAATGGTGCTGCGCGATAATATTCATCTGCGCTATCCAGATATTACTACAGTGTTTGCTGATACAGACTTAGATGGCTGGCTGGCACATAGATAGAAACGCGTATGGACGGTGGAGGATGATAGCGACAAGATACACATAATGTGCTATCAAACTTTTGCAGCTCTTATACGACGTGATACCGAATGGTTAGATGATATAGATTTAATTGTATGGGATGAGTTTGATGATGTGCAGCAATACTATGAAGCTGAGATCCGGCAAGTCAAGAAGACGTTCCCGGATCTAAAAGAAGAGAAGCTTGCTAACCTTTTATAGGAAGGCCGCCACACTTCTATTGCAGCTTTTATCTATAGTATTCATACTATTATATTGGAGCCCGCACGAATACGTTTAATCGCGATGTCTGCTACTCCAGAGATAGCAGCTTCTTTGTTCGGTGATTATATTAATTATATTATGCGCGGCAAGATTGATGAAATCTATGACGCCAAAGAAACTGTCTTTATTGAAAGTGTTTCTGCAGCTCTTAACGATGGTTTGATATGTCCTGATAAGAATATGTGCCCCTGGATATATACAGAACGTGTTACTGATATTATGCGGCTGCAAGAGTAGTTTGCGGCAAAGGGCTTTCACGTCTTAACGCTATGGTCGTTCGAGAATAATCCTGATTGGCGTGGCTGCGTTACTGATAAGCAGCGTGAAGGATTAAAGTATATTAATGAACATCATATGGTTCCGCCAGAATATGATTGCGTTATAACCAATTAGGTCGCGGGCCGCGGCATAGATATTTATGATACACGGTTCCAAGATTGGATTTGCAACTCTCGTAATTATATGGATATTGGTCAATTTATTAGAGCGCGTTATGCGCCCGAGCGTAAGTATATTTTATCTGCGGCAAAAATGCTGGTAGAGTTTGTGCGAGAAGATGGGCACTTTTCAGCTTGCTACTATACTTGGCATAATAAGGATGAGATAAAAGAATTACTATAGACTTATGTTGTCTATGATAAGACATTTACAAAGCAGCTCCTGACGTGGTAGGCTGTAACAAAAGAATGGGGAGACGAGATAGAATTTGAAGAACGCAAGTATGGGCGTGCTCATATAAAGCAATACCGGATCGTAGGATTAAAGAAGGCCAGCTGATGCTGGCCTTCTTTTTTTATTTCCAGCTCCTTGACCCAGCTCCCTGGCGCGTTGGAAAAATTTTCCAGCTGCCGGATCCATTCCCAGCTCCCCAGCTCCCTCCGGTCGCCGGGGCAGTTCCCAGCTCCTTTAGTCCCAGCTCCCACGGGCCCAGCTCCCAGCTCCTATGGCCTTTCCCAGCTCCCTGGCGCTATATTATAATATAAGGATCCGGTTGGCAGAATTTGGAAGCCGGTAAGCACTTGACACAGGTCAAACACTTGACAAGGCTGCGTCATAATTTTGTAACAAAATCTTAACACAATTGTAACACTTTGGGGCTTGACAACTTGACAACTTTGTGATAATATGGTAGAGGTGGGAGAGTATCTTGTGGCGCCGGCAGAATTTTGCCGGCACGATTTTTTATGCCGGCATAAAAATTTTTTTCAAAAACCTATTGACAAAAGCTAGGAAAAGCGATACAATAAAGATGCTGAAAGGCGCGAAATAAAGGAGGGCATCATAATGGAACTGAGCTACATTTACTTTGCAACTTACTACACCGATGGATATGGTTGGCAGAACTTCAAACAGGCAAAGCAGTGGTATCTTGACCGCGCGAATGAGTATACTGAAATGGAAGCCAAGAATTATTTTGAAATGGATGCCACCATTAAGATTGGAGAGTCAAAGAATCTTGATGGCCGCAAGTATACTGTGGATACGCCTATTGATCTGTATGTTGAGTTTGAAGGGACGCACGCTGATAGGCTGTTCATTGAAGCATATGTGCGGTCTATGTATGATGCTAACTGCAATATGGAACATCGCGGCAATGACCACTTCCGCTGTATGAATGTGAACACGTTGAAGGGTGCGCGCAATAAGTTCTTCACCTATGTGGCGATGGCGTTTGAAACGCTTCAGTCTATCAATGGTCGCCAGTATGAATGGTCGTGCAAGTCTATGTAAAACTTGCCGGCACGAAAAAAAGGGTAGTTTCCTACCCTTACCAAGAGATGCGGATGCGGTGTCCCTTCTGCTGACCCCAACTATACTGCATATAATACCTTTTCTCAACCGTGACAGTGAAACCGCGATGTTCAAGATAATTGGTAAGATACGCAATACTAATCGCGGGTTTAGTCTGGTCAGGAACAAGAGACTCATCACCATTGGCATAGCGGTAAGTATCAGTCTTCAAAGGATACCATTCATCAGCATCACTATACTGCATCCTACCAAACGTGGGCAGATAAACGCAACCAATTCCTTCGGTTGCCGCGTTCAAAATTTCGGCTTCAACATAGTTTTCGCAGAATTCGATGGTGGCCTTTTCAAGCTTGAGCCGCGCGAGTTCTGCTTTCGTTTCCTGTGCAATGCGATTGGCAACTTTAGCGGTCACGGTGATGTCACGAATGGTCTCGATGGTGGTCATATGTTATTCCTTTCTGGTTTTACGGACTGTCCTTGTCCTTTCTTCATCTTCTATTATACTCATTTTATTTTATTTGTCAATACCTTTTTGAAAATTTCTTACCGCTCTTTGGTCTGGATGATGAGGTAACGCTGTTCCACGAAGTCCCACACACTCACGCTATTCACTTCGGGATTGTTGAGAGCAGTGAGCGCTTCGATGACAAGGGAGGGCCCATCGTTGCCAACCTTGGCTTCAACGCGGCCATCCTTGTATCGCGTATCGAATTCGTAACGAATGGGTTCGCGGATAGGTTCGTAGATACTCCTGTGGTTATACATACTTCATCCTCCTTTTCTCTTGGAACACCTTTATTATAAGCCAAAGGAATCTTTTTGTCAATACCTTTTTAAAAAAATTTCGTGCCGGCCAGTTAGTCACGACTAACTTGCGCCCAAAAGAAAAGAGGGCCGAAGCCCTCCCCGCCTCACGCGAGGCGGTAGGTGTTGGGCTTGCCCTCAATCTTCACCACGCGGTCAGCCCACTGGTGAGTGAGGCCATACTGCACCTTGCCCTTGGTGAAGCCCTCGGGCAGGGTCTCCTCGACCTGCTCGAAGATTTCCGCCACGGTCAGGGGAGCCGTGGTTAGGGCGAAGACACTGCGGACGATGTCCCACGCGGCCTCATAGCCCGCGTCCTTCTCGGCCTTGGCGACCGCGCCCTTGTTCAGTTCGGCCTCGAGTTCGGCCTTGATCTCGTCGAGGTTGGTCACGGTCTCGCCATTGAGGAAGGAAACGAGAGACTGGATGGTGTTGCGCTTCATGTGGTTACCCTTTCTGGTTTTTGAGACTGGCCTTGTCTTTTCTTTTTCTTGTCCCTTGGGACATTCTCATTGTACCACACTTTGGGGTGCTTGTCAAGGGGTTTCGCAAACTTTTTTTGAGTTTGAACCGCGACTTGGCAACTGGGGTGTGGGTGGTGTCCCTTGGAACAATTCTATTATACCGCAAATTTGGGATATGTCAAGTGTTTTTTCAAAATTAGGATTGTTAAGTTTTTAACAATCGCGCCGGCGAAAAATAAGGGTAATTACTTACCCCTATTTCCGTTCATATTATGAACGATGATAGCAATGATAAAGAGAATCTGGCACAGTACAACAAAGGTATCAAGCATCGTCATCATCCTCTCTTGCTTCTTCAGTATTGAAACCGAAGGTCTGCGTGGCCCACCACATTTCTTCCTGCGAGAAGTCCGTGGGAGCATCGGGGTCAACATCGTCCGCGTCTTCCCAGTCTTCCCAAGAGGGGAAGAACGCGGCGAAGTCATCGCAATCCTCCACGGGGTCATCGATGTGGCAGATACCCTCGTGGGCATAGGGGCAATCGTCCTCGTTCCAACAGTTCACAGGGCAGAAGGTCATATTGCCATTGTAGGTGCCGTTCTTGATGTCGCGCATTTTGTTCGCTCCTTTCGTTTGGTACGCTCTTATTATAGCATATGGGGAGGGGTTTGTCAAGAGGTTTTATTCGTCATCGGTAATTTTAATGCTACCGATAGCCATCAGGATGAATGCGGGAAGGACTGCCCACAGCCATGCGTGATTGAACGCGCCCCACAGGAGACCCATAGCCAACAGGATAGCGCCGAGAGCGGCACACACTTTGCGGAACATTGTCATCCTTCCTTTCTACACCCCTATTGTATCACACAGAGGGTAGTTAGTCAAGCCTAATTTTTGGCCGGCACCTTAACGGCTGTAGTTAAAGATGTCGCGGCCTTCCTTGAAATCATAGATAGAAAGCATAGTACAGTCGCGGTCGTACAGATAGATGGATGCGGCTTGAAGCAAGATAGAAATGTCGTTGCTCCTTTCGACCTTGCTGGCTTGGCCATATACCGTAATCATTTGATACCGATACTTCTTGTCGCAAAGCCGCTGGCGCAAAGAGTCATTTTCAAGACGCAACTGGTCAAGTTCGTCTTCCAGTTCAGCAATGCGCATACTTATCTCAAATTCGTCCATCGTGATTCCTCCTTGATTATTTCTTTTTACAGTTTGATTATATCATAAGACAGATAGTTAGTCAAGCCTAATTTTCTTGCCGGCGAAAATAAGGGGTAATTTATTACCCCTTAATCAATACGCACATCAAGGTCACAAGGCTCAATTTGGTTTCCATTACAATAGACTACAAAGCCATCGTCCATAATGTCGCAAATGAGATTGCTCAATCTCTCTGCGTGCTTATCTGCTGTTTCAGAAAGCTTATTCTGCCGCAGACCACACAGTCCGTCAATCAGAGCATTGATTTCCTCAACGCTCATATCCTCATAGTTGTGAATGTTGCAAATGATAGGGCGATTCGGGTTCATACTTCATCATCCTTTCTGGTGTTTAGGATTTTCCTTTCCTTATTTTCACCCTTATTATATACCATCTTGACGAGTTAGTCAAGCCTAATTTGCCGGCGGCGAATGGGAACATTAGTTCCCATTCACCAGAGTGCGGACAAGATTGTAAATCTTTTCCACCTCATAGCAGTAGCCGCACTTTCCGCAACGACAGAGCCACCAACGGGAGTAGTAGTCTTCATCGTTGAAGTTCTCGCCGTAGTCCCCAATCTCATAGTCCTCGCTCCCGCACTTGGGGCAAACCATCTCATCCTTCGACATTTTCCTGCGCCTCCTTTTCCTTGGCCTCGCGCCGCGCTTTGTCGCGGGCAATCTTTTCCTCTTTGGCCTTGGCCTTTTCGGCCTTGGCCTCCTGCTTGGCGCGATACGCATTGACCTCGGACTCCATCAGTTCCTCGGCAGTCATATCCTCGCGCTGTTCCGCCACGATGACACCGATACGGACATACCGCTGTTCGCCATTCGCGTCCTTCAGCAGAGCGCCATACTGGCGGTCGTTGATGTGCCAATACTGGAGAGCAGTATCCGCACCTTCGATGAGGTCATTGAACACACGCGCCCGCAGTTCTGCATCCACCTGAGGCTTGCTCATCTTCGCCATAGAGATTCTCCTTTCGGTTTGTAGGGTGTCCTTCCCTTGATTACAGTTAGATTATACACCATCGGTTTGTGATTGTCAAGGGCTTTGTGCATTTTTCTTTGTTAAGTTTTTCACAAGCGCGCCGGCAGAAAATATGGGCAATTACTTACCCATAAAGTCCGCTTCAAATTGCTTAGCAATGGCCCAATGCTCAAGGTCATGAAGCCACGCAATCGCCCAATCAGTAGCGAGACGCTCACACGGAATGCGGAGATATTCACTCATATTCGCGGCCGCACGCCGTAAGTGGTAATCTTCATCCGCATCATAGTCAAAGCGGGTAAAATAGTGACCGATTTCGTGGAGAATAGTGATGGTGATGTCCATCAATTCATTAGCGGGGGCATACCGATGGGTAAAGTCGATGCGGAAGGCTTCATCACCTTCATCGGGTTCATAGTTGAAATTCGTGGGCGTGAGCATACGCAATTCATCCTGTGACATTGCCCAATTTTTGGTGATGTGATTGCGCGCAATGACAACCTTCTGCTGTGCCACAGCATTAGCAAACTTGCGGACTGCTTGAAGTTTGGTCATCTTCATCGCTCCTTATCAATAGAGGTCGCTCTTCTGCAGGAAGAGGGTCTCATCGAGTTCGACCTCTTCGATGTAGTAGCGCACAGGGACAGTCCCCGCGAGGAACACGAAGCGCACGCCCACAGACTCCATACAAGAGCTAACGACCTCAAGGGTCTCCGCGGCGTTGAAGAGGGCATTGATGGCCTTCTTCATCGTGGAGTAGACGCCAATCACAGAATTGCCATCGGTTTCGTTGGTGAGCACATACACATTAGTCATAGTCTCTTCCCCTTTCTTCCTCTACATTATACATCAATTTTTGATTTTTGTCAAGACTTTTTTGGAGTCCGCCACCCAATCGGGGCCACCCGCTCATCCTTTTGCGGTGGGGTTCTCTCCCTCTTGACACCCTTATTATAACACATAACTCCTGGTTAGTCAAGCCTAATTTTGTGCCGGCCGCGAGTTAGTTATAACTATATAACTAATTTTGCGATAAATAAAAAGCCGCACCTAAGGCGGCACTGGTACCCCACACGGGACTCGAACCCGCAACCCACTGATTAAGAGTCAGTTGCTCTACCATTGAGCCAATGGGGTAAGAGGTGGGAGGGCTTGCGCCCTCCCATAGAGGGTCACGCCTTGGTGTAGGCGTTGGTCTTGCCCGTGACCTTCACGACCTCATCGGCCCAGTTGTGGGTCAGGGCGTAAGACAGCTTGGACTTGGTGAAGCCCTCGGGGACATTGCCCTCGATGTTCTCCCAAATCTCAGCCACGGTCAGGGGCTTGTCAGTCAGGGCGAAGACGCCGAAGACGATGGGCTTGGCATCCTCATACAGCGCGGCCTTTTCGGCCTTGACCTTGTCGCCCTTGTGAATCTCGGCGTACAGGTCAGCCATCACGGTCTCATCGGCATAGCCGTAGTTGGTCAGGGCATTGTACACAGCGGACAGAGTGGAAACCTTCATAGGGCACATCCTTTCTGGTTTGGTTGGGTTTTCCTTCCCGATCGTTTTCGTGTTCCCTCTTGGAACATCTTTATTGTACCACATCCTGTGGTGTTTGTCAAGGGTTTTTCGGAGGAAATTTTGCGCTCTTCTTTGCGGCCTACGCGGTAGGGAAGCGCTTTGGCAATTCCGCACCATCCGCGGCTAGCGGCCTTTCTCTACTCCAAGGGTATCATCTCCTTCTTACAGTCCTATTATAGCACAGGGTGTGACGCTCTGTCAAGAGGTCGCGGAACTTTTTTCGGCCTCGGAGGTTTGCCCTCCGTGGGTGGTGTCCCTGTCCCCTCCTGACAATATTAATTATACTCCAATTTTGATTTCTGTCAAGCATTTTTTCAAATTTTCTTTGACAAATTTTTGACAATCGCCAGGGCTGATTCGTTATATAGTCATAACTAACTGCCGCGCCGGCACGAAAAAAGGGTAATTAGATACCCTTCAGCACGCGGATGATTTCGTCAGGGGTGAAAGCACCTTCGCCCCACGCCTTGCGGTTCGGCTCTTCGTCATCGAACAGGATGCCACCACCACACGCGGTGCGCTTGTTCGTGCCATAGGCCACAATCTTGATGGCATCCCATTCCACAGAGGGCAGATGCTTATGAAGCCATACCATTTTAGCAAGGGCAACCTCGCCATTGTAGAGGTCAGAGCCACCGCGGGAAGTCCACGAGATGATACCGATTTCATAACCATTCGCCTGCGCCTTGTGGAGAAGCCGCGCAAGGTGTGCCATGTTCACAAGCGGCTTCGCTTCATCATAGGGGCGGGTGTTCTCGTTGATGAGGTTGTCAAGCCATCCATCCACGCCATAGAGGTCAGCAATCGTGCCATCCATATCGAACCAAATCGTCATCGTTGTCATCCTTTCTACTCCCTCTTGGAGTATTTTTATTATACACGATGATTTGAGTTTTGTCAAGAGTTTTTAGAAAAGAATTTTCATAATGCAACGCTCTTCTTTCCGCACGTGAACCATTTGATACAACCAAATGCGTACAATTTGACTCAGTTTCAGTTCACGGATTGTCTGCTGTCCTTTGCAATTACGGAGATAAACCTTCATTCTTAGCACCTTCCTTTCACCCTTATTGTATCACGAAACCCAGGAGTTAGTCAAGCCTAACTTTTGCGCCGGCAAAACTGGGTCAATCGCCCCAGTAATGCGCCACATAGACGCCCGTGTGAAGGTTGTACACATAGGCGTTGGTGTGGAAGGCGTTAGAGATGTCACGCGCCTTAAGGCTTGCGGCCCAAAAGCTATGGAAAATGAAATCGAAAGTCATAGTGCGGCCATTGTACTCATACTCAATCTTGAACATTGGAATTCCTCCTCTTCTTTACACCCTTATTATACCGCATAGTGTTGAGTTAGTCAAGCCTAATTTTTTATGCCGGCGCGAAAACGGCGGGCTCAAAGAGCCCACCGCTGTTCGATGTCATCGGGTTCAAGTTCCGCATCACGTTCCATCGCCTTGTGCATCCGCACGCACGCCGCGAAAATCTGTGCTTCAATCTTGACATCCTCAAGGCCAGTATGCGACTCGGCGAAGTCATCGTCACCAGTGAGGAAACGCCACAGAATCTCGGCAGTCTTGCGCACCTGCGGCACCTTGTGCTTGGTCATATAGTCGTGTTCCTCACAGAAGGCCACATAGTCGGCACGCTTGCAGATAGTGTCCGCGGCCATCTTCATCGTGTCCCACACAGGCATACCATAGGGGAAGAAGTAACGCCGCTTGCTCTTGGTCTGATAGCGCATCGTGGTGTTCATCGTCCGCACATCAAACCGCGCATTGTGGGCGATGATGGCCTTGACCTTGTAGTCCTCGCAATCCTGCCGAAGCTGACGCCAAATGCCCCACGTGTTGCGGACAATGCGCTTGCCCTCGCGGATGTCCTGCTTGTATTGCGGAATCTTGTCCGCGAAGAACGCTTCGCCCATAGCCTGCGGCATACCGTAGAAGACATCACTATTGACGAACGAACGTTCGCAATACACGCGACCTTCATTATCTACGATAGCCCAACCGCTGTCATACACCTGACCGCTCGTGAGGTCAAGCTGACCCTTCTCATCCTTGGGGCAATTCGCAACTTCGCCATCGAATACGAGATACAGTTCCTTCATTTTGCCTTGCTCCTTTCGCTTGGTACAACTTAATTTTATCATAGGGGAGGGGTTTTGTCAAGAGGTTTTTTCGCGTTTCGCCAGGGAAATTTTCGCGCCGGCAAAACGAAATGGGAATATTAATACATATTCCCATCCCATCCGTAGTCGATGACTACGGGCTTGCCCTTGCGGTAGCCAACATTGCCCTCGTGGATGTCGTGGATGTTCCAGTCGAGCCAGTCGTATTCCTCATCGGTCACATAGTCACCCCAATACCGATGCCAATCATCGACGCCATCGACGCGCGGCATAATGGACACGCAACGTCCACCGATATGGAGCACAGTAGTCTTGGCAAGCAGATAGGCATAGCCCTCACGCTCGGCGCGGGCATAGACTTCGGCCTCGGTGGAGTTATCACCCGCGCGGCAAGTGCCATCATCGTTCGTCCAACTCTCTTCGGGCACAAGGTCAAACTTGATGACATAATCCGCGCGCAGGATGGCGATGCGGGACACGCCGTGAGCATAGTGAAGCTGGATGCTGTGGGTAGAATTGTACTCGCAGATGGCGTCCTCGAAATCAGCGAGGGTCGCGCACGCGGCGAACAGGCGGACGAGGATGGGGGCGAACTTAGCGGCGCGGACTTCGTAATCGTTCTTCATCTTGATAACCCCTTTCATTTGGTACATCTTGATTATACCGCAAAGGGGTTTGGATGTCAAGAGGTTTTTGCAATTTTGCCAGGGGAAATTTTGCGCCGGCACGAAATAAAATGCCGGCCGAGTTAGTTATGACTAACTAACTATTATGAAATCAAAATGAAATGCCACCCCATAGGGGTGGCATTCGGGAGGGGTGAGCCTTACGCCTTGAGGGCGTAGGTGTTCACCTTGCCAGTGGTCTTGACCACGAGGTCAGCCCACTGGTGGCCGAGGGCGTAGGTGAGCTGACCCTTGGTCAGCACGCCCTCACCGAGACTGTCGAAAATCTCGGCCACGGTCGCACCATTGGACGCGGTGGCGAGAATCTCGCGCACGGACTCCCACGCGCTGTCATACGTCTGCGCCTTCTCGGCCTTCACGGCGTCACCGCGATGGAGTTCCTTGTTCAGTTCCGTGAGAATCGCGTCCTTGTCCTCCACGTCAGAGTCAACCACGATGGAAACCAGAGCAGACAGAGTAGCCTTAGTCATATAGACCTTCCTTTCTCGTTTGTTAACGCGGTGTCGTTCCGCACTCTTTTGTGTGCCCTCCTCTTGAGGACATCTTGATTGTACCACACCTTGCGGTGTTTGTCAAGGGGTTTGGGAAACTTTTTTTCGGGGTGGAGGGTCGCTCCCCTCGGGGTGGGCTCCCTATCTCCTCCTGACATATTCTATTATACTCAAAATTAGACTCCTGTCAATAGGTTGGCAAAAAAAAGATTGACAAGTTTTTGTCAATCTGCGGCGGTTAGCCAGGGCTAACCGCGCCGGCAAAGTTAGGTTGCCCTAACTTAGCCCTTGTACGCGCGAATCTGGCGCCGCGCTTCCGCGTCCTTCTTCTTCCGCCGCTTGTCACCGATGACCTTGGTCACGGGGGAAATCGCGCCCCAATCGCCGCGGATAGAGCGGATGATTTCCACATTGGACTTGACCTTGTTGTGCTTGTTCATTTTACTCAACCTCCATAATCACAATCTTCTTGCACTTGATGAGTCCCTTGTGATAGTCAACCGCGAGTTTCAAAAGGGTAAAGGGCATTTCTTCTGCGAATTCCATTACCAATCCATCGCCGAAAGTGTATTGATAGATTACCTTCATCGGGGTCATCTCCTTTCTTGGTACACTTTGATTCTACCATAAAAGGGGTTGGTTGTCAAGAGGGAAATTGTAGAAAATTTTGCGCCGGCACAAAAGGAATGGGTATGAAATTACCCATTCCAACGGAGACACGCGGCATAGATTTGGGCTTCGATCTCTGTATCACCCACGCCAGTATGCTCCTCGGTGAAATCCAAATTACTGGTAAGAAACTGCCAAATTGCTTCCGCGGTCGCGCGCGGTCTCGGGGTGGAGTGGTTGGTCATCAGGCCATTTTGCTTACAAAACTCCACATAATCGGGGGACTTACAAATGGTAGCCTGCGCCATCCGCATGGTATCAATCACGGGCATACCATACGGGAGAAAGTACCGTTTTTTACTCTTGGTCTGATACCGCATAGTCGCATTCAAAACGCGAATGTCGAAGGGTGCGTTATGGGCAATAATTGCCTCAACATTCCACTTGCGGCAGAGGGTGCGGAAGATTTGAAACATTCCCCAACTGTCCGTGACCGTGTACTTTTTGTTCCAAATGTCGCGCCAGTATTGCGGGATTTTCGCGGCGAAATATGCCTCGCTCATCGCCTCGGGCATTGAAATGAAAACATCGCGATTGATAACGGGCACAACTTCAAGGGTCTCGCCTTCGTCATTGATGACGCGGAAACAAGCATCATAGACTTGCCCATCGTTGGAGAACAACTTCCCCTCAATTTTGGGAGTGTTGGCGGTTTCCGTGTCGATGACCATTTTGTTACCCATAAAATGAAATGTCCTTTCTGGTTTGGGAGGTGTCCTTCCTCTTTTCAATTATGATTTTACCACGATTGCTGGAGTTTGTCAAGCCTAACTTTGCGGCCGGCGGAGTTAGTTATGACTAACTCCTAGCCATCAAAAAATGGGGAGATTACTCCCCATCCTTTTCGGCCTTCGCGGCTTCGGCTTCGGCCTTCTTCGCGGCCTTCTCGGCGCGCCGCTTGGCGTCAGCCGCGATCTTCGCGGCCTTCTTCTCGTCCGCGACCTTGCGCTTCTCGGCCTTCTCGGCGCAGTCGATAGCGTAGTCATCCGCGGCCGCGTAGCCATCGTAGGCATCGTAGCCACCCTCGCCATTGCGCGTTCCACGCGGCGTGGAGACCTTCACCACCACCCACGCATCGTTGCCCTCAGCATCGACACAGGGGATAGCAATCTCGTTGGAGCCCACGCGCAGGACTTCCTCATCAGCAAGGGCTTCGGTCAGCTTGGACAGGAAAGCGGTGCGGAGAGCGGTTTCAAGAGCGGTCTTAGTCATAGCCATAGGTGTACCCCTTTCTCGTTTTTAAGAGTGTCGTTCTCTTATGTCTTGATTATACCATAGAGTGAAGAGCTTGTCAAGAGGGAAGTTGGCTTTTATCGCATTCACCTTTTACCACGATTGGCGTTGAACCCGAGGGCTCATCGTGAACTTCCCTACCTGACACTTATTATTATACTCAAAATTTGAAATTTGTCAAGTATTTTTTCCTATGAATATTTATAAATTTTTCTGCATAATTATGCGCCGGATCCAGGTAGTTATGTATTCATAACGATCGCGGCCGCCGGCACGAAAGTTAGTTATAACTATATAACGATTGGATCCGCGCAAATAAAAAGCTGCCCCGTGAGGGGCAGCTCCCAGCGCGTCACCGCAGGCGATAGACATTACCACCCTTGGTCTGCTCGACGCTCACTGCGTCGTTCCAGTAGTGGAGCAGAGCGTACTGCACCTTGCCCTTGGTCATCCCAGCGGGCAGAGCATCGCCGCAGCTCTCCACCAGCTCCGCGAGGGTCGCGCCCTCGGTGGCCAGCTCCAGCTGCCCGAGCACCAGCTCGCGAGCGGACTCGTACAGCTCCCGATTGGCCGCGGCCTTCTCAGCTCCGCGGTTCAGCTCCCGCACCAGCTCCGCACGGGCGTCAGCCATCTCGGGCACATTCTCGAGGTAGGAAACGAGGGACTGCATCGTGGACTTACGCATATTGAAACCCTTTCTGGTTTTTAGGACTTTTCCTTGTCCTCTTTACATCTTGATTATACCACAGCTTTTGCACCTTGTCAAGTGTTTTTTCTGTGGAATTTTTGTTACGGTTCTGTGAAGCGGCGTTCGCGCGCAACGCATTTGGGGGAGCAGTCCCGACCCCACAGACCCTATCAGAGGTGCTCCTATGTCCTCCTGACACTATCTATTATAGTCAAAATTCCGCTTTTGTCAAGTACCCAGGGCGAAAAAAGTTTGTTAAGTTTTTAACAATCTGCGGCGGTTAGTTATAACTAACTCGGCCGCCGGCAGAAAAATATGCCGGCACGTTTTGTGCCGGCGCGTTGTGCGGTCACGCTGTGGCGAGAAGCCGCACAAGGGTCTTTTCCTCAACGAGGGTCGCGCCGTCAAGCTTGATTTGAATCTGTTCGCCGTTGTGGAAGAGGTCGCCCGCCACGTTGAAGGGCACGGAATCTTTCACCCACACCTGACCCGCGCGCTCGGTGACGATGCGCTCGTACCGTTCGCCCTTGTTGTAGCGGTCATCGCCGTCAAGCAGGGTCTCGGGGCCGATGGCCTCAGCACCCATCGCGATGAGCGCCATCTTGACCGCCTTGGAAAGCCGCACCCGGATGCGCTGAGCGCCGCCCCGCTTGGAAGAAGCCCGGTCAAGCTTCAGGCACTCGGCGGGGATGTGCCGCAGGTCGATGCCGTAGAGGGTGTGGTGGAAGATGAAGCCGATGTTGTAGAGGGTCGCGGCGGAGAGGGTGTTGTGGGCGGTAACCATCTGCTCGTAAGTCATCATCGTGGTGTCCTCCTTCGTGTGTCAGGGGCTTCCCTGTGACTATATGTTACCACACCCCGGCCTGTTTGTCAAGAGGTTTTTTGCCGGCAACGAAAATTTTTTTCGTAGCTCCCGATACCTCGGTTAGTCATAACTAACTCCCGGATCGCTTAGCTCCTAGCTCCCGAGCTCCCATTGCGAGCTCCTAGCTCCCAGGCCTGGCTCATGAGCTCCCTTGGAGCTTTGCCGGCACGAGCTCCTACGAGCTTCCTGGCGCGAGCCCCCACCTGGTGGATCCGGATCCACACGCCAACAGCCCCCGTGGGTGGAGGTGGCTCACGCCACCAGCCCCGCGAGGGTCTTTTCGTTGGTCAGCTCGGCGCCGTCGAGCTTGATCTGGAGCTCCCGCCCGTTCAGGTTCAGGTCACCCGCCACCCAGAAGGGCACGCTGTCCTTGGTCCAGCGCTGGCCGTTCAGCTCGGTCACGATGCGCTCGAAGTTCTCGCCCCGGTTGTGGTGGGGGTCAGCTTCGAGGTCTTCCACCTTGCCGATCACGGCCGCGCCCATGGCGATCAGGGCCAGCTTCTCGGCCTTGGCCACCCGCACGCGGATCTTGGCCTGACCGCCGCGCTTGCTGGAAGCGTGGTCCAGCTTCAGCACGGCGTCGGGCAGCTCGGGCAGCTCGATGGCGAAGAGCTCGCCGTGGAAGGCAAAGCCGAGCACGTAGGCGTCGGCCGCGCTATGCGCGTTGTAGGTGCGGAGCATTTCGTCGCGGTTCATCATCGGGGTGGCCTCCTTTTCTTTTCCCTTGGTACGCTTAGATTATAAGCCCTCCGGCCAGTTTTGTCAAGCCCTTTTTTGTTAAGATTCTGTTAAGATTCTATGAACTTTTCGTAATACTTCCGTAACACTTTCGTAACACTTTCACACTTTAGTGCGCTAAAGCGTGAGGTACCTCGGCACGTGAGGTACCTCGCCAGGCGAGGCAATGCCGGCAAAATAGTTAGCGGTAACTAACTCGGTTAGTCATAACTAACTCTAGTTAGTCTCAACTAACTCGGTTAGTCATAACTAACTGGGATCCGGATCCAAGAAAATTTGATTTTCTTTGACTTTCAAAAAAGATAGGCAGCCTCGCCGTGGGTCCGACGGCTCTCTGTCCCTCATCTGAGTATAGTATACCACACTTTGCGGATTTGTCAAGGGGTTTTTGAAAAAAAATTTTTTCGCCGGCGGTTTTGCCGGGGCGGCCCTGGGCCAGGACTCGGCGGTGCCTGGCGGTGGAGGTTGCGGCCCAGGCATAGGGAAATTAAAAAAAGGGCTTGACAATAGCCGGGTCTTGTGCTATAATGAGACCGTAGAAAAGAACAGGAGGCCACCACTATGACGAATGAATACATCCTGGGCACCGCGGCCACCTTCGGCACCACGCTCGCGCGGGTGCGCGGGGACCTCTACGAGGTCCGCCACTGGTACGGCGACACGTTCGCCGTGGAGGCCCGCGGCACGTGGGAGGCCTGCTTGGCCTACCTGCGGCAGGAGGTGCAGGACTACCTCCTGCGGGTGATGGGCGTGTAACGTCCATCCCGCCCGCGTGGACATGCATACATTTTGACCCACTTGGAATCCGGGCCGCCTGGAATCTGGGTTTGTGAGGGGTCGAAAAAATTTCCGAAAAAAATCTGAAAAACCCCTTGACAAATCTCCGGCTATCTGCTATAATCAAGATGTACCAAAGAGAAGGAGGAAACGAAAATGCTGAACACTTGGGACGACATCTACTGGGCGGAAATCACCGACGAGGAGCGCGAGGAACTGGACGCGGAGGCCCTGGAGGACGCCGCCGCCTGGGCCGAGGCTCAGCAGGAAGACCCCTACGAGGTCGACCCCGACTGGTGGGAGGGCTAAGCCCTCCCGCCGTGCCGGCAAAAAGATCCGGGCAAAAAAATTTCAAAAAGGGCTTGACAAATGGCCGGGGCTGTGGTATACTCTATCTGTAAACAAGAGAAGGGAGCATCACACGATGATTAACATCCGCACCATCCGCAAGCTGGGCGAGAATGACGGCCTCACTCTGAAGGGCGGCAAGCCCATCACCTACAAAAGCGGCTGGCAGGTTGCCACCGAAGGCGTCGAGTGCAAGACCGCGCGCGAGGCTATGGACGCTGTGAAGGTGTACGGCGGCACTTGCGGCGTGTGGTACTCGGGCGGGGTGTATTACATCGACAAGTCCCGCCGCGTGAACACTCGCCGCGAGGCCATGGAAATCGGCCGCAAGTGCAATCAGATTTCCGTCCTGCGGTGGCGGGATATGGCCCTGGCTTACTGCTGAACAGTAAGCCGGGCAAAATTTCCCGGAAGAAAATTTGAAATAGTGCTTGACAAATGACTGAGGATGTGCTAATATATAGTCACCGGGAGGAACCCCGGAAGATAAAGGAGGAAACGAAAATGACTCACATTAACAACCTGCCCCGCACCCTCCGCGCTTGGATTGTCACCCGCAAGGTCGATGGCGAGCTGTGGTTCTGGGGGTCCTGGGACTCCCGCGAGGCCGCGCAGGCCGCGGCGTGGGACATCGGCGGCGTGGTCGTGTCCCGCGACTGGGTGGAGGCCTGAGCCTCCACCCCGGCGCCGGATCCACCGGCGCCGTTTTTTATGCCGGCACAAAAGTTAGTTATGACTAACTGATCCGGATCGGCGATTAGTTATAACTAATCGGGGTATGTTGTCCTGGTGCTCGGCCGAAAAAAGTTTTTGAAAAACTTGCAAAAAGAGCTTGACAAATCGGCTAACTTGTGATACAATGAGACCGTGGAAAGGGGATAGGCCAATGGAGTAGAGTAAGGCCGATGAACCTTGCGGGTGTGGAATTGCGAACGCGGTCCCCGCAGGTGAGGCCAAAAAAAAACAAGCCGCAAAACAAAAAAACCTCTTGACAAACCGGATGGGATGTGCTACAATAAGACCGTGGAAAGGGCAAGAGTCCTACACAGAGGAGGAAACGAAAATGACGAAGAAGATGACGGTTCAGGAACTGATGGAACTGCTGGCGAAGTATGATGGCGATACGGTCGTGGTGCTGTGCGGTTTCGATGATGACGCCTGTATCTATGTAGAAGAGACGAATGAAGAGGTCTGGGGGACTTGAAAAAAGTTTCCCAACCCCCTTGACAAACCGGCCGCAATGCGCTATAATAAGACTGTAAAGAGAAGCAAGGAGGAAACGCAAATGCTGAACATCGAAGAAGTCCGCAACGTCCCGACCTACGCCTACGGTCATCCCTGCTGGGTGGTGCGCGAGGTGGATGGCGAATACTGGTTCTATGGCGCGTATGACACGCTCGCCCGCGCTCGCGAGGTGGCCGCGATGGTGGACGGCCTCGCGGTGGAGGTCTTCTAAGACCTCCACCATCGGCGAAAAAAGTTTCAAAAACCTATTGACAAACCGGACAACCTGTGCTATACTCTAACCATAGAAAGGAGGTCATCAAAATGACCGTGAACGAGATTCTGGACGCCATCGCTACCAACTGGGGACTTGAAGACCCCCACACCGTGGAGGCTTTCAACATGGCCGAGCGCGGCGAGACCGCCGAGACCATCGCCGAGTACCGCGCCCTCGTGGACGGCGCCCGCGCGGAGGACAACTTCGGGTTTGACCTGTGAGGTCAAACCCGTTCTTTTTTTATAACAATGCGGTTAGTCATAAAAAACCCGCGTGCCGGCAGAGTTAGCCTGGACTAACCGGTCGCCGGATCCTCACACTTTAATGCGCTAAAGCGCCTGGGCTTCCTGCGGCCGAAAAAATTTCCGGGACAAAATTTCAAAAAGGGCTTGACATTCGGGGCGGTCTGTGGTAATATACTGTCAGAGGGTGAGGGTAGCACACCTAAAGCCACAGCCGCAAGGCTGACGTGCGAGGGCCGCAAAAAACACGCTACACGCCCGCGGAGGTAGCCCCGCCGCGGGAAGTGGTGGAGGGGCGAGGAAGAGGGCACCCACAGTAGCCGAGGGTAACTCCGTAGAGAGGTAGAGTAGGCTTTCCCACCTCCACCGCGAAAAAACCTCTTGACAAATCGTTTCACCTATGCTATAATAAAATCACACCAAGAGAAAGGGGCAATCCAAATGCTGACTTACTTCCGTATCTACTGTGGCAACCTCATCGGCGGCGAGGTCTATATGACCGAGGCTAAGGCCGTGGAGGCCGCGCGCGTCCGCACCGCGCTGAGCGGCAAGGTGTGGGAGGTGCGCAAGGTGGTGGCCCGCGTCACCGTGCCCCGCGGCTAAGGCCGCGGGCGCAAAACCTCTTGACAAGCGGCGCGTGATGTGATACAATGAAAGTGCCCCGATAGGGCAGAAAGTGAGGATTTCAAAATGGGTAAAAAAGTGGCAATCGTGGTCGTGGTTGTGGTTTTGCTTACGGGTGCTGTGTGGGGTGGCTATGCGCTTGGTATCCAGAAGGCTACCACGGCCGAGGGCTGGCTCGATGAGGACGCGGATGGCGTGCTGTGCTTCTGGCTGGAGGTGGAGGGCAACGTCTACGTGTGGGACGTGAGTGAGGAGGAATGGGGAGACCGCTAAAGCGGTCTTCCTGTCCGGCCGAAAAAAAGTTTCAAAAAGGGCTTGACAAATCCCGCAATCGGTGCTATAATGAGACTGTACCAAGGGGAAAGAGAAAAGGAGGCTACAAAAATGGCAACGAAGATGACGGTTCAGGAACTGCGGGAACTGCTGGCGAAGTATGACGAGGATGCGGTGATTGTGCTGTGTGGCTTTGATGATGATGCTTGCATCTATGTGGAGGAGACGAATGAGGAGGTTTGGGGGACTTGAAAAAAAGTCCTCCAAACCTCTTGACAAATCCCGCCGGCTGTGCTATCATATAGTCACGGGGAGGAACCCCGAAAGAAAAGGAGGACACCGCAATGCTGGATTGGGAAGTGTACGAGGACCGCTACTTCGGGATGGAAGAGCTTCGGCGGGAGCTGGCCGAGGAGGCCGAGCGGGAGGCCGAGGAGGAGACTGAGGAGGAGGGCTGACGCCCTCCTCCCCTTTTTGTCCGGATCTGGATTCGGCGAGTTAGTTATAACTAACTGGGGTATTTTCGTTATGGATTCATCACGATTCCTGCGGCGAAAAAAATTTTTGAAAAAATCAAAAAAAGGGCTTGACAACCTGCCCGGCCTGTGCTATAATAGCCTCAGAAAGAACGAAGGAGGGTCACCACGATGACTATCACCTACACCACCCCGAACCCCCACGGCCGCGCCCGCGACCTCCTCATCGACGCGATGCTCGACGCGCTCGAGCGCGAGGCCGAGGCCGAGGAGGCCAAGGCCGAGGAGGGTCAGCCCGAGGGCTGACCCTCCCCGCCGAAAAAAATTTTTCAAAAAGTACTTGACAAAACCGGCAAATCGTGCTATACTTTAATCACAGAAAAGGAAAGGGGGCTTCAAAATGAAGCACTACACCATCAACACCGCGGAAGACCTCCGCAAAGCCCTTGCCGAAATCGCCGAGGCCGACTTCCTCGCCGAAATGGCCGATGACTACACTGTGTGGCGTCGCGAGAAGAACGCTGCGGCCGAGGCCAAGCGGGACGTCCTGCGGCAGGCCAAGGCCCTCGGCCTGCAGGCGTAAAGCCTGCGGCCTGCGGCCGGTGGAGGGCTGAAAAGCCCTCCACCACCACCTGCGAGGCCTGGATCCGGATCGCATAAAACCTCGGTTTGTGGGGTGGATCCGGCGCGCTTGGAGTCTGGGTTTGTGGAGGATGACCCGCGGGGGCAATTTTCTACTCATCAAAAAAAAGTCGAAAAAAATCGAAAAAACCTATTGACAAATCGGCTGATCTGTGGTATATTCTAATCACGGTAGAGATACCGAATACAAAAACCGGAGGCCACAAAAATGATGACTATCGAAACCGTCCGCAACGTTCCCACCTACGCCGCCCGCCGCCGCTGGTGGGTTGTCCGTGAGGTCGAGGGCGACCTGTGGTTCTACGGGGCCTATGATACTGCCGAGCGTGCCCGCGAGGTCGCCGACATGGTGGATGGCCTTCCTGTGGAAAACCCCGCGGCCTAACCGCCGCGGGCTGAAAAAAGTGCTTGACAAAACCGGACGAATCTGCTATAATAAGATTGTGGGGAGGGCGTAAGCCACCACAAGAGGAGGATACAAAATGGAGACTATGTGGACAATCGCGCGCTATAATCATCAGCGGCACGGAGAGCTGACCCTTGCTCATAATGGCATGGTGTGGGTTAACAAGATGACCGCTATTCGGCATTATAACATGATGCGGCCTGTTGCGCAGAAAAATTGCTGCATCGTGGAAGTGCCCGCGTCTGTGAAAGATAATAAGCATTTGCTCTATACCTTCCTGCGACAGGATGAAGAAACCCGCAAGGAGATTTTGGAGGGCTGAAAAGCCCTCCATGCCATGAATTCTATCCTTGGGCTAAATAACAAAGGGCGAAAGCCCTTTTCCTTTATCTTATACTTGTGGATAACTTTATCCACAAGGTGACTTGTTGTGGATAAATCTGTGGATAACTTTCTGCGAAAAAGGCTTGACATTCTTGACATTATCGCTTATAATAGGGATGGTGGAGGAGAGACCGATAATATGAGTTAGTTATAACTAACTCCTTCCGGATCTATAAAGCCGGCAAAATAGTTAGTCATAACTAACTATATATCTCACTCTCCCACTAAAGTATAGCACATAAGAGTATGAATGTCAATACCTTTTTTTCTTATTTGCCTATTGACAATTTGCTTTTTATCCTGTATAATAAAGCTGTAAGAAAGGAAGTGCTACTGATGACTATTTGCTTCGACCTTGACGGAACCATTGCTAATCTGTATGGTGTTGCCAATTGGCTTAACTATCTGCTTGCTTCTGACCCTTATCCTTATAAAGCCGCAAAGCCTCTGTGCAATCTGTCTGCGCTTGCGCGCAAGCTGAACAGTCTGCAAGCGCAAGGCCATAAGCTGATTGTGATTAGTTGGTTGAGCAAGAATAGCACCGCTGATTATGACGATGCTGTTATTGCCGCAAAGCGTGCGTGGCTTGCAAAGCATCTCGCAAGTGTCCGCTTTGATAACGTGCTGATTGTGTCGTATGGCGTGAATAAGTGGTCTGTGTGTGGTGCTGATGATGCTATTTTGTTCGATGATGAAAAGCAGAACCGCAACGCATGGAAGAACGGAAAAGCCTATGAACCTTGCTATATTATGGAAGTGTTGAAGAACCTGTAAAGGTTCTTTTTTTATAGTAATATGGTTAGTCATAACTAACTCGCTGCACTGGTTAAAGAGTAATTGACATAAGCTAATCATTCTTTATTAGCACACAGATACGCAAGCGTAAGAGCCTGCGGCCGCAAGTCCTGCGGAGAAAAAAGTACTTGACAAATCCGCCGGCATAGTGTATAATGGGCACAGATGAAGGGAAAACCCTTCGGACCTACGGCAGGGATGCACATTTTTATTTTTGACTTTCTTTGACTTTTACTGGTGGTCCTGGGCGCTGATCCGGTGACCGGGCAAAAAAATTTGCCCGGTGGCGAAAAAAGTGCTTGACAGGCCGGCTGTTATGTGCTATACTTTAGTCACGGTAGAGATACCGAAGAAAAAAGGGGGACTTCAAAAATGACTATCCGCGAATACTTCGAAACCGTCTACGCCACCGAGGACTTCGACGATGCCGCTGACTATGAAATGACCCTGTATCGGTGCTATGAAGAGGACTTCGACGACTTCACCATGTGGGCGGTGGAAAACGGCATCGACCTCACCGCTACCGAGGAAGTCCTCGGCGAAGCCGTCCCGGTGCTGACCCTGTGGGCGTGGGATATGTGCGGCGACTGATGCCGCCGCACTATCCCGAAAAAAAGTTTCAAAAACCCCTTGACAAGTTGCCCGGCATGCTGTATAATGGAGACGAAGAAAAGGAAAGGGGACCACCACCATGATGAACTACCTGCTCACCAACTACACCGAACTGACCGCCGCCACCATCTACTATATCGGCTTCGTCCTGCGCGGTATCCTCTACGGCGGTTACTTCGCTGAAATCCCGGCGGCGGCCCTGCGGCTTGACCATGAAAGCACCAAGCGCGGCGGCGCGGCGAAAATCCGCATCCGCTTCGACAAGGCCACCAAGGCGGCGCTGATCGCGGCGGGCGCGGTCAAGGCTATCGGCACGGCTGACCTGCTCACGGCTGACCCGAAGCACAACACGGGCGACAACTTCGAACGGGTCACGGCGGAAATGAACGGCCTGCCGTGGGAAAAGAACTCTACTCCGTTCTGGGTTGCCGGAGACCTCGAAATCAACGGCGAACAAGTGCAAGTCAAGTTTGACGGCGCGGAACTTGTAAACGAAAAGTCCCTTCGGAAAGCCCTTGCGGCCACCGCCTAAAGGCGGCGGCCTTTTCTTATATTTTCATAACAGTTAGTGGAGGCTAACTTTTTCTTAAACACCGGAAGTTGAAAATCGCAAATTAGCTTCAACGCTTTAATGCGCTAAAGTCGTTATACTTTCATAACGACTTCAATACTTTAATGCGCTAAAGTGATTGTTAAATTCTTGTCAATTCCGGACTTTCGCGCTTTAATGCATTAAAGATCCGGCGACGCTTTAACACTTTAACGCGCTAAAGCGCGCCTCCCTTTAGCACTTTAACGCGCTAAAGTGCGCCCGGCGGTGGAGGATACTTTAGCGCACTAAAGTGCTAAAGAGGTGGAGGACTTTAACACTTTAACGCGCTAAAGTTTCCTGACTTTGACTGACTTTGACCTTCGCCCACTTTAGCGCTTTAATGCACTAAAGGATCCGGACTTTAACGCTTTAATGCGCTAACGTCTTTCCTGCGAATGGTGGAGGCTGAGGAGTTAGTTAGTCTAAACTAACTCGCGTCCGGATCCAAGAATAGAGACAATTACTTTAGCGCTTTAATGCGCTAAAGTAACCGCGGTGGAGGCGCTTGTTAAATTTTTAACAAGCGCCCACTTTCCCGATCCGGTCCATAATCCCCCGGTGCTCGCGGCCCCGCGGCCGTGCCTGCGGTGGAGGAACTCCCGCTTGCGCGTTTCTATTTTTCAAATGGGGACAGGGGGTCCCGCGGCGAAGGGCACCCCACGGAAAAACCCAGGGTGGTTTTGGAAAATTTTTTCAATTTTAAAATGACCACACCCCCGTCTCCGCGAATTAGGTCAAAATTGCTACACCCCACCCGATTTTGTAACACTTTTGTAACAATTTTTGAGCCGGATCCATCGAATCCTAGCTCTAGCTTTCAGCTTCAGCGCCCCGGGGGCTAGCTTTCGGGAAAAAACCAAGTTAGTTTAGACTAACTGTGGGGGCGTGCCCAAATTCCACCAACTTTTTTAAAATTTAAAGCCTATCAGCCTTAAAAATAAAGCACTCAAACACTTGACAACGCCAAGCCCCGTATGTTATAATTTACATAGGCAAAGAGGTGTTGAATTCAATGAAAAAAGCGTATTCCCTTGACTACTCAATAGAGCGCGATACTGACCGTACCGCCGCTATCTATGATATACTTGACCGTTTGGAGAAGGTGCCAAGTAACACCGAACTTGAACAAATGGCCAACTACATACTTTATGGTAAAGACGAAAACAACCAAAACACGGTTTAGCGCAAAGAAATTACAGATTCTAATAAGAGGTATAGTACATTTAAAACTATGGACGATAAGTTGCTATCGCTTGATGAGTTACTGGAGAACCCAATGGCCGACCAGCAAACCCTTGAATAGAGGCATAAACCATCGGTATATAAGAAACCTAAACCCTGTATTAATAAGCCAAAATATGATAAGAAAACTGGCGCACTAATTGATCCAGGTGACTCCAACATTCCATACATGAAGGAACTTTGGGACTCCATTGACCGTATGGAACATACCATTGCGGTAAATGAAGACAAGTTGCCCGCCGACGACACAACCCCCATTATTAAAGACGATTATCGCCTTTATTAGTTAAAGCATTGGTTAGTTGATTTGCGGCGACACCAATACTACTTAAAAGATGTATATAAACCCGAACTCCATTTCCCCGGCATAGATCACCCCAAGCAACAATTCGTTGATTGGACTAGTGACTCCGTATACTGGATGTCGCGCGCTCAATGGCAAGAGCGTGTAGATAATGCGCTACTAAGTCACATATCCAAAGATATAAATGATTATGAAACACGCATAAATCCTTGGACTGGCGAAGAAGAAGTGCGCTGGGTTGTAAGAGAACATATATTCGATTGGGAGAACCCCATTCACATTAAGGCGCTACTCAACTGGTATGACCCACTCTACGACCAATTGTATGAGAAGCTAGATACCTACGGCCGCACTTTAATATGGGACTTTGAACGTTATCGCAAAATGGCTCACTTGTCCGAAGTGCGCGACTTCATACTTGAACAAAAAATAAATAGAGTACCTTATGGAGAAATTGTTGAAAATTTATAGATTAAATACGGCCTAAAATATACTGAGAATTACTTATGTACAATACTTTCTAAAGAGATACCCGAAAAACTAGCTTAGACAGCCCAAAAGTGGCGTCTCATTTGCGAAACCCCTGAAGAGGAGCTAAAGCAATGCTATACGTGCGGCCGCAAGCTACCACGTCATAAGCTATTTTTCGTGTGTAACAAAAACAGAAAGGACGGTTTTTCCTCTAACTGTAAAGAGTGTGAAAAACTACGCCGTATTGAAAGAGGAGGTCAAAGTGTAAATGACCAACGAAATAAAGAAACGCAAGTGCTTAAAATGTAAGCAGGACAAACCTGAGTATGCCTTTTAGCCAACAAAATCTCCATTCTTTCCCGGCCATCGTTCTCTTATTTGCACAAGCTGTTTAGAAACCCTAATTCACCAAGACAACCTCAACGAGGTAGACGCTCTATGCCGCTATCTTGACTTGCCGCTGGACCTTAATAAATGGACTTAGTTGTATGAGATACATAAAGATCATACGCTATCGGCTTATTTCAATACCTTACTTGATGATAGATACGCGGCCATAAGCTGGGCTGACGAAAATGAACGTTGGCGGCTAGCTCGCGAAGAAGGTACCATAGACGACGAAATTGAAAAAATTTCAGAATCAAAAATGAAGAGATTGAAGAAAGATTGGTCTCCTTCTTATACAAAAGAAGAACTTCTATTCTTGGAGGATTATTATAACTAGATTATTGCCACTCAAAATGTTTCAACCCCAATCTTAAAGTAGCGTGCGCGAGACCTCTGCGAGCTTACCTTGCGCGCGAAGAAAACTATGCGTGAAGGCTTAGATGTAAAAAAGGATATGGATGCCATTTCAGACATTATTAAGAATTGTAAATTTGAGGCTAACAACGCTAAAAATGCGGCCGACTTTGAGTCAGTTGGTGAACTTATGGTCTATTATGGTAAAAAGGGTTGGCACCCCAAATGGCATACCGAGCCGCAAGATTCAATGGACTTTATGATGTAGAATATTTAGAACTACTTGAAGCGGCTAGTTATAAATGAAGGCAACTTTGCTGAACAAGTAGAAGATAAGAAGGCTCGTTATAATATGACCGAGCGGCTGGAAGAAATTGAAAATGAGGCGGTTGAGTTTGATGATACTGCCGATATAGAGTATGAGGGCGAGGATGAGCTTGCCGGTGATTTGAATGAGTGAGAGAACCGACTTATGCTATCGTGATGGTATCCCAATTGAAAAAGGAGTAGTCCTTACCCGAGAGTTCCTAGATGCCAACTAGGAACTCTTTACTAGTTATCTAAATTATTGGCTACTATATCCTGACTTATTTTTAGACGCTATATAGGATCCAGATGATGCGAAGCATTTCCATTTATTGCCCTTTTAGCGCATTTCACTTCGTGCTTCAATGCGCTATCGTTATCATTTCTGGACCGCAACACGCGCTACTTCTAAATCTTTTACTGCTTACTTGAGCGCTATCGTGCGTGCGGTTTTACTACCTAATTCAACCATAATGATTGCTTCTGACGTAAAAGGAACAGTTATTAAAATCGCACAAGCTAAGTTTGAAGAAATATTTAGACATTGGCCTTTATTGCGCAAAGAGCTAGCTGTTAGAACTGAAGATGGTAAGACAGGTCAAAAGGCTAGCGGCAACTACTATGAATTGTGGTTCAAGAATGGTTCAATGATTTCTGTTGTATCCAAGGACACTTCTCGTGGTTTGAGAGCTACTGCCGCAATACTTGAAGAGGCAGCTCTTATTGAAGAAGTCCCATATAACGAAGTTCTAGTGCCGCAAATGAATATTAAAAGAAGAGAAGTGGATGGCACTTTAAATCCAGAGGAACCATCTGCTGCTCAGATATTCATCACTACTAGCGCCGAACGCACAGTATTTATGTATTAGAAACTTATAGAAATAACCATCAATGCTGTCTTGCGGCCAAACGAATATTTTTCTTGGGGCCTATCATATGAGGTCCCCTTACATTACGGGCTTTTAGATAAAGCAACCTTATTAGACCAGCGCTATTCCTCTACTGTAAGTGAAGAATCATTCTCGCGTGAAAATTTATCAATTTGGACTGGCAACAATAAAGATGCGTGGTTGGATTCCCGCAGACTTAATAAGCGTCGTACTTTATTAAAATGCGAACGCAAAGCATAGGAGAATCCACCTAACCCTAATACTTTTTATATAATAGGGGTAGACGTTGCTCGTTATTCGGCAAATACAGCTATTATGGTATTCAAAGTATTACCACAATCTGATGGTTTTAAAAAGAACTTAGTATATACGGAAGTTATCCACGGTGCTAACTACATTACCGATTAGGCTCCCAGATTAAAGAAACTTATTTCGTTATTTTAGCCGCGAGAGATTGTAATCGACGGTAATGGCCCCGGTATTGGTTTATTAGATGCTATGGTTTTACCATCATATGATACTAAAACCGGAGAACAATTTCCCGCATATTATGTCTTTAATAACGACCATCATTTGCCAGCAGGAATGAAAGTAGAAGCAGAAGAACCTCGTCCTGAACTAAATGCTATTATATATGATATAAAAGCAGGTTCATCTAATGACGATGCTATTCATTCTAATTTCTTTTCTCAAGTAAATAACGGCACGGTAAGTTTATTAGCAAGCGAAAGAATTGTAAAAGATAAATTAGTTAAGACCAAGAAAGGATAGAAAATGTCTCTTTATGATAGAAGAGTATATTTAATGCCTTATGAAATGACTTCTCGACTAATTGATGAATGCAATAACTTGCGGCTAAAGCCTACTGGCGTCTAGAACTAGTTTAAAGTTGAGCGCATATCTAAGTCCATTGAAAAAGACCGCTTTTCCGCAATGGAATATGCTCTTTATAGAGTTAAGTATTATGAAGATAAAGCAGCAAAAAAGAAATTACGAAAGAACATATCTAATTATACATTCTTTACTTCGCGTAAGAGGGGGTGAGTAATTTGGGCGATGAAAAACGAAATTTTAAATCTTATAGAAGACTAATAGCTGAAAGGGCGCCATTGAATGATCGTTCTTATTATCGTGGATGGTATAGAAATGCTGAGCCTGTTCAAAAAGATTTTTCCTTGGAAGAAATTGAAGAAATTATTCGTTCAGGCGATACAATATCTTTGCGTGAGTTGTCTCGTTATTATTATAGAACTAATAGCAATTATAGGAATAACATTGATTTCTTAGCTCATTTACCTCTATATGACACTGCTGTGATTCCTGTTTATCAGGAAGGTAAGGGTTCAGAGACTCAGTTAATGAAGGCATTCTACAAAGCTTGTGAATTTGTTGAGAACTTAGATTTGCCGAATACATTATCTCATATTACTACTGAATGGTTAATCAATGGTATATATTATGGGATTTTAAGAACTTTAGGTGATAAGGTTACTATTTAGGATTTACCAGTACAATATTGCCGCACTCGTTTTAAGGACTTCAATAACTTAAATATCTTGGAATTCAATCTAAATTACTTTATGAAGTTTCCAGATGAGAAAGTGAGAAATGAAGTAGTTTCTACTTTCCCAGCAGTTGTTTAGGTTGCGTGGAAGCAATGGACTCGCGGGAAAAAGCAAACCGACCCGTGGGTGATGATAGAGGCTGGCGGCGGAGGGGTATGTTTCAGTTTTGCCACTGACGGTGTGCCGCCTCTAATTGGTAGTATTCCTGAATTGAAGAAGTTAGCTGACGCTGTAAAGAGAGAAGAAAAGCGTGATGAAAATGAGCTACATAAATTATTAATTGAGCAAATGCCAATTGATAGTAATGGTTAGTTAGTATTTGAACTTGAAGAAGTTGCTGACATTCATGCATCAGTAGCGCATATGTTGGAAGACTTAGATACTGTTGATGTATTAACTACATTCGGTGAAGCCAAGTTAGAGAATGTACAAGACAGTTCTGCCGCAACTCAATCTGCAGACCGTATTGAAAAATACAAGAATAATGCTTGGGACGCACTTGGCCGTAGTCATATTCTATTCAATCCTGATGGTAGTGCAGCTTTAGACTATGCTATTAAGAAGGATGAAACATTAATGAATGCTTATCTAAATGAATATGAGACTTGGATTAAGTTCCATATTAATGATAAGTTTGCGCGCACTAATCTTACATTTGACTTTGAGATTTTACCAATCACAGTATTCAATAGAGAAGAAATGCAAGGTGTCTATTTCCGTGGAGCTCAGTATGGTTATTCCAAGATGCTTGCGGGTGTAGCTATGGGTGTAAAGCAGCGTGATCAATTAAGCTTAATGCACTTTGAGAATGATATTCTTGAAATGTCTATTAAGATGGTTCCTCTACAATCTTCTTATACTACGTCTGGCATTCCTGGCCAATAGACAGGAAATTCTTCTTCATCAGCGCAAAATACTACAACATAGAAGTCAAGTGATGACACTAATAATACAGGTGGTCGCCCTGAACTTCCCGATGGTTAGAAATCGGAAAAAACCCAGGCTAATATTGCGGCCGCTGGATGAGAGGGATAATTATGGATAGAAAAATACCAGTTTATTTTGATGTCTAGGTTATGAACTCACCAATTACCGCTATTTCTAATACAGAACCTAATATGGGGCGATTAAAAGTTGCTGTATTTACTAAGTATGCTAATCGCAACGGCTCTTATATTACAGATGCTGTCGCGGACCAGCTTATTGCTAGCGCTACTCGTGGCAATACACCTGTCGTTGGCTTTTTTGATCCGGAGACATAGTCTTGGGCTAGTCATACTGGGCCAACATTAGCCAATGGTTATGGTTATGTTGAGAGTTTTCTTGGGTGGGAAACTTTAACAGATACCGATGGCGTCGCACGCGATTATGCTATTTTCTCCGTAGTGCTATTTTCAGAATATTTTTCTGAAGCACAAAAAATTGCCGGCTAGCATCAATCAATGGAGCTAGACCCTAATAGCATTACAGGAGATTGGGGAGAAATATAGGGTGAATACTATTATATATACAAAACCGCGAATATGTTAGGATTTTGTATAATTGGTGAGCATGAACCTTGTTTTTCTGTTTCATCATTCTTTTCTAAAAATGATGAAAATTATACAAATCAATTTGATAAGTTTTCTTCACTTTTGTCATCTTTGAAAGAGCGAGTTGAAGAAGCTGAAAATAATGCAAAAGGAGGAGAACAAGCTATGGATCCAACTTTAGAAAATCAAGAGCCTGAAGTTGAAGTTGTAGAGGAAGTTGCTGAAACTCCTGTGGAAGAACCCGCTGCTGAGTTTGAAAACAATGAGCCTGCGGCTGAGGAAGAAGTTGTTGAGACCGTGGAAGAACCCGCTGAAGAGGCTGAGGAAACTCCCGCTGAAGATGAAGAAGAGCCTGCGGCTGAACCTACTGAATTTGAAGCACTACAAGCACAATTTGATGAACTTCAAGCAAATTATAATGAGTTAAGTACTAATTATGAAGCTGCTCAAAATCGCATTACCGAGCTAGAAAGCGCACATGCAGCTGAGTTAGAAACTCTAAATAATTCTATTAATGAACTAAAGGCTTCTCTAAGCAATTATCAGGAGCAAGTAATTGCCGCTGAAAATGCTCGTAAGAATGCTTTAGTAGAAAAATATGAAAAAATTATTGGAGAGGAAGAAATTAGTGAAATTAAGAACAAGACTAATGACTTCTCCTATGATGAATTGGAAAGTAAGTTGGCAATTACCTTTGCCAACAAACAGCTCAATAGCGTGGAAGAAAGCCCGGTGGTTCCACTCTTAGAGCCAGAAGAATCTCAATTCGCCTTACTTATGAAAAAATATCGTAAAAATTAAGGAGGGAATAAGTTATGGCTGCAAAAAGATTTCCTGTTGAACAATATGCCACTCTAGAGCTAAACCAGGTAGCTTTCCCAAAGACTGGCATGGTAGTTTCTCAGACTCCACTTGGCGAGAAGTTTGTTGAGGGCGGAAGTGGCAACTATGGCGTTTGCGAAAACGGTATGTGGGTTGTTGCTGACAAGGCTAAGGGCGTTATTGATGCTCCTGCGGCTGCTACTGATAAGCCAATTGGTATCGTATATACTGCTGAGAAAGAATATGACATTTTCCATTATGGTCTAAAGACCTTCGGCCGCAAGGTCGCTGGTGATTATCCTCGTGTAGGCATTCTAGGTGTTGGTGATACCGTAACTACTAACTGCTTACAGTATGATGACTCTGAAACTGGTTTCACTACTGCTGAGGCTCTAGAGGCTACTCTAGCTGCTTGTGCTACCACTGCTGTATATGTTATTCCAGTAGCTGGTTCTCCAGTTCCAAAGCTAACCAAGACTACTCCTGCTGCTAATGTAGCTTATGGCAAGGTAGTAAAATATTACACTGTACCTAACGGCGAAAAGGGCGTTAAGTATCAGATGATAAGAGTATAATGGGAGGTGCGAACTATGAATAATCTAAGTGTTTTAATGAATGGTGTATTCGGCCGCAAGGTTCCTACTGAGTTCGCTGCCGCCGACTATGATTATGAAGCAGCTCTACGTGACGAGCTAGTAAAGCTTCTTTGTGACGATAAGGGCAAGTTTAGCCGTTCTAAGTATCGTCGTAATAAGGTTGAACTATTTGAACTTCTAGAGCAGAATCTAGAAGAAGTACTACCACGCAGCGTTGATAACGCCCTAGATATGTTCTGCGAAATCGTTCGCGTTGGACAGGGCGATCGTCTTGAGTTCCGTGTAACCAAGGGCAAGCAGCGTGGTCGCCAGTTTGTAACTCGTGCAACCGAGTCTGGCAACTATGAGACTTTCCGTCTTGATCGCGACCGTTTCGACATCTGGACCCAGGCTATTGGCGGTGCCGGATATGTTGATTTCGAGCGTTATCTTGATGGCGTCGAGAACATCACTGATATTTATGAAGTAATTCAACAGGGTATTGTTGATCGCATCTTTGAGATGGTTCAGGAAGCCCTACTACAGACTTGGAATCTAGCTGGCCGTCCTGCCGCTAACAAGGTTGTTGCTACCAATTTTGATCCAGCCGCTATGGTAAAGCTTTGCAATACTGTTGCTGCTTATGGCGCTCCTGTTATCTATTGCACTCCTGAATTTGCCGCTGAAATGACCAATGCTATCGTATATGCTAGTTCCAATCCTTCTGCTGTTGGCGTAAAGATTTCTGACGTCGATATGCAGGAAGTCCGCGATCGCGGCTACATCGGCAAGTTCCGTGGCGTACCCGTAGTTGTACTACCACAGTCCTTCACTGATGAGTTCAATACTAAGACCGTTATGAATCCTTCTTTCGCTTATGTAATGCCAACCGGCCAGAACAATAAGATTGTAAAGCTAGGTTTCGAAGGTTCTCCATATTTCCGTGAGTGGGATGACCACGAAGGCGACAACAGCATTGACCTACAGGGTTATGTAAAGTGCGGTGTTGCTGTAGTTGGTACTCCTAACTATTGGGGCATCTATTACAACGCAGCTATTGATGCTGGTGAATGGGAAGCTTATAATCTAAGTCTACTTTCTGCTGCTGAGAAGACTGCTGCTGGTAAGAATTAATGACAATTATATAATCGGGCGGGATTGATTCCCGCCCGAGCTTTGAGTTAAAAGGAGGAATATTATTATGGATAAAATTACACTTAAGAACGTGAGTTCTGCAACTGTAGTTGTGAGCTTACCGGATGTTAGATTTAATCGAACTTTAGCGCCGGGTCGTATTGTAACAGTTGAACAAGAAGTTTATGACGAAATGATGTTTGATACTGGTATTCAGAATTTACTTCGTGCCGGTTATATTCGTTTTGATGGTGTACCAGAAGACGAGACAGGCGTTATAGTTGAAGATGTACTTGATTATAAGGCAATCGAAAAAATGATTGATGATCGTAATATTACGGCTTTTGCGCAATTTATTCCTAATGCTAGTGTAGCAGAGAAGGAAACAGTTGTAAAGTATGCTGTAGATAGTAATGTTACTGATGGCGCTTTTACCGCTCTAATTAAGAAGTATTGCGGCGTAGATGTTATCAACGCAATTGCGATAAAACATCAAGCTGAAGAGAAGTAATAAATGGCTACTTCCTTTTTAAAAGTGTATGACGCCTTTTTGGCGCGTATCACAGCTGATGAATGGACACTGGAAGAGGAATTAGCAATTGTAGAGCGGGATTGGCAAGAACTCTTGTAGATGGCAGTGTTCCGTTTTAAATATCCTCGTGTTGATTTAGAAATTGAAGAAATTGGCGAATCAACAGATGAGGGACTTCCACCACCCAAGCAATTTAAAGGCGATCTTACAAATGATGAGATTCAAATTCTTGCTTTATATATGAAACACGAATGGGTAAAGCGCTGTATTGCTAGTTGGGAGAATATTCGTCAGTTATATGCCGATAAAGATTTTTCACAAGCAAATCATTTAGATAAATTAAATAAGTTGGAGGCCGCAATTGCCTTAGAGATACATAAGGCTGAGGGCATTTATGATCGCTCTCGTGATAAACGGCCGGCTGATTTATTTAGTAAGTTGGCGGGTAAAAAGAATGCCTTGTGATGTGACATTCTAGGGTTATAAGGATAAACTTAAAGGAAGACTTTATGGATTGCTTTGTGAAAAAGAAAAAGATGGAGAATGGGAGAAATTTCTTGATTCAATTATTATTGAACTAGAAGGGCTTGGCCCGAACTCCATTAATTATTGGGCTTTAATCGGCAAGCTAAATTCATTACATCATTTAACTTATGATTATTTTCGTAAGACTGTATTTGAATGTATGAATTTGATTAATGGTTTAGAATAGACAAGGAACTTAGAAGATGAGTAATTATTATAGTATTTATTAGTCTAGAATAAATCATCTTGGAGAATCAACTGCTGAACGAATTAGAAATGGTGGCATTAGGTCATTTTATAAATGGATGGCGGAATCGCCACATACTGTAAGATAGCTATCAGTAGAACGTGGTATTTACTTTGATGGCATTATTCTTACAAGTAAAGATAAAGAATATGAAAAAATAATGTTCTTAAATGTAGCCAATGATATTCCACTCAAAGTTGGAGATATTATGAATTGGACCTTAGATGATAAATCTATTGAAAAATGGATTATTGTCTAGGAAGAAAAGAAAGTAAATGGAACATATAGAACATTTTGGATAATTAGATGTAATTATCTACTTAAATGGATTGATAATGATGGTCATTTATGGCAATCGTGGGCTTATGTTGTTAGCTCTGTTGATAGTAAAGTAAAAGGCAATTATAGAACTTGGAATTCATTAATTACACCTCAACCAAATAAGTATGCGGAAATTTTAATGCCTTATTATCCAATAGATCGTGCTACTAATTTTATAGTGTAGGATGAGTCTTGGCATACTATTGAATGTGATTTTACAAGTGTTCCAGGGACTATTTATATTTCGTTAACCGAAAATAAGGTTAATTTAATTTATGATGATTTGGAAAATGATATTGCAGATATTGATAGACGAGCAGTTTATCAAGTAGCGGTGCCGCCAGAAATTCAAAAGTTCTCTGTTGGAAGTGTTATAGCGCCAATTATGACAATTACAAAGAATGGTTAGCCATTAAAGCTAGATGAGTTGAATTATGAATTAAGAAGTAAGAATACGGCAATAGCTAAGATTGTAGATGGTCAATTAACTGCTGTTAGTGAAGGCGAAGTTGAGATTTATATTTATTTTGCTGATTTACCCGAAACAGAAGAACAAAAGAATGCTTTAACATTTAGTGTTGAAGTATCTAGTGAAGCACAGACTATTTCTTATTATATTGAGGGTTCTGATAAGATTAGATTGGATCGTGTGGCTGTATATTAGCTAAAAGGTGATGGGCAGAATGAGCTTTCACCTACTTGGGAATTACTTACTATTTAGCCAGAAACTGCTGATGAACAACGCAGATTTGTTGAAGTAGATAAATTAGTGGCGGTTGTAGATAGTAGTGATTTAGCTAGCGATTAGATTAAATTATAGGCAAATAAAGACAATAATTTGTATAAGTTTAATCTAGCGGCAAAACTTAATAATGAAGTAGTTGCTACAAAATTAATTAATATCATTCCAATATGGTAAGGTGATATAAATGGCTGAACCTTATGTTGCCGGTCAACGCCGCTTTGCGGTTATGGGCTTAAATACATTTAAGATTGCTAATAAATTAATGACCAATTAGCGTATTTGTCGTTTATTAAAATATCAAACGCGCAATCCATTTGCTGAAATAGACCCTGTCACTGGAAAACTACAACCAGATGTTGACGGGGCAGATTTGATTAATAGACAATTATTAATTATTCCTAAATTTTATGATGATAGCACAGAAAAAATGTCTTATGTTACTTCTGTATTTGATGATTTTGTAGTAAATTAGTTAAATCCAGAGTTTAAGACTTCTACTATTCGATTTGATATTGCTTGCCCATATGATGAATGGATGCTTGATGAAAAAACTTTACGTCCTTATTTAATTATGTAGGAAATTGATACAATGTTTAATGAATAGTAGCTAGCGGGAATAGGCACTTTATAGTTTTGGCGTGCTGATGTATTATCATTATCACCTTGGATGGGTGGATACTCAATGAGGTATAAGATTAATGAATTTAACTGATAGTGATGTATTGAAGTTTCAACGAGGCACTCCTGTTTTTATTGAAGATATATGTGCTGTTTATCCTGCTAAAATAGGTGAAATTGTAGATATTGGATATGAAGAATTCCAAAAATATCTAGGAATAATGATTGCTGAAAAGCCTACAGCAAAAGGGGATAATACAGAAATGGCTGCTTTATTAAATGAAGTAACGGATTTTTAGTATTTATTACTAATGTCATAGTTAGATAAAACTACAAATGCTTTATTGAAGTCAGCTTTTAGATTTTTTACACATGAAGATGTAAGTTTTATATTAGACCCGCCGCAAATCGTAGTAGGCCCGGCTGAAGAAAAACACATTTTAACTGAAGAAAAATTTTCTGATTTGTAGCGATTACTCCGGCGTATGTACTTTGTAGAATAGGAAGGCGAAGAGATTATTATTAAGCCGGATGATTCAGAAGCCACAAAGCGCTTAAAAATGCAAATGCGTGCTAATAGAGAAAAAGTGCGCCAAGCCAAGGCACGCAAAGCTGCGCGAGAAAAATCAGATTTAAAATTTTCAGATTTAATTGGTAGTATAACTATCAATAATTGCGGCTTAAATATGGAAAATATTTGGAACATTACATATTATGCTTTTCACGATCAACTTAAACGAATGGGTTGGCGCGATTAGTTTGATATTAATAATAGAGCCGCTATGGCAGGCGCGAAGATCAAAAAAGATCAACTCAAACACTGGATGCGTTCAATCGCATCAAATGATAAATAATATTAAAGGGGGTAACTCATATGGCTGTAAATATTTTTGATAAGTATGGCATAAAAGAAGTTGCTAACGTATATTTTGAAGCTCTAGACGACGATTCTGCCGCTGGTATTTACAAGGGCGATATCGTTCTATTCCTAGACACTCTAAAGGTTTCTACCATTGAGACTACTGCTGAGACCACTGATGCACAGGGCGGCTGGGGCAATCCTAAGCTAATCTCTTGGGACTATGGTAAGGAAATTACCGTAACTCTAGAGGATGCTCTAATGTCTCTTGAGTCTCTACGCTTTATGCTTGGTGGCGCTATTCGTCGTTCTGATAAGAACGAGACTGTTTTAGTTCGTCACACTGAAGAGGTTGTAGCTGGCGAGGGCGGCAAGGTACCAAAGCCAAAGGATCACCTAACCGATATTGAACTAACTCCTACTGCCGCTGAAGGACATCCAATTCGTCTCATCAATCTTACCACTGGCGCTCGTACTCAGATTACCACTGGTTCTATTGATGGTACTAAGGTTATTACCTTCCATAATCCTTCTATGCTAAGTGAAGATACTGATTCCGTAAAGGGCGATCATATCCGTATTTTCTGGGAAGAGGAAGTAAAGAGCGATACCGTTGGCGAGACTGCCATCGAAGTAACCATTTCTCCTTCTACCTTCCCCGGAACTTATCGTGTAGTTGGCGATACCTTTATGCGTTCTGAGAAGACTGGTAAGGACGAGCCATTCCAGTTTGTAATTGGTAAGGCTAAGGTTCAGTCTGAGGTTACTATCACTCTAGAGGCTGAGGGCGATCCTTCTACCTTTGAGATGACTCTAACTGTACTTCGTTCTACTAACGATCAGGGTCAGAATGAGATGATGAAGCTAGTTCGTTATGCATTTGAGGACAATACTAGCAGCGAAAGCGGTAATGATATTGGCGCTCTAAAGGCTGGTAGCAACTAATTGAATAACTGAATAATTGGGGAGCAGAAATGCTCCCCGATTTTTTTGTATAGGTGATGTGTATGATTGATCAGTATTTTGGCGTAAAAGAACTTTATGAAGTTGTATTGCGCGCGAAAGCACCTATGAAATTCGGAGACCGTTATATTGAGGCAGATGAGCCGGTATTGTATTTTGAAAATGTAAGTATGTCAGTATTGAATGAAGATAGTAGACCAATTATGGCACGTGGTGGCTGGGGTAATTTAGCGCACGTTATATGGGAAGATAGGACTGATGTAACTTTTTAGTTATAGGAAGGAATTCTTTCTAATTTAAGTATGGGAATACTTTTTAATGCTAAAGTGTGTAAACAAGAAAAAAATAAAAAGTTTTATGTTAACAAAAGAGAAGGCCCATTGAATGTAGAATATCACGAGTAGACTTTGGAAGAAATTGAAAATGATGTTTTGCCGCAAGCCTTTGTTAGAGTAGAGCATTTACCTGCTTTGTATCCTGAAAAGAAAACTTTTATTTTTGATTGGGATAGAAATATGCCACAACGTAAATTGTATGGTTAGCTACAATAGAATACTGATACACTTGGAAATTATATAATTGATTTATATGAAGACAAAGAACATACTAAACCGGCGCAACAAGCCAAACAATGTTTAGTAGATTACTACTATGAATATGAGAATGACGCTCTTATTTACTTGATACAAAAAGAGCGCTTTAATGGATTATTCACTCTTGAGGGTAAGTTTTACTCCAAGGATGAAAACGAAGGCAAGAATTATACTAATATAATTTATATGCCAAAAGTGAGAGTTGTGAGTGATATTAGCTTACGCTTGGGAGAAAGGGCTAATCCAACCATGTCCGTATTCAACATTATTGGTATGCCAGAAAATATGGGCGGGAATAAAAAAGGATTAATTTTAGAGATTACTAAGCTTGATAGTGATCTCGATGAGGATATATAAAGCCGTTTCCTAAGCAATTAGGAAACGGCTCTTTTTTATTTTGCGAAAAAGGAGATGAAATATTATGGCAGGTACCTAGAATGGTGTAACTATACCGATTACTGCGTAGATAACTAATTTACGTGAAGTCGCTAAATAGTTAGGAGATTTAAGTAAAACTAAAATTTTACCAGACTCTGTTGTAGGTAAAAATATTAATAAAGAATTGTAGTCTGTTTTACGTGCTTTAGATCAATTAGAATTGCGTTCTAAAAGCGCTTTTAAAACTGAAGCTGATTTTAGCTCAGTAGAGCGTGAGGCTCATAAAATTGAAACCAGTTTAGATCATGTAAAAAGTAGTATTGCAGGAGTAACATTTAAAGATCTAAAAGTTCCTACTAGTGTACAGCATTAGATAACTGAATTAACTACTAAAATTAATGAGTTAAAAGCTGGATTCACTTCTTTTAAAGAAACATAGAAATAGGAGCTTTTTAAAAATACTAATTTTACGGCTGATTTATCTACTATGCTCGGCTCTGGCACCGCGGCAAAAATGTTAGAAAAAAGTTATGATGAAATTTATACTACTATTTAGACTAAATTAAATTAGATTAATAATGAGTTGCTTGTTTAGAAGAGTAAATTTGCATAGAACAGTTAGTTAGTAGATGCGAATGCTCAAGGACGATAGAATTCAAATGCTTTAAAAGCATTGGATTGGTTAACTAAAGGTTTTGATAAATTACCAGCAAGTGCTGAAAAATATAATGAAGTTTAGCAGATGTTAAGTAAATATATGAAGCTTGATGCAGAAGGTACTGGTTGGAGTGGCTTTTAGAAAGGATTTAAGGGCGCTGATGGATTTTTTGCAGAGCTTGCCGAAAGATTTAAATTAGAACCTTCATAGTTAAATGATATTCGTGGACGTTTACGAGAGGCTGCTAAAGCAATTGGCAGCACAATGACTGAAGAGTTAAGAAAAGCTGTTACTGATAAAGAATATGGCGCTAAAATTTTTGGTGGTAATATTAATTATAGCGAATTAGTCGCAAGTGCTTAGGAATATTAGGCACAAGTAAAGGAACGTGATACTTCTGAAGCTGCGGTTAATACTACTACTGCAAAGTATGAAGCGGCGGCGCGTGTGCTTAAAGCTTTTACTGAATAGCAAGATTTGGTAAAGGCTAAATAGCAAGAATTAGAAAATGCATTAAAAGGACCAGAAGCTTCTTTAGCTTCATTATAGGATACGTTATTATAGGGTGCAACCGCGATGCCTGGTATGGCAGATTTATATAATCGCGCAAGTGCTGAAATTGCTAATTTAGGGCGTGCTGCGGCTGCAGGTCGTGCATAGTTACAATAGTTAGATAATACAACTAATAAATTATCAGGTATATCTAGTTTTATTACAAGATATATTGGTGTTTATGCTATAATGCGCAAGGTAACGCAAGCTATTCGTAATGCTTTTAATAATATTAAAGAATTGGATAAATCAATTACGAATATCGCTGTTGTTACTAATATGACATAGGAAGAATTATGGGGTAAGATTGGGCAATATACTGAAATGGCGCAACAATTTGGCGTTGCTACAACTGATGTTTATAAGGTTTCATAGATTTTTTATCAATAGGGTTTATAGACAGCTTAGGTAATGTCTTTAACAACTGAGACATTAAAGATGGGTAAAATTGCTGGACTTGAGTATAGTGCAGCTGCAGATGCTATGACAGTAGCTATTCGTGCATTTAAAATTGAAATGACTGAAGCGTAGTCTGTTACTGACACATATAGCGCTTTGGCTGCGAACTTCGCTGTTAGTTCTGCAGAAATTGCTAATGCTATGGAAAAGACTGCATCTTCTGCGGCTAACGTGGGGATGTCATTACAAAGCACTTCTGCATTTATTTCTGTTATGGTACAAACCACTCGTGAATCTGCAGAGAATATTGGTTCTGCTTTAAAGTCAATCATTTCTCGTTACGGTGAAATGAAAGCATCGCCGGATCAATTACTTAATATTGATGGCGAAGAAGCTGCTTTTAACAAAGTAGATACTGCATTAAAGTCTATTGGTATTTCTATTAAAGATTCTGCAGGTCAGTTTCGTAATTTTGATGATGTTATTTTAGAATTAGCGGCTAAATGGGATACGTTAGATAATAATACATAGCGTTATATTGCTACCATTATGGCTGGTAATAGACAGCAATCTCGTTTTATTGCGTTGGTTTCTAACTATGATGAATTATCAAGAGCTATTGATACTGCTAATAATTCATAGAATGCTAGTATTGTGCAAACTGCTAAAACTATGGATTCATTAGAAACTAAAGCATAGCAATTAAAGAATGCTTTTTCTTAGATTTATTTGGATTTACATTTAGAAAAAGGGTTAAAAGATTTTTATAGTTGGCTTACTAGAATTTTAAATACTATTGGTAAGTTAGGATTAAAAAATGGAGCGTTACCAACATTAATTAATTTAATGGGTTTTGGAACGGGCGTTAAAGGTGGTATTGATAGTTTAAAAAATAGAATTGCTCAAGTAAAAAGTAAAGTTGATTTAAATGTAACTGAAGCTGAACAAAAAGCTAAAGAATTAACATAGATGTTAAAAGAAACAGTTACTAAACGAGTTGAATTGGAAGTTGATACTAGTAAATTACAAAATTTATAGACTTAGATTTAGGCATCAATTACAACTACAGGTCAAGATATTACTGGAAGAATAATGAATGCAAATCCAACATTGGAAGATAATGGAATTACACGAGAGAATATTTTAGATAAAATAATTAAATATCAATAGAAAGGTGCATTATAGACAGTAGAAGGTAGACAAGAACTTATGGCTGAATATAATGTTAATCCTGATACTCAATATGGTCAAACCATTGATCAATTATTATAGTCATTTAATAGTTTATCTTAGCAAAGTACACAAGTAACGCAAGTTCTTGATGGCTTAAAAACTGCAGCGGAAGGCGCGGCATAGGCTGATAAAGATAAAGAAAATGCTGCAAGGGCTTCTTAGGGAGCAACCACATAGGAAACGAATGCAAGAATTTAGGCACAATAGGCTGCCTAGGCTGAATTAAACGTAAAATAGCAAGAATTAGATACTATTATTGCAGAAATATCTGGACATATTGAAAATAAAAAGGGTATAGAGCAAGAACATGTCGCAAGGCTAAAAAGTGCAGCTTTAGCAGTTTAGGAAGCTTAGACAAAGGTAAATAGCATTGGAGCACAAGAATAGCAAACTAATGCAACCCATAGAAGTGTTGGAGCTTGGCTTAAGAATATTTTACATTTAAACAGAGATAGTGAAGCATTAGCACATCATACTGCCGCGACACAAGGCGACGCTGGTGCCAATAAGACTGGAGGATTGAAAGGATTAACTTCATGGGAAGGTCATGAAACTTTAATGAAATGGACAAGTCTTCTATCTGGTGTCGGCCGATTGGTTGGTACGGCACTTACTGCATATGGCGCTTCATTAACTGTTAAAAGTGATGATGATATTGAAGCAAATAAATTATGGACAGGTATTGGTAATGGAATTTCGGGTGCAGCTACAGGAGCTTCTATGGGTATGGCTTTTGGTCCTTGGGGCGCTGCTATAGGTGCGATTGGTGGATTTTTAGTTGGCGGTTTAGGCGCTATTATTGATGGTGCTAATTATACTTTAGCTGAACGTATTGAAAACGCTAAGTAGGAAGCTTAGGAAGCTAGTGATGAGGCATTAAAATAGTAGGCTAAAGTAACAGGTTTACAATCATCAATAGATAATATTAAATAGTTACGTAGTGCTATGTATAATTCTACTGAAGATATGTAGGCTTATAAAGACGCTATGGCAACTATGGCATCTGAATATCCTAATTTAATTTCATCTTACGATGAAGCTGGAAATGCTATTATTGATGTAGAAAAAGCAGAGTAGGCATTAATTGCTGCACGTGCTTAGTCTAGTAAAGCAACTCGTGATGCTGCAGTAGCAGAGAAAAGAACAAGAGAATTATAGGTTTAGATTTTAGATAATTTTAGAACTTCATTAGGTCCGAAAATGCTAGGTTAGTAGTATTTAACTCCACAAAATAATAGTATGGGAGCACGCAGTCATACTCCACTCATACTTTAGAGTGAAAGAGGAGATGCTTCTACAAATAGTAATATTACAGTTACAGCTTATTCTGGTGTATCTTATGATGATGATCGCAGCGCTTACGAAATAGCCGAAGAAATGAAGCAATTTTTAAGATTTTTAAGTGAAAACGTAGATTAGATTCAAAATGAAACAATTAAAGAAATTGTTACTTATTATAATCGTCATCCGAATGAGCATTATACAGTTGAAGATTATACAAGATTATTATAGTATATTAATAATTCAGAAAATTGGCCTGGTGGAACATCATATGGTAGGGGTTATTTTCAACCAGCAGGTTTTACAAGTGATACTCGTATATATGGTAATTTAGTATCTGGACGATATTTAACTCCATTTTTAACTGAATTAACAAATAATTCGCAACCATTATTTAATTATGACGAAACTCGATTAGAATCAGAATTAAATAATTTTTTAGAAGAGAATGCTGAAACCTTGAATATCTCTACGCCTTCTGGTGAATATGAGGGTAAATGGGCACGAGCATATTTTGGTTGGAATGCTACAGGTAGTTTAACTTATGATATGTTAGTTTAGGGATATGAATAGTTAAATGCGTAGATTGAAGCATATAATAGATAGGTAGAAGTTTTAAATAAAGAGGTAACTTTAGCTTATGCGTAGGAGGCCATTAATACATAGGCATTATTAAGTAATTTTACGTCCGCCTAGGCCTCTCTTATTCAAAATAGCGGTATTTTTTCTTCTATAATTACAGAAGGATTAGAGCTTGCCGCGTAGGAAGCTGGTGCAACTGATGCAGCTACGTGGCTTACAAATAATAGTGAAGATTTTTAGTCTAAAAAAGCTGAGTTAGTTAGTCAATTATTTTCTTGGATCGGTACATTGGCTGATGATACTTTATAGGAATTCATTAGTGCTTCTGGATCACTTGCTTCTTATCGTTCTGCTGATGAGATGCTTTTAAGTATTGGTATTAGTCCTCAATAGTTTTCTGATAATTACGCCGATATATATAATAGTTTAATAGAACGTTTTAATACAAGTGCATAGGTTAATTTAGATAAATTAAGAATTTTTAATGATATAGGATAGGGATTCTTTAATGATGAATTTTCCGGTTTAAATTTATTAATTACTTTTATTAGAGATGAAGATAATACACTCTTACCATATAATGCTGCGAGAAATATTATAGATCGTTTAAATAATAAAGATATTGCTTCATAGTATGTAGATTATTTTAGACAAGAATTATTAGCAATTAATGAATTAGCAGAAAATGGATATGTACAATTAGCATAGAATAGACTTTTTATTTTAGAAAGAATATCAGAAGCAATGGTAGATTTAGATAGTATCGATTCACAAGCATTATATAGAACTATTACAAATATTGAATTTACTGATTTAGAATCAATTCAAAACGCTTATGAAACAATTGAGATTTATGCACAAAATCATGATTTAGAAGATAATGAAGCATTAATAGCTATTTTAGAATAGCTACAAGAAGCAGAAAACATTTTAGTATTTAATGCTAATACCGTTGCGCAAAATTTAACTACTTAGATTTTAAATGCTTCTAAAGAATTAGAATCTATAATTAATACAAATAAGACCGGTTTAAGTTTAGATAAAGCTATAGAAGAATTTAATAAAATGTAGGCATATCTATCTGATGAAGATACATTTGATACTATTTTTGAATACGATGCTGAGTTAGGTAGATTTGTTTATACAACTAGCGGTTTGTAGAGTGCAATTGCAGCGAATAATTAGCGTTTGGCAGATGCTAGTCGGCGCGCAGAAGAAATTAGGGGTTATTATACAACTATTGGACAACTTAATGAAGACGAGTATTCGGATGAACTAAGTGGCACAAAAGCAGAGCAAGCATAGGCATTGGTAAATTTAATGGGTATAACTGATGATGATGACAGTTATAACTATATGATCAATTTAGCTATTGATTTTTTAAATTCTTTGGCTGAAGGCACTGCGGCAACTTGGGAAGATTTTGCCAAATATTATAATGACGCAGCTGATGACGCTACGCAAGCTTTAGATAATGCTCTTGCTGAAGAAACAGCATTTAATCAATTTATGCCAAGCTTATTCTATCAAGGAATTAATTGGTAGGATTTTGCTATTGGTGGCACTATTTCTTCAGCCTAGTAGACATTACTGACTCAATTAGCATCCACAATAGATGCAATAAAAGATGAAATCACTTGGACAGACAGTAATGGCGAATTTGATATGGGTGTTGTTGAACAACAAGCGGCAGCACTTGGTATGTCTACTTGGGAACTTATTTTAGATCATACTTTATAGTGGTTTGGGTACGCAGACGAATCGGAACGATAGGCAATTATTAATGGATTTAAGCGTGAGGCTAATAAAACTGCATCATAGAATTTATCAACGGCTGTTACTGAAATATTAGCTGGTAATACTGAATTATATTCAGATGCCACTAATGATTTAATTAATAATATGACTTTAGAACAGCAAGCAGTTTATCGAGCAATGATGGCTGGAGAAAATTATGTTTTAGCGGCGATTGAAGTATTTGATGCTAATGCTGATAATTTTTCTACTTTAACAGAGAGAAATTAGGCTTATGTTTCTATTTTAACTAATGCGGCAAGCCGTAATAATACATTAATTGATTCATTATCTTCTGGTGCGGCATTAAGTTTTGATAATTTAGGTAATCTATTTAATGCGTTTAATTTAAATTTAGATGAATATTTAAAAACGGATGGACAAGGGCATTATGGTTGGACCGGAATTTCTGAAGCGACAGGTAGGGGTTTTGGTAATTATTTCCGTACCGATATGTTTGGTAATACAAGAATTATTGATTGGGAAGGGTTTATTAGAGAAGTCGCGGATGCTAATAACATGGATCTTGACGCATTTAAGAATACTTTTGAATATTAGAATGCTTATTCTGCATATATTGATGGATTAATTAAACTAGATGAGCAACTTAGAAATGCAGTTAATTCATAGTTAACAAATCTTTCTAAAGATATTGTTAATGGTAGAGAATTAAATTTAAGTTTACTTTCACAAGACGTTTTAGACGCTTTAGAAGGTATTGATATTCAAGGCG